>Ga0307515_10000042_pt1 | contig 309141 bp, 298 predicted proteins | sample 17_EM_MG_FD_194513 | JGI IMG/M metagenome (GOLD analysis project Ga0307515, IMG submission 194513) | Populus trichocarpa ectomycorrhiza microbial communities from riparian zone in the Pacific Northwest, United States - 17_EM | ecosystem: Host-associated > Plants > Roots > Unclassified...
TCGACGGCCAGGTGCTGGTGGTGCACCACGTGTTCCGGCCCGACGACACCCCGCAGGAGCTGGAGACCGGTGCGCTGCTGCCGGCGCACGCGACCGCCCTGGGCAAGGTGCTGCTCGCCCACGACGCCGGCAGCGCGCGGGCGGCCGGTGCGGGGCCGCTGACCGCGTACACCCGGCGCACGGTGCGCAAGGGCGTGGCGCTGCGCCGGGCGCTCGCCGAGGTCCGCGATCAGGGCTGGGCCGCCGACGTCGAGGAGTCGGTCGCCGGCCAGTCCGGCATCGCCGCACCGATCCGCACGTACGGTGGGCTGGTCGTGGGCGCGATCGGCGTCTCCGGCCCCACCGACCGGATCTGCGACAGCGCGGGCCGGGCCCGGCCCGCGCTGGTGGCGCTGGTCCGCGAGATCGCCCGCGCCGTCTCCCGCGACCTGACCAAGGTGGGCCAATGACCGAGCGGTACGTGGTCGCGATCGATCAGGGCACGACCAGCACCCGGTGCATCGTCTTCGACCGGCAGGGCCGGCTGGTGTCGGTGGTCCAGCGCGAGCACCACCAGTCGTACCCGCGGCCCGGCTGGGTCGAGCACGACGCGGCGGAGATCTGGCGCAACGTGCGCAAGCTGGCCCCGCAGGCGCTCGCGGAGGCCGGCATCGCCGCCACCCAGGTGGCCGCCGTCGGCATCGCCAACCAGCGGGAGACCACGGTGCTCTGGGACCGGCACACCGGCGCCCCGGTGCGGCCGGCGATCGTCTGGCAGGACACCCGGACCGCCGAGATGGTCGCCGACCTGGCCCGCGAGCCGGCGGCCGCCGCCGTGCGGGAGCGCTGCGGACTGCCGCTGGCCGGCTATTTCTCCGCCCCGCGGATCCGCTGGATGCTCGACGACACCCCGGGCCTGCGCGAGCGCGCCGAGCGCGGCGACGTGCTGTTCGGCACGATGGAGAGCTGGCTGATCTGGAACCTCACCGGCGGCCCGGCCGGCGGCGTGCACGTCACCGACGTCACCAACGCCAGCCGCACGATGCTCATGGATCTGGGCACGCTGCGCTGGCACGACGATCTGCTGGCGTTCTTCGGGGTGCCCGCGGCGATGCTGCCCGAGATCCGGCCCTCGGCCGAGGTCTACGCCACGGCCACGGCGGCGCTGCCCGGCGTGCGGATCGGCGCCGCGCTGGGCGACCAGCAGGCCGCCTTGTTCGGGCAGACCTGCTTCGCTCCCGGCGAGGCCAAATGCACTTACGGTACGGGCGGCTTCCTGCTCCTCAACACGGGTACGGAGCCAGTGCGCTCCCGGCACGGGCTGCTCACCACGGTGGCGTACCAGATCGCCGGCGAACCGGCCGCGTACGCCCTGGAGGGCTCGATCGCGGTGACCGGCTCGCTGGTGCAGTGGTTCCGCGACGGCCTCGGCCTGATCGCCAGCGCGCCCGAGATCGAGACGCTGGCCCGCACCGTCGACGACAACGGCGGCTGCTACATCGTCCCGGCGTTCGCCGGCCTGTTCGCCCCGCACTGGCGCAGCGACGCCCGCGGCGTGATCGCCGGCCTGACCAGCTACGTCACCCGGGGACACCTGGCCCGTGCGGTGCTGGAGGCCACCGGCTGGCAGACCCGCGAGGTGGTGGACGCGATGAACGCCGACTCCGGGCTCGCGCTGCGCTCGCTCAACGTCGACGGCGGCATGACGTCGAACAACCTGCTGATGCAGTTCATCGCGGACGTGCTGGATGTGCCGGTGGTCCGCCCGATGGTGGCCGAGACGGTGTCGCTGGGCGCGGCGTACGCGGCCGGGCTGGCGGTGGGCTACTGGCCGGACGTGGCGGGGCTGCGGCGCAACTGGCACCGGGCCGCGCAGTGGACCCCGGCGCTGGACCCGGCCCGGCGCGCGGCGGAGCACGAGAACTGGCGGGCGGCGGTCGAGCGCACGCTGGGCTGGATCCGCACCCCGCCGGCGGGCGCCGGACCGCCGCCGCCCCGCTGACCGGCGGTGGTCAGGCGCCTAGTCGCCGGGTGCCGCGGCGCCCGGTGAGATCCGTTCAGGTCCGGCTGCCCGATGTCGATAGGGGAGGAGGACGGCGGCGAGGGGCGGCACGCGATGAGATCAGGTCGGCGGATGACCCTGCGCAAGCGGCTCTTCGCCATCGCGCTGATCGGCGCCCTGCTCACGGCCGTCGTGGGCGGCGTCGGGCTCTCCGGCTACGCGCGCCTGACCGCCGCCAGCCGCGCCGAGGCGCGGCTCGGCACGATCCAGGCCCTCACCCTGGTGTCCCAGTCGTTGCAGCACCGGGTCCGGGCGCAGGCCTGGTTCGGGGTCGCCGTCGCCGAGGGCGACACCGGGCGGTCGAGGGTCGAGGTACGGTCCGAGTTCGACGACGCCCGCACCACCATGATCGCCACCAACGCCCAGCTGCTCGCCCTCACCGACGGCACGGTCTACGAGGGGGAGCTGCGGGACATCGGCGTGGCCCAGGACCGTCTGCTCGGCCGGGCCGACTCGGTCATCCGGCTCAGCGCCGGGGACCGCCCCGCGGCGCTGACCGGCATCGGCGTCCTGGAGGACCAGGCCGACACGCTCAACGACCAGATCGCGGGCCTGATCGAGAAGCTGTCCGCCGACCGGGCCGAGCAGCTCGCCGCCGCGGATCGCATCAAGCAGGTCGACGCCCGGCGGCTGCTCGCCGCCGCGCTGCTGGCCGCGCTGCTGGTGCTCGGGTTGTCGGCCCGGCTGACCCGGTCGATCCTGCGTGACCTGCGCGCGGTCGACGACGTGGCGCACCGCGTCGGCGCCGGCGACCTGGATGCCCGCGTCGAGGCGCCCCGCGACGACGAGATCGGTGCCCTGGCCCGGTCGTTCAACCACACCGCGGAACGGCTGAGCGAGACGGTGCAGCAGCTCACCGCGGAGGCGCGGCGGGAGAAGCTCGGCAGTCAGCTCGCCGACGCCTTCGACATGGCCGAGAGCGAGCACGACGCGTACGAGGTCGTCGCGAACACCCTGGCCGTCCTCGGCCCGGACCGGCCCGCCGAGCTGCTGCTCGCCGACAACTCCGAGGCCCGGCTGACCACGCGCGCGACCGGGCGTACCGGTGAAGCGCCGTGCTGCCCGGTGACCTCGCCCTTCCATTGCGTCGCGGTGCGGCGCGGCCACCTGGTGTCGTTCGACGACAGCGACGCGCTCGACGCCTGCCCCAAGCTCCGGAACCGCCCGCAGGGCCGGGTGTCGGCGGTCTGCGTGCCGGTCACGTTCATGGGCCGCTCGCTGGGCGTCGTGCACACCGCCGGCCCGGCCGGCCGGACGCCCGCCGGGGAGACCCTCGCGGGCCTGGCGCTGCTCGGTGCGCAGGTCGGCAACCGGATCGGCACCCTGCGCTCGTTCGAGCTGGCCCAGCTGCAGGCCAGCACCGACGGGCTGACCGGGCTGCCCAACCGGCGCGCGTTCGAGAGCGCGGCCCGGGAACGGCTCCGGGCCGGTGGCGCTCTGGCGTTCGTGATGGCCGACCTGGACAAGTTCAAGCTGCTCAACGACGCGCACGGCCACGAGGCCGGCGACCGGGCGCTGCGGCTGTTCGCCCGGGTCCTGCGCGCCGGGCTGGGCAAGGACGACCTGGTCGGCCGGCTCGGCGGCGAGGAGTTCGGCATGGTGCTGAGCGACGTCACCGAGGACCGGGCGGTGCTGGTGCTGGACCGGCTCCGGGCCGCGCTCAGCGAGGCGATCGACGGCGGCACGCCGCGGTTCACCGCCAGCTTCGGCGTGTGCGGCACCGACGGGCAGAGCGGTTTCGAGGACTTGCTCCGGACCGCCGACAAGGCCCTCTACCGGGCCAAGCGCGAGGGCCGGGACCGGGTGGTCGCCGCCGGTGCCCCGCACCACGACCGGCGGCCGCCGGCCGACGCACCCGCACCCGTCTACTCGCCCGCCGGGTAGCGGCCGGGCCCTACCCACCCACCGGCGGGCGGCACGATCGATAGCTTTATGATCTTGCCGCGTGATCCACAAAAGACTGTCCATAGTGGTAACGATCGGATTGATCGCCTTATCCACCCTCATGCGCGTCGAGCCCGCTTTCGCCGAGGAGCCCACGGCTGAACCACCCCGGGTGGAACTGGTCCTCGACGTCAGCGGTTCGATGCGGGCCGCCGACATCGACGGCGCCACCCGCATCTCGGTCGCCAAGCGCGCCTTCGCCGAGGTCGTCGACGCCCTGCCGGAGACCACCCAGCTCGGCATCCGGGTGCTCGGCGCCACCTTCCCCGGCGACGACAAGAAGGTCGGCTGCCGCGACACCCAGCAGATCGTCGAGGTCGGCCCGGTCGACCGGGACCGGGCCAAGAACGCCATCGCCACCCTGCGCCCGACCGGCTTCACCCCGGTCGGCCTCGCGCTGCGCTCGGCCGCCGAGGACCTGGGCAGCGGCGGGTCGGCCCGGCGGATCGTCCTGATCACCGACGGCGAAGACACCTGTACGCCGCCCGACCCCTGCACCGTCGCCCGTGAACTGGCCGCCCAGGGCACCAGCCTGGTCGTGGACACGCTGGGCCTGGCGCCCGACGAGAAGACCCGCAAACAGCTCGTGTGCATCTCCACGGCCACCGGTGGCACGTACACCGCCGCGCAGAGCGAGCAGGAGCTGACCGAACGGATCAAGCAACTGGTCGACCGGGCCGCCGTACCGCCACCGGTGGCGCCCGCGGTGGTGGCCGGCGCCGCGGACTGCGCGACCGCGCCCGTGCTGGCGGCCGGTGTCTACACCGACCGCGAGCGCATCGGCGAACACCGGTACTACCGGGTGCCCGTGCCGGCGGGTCAGGAGCTGCGCGCCGCGGTGAGCGTCGCCCTCGACAGACCACTGAACCGTGATTACGGCGTACTGCTGAAAGCCGCGACCGTCGGCGGCCGGGAACTGGTCCGGGGCACCGACGCGGGCAGCGGCCGCGCGGACGTCCTGTCGGCCGGCCTGCGCTGGTCGGGTGACGAGGAGACCGCGCCCGCTGCTTCGTCGCCGCCCGACGACGAAGAGCAGGACGAAGACCAGCCGGCGCCGCCGGCCGAGGTCTGCCTGATCGTCAGCAACTCGTTCGCGTCGTCGACCGCGGCCACCGCCCCCGGCATGCCGCTGGAACTGAGCATCGACGTGGTCGAGGCGTCATCCGCCCCGGACGCCCCCGGGCTCGGCCGCGGCTGGCTGCTGCTGCTCGTGCTCGGCGCCGCCGGGCTCGTCGCCGGCGTGCTCGCCGGCTGGCTGACCCGCTGGTGGGTCGCCACCTGGAGGGAGAACTGATGCGGCACACCCTGACCACCGCCGGGCTGATCGCCGCCGTGGCACTCTGCACCGCGGCGGCCACGCCCTCGCCGGCGGCCACCGTCGGCAGCGCCGGCACCACCTTCCTGACCGCGGTCGCCGTGGCGCCGGCCCAGCCGGTGCACGTCGCCGCGGTCACCGGCGACTACCTCTACTGGTCGTTCGGCGCCGAGGCCGGCCAGCGGCCCGACGTCACCGCGACGGTGCAGCTGCCGCCGGCCGCCGACCGGCACGGCGCCCAGGCCTGGACGGTCGAGGTCTTCGACGGCCTGCGCCGCCGGCAGTCCTGCGTGGCCGGCGAACAGAGCCCGCTCGCCGCCGCGGCCGCCACCGAGGTGGCGCTGCGCTGCCAGCTGCGCCAGGTCCGCTCCTGGGCCGAGCCCTGGGACGGCGACCCGCTGCCCGGCACGTACTACGTGCGGCTGTCCAGCACCGAACTGCCCGACCGCGACCTGGGCCTGCCGGTGCAGGTCGACCTGCTGCTCGCCGCCCCGGCCGGGGACGACGGCGCCGACCAGGGCATCCTGGCCGCGCCGCTGGTGCCGGACAACCGGCCCGGAAGCGTGCTGACCGGCACCACGCCGGCCTCGGCGGCGCCGGTCGCGGACGACGACGGCGAGAGCTGGCTGCCGGCCCTGGGATCCCGGTGGCTGTGGACCGCCGGCGGGGGAGTGCTGGCGGCGGTCGCCGGCCTGTTCGGCTTCTCCCTGACCCGCCGCCGGGTTCGGGTGGCCTGACGATTCCATGCTGCCCCCGGTCGCCGGCCGGGGGCAGTTGGTGTGACTGTTGCCTCTCAGCCGCAGGTCCAGCGGGGCGAGCCGATCATCCTGGCCAACGGCCTGCCGAGGCCAGCTATGCTGCGAGGTTCGCCTCACAGCGGCGGAAGATGTAGAAGCGCACCATGTAGGCCGAGTTGCTCGGGTCCCACTTCGACACGGATTCGTTGAGCAGTTCCCAGCCTTGATGACAGATCTGGTTGAGCAGGCTCGCATCCTGAACGGCCTTGAAGGGGCGCCCATAGCGTGCCCCCGTATAGGCATTCTCAAGTGAAGCAGCTTCGTTGTATTCAAAGATGTTGTCACCGCGCTTGAACGCCTCGCGTGCGCTCGCGATGACTCCGTCGGCGGGGTTCGTGTCGTCGTAGGTCATGATTACTCCGGTCTGATGGGAACATTCCTGGCACCGCTACATCACCCTGGCTATGCTCGCCGCCGCGATTCTGGCCGCGAATCACCGGCGGAATGATGAGAACCATTCACGACGGTGCGGCCCCCCATTGTTCGCGCTATTGTGGACGTCGTGGTGGAGCGTCATCGGCGCTCGGCGCTGGGCCTCGATCACCACTGACCATCCTGGTCTGTCCACGCTAACCTGCTCCGATGCGGAACAGTTCGGCGGTCCGGTTGATTCACATGGACTTTCGGCGCGGTCGGAAGTCCGACGTACGGTCCGTTCCGGGATGCCCCAGGATCGATCCATGACGGATTTTCTGGGCTGGCACAATCCTCATGCCAAGATCGGTCGCCATCTGGCGTGCTCAGTCACACCGGTTCGAGACTGGGCGGTATTGGTCCATGGCGAGCTGAGTCAGATCTCATCGGCCCGCGTCTTGGGCTTGGGGGGACGCTGGGAATCTATTCGCGGCCGATCCAGGTCGCGATGCTGGGGATCGCGCTCAACTCCCGATCAGCACCCGCGCGCCGCCTTGACCTCAATACCGGTGTGAACGTCGATAATGGTGCCATGACAGCTTCCGGCGACGCCGCACCGTTCGATCCCCGCTCGCTGCTCGCGGAGAGCCGCCTCGGCGTCCTGGCGACGATCAAGGCGGACGGCCGGCCCCAGCTTTCCCCGGTCACGCCCTACTACGACCGGCCGGCGGGCCTCCTCTACGTCTCGATGACCGAGGGCCGGGCCAAGACGGCGAACCTGCGCCGCGACCCCCGGGCCGCGCTCGAGGTCACCAGCCCCGAGGGATGGGCCTGGGCCACCGCCGAGGGCACGGTGACCCTCACCGGGCCGGGCACCGACCCGCACGGTCCGGAGGTCGAGGCGCTGGTGGCGTACTACCGCGCCGCCGCCGGCGAGCACCCGGACTGGACGGAATACCGGTCGGTGATGGTGTCCGACCGGCGGGTGCTGATGACGATGACGGTCGACCACGTGTACGGCGCCAGGCTCCGCTGACAGGCTGTGTGTGGTGCCGGCGAAGTGAGACGGAACTTTCCGGGTGGGTTGGGGTGTCTGGGTCGCGTGCCGGCTGCACCTGACGTCGGGTAGCCGCTTGGATCTTGGTGACCTGCGGTGTGCTCGGCGGGGTTGCGTATCAAGGTCGCGACCGTCGGCGACGATATGCGAGATTTTGTGAGGTTTGGGTCCGGGATGTGGGACCGGATGCTCAGGGTGTGGTCACCGTGCTCGGCATGTGGGACCGGGGCTCATCGGCTGGACGTGGTGCCCGCATGGTGGACCGTCGAGGCCGGGGCCTCATCGTGGGAAGTGGCTTGGCCGTGGGATTCCGTCGCGGGATGCGCTCTTGACAGAACACCCCGGACACTCACGAAGGTGCCAGGTCACGACCTTGATCAATTGAGGCCACGCGGCATTGGCCCCGAACCGCAGGTCGTGCCCCGCGGCATGCGGCTGGCAGGCGTTCAGTCGTAGTCGTTCTCCGGCCGCAGCTGCGACCAGCCGCCTCGCCTTGCCCCGCCGTTTCGGGCGTCCTGCGACGATGGGCCGGTGACCATGATCGAGAAGCGGCGGATCTCCCTGACCGGCCCGGACAGCCACCTGCTGGTGCGCAAGCCGGGGGTCGGCAGCCTCAGCGTCGGCCCCGCCGGGCGCCGGGCCGATCTGCACGTCGACCCGGACGCCCCGATCGACTGGTCCGTGTTCGACGAGCTGACCACCCCGGCGGGCGGCCGGTGGCCCCGCTACCTGAGCTACACCGGCAACGACGACTCGGTCTTCGCGTGGGCCCGCGAGCGCCCGGTCGAAGGACTGCGGCTCGAACCGCTGCGTGACGCCGACTGGGACGCCTCCGCCGCGGACCTGCGGGAACTGACCGTGATCAGCAACGGTCCCCGCGTCCGCGTCTGCTTGCCCTCGCCGACGGTGTTGCGGCACCTGACGGTGCAGGGCGACCCGGCCCGGTTCGAGATCGTCGCGCATCCGGACGGCCTGCCCGGGACCGTCGCTCTTGTCCTGCCCGCCCGCCCCACCGGGGACCGGATGCCCGCCCCGGCCTCCGGCGTCGGCGGCGCCCGCGCCCTGCCCCCGCTGCCCGCGCTGGCCGGCGTGCGGGCGCTGGCCGTGCACAGCGAGCCGACCGACCTGCCGCTGGACTGCCGCGGCCTCAGCCAGTTCCGCGCGTTGCGCCGGCTGCACGTCTGGGGCGCGATTGCCCACCCGGAAGCCCTCGCCGAGCTTCCCCTCGACGCGCTCGAACTGCGCTACGTGCCCGACCTCGACGGCCTACCCGACCTGGCCGCCTGGCCGGCACTGTCGCACGTCATCGGCTGGAACATCGACGAGGCCGGCGGCAGGCGGCTGCGCAGCCAATTGCGGGCCCTGCCCCAGGAGCGGCTCGGCGACCACTGCAGCGTCGGCAAGCTCCGGTCGCGGCGGTGGTTCGTCGAGGAGTACGGCCTTCCGTTTTCGGCCTGGGCGGTCCGCACCGCCAAGCCCGCGACGAAGGCCTTCAAGGTGGCCGCGGCCGCGGTCGCCGGTGCGCGCGAGCTCGGTGAGGTGCGCCAGGGGATCACCGGATTCGTCGGCACCGTCAACGATCTGGCCGGCATCGAGACGAGTGAGCGTGATGATGTCGCCACCGCGGTGACCCTGCTGGCCGCCCTGGCGGCAGTGCCGGTCGGCCCGCAGCAGGCGTTGGCCTGGTTCGAGGCCACCCGCGACTTCTGAGCAGCTCACGACATCTTCGTGGGCCGGACGGCCGACACCGGTGGGCCCTCGTCGGGCAGGCTGCGCCGGGCCGAGGTCGCGAGCCGGTCGGCGAGCCCCGCGACGAGGTCACGGAGCTCGTCCGGCCGCTCGATCGCGAACGGCCGGTCGAGCGACGCGAGCACCGCGGGCAGCCAGTCGAGCCGTTCCGCCCGCAGCTCGACGCGCAACCAGCGGCCTGCGCGTGGGTCCGCGTCGCCGGGCGAGGGCGGCTCCGCGACGATCGCGACGCCGGCGGGAAGCCGGGCACGGATCTGCTCGACCGTCGCCTGGACTCGCAGGGCCACGTCGTGCCGGTACGGCGCCCGGGCGAGCCCGGAGAGCACGCGCTGTGCCGGATCGACTCCCGCGGGCGGCTCGAACGATCCGGGCACCGCCCGCGCGTCGGCGATGCGGTCCAGCCGGAACGTCCGGTCCTCGCCGATCGCGGGGTCCACGCCGGTCACGTACCACCGGCCCGAGTGGACGACGAGCCCGTACGGGTGCAGGTCGCGGACGCTGCGCCGGCCGTCGCCGGCGGTGTACCGGAGGGAGATCGGCCGGCGGTGGTGGATCGCGTCGGCGAGCGCGAGCAGGACCGCGCTGTCCGGTGCGGCCGCCTGCCCGGGTGTGGCGGTGAAGGCGAGGGAGCCGAGCACGGCGTCAAGCCGGCGGGTGAGCCGTTCGGGCAGGACCCGCCGGATCTTGGCCGTGGCGGTCTCGCTCGCCGTGTCCGCGGTCGTCAGCAGCCCGGCCCGGCGACCGGCGACAAGGCCGAGCAGGACGGCGAGCGCCTCGTCGTCGCTCAGCATGAGCGGGGGCATGCGATAGCCGGGGGCGAGCCGGTACCCGCCGTAGCGACCGCGCACCGACTCGACGGGTATTTCAAGATCGATCAGGTGCTCGATGTACCGACGCACGGTGCGTGCGTCGACCCCGAGCCGGTCGGCCAGCTCGGCCAGCGTCCGGATGCCGCCCGACTGCAGGAGCTCCAGCAGGGTCAGCACGCGAGCGGTAGGTCGGGCCATAGCCGAAAGTGTCCCCTCAATACTGGGCGGAAAATGTCCACTATCACCCCTAGCCTCGGTCGGGACACCTCAACCCGTCGGGAGATCACCATGAAGTTCGCCTCGGTCCGCATCATCACGGACGACGTCGCCCGCCTCGCCGGCTTCTACGAGCGCGCGACCGGCGTGCCGGCGAGCTGGGCCAACCCGGACTTCGCCGAGATCAGGACCCCTTCCGCCACGCTCGCGATCGCCGGCACCCGCACCGTCGCGCTGTTCGCGCCGGGCGCCGCCCGCCCGTGCGACAACCATTCCGTCATCGTCGAGTTTCTCGTCGATGACGTGGACGGCGTGTACCGGAACCTGACCGGCTTCGTCGAGGACTTCGTCAACGAGCCCACCACCATGCCGTGGGGAAACCGGTCGCTGCTGTTGCGCGACCCAGACGGCAACCTCGTCAACTTCTTCACCCCGGCCGCCATCGCGAAGCTCGCGGGCTGAGGCTGCGGCTGACAGTCATCTCAGGCCTCGTCGAGGTCGGTGCAGTATGCGATCGTCGCGTCGTCGGCCGCCACCGCGTGGCGCGCCTCCGCCTGCCGGACCCGGCGGATGATCTCGGCGGGCCCGCTCGACGCGAGCACGGCCAGCACCCCCGGCCAGTCGGCGAGCCGGAACCGGTCCACGATGCGGCTGGCGCCGTTGCTGAGCAGGACGGCACCGGTCACCTCGGCGATCGGGCAGCTTCCGGTGATCGCCTCGTCCGCCGCCCGCGGGTCGTCCTTGGCCACCCAGAAGCCGCCCGGTCGGTTCCGGTTGGCGCGCAGCTCCCGCAGGATCCGGCGGTATTCGTCGCTGCCCTCGGTGGTGGCCCCGAGCGCGGACTCGTACGACCGGCTGATGATCACCTCCCGGGGATCGGCGACGACGAGCGGCGCGTCGTCGGCCTTGTCGAGCACGAGGACCGCGTCACCGAGCACCAGGTGCTCGATGAGCCCGCCGGAGCGGCGCAGGATGGCCACGGCCGCCGAGGGACCGATGGGGTCGGCGACGGCGCAGGTGTCCCGGTGATCGTCCGTCACCTGCTCGATGGCCTCGGCGAGCAGCGCCGAAAGGCCGCGGTCCGGCACCAGCGCCAGCAGGCTGAGGAGGCTGCCGCCCAGGCGGCCGGCATACCAGGCCACGCCGTGCCGGCAGATCGTTTCGGCGCCGGGGATGCCGGCGCCGTCGATCAGCACGGCCGCCATGGGTACGGCGCCGGCGAAGTCCTCGTTCACCCGGCCGGCCCGCCCCGCCGCGGCGCTTGTCATCGTCACCCGCATGGTCCGCCGCCGCCCTCCCGCCGATCGAGGCGTCAAGGATAGCCACCCAGCGCGGGCCGGCGGAGATGTCGGACCCTCGTGCGATGCTCCTGCCGTGGTTGTTGAATTTGAGGCCGAGCTGTGGCTCTGGCAGGCGCGCCGGCCCGAGAGCTGGACCTTTGTCAGCCTGCCCGCCGACGTCTCCGAGGAGATCCGGGAGCTGACCGGCGGGCAGGCGCGTGGCTTCGGGTCGGTGCGGGTCCGGGTCACGGTCGGCGGCAGCGTCTGGACGACGTCCATTTTCCCGGGCAGCGGGCAGGCCGCCTACGTGCTGCCCGTCAAGCGGGCGGTCCGCAAGGCCGAGGACCTCGACACCGGCGACACCGTGAGCGTGACCGTTGAGCTCGTCGACTTCTGATCCTCGTGCGCCGGCTTGCGTTTCTGGTGCACGTCCCGGCTCAGCCGCGGCGCAGCACCAGCGTCACGAAGCCCAGCACCTTGCGATATCCGCGCAGCCACCGGTCGCGGTGCTCCCGGGCCAGGATGAGCGCCGCCTCCGCGTCGGGGTGGCCGGGGTTGTCGAGCGCCCACTCGGTGAGCGACCCGGTCCACGACCACTCGTAGTTGTCCCATTCGGCGGTGTCGCTGACGTGGGCATAGACCGGGGTCCAGCCCGCCTGCTCGGCGGTCGCGACCAGGTCGGCCAGCCCGGCGTAGTCCTCCGGCTTCACCTCGAGCGCGGCCAGCGCCTCCGGGGTCGGCGGCACCTCCCAGAAGCATTCACCGATCAGCAGCACGCCGTCCGGGTGCACATGCCGGCTGACCAGCTCCAGCGTCTCGGCGAAGCCGCCGAAGGCGTGCGTCGAGCCGACGCAGAGCACCAGGTCGTAGTCGCCGTCGGGCACGTAGCTGCGGGCGTCCCGTTCGTGCAGCGTCAGCCGGTCGGCGAGGCCACGTTCGGTCGCCGCGGTCGCGGCGCGTTCGAGGCCGTAGCGGTCGATGTCGACGCCGTCGGCGTGTCCGTCCGGGTAATGGGCCAGGGCCTGCAGGGCCCACGCGCCCTCGCCGCAGCCCAGGTCCAGGATCCGGGCCGCCGGTTGGCGGTCCGCCCGGCGCAGGAGCCGGTTGACGTTCACCCCGAGGATCGGGGCCGCGATCGGGTGGTGCGAGTGCGCGATGCTGCTGAGTCGGCGGTCCACCCTTGAAGTCAACACCAGTGGCGCCGCAGCCAGGGGATCAGCAGGGGGAGCACCTGGTCCGCCTGCATGGCGCTCATGTGGTCGGTGCCCGCGACCAGTTGCACCGCCCAGCCCTGCCGGGTGAGCTCGTCGCGGTTGCCGCGCACGGCGTCGGCGATGGCGACGTAGGCGTTGTCCCACCGGGGCCCGTAGCGGATGTTGTCGTCGGCGCCGGCGAACACCAGCCGGGGCAGGTCGAGCCGGTCGAGGGCGGCCCGCTCGTCGAAGCCCCGCAGGGATTCGTAGAGGGTGACGTACTGCTGGATCTGCTCGGGGGCCTGGGTGGTCTCGGCCGAGTCCCAGTCGCCCGGCTGCACCTCGGCGGTGCTGGGCGGCTTGCCGACGTTGGCCAGCGCCTCGCGGTGGCTGGCGTGGGTGACGGTCAGCATCGGGCCGTAGGGGCCGTCCAGCGGTGGGAAGCCGCCCATCGCCAGGGCCGCGAGCCGGTCGGTGCGGGTCGCCAGTTGCAGGCCGGCCAGCGCGAGCCAGGAATAGCCGTAGTAGGCGAACCGGTCCGCGCCGGCCGCGTCGGCGACGGCGAGCAGGTCGGCCGCGACGGCCGTGGCGGTGAGGGTGTGTGCCTTCGGGTGCGCCGCGAGGTGGCCCTCGTAGTCGGCGGTGATGACCCGGAAGCCGGCGTCGGCGAGGCCGGTGGCGAGGGTGTGGCCGAGGTTCGGATCGGTGCCCCAGGCGCGGAGCCGGTCGGCGGCCTCGCCCTCGATGAGGGCCGTGCCGACCGGAACGACAACGGCGGGTCCGTTGCCGCGGATCGACACTTCCAGCGGGGAGTCGTCATGCAAGTAGGCGGTAACCATGAAAACACTATACACTGTAAGGACTATGGATGTGAACGCCCATGTGCGCCGGCTCTGGCGGCACCGCGGCACGACCCTGCCCACCCCGCGCCGGGGCCCCCGGCAACAGCTCGACCTGGACGAGATCCTGCGGACCGGCATCGCCATCGCGGACGCCGACGGCCTGGCGGCGGTCTCGACCCGGGCGATCGCCGCGACGTTCGGCAAGACCGCCATGGCGCTGTATCCGTACGTCGGGTCCAAGGAGAATCTGCTCGCCCTGATGCAGGACCACGCCTCGGCCGTGCCGGAGTGGGCGGACCCCGGCACGAGCCTGGCCGACGACCTGCAGGCCTGGGCCGGCGCGCTGTACGAGGTCTACCTCGCCCACCCGTGGCTGGCCGAACGGCCCTGGTCGCAGGCCACCCAGGGCCCGCACGAGCAGGACTGGCTCGAGCGGCTCCTGCAGATCCTGGACGGCTGGGCCGTCCCGCCCGCGGCCCGTCCCTCGGCGATCACGATGGTGTATGCCACGGTGCGCGCCACCGCGGAGACCACGGCGGCCTACCGGCGGCTGGACCAGCAGGGCATGGCCGCGTGGCGCGAACAGGCGGAGGAGACGAGGCAGCAGATCCCGGATCTCGGCGAGCGCTACCCGCTCTCGACCAGCCTCGCGCCGCTCACCCCGGACTGGCGGGACAGCCCCCGGGCCGCCCTCACCGGGGCCGTGCGGCTGCTCGCCGGCGCTCTCGCGGAACGCTGAAAGCGCCGGGACCGGGTCGGGCGCCACAAGCGTGTCGGCTGCCAGGGCCGACGTCACAAAGTGGGTGCCTGTCCGGTCAGTACTGGTGACAGCGAGAGACAGGGGACCACAGTGCGGACGATCCTGATCGTCGGCGGCGGGTATGCCGGCTTCTACACGGCCTGGAAGCTGGAGAAGAAGCTTCGCCGGGGCGAGGCGCGGGTGATCGTCGTCGACCCCCGGCCGTACATGACCTATCAGCCGTTCCTGCCCGAGGTGATGGCCGGCGCGGTCGAGGCCCGGCACGCCGCCGTCTCGCTGCGCCGGCACCTGACGAAGACCGAGATCGTCGCGGGGCGGGTGACCGGGATCGACCACGCGGACCGGACGGTCACGGTGTGTCCGGCCGTGGGCGCGGAATACCGGCTCGGGTACGACATCATCGTCGTCACCGCCGGCGCGGTGACCCGTACCCTGGCGATCCCCGGCGTGACCGAGTACGCGATCGGCATGAAGCACGTCGAGGAGGCCGTCGCGATCCGCGACCGGCTGCTGACCGCCTTCGACCAGGCCGCGGGGCTACCGCCCGGCCCGTTGCGCCGCAAGCTGCTCACCGTCACGTTCGTCGGCGGCGGCTTCTCCGGCGTCGAGGGCTACGGTGAGCTGCTGGCGCTGGCGACGGCGCTGCTGCGGCGCTACCCCGAGCTGAAGCCGGACGAGCTGAGCTTCCACCTGGTGGAGGCGCGCGACCGGATCCTGCCCGAGGTGACCGACAAGCCGGGCGAATGGGTGCTGCGCTCGCTGACCAAGCGCGGCGGGCACGTGCACCTCAACGCCCAGCTGGTCTCGGCGAGCGGTGGCCACGTGGTGCTGTCCACCGGCGAGGAGTTCGACTCCGAGCTGATCGTCTGGACGGTCGGCAACGCCGCGAACCCGATGGTGCACAACCACACCGACCTGCCCGTCGACGAGCGTGGGTTGCTCGTGGTCCGGCCCGACCTGCGGGTCGGCACCGACGGCGCGCCGGTGCCGGACGCGTGGGGCGCCGGCGACGATGCCGCCATCCCCGACCTCGCCGCGGAGCGGCCCGGCGGCTCGACGGTGCCCAACGCCCAGCACGCGGTGCGCCAGGGCAAGCTGCTGGCCCGGAACCTGGTCGCCACGCTGCGCGGGCGGGAGCCCAAACCGTACGTGCACCACAGCCTCGGCGTGGTCGCCACGCTCGGCCTCGGCCGCGGCATCTTCCAGTTCCGCCGCCTGGTCATCAGGGGCTTCCCGGCCTGGCTGATGCACCGCGGCTACCACGTGCTCGCGGTGCCGACCTGGGAGCGGAAGCTCCGGGTGCTCGCGGTCTGGGCGACCGCCGCGCTGTTCGGCCGGGACATCGTCTCGCTGACCTCGGTGCAGCACCCCCGGGAGGCATTCCTGATGGGCGATGCCCAGCGATCATGATGACGTCGTACGCCGGCTCGCCGCGGCCTGCCACCCGGGCGACGTCATCGCGATCGAGGCGGTTCTCGGCCCGGACGCCGTCGCCGTGTGCGACGGCGGTGGCCGCGTACCGGCTCCGATCCGTGCCGTGCGCGGGGCCGCCCAGGTCGCCCAGCTGCTCCGGGCCTTGCTGCCCGGAACGGGCCTGACGGTCGAGAGCGTCAACGGGCGCGCCGGCCTGGTGGCCCGCCGGGCCGGCGTGGCGGTGGCCGTGATCGCCGTCGGCTGCCGCGAGGACCGGGCCACGATCCTCTGGGTCGTGCTGAATCCCGCCAAGCTGCGGGGCTGGCACCGCCGCTGAGCCTGGTACCGACAGAACATGGCTCCGTTCGGGCCGGGGCGTCAGCGTTGAGGCATGAAGAAGGTAACCATGCGGAACCACCTTGATCTGACCGGACGGCTCGCCGTGGTGACCGGAGCGAGCGGCGGCCTCGGGCTGGGCCTGGCGACCCGCCTGGCCGCGGCCGGCGCCGAGGTCCTCCTGCCGGTCCGCGACGAGGCCAGGGGTGCGGCCGCGCTGAGCCGGATCCGCGCCGGGGCGCCCGGTGCCGACGTGTCGCTCCGCGAGCTCGACCTGGCCTCGTTGACGTCGGTGCGGGCCCTGGGCGACACCCTGCACGCCGAGGGCCGGCCGATCCACTTCCTGATCAACAATGCCGGGCTGATGACGCCGGCCACCCGGCACAGCACCGCCGAGGGCCTGGAGCTGCAGTTCGGGACCAACCACGTCGGGCACTTCGCGCTCACCGGCCGGCTGCTGCCGCTGCTGAGCGCCGGCACGGCTGGCCGAGTACCTGCGTACCCGTCGTGCGGCCCTGCAACCGGAGGACGTGGGCCTGCCCCGCGGGCGGCGCCGGCGCACGCACGGCCTGCGCCGCGAGGAGGTCGCGGTGCTCTCCGACATGTCGATCGACTACTACAGCCGCCTCGAACAGCCGCGCGGTCCCCATCCCTGCGAGCAGATCCTCGGTGCGCTCGCCCGCGGGCTGCGCCTGTCCATGGAGGAGCGGGACCATCTCTTCCGGCTCGCCGGCTACGCCACCCCGCGCCGTTCCACCGACGACCACGTCAACCCCGGGATGATGCGCATCTTCGACGGTATGCGCGATGCCGCGGCGCAGGTGGTGAGCCCGCTCGGCGAGACGTTGCTGCGGACGCCGCTGTCGGTCGCCCTGCTCGGCGACGACAGCGAGAAACTGGCGCTGTTGACGGTGATCGGGGTCGGGCACGCGGGTGAACGCCGGCGATGACCGGGCAGGTGCGCCGGGGCCGGCCGGAGCTTGCGCTCCCCGGCCGGCCCCGGCTGCCGCGTCGGTCAGAGACCGATGGTGGCCTGCGGCCCGGCGTACTGCTTCAGCAGCGCGGGTACGTCCGCAGCCTGGTCCAAGGTGTACGAGTAGTAGCTGCTCGGTGTGAACGCGGCGCCGAGGGTCGCCTGCTTGCCGGTGGAGTTGACCACGATGCTGCCGCTCTGCTTCAGCTGGGCCGTGGCGTCGGGGTAGTACGGGTCCTTCACGGTGTCGAAGTAGCTGTTCTCCAGGACCATCTTGGTCGCGCCGCGGGCGTAGTTGCCGTACGAGGTGATGTTCTGCAGGTAGTTGTTGTACAGGTGGGCGAGGGCGACGTTGTCGGTGCTGGGGTTGCGCTGGTTGGTGTCGTGGATCCAGTTGTGGTGGATGGTGATGCGGGCGGTGACGTTGGTGGTCCAGCCGATGCCGAAGGTCTTGTTGTTGCTGGCGAGCACGTTCCAGGAGACGGTGAGGAAGCTGGTGTCCTTGCGGCTGTCGATCAGGCCGTCGTTCATCCGGGTGAGGGTGTTGTGGTCGATCCAGATGTGGTCGGCGGTGTCCATCTGGATGGCGTCGTAGTCGTAGAGCTTGTCGTCGGGGTCGTCGTCGGTCATCTGGGTGTCGCGGATGGTCAGGTTGCGGATGATGACGTTCTTGACGCCGGTGCCGAGGAAGAAGCCGCCGCCGACGATGTGGCCGCTGGTGCCGACGCCGACGATGGTCTTGTTCGACTGCACCTTCAGCTCGGTGCCCTTGGGGGTCATGGTGATCGCGCCCTGGACCTTGATGACGTACGGCGTGGTCGCGGTGACGTATTTCTGCAGGTCGGCCATGGTGCTGACGGTGACCGTCGGCCCCGCGGCCCCACCCGTGGTGCCACCGCCGGTGGAGGCGAAACCGTCCGCCGCGTTCGACCACGTGCGGCCGCTCGTGGTGGCGGCGAAGGCCCACTGCTTGTTGCTGTTGGCCGTACACGTCTCTTGGATGACCGCCGCGCCGGAAGCGGTCGAGGCGTCCTTGTCGCTGACGCAGAGCCCGCTGTTGACGTTGATGATCTGGAAGGTGTTGGTGCCGCTGGCGGTGAGTTTCCACTGCTGGTTGGTCTGGCTGGCGACGCAGGTGTACTGCTGCAGTTGGGTGCCGCTGGCGGTGGAGAAGCCGGGCACGTCGACGCACTTGCCGCTGTTGACGTTGACCAGCTGATAGGCCGAGCCGGCGGCGGTCAGCTTGAACTGCTGCCAGGTGGCGCCGGTGGTGCAGCCCCACTGCTGCAGGGCGGCGCCGTTGCTGGTCGACGCCGCGGGGACGTCGAGGCACTTACCGCTCTTGGTCACGGTCAGCTGGTACGTGCCGCCGGTCGCGGGCAGCGTCGCGGCCTGCGACGGCAGGATCGAGTAGCCGACGATCGCGGTGGGGACGGCGAGCACCGCCGCCACCAGAAAGGCGCGCTTCTTGGACATCATGAAGTCTCCTGGGGAGGGAAGGGGAGTCAGCCGACCGGGTTCCAGCCGTCACTGCCGGCCAGATACTTCTGCGGGGTGTAGGTGGCGGCGGCTGCGTCGCTCAGCTGCGGACGGTTGCCGTTGGTGCCGGCGCCCGCGCCGGTGTTCTTGTACTCGCTGAACCGCGCGTTCTGCCAGGTGTTGCCGGACATGTCGGTCCAGGGCTGGGCGGTCCGCATCGTGGCGCTGAGGCTGGACTCGCGGAAGAGCACCTGGGCGGCGGCGCCCCACGGGCGGCCGAGCTGGGTGACGTTGGTCGCGGCGCCCGTGACGGTGCACTTGTAGAACAACATCCCGTACGGGTTGGCCGCGTCGGTCCGCGCCGCGGTGATCGGCCCGCCGCTGCTGCGCCGCTCGTGGATGGTGCTGGACTGGAAGACGGCGGTGCCGCCGCCGAAGATGAAGTCCACGGTGCCCTCGACGTACGAGTTCTTGACGTACGAGCGGTAGTTGTTCAGCAGCAGGGTGTCCTGGTTGCCGAGGAAACGCACGTTGTCGAAGACCGCGCGGTCGGCGTTGAGGTTCGCCGCGACCGCCTGGCTGCCCTCGCCGTAGTCGTTGGCGATCGTCAGGTTGCTCGCGGCGAAGTCGGCGCCGTTGACGAACACCGACGCGCTGCCGGAGGTGCCGTAGCCGCCCGCGGAGCTGTGGTTGTTCACGATGACGGTCTGGGCGGCCGAGGAGCCGAGACCCTGCAGCGTCACGTACGGCTTGGTCGCCGGGATGGTGACGATCTCGCGGTAGGTGCCGGCCTTGATGGTGATGACGCGGCGGGTGGTGTTGTTCGCCGGCACCGCGTCGATCGCCGCCTGCACGGTCGCGTACTGGCCGGTGCCGTCCTTGGCCACGGTGCTGCCGCCGCCGACCGGGGCGAAGGCCCACTGCTTGTTGCTGTTGGCCGTACACGTCTCTTGGATGACCGCCGCGCCGGAAGCGGTCGAGGCGCCCTTGTCGCTGAGGCACAGCCCGCTGTTGACGTTGATGATCTGGAAGGTGTTGGTGCCGCTGGCGGTGAGTTTCCACTGCTGGTTGGTCTGGCTGGCGACGCAGGTGTACTGCTGCAGTTGGGTGCCGCTGGCGGTGGAGAAGCCGGGCACGTCGACGCATTTGCCGCTGTTGACGTTGACCAGCTGATAGTTCGCGCCGGCGGCGGTGAGCCTGAACTGCTGCCAGGTGGCGCCGGTGGTGCAGCCCCACTGCTGCAGGGCGGCGCCGTTGCTGGTCGACGCCGCCGGGACGTCGAGACACATGCCGCTCTTGGTCACGGTCAGCTGGTAGGCGCCGCCGGTGGCGGGCAGCGCCGCGGCCTGCGACGGCAGGACGCTGTAGGCGATCGCGGCACCGGGGATGACGATCGCCAGTACGGCCACCAGGAGGCGTCGCGGGAACGATGGTCCAGACAACTTCCGGTCCTCTCGTACGGGACCAGCGGAAACGGGAGCGCTCCCAGCCGATCACGTTCAGTCATCGCCGCCCGGGGTGAGGCGGCACTGTCGTAGATGCGCGGCCGGCCGGCGGACAACAGAAATCGCGAAAAATACTTCCGCGGTGTCTTCGCTTTACAGCTCAATGGGGCTGTGTCACGATACGGCGCCCCGGATTGCGGGCGCTTCCAACGACCTTCGTCTATGTTAACGGCGCCGGCGCCGGCGCCGGCGCCGACGGCGACCGACGAAACCAAGGGGGAAACCCGGTGACGCAGAGTCAGGCCGTCGGACATGACGTGACCCGGCTCGTCCGCGACGCGCAGGGCGGCAGCGCCGGCGCCCTCGACGAACTCGTCGCCGAGCACCTCCCGCTCGTCTACAACATCATCGGCCGCGCCCTCGACGGCCACCCGGACGTCGACGACGTCGTGCAGGAGACCATGCTGCGGTCGATCCACGCGCTGCCCACGCTGCGCGAACCGGACCGCTACCGTTCCTGGCTGGTCACGATCGCCTACCGGCAGATCCAGCTGCACCTGCGTTCCCGCAGCGTCACCCGGATGCGCCGCGCCGCCGAGCCGGCGGAACTGGCCGACCCGGCGGGCGACTTCGCCGAGCGCACCACGGCCGAGCTCGTCGTCGCCGACCAGCGCCGCGAGCTCGTCGAGGCCGTCCACTGGCTCGACGACGGCGACCGTACCCTGCTCGGGCTCTGGTGGCAGGAAGCCGCCGGCGACCTGACCCGCGGCGAGCTGGCCGCGGCACTGCGGGTCAAACCCAAGCACGCCGCGGTCCGGGTGCAGCGGATGAAGGCCCAGCTCGACGCCGCCCGCGGCATCGTCCGGGCGCTGCGGGCCCGGCCGCGCTGCGCCGACCTGAGCGACCAACTGCGCCGGTGGGACGGCGCCGCGGACCCGCTGTGGCGCAAGCGGCTGGTCCGGCACGTCCGCGAATGCCCGCGCTGCGGCCCGCGCGGGCACGGCCTGGTCGCCCCCGAGGAGCTGCTGCTCGGCTTCGCGGCGCTGCCGGTGCCGGTCGTGCTGCTCGCCGGGCTTAAATCGGGACTGATCGCCAAGTCCGGGCTCTCCGCGGGCGCCTCGGTCCTGGCCCACCTGCAGACGTTCCTGCACCAGAAGGCCCTGGCCGTGGGCGCCGCCGCGACGATGGTGGTCGGCGGCGGCCTGGTCTACGCGGTCCACCAGACCGACACGCCGCCGCGGGGCGCCGGCAGCGGGATCGCGTCTCCCACGCTCACCACGCGGCCGCTCACCCCCGAGACGGCACGCCCGGCCGCCTCCGCCACGCCTGCGCCGAGCGCCACCCCGACCGCCCGCGCCGCGACCGGCCTCGGGGTCCAGCAGGCGGACATCTACGTGGCGCCGGACGGCAAGGACTCCGGCGACGGCAGCCTGCGCCGGCCGTACGCCACCCTGCAACAGGCGGTGACGGCCGTCCGGCCGGGACAGACGATCGCCCTGCGCGGCGGGACCTACCGGCCCGCCGCCGGCATCACCATCACGACCAACGGTACGGCGGCCAAGCGCATCGTCCTCAGCGGCTACCGCGACGAGCGACCGGTCATCGACGCCGCCGGCATCCCCGCCGACCAGTGGGCGATCACCCAGCAGACCGCGTACTGGACGGTCCAGGGGATCGAGGTACGGGGCTCCAAGAGTCACGCGTACGTCTGCCGGGCCTGCTCCGACACCATCTTCCGCCGCCTGTCGCTGCACGACAACGTGCGCTCCGGGATGATGCTGCGCGACCCCGGCACCGCGCGGAACCAGGTACTGGACAGCGACTTCTACGCCAACCGCGACCCGGCCGGCGCCGGCCGGGTGGGCATCGGCCTGGGCGTGCAGTTCGGCGCCGGCGACGGCAACGTGCTGCGCGGCAACCGCGCCTTCGGCAACGGCAGCGCGGGCATCGACCTGGGCTCGTTCGCCAGCCCGGTGACGGTCGAATACACCTGGTCCTACGGCAACGGCGCGAGCGGCTTCACCCTCGGCGGCGGCGACCCGCCGGTCGCCGCGCCGCACCGGCTGCGCCACGACGCCGCCTGGGACAACGCGAGCCACGGCTTCACCGACGAACGCAACACCGCGGCGCTCACCCTGAGCAACAACACGGCATTCCGCAACCGGGGTACGGGCTTCGCGCTGCCGGACGCCGCCGCGGTGCTGCGCGCCAACGTGGCCATCGACAACGCCGTCGCGGAAAGCCTGTCACCATCGGCGACCGCGGTCCGCAACAGCTGGCAGCAGGACGGCTGGAGCGCGGCGAAATTCCGCTCCACCGACCCGGCCGAAGCGCAGGGCCCCCGCCCGGCGACCGGGCGCCTCCCGGGAACCGCCTTTCTCGCCACGGGCAACGGCGTGGGCGCGTCGATGGCCGGCAGCTGAGGGGCGCTTCCGCCCGCCGGGCTCAGTCCGCGTGGGCCGCCTCGATGGCCTGCTTCATCTCGACGATGCCGCGCTCCACTCGGGCCCGGACCGCGGCGGCCTGGTCGTGCGGCAGGACATCCGTCAGCCAGACGAGCCGGGCCCGGTCGCCCTCGGCGAAGACCTGGAAGGACGCGTGGTGGTAGGTCAGCGGCAGCCGCTGCCCGCCGGTGACCGCGTACGCCAGCCGGCGGATCGGATGGTCGACGGCGAGGATGAGCTCGCGGACCTCCGAGCCGTCCGGCATGCTCAGAACGCGGGTGTCACCCTCGACCCGGGCCCGCGTCACCCGCCCGGGCAGCAACCGGCGGTGCACGGCCGCAACGTCCGCGACCGCCTCCCACACGGCCGGTGCGGGCACATCGATGATCGCTTCCACGCAGACGGTGGCCACGGGAGTCCTTTCGTCGCGGGGAACCGGCCCGGCTGAGCCGGACCCGGTCGATCGAGGGGCCGGCTCAGCCGAGCGCGGCACCCAGCAGGTCGGTGAGCGCGGCCGCGTCGGTCGACGCGGAGTTGCTCAGCAGGACGATGCGGCAGTCCAGCTCCGGCACACAGGCGTCGAAGGCACGGAAGCCCAGGTTGTCCCCGGAATGGTGGAACCAGCTATGGCCGGCCACCGAGCCGACGAACCAGCCGTACGAGTATCCGCGGGCATCCGGCCCGCCACCGGTCGGCGCCCGCTCGCTGAGCATGAGGGCCCGGTAGCGCTCGCCGAGCACCCGTCCCGCGCGCAGGCCGTCGATCCAGCGGACCAGGTCGGCGGCGGTGGACCAGATGTCGCCGGCCCCCATCCCCACGACGTCCAGCTCCCACGACGGGACCGGGCGCCCGTCCCGGTCGTGGCCACCGGCGATGTCGGCCCGGTCGCCGGGGGAGCCGGCGAACGTGCCGGCCATCCCCAGCGGCGTGAAGATCTCGCCGGCGAGCACGTCACGGTACGGCGCACCGGCGGCCTCTTGCACCACATGCGCGAGCAGGACGTAGCCCGGGCTGCTGTAATGCCAGCCCGCGCCGGCCCGGAACAGGGGCGGCACCCGGCGGAAGGTCTCCAGCAACTCGGCCGGCTCCGTCCGCAGGGCCAGGTCGATCATCGGAAAATCGTGCCAGTGGCCCAGTCCGGACGTGTGGGTGAGCAGGTGATGCAGCGTGATCTCCCGCCACGCCGGCGGGCACCCGCCGAGCCGGCGCCCGACCGGGTCGTCGAGGCTCAGCTCGCCGCGTTCCGCGAGCAGCAGCACCGCGGCGGCGGTGAACTGCTTGCTCACCGACGCGATCTGGAAACGGGTGCGCTCGGTGCAGTCGTCGCTGGTGACCGCCGCGACGGTGGCGTCGCCCCGGACGATCAGCACCGAACCGGGGACCTGCGGCACGGCGGACATCGGTCCACCTTAGACCTTGCCGCCGCTGCGCCCGCCGTTGACGGACCCCCACTCGCACTGCTTCCCTATCGGAAACACCCGTGGTCGATGCCCCCGCATCAATCGAAGGCAGAACCCGCGCTTCGCCTTCCAGGCGCTGGGTGCCGGTGGTTGAGGCCGGGGTTTGGCGCGAGCGAGCGACCGGATTCTCGCTGGTCGGCGTCAGGCCGATGTTGTGGCGTGGCGGTGCGGAACTCGCCCGATCGCTACAAGATCCGCGCCGGCTCGCCGACCCTCGGTCGACGTTGTTGTGTGAGGGCGCGGAGCTGACCGCGCCGCCACAAGATCCGGCTGCGGCCCGAGCGTGCCCGCACCGCGGTGCGCGTGCCGGCTGCTGGCTTCACCTGGCCGGGGCGGCCGGTTCACGGATCTTGGAGACCTCGGGCGTGCTCGGCGTGTTGTTCGGGAGTGCCTCGCTTGCAGTCGGCAATACCCGTGAGGGTGACGTGCACGTCCAGCAGGGCGGGCTGTGGTGTTCCGGTCTCCCGATGATCTCCGGCAACCGCGGGCGTTGGACCTTGGTGCGCAGTGGTCTGCTCCGTGCCCGTGCGTATCAAGGTCGCGGAGCCCGGCGGCGATATGGGGTGTTATGTGAGGTTTGGATCCGGGATGTGAGACCGGATGCCCGCGGTGTGGTCACTGTGCCCGGTAGGTGGGACCGGGCTCATCAGCTGGACGTGGTGCCCGCATGGTGGGCCGTCGAGGGCGAGGCAGGGCCTCGTCGCGGGATGCGGGTCGGACAAGTGGCTCAGCCGTGGGTTTCCGTCACCCACGACTTTCGCAATGGCGAAAGCCGAAACCGCCGCGCACTGCGGCATGGCGGTTTGCTGCTCATTGTGATCTGGAACCGCGGCGTTGCGCCGCCCGAGGCGAGCTTCGAGCCGCACGGCCCGTCGCCGTCCAATGCCGGGCCGATCGTCAGCGGCTTCGGAGGGCGCCGACCTGCGCCGCGACGTGCTTTTCGATGGCCGCGAGGGCGTTGTCGTCGAGTTGGTGGTCGGTGCGCATGCGGTCGGCCAGGATCCGGATCGGGTCGTGCAGCGGTTCGGGGCGCTGGGCGTACGTGCGGAAGTGGAGCAGCCGGGGGCCTGCGCCGGCGCGTACCGGATGGACCGCCGTCAGTGCCGCCAGGGCGACCGCCTCCACGTCCGTGCCGTCCACCGTTTCGGCCGGCAGGGCCTCGGCGCCCGCCGGGTGGGCGTCGTGCTGCTCCGCGCAGCAGAACAGGACCGGCAGGCGGTCCTCGATCGCCTGGTCGAGGGTGGTGGCGAGCCCGGGTGTCTCGTGGGCGCCGACGAAGCACACGACCACCGCGGACCGGTGCCGCAGGACGTCGTCGTGCGCCAACTCCACGGCCAGGGCGGGGCCGTCGTGGCGGTGTGCCGGCACCAGGGTGTCGGCCGGGCCGAGCGCGCAGCGCAGGCCCACGGCCACCGCTTCGTCGCCCTCGCCGAGGTGGGCCTCCGGTTCCGGGCTGTGCCGCAGCAGCAGCATCCGGTGCAGCAGGTCCGTGCGTTGCGCGGCTGACGCTGGATGTCCACCGGTCATCGCGGCCACCTCCAAGGGGTGCGTTCCCCCGAGTATCGTCCGGCACGCCGGGGCGAGAAAGGGGCGGAATTCCCGAACCCGGGGGCCGGATGCCAGACTGCTGCGGTTGTGGACGACTTGATCAGCGGCCGGGGTGGCGCGGGTGCGTGAGGTCATCACCGGCTTCGCCGTCGTGTGGACCATTGTCCTCGCCGGGTATCTGATCGGCCGGTTCGGGCTGCTCGGCGGTGCCGGGCTGGAGACGCTGACCCGGCTCGCGTTCTTCGTGACCGCGCCGGCGCTGCTGTTCGTCACCCTCGCCACGTCCACGCTCGGCCGGATCTTCACCGGGGCGCTTGCCGCCTTCGTGCTCAGCACCCTCGCCGCCGCCGCGCTGTACGTCGCGGTCGCCCGGCTGTTGTGGCGGCGCAGCGTCGCCGAGCTGACCGTGGGTGCGCTCGCCGCCGGCTACGTCAACGCCGGCAACCTGGGCATCCCGATCGCCGCGTACGTCCTCGGTGACGTCGCGTTCATCGCGCCGGTGCTGATGTTCCAGGTGCTGCTCGCCGCCCCGGCGGCGCTCGCCGTGCTGGAGGTGGCGACCGGGGAGAAACGGCCGACGCTGCGCCTGCTGGCCGGGATGCCCGCCCGGAACCCGCTGATGATCGCGTCGGCGGCCGGTATCGCCGTGGCCGTGTCGGGGTGGCAGGTGCCGGCACCGCTGCTCCAGCCCTTCGTGCTGCTGGGCGGGGCCGCCGTGCCGATGACCCTGCTGGCGCTCGGCATGTCGCTGCGCGGCAGCCGGCCCCTGCGCCCCGGGCCGGACGCCCCGGACCGGATCCTGGCCGTGGTGCTCAAGGCAATCGTGCACCCGCTGCTGGCGTACCTGATCGGCCGTTATGCGCTCGGGCTGGCCGGGCCCGCGCTGCTGGCCGCCGTGGTCACCTCGGCGCTGCCCACCGCGCAGAACATCTTCGTCTTCGCCAGCCGCTACGGCCGCGGTGAGGGGTTCGCGCGGGACACCATCGTGCTGTCGACGGCGGTCGCGGCGGTGACGCTGGTCGGGGTGGTCGCCTGGCTGGGGTGAGGCCTTCACGCGTCCCAGGTCCGGATGAGCCGATCGACGAGATCCGCCCGCTCCTGCGTGCCGGACGCGGGCACGTCGACCAGCTCGAAGCCGTGGCGGCGGTAGGCCTGCTCGTGGAAGCGCTCGAACCGGACCGACTGGGGATAGGTGATCCGGCGGGCCGCCGTCGGGGTGATCGAGCCGAGCAGCCGGACGAAGAAGACCCGCGGTCGGTAGATCGCCTGCGCGAGGACCCGGTCGACCTCCTCGGCCAGCAGCGGCGGCACCGGCCGTTCGAGGTAGTGGGCCAGCGCGAGCGTGCAGATCGGTGACCGGTCGAACACCTGGACCGTGCTGCCGGCGGGCGCCGGCAGCTGCTGGCGCTCGTGCTGCAGGAGCGCGATCTTGGTGAGGAAGTCCGCGTCGCGCCACGGCTCGGCGCTGCCCGAGGCCTGGTCCCGGGCGATGACGTCGGTCGCCGCCTCGTCGATCACGGCATACCCGCGCTGCCGCAAGGCCGCCAGGATCGTCGTCTTCCCGGCGCCGGGTGCGCCGGTGATGACGTATCGCCGCACGCCGTCAGCTCTCCCCGGCCTCTCGCTGCCGAGTCGGCTCCTGCAGCGCATGGCGTCGCGGCTCAGCGACACGTCGTCGAGCACGTTGTCGATCAGGTCGAGAACATCCCGCATGCGGACATCGTCTCACCAGGTCCGCATGCGGGATGCGGCTCAGCGCTGCTGGTCGAGGAAGGCCAGGGTGACCGCGGCGAACAGCGGGGACAGGAACAGGTCGTAGTGGGTGAGGCCGGGCAGGATCGCCAGGGCGTGACCGCCCTTGGGCCGGCCCTCGCCCGTCCAGCCGCCGTCGCGCAGGCCGCCGTCGAGCAGGTTGAAGATCTCGACGTAGTGGCTCGGCGGCGCCATGTCGGCGTCGGCGGCGATCACCAGCGTCGGCATCCGCAGGCCGCGGACCTCCTCGGTGAAGTCGAAGTCCTGCGCCATCGCCACCCCGATCTTGTCGAGGAGCCGGGGGAAGTCACCGGGACGCGGCGCCACCCGCTGGTAGAGCTCGTACATCGGGGTGTCCTTCATGAATTCCACGGCCGCCGCGCCCACCTGGCCCTGCTGGCGCAGAATGTCCGGGTAGGTCGCCTCGCGGCGGATGCCCGCCGACGCGGCGACCAGGCGGCCCACCTGCTCCGGGTGCCGGAATCCGACCTGGAACGCGACCGCGCCGCCGAGCGAGTAGCCCACCACGTCCGCCTGCCGCAGGCCGAGGTGGTCGATCAGCGCGGCGATGTCGTCGGCCATCAGGCGCACGTCCAGCGGCCGGTCGATGTCGGCGGTCCGGCCGTGGCCCTGCAGGTCGACGGCGATGACCTGATGCCCGGCGGTCAGCGTGGGCAGGATCGGCCCGAACATCTCACCCGAGCCGAGGCCGCCGTGCAGGAGGATCAGCGGGCGTCCCGTCCCGTACGTCTCGTAGTAGAGGTTGATGCCGTTGACCTCGGCGTACCGGCCGGAGCCGGCGTTCTCGGCGGACCATTGCGTGGCGGTCATGATGACTCCCTGAGTGTGTGCGATTGAGGTGCTCCGGTGGGTAGACCGGCCGGGCGGCGCAAACTCATCGGCGCGGGGGACTCGGTTACGTTGGGCAGGTGGATGACACGGCGATCGAGTCGCGGCTGGAGGTCTACCGGCCCGAGCTGACCGGCTACTGCTACCGGATGCTCGGGTCCGCCTTCGAGGCCGAGGACGCCGTCCAGGACACCATGGTCCGCGCCTGGCGTGGCTTCGACAGCTTCGAGGGACGCGCGGCGCTGCGGTCCTGGCTGTACCGGATCGCGACGAACGTCTGCCTGAACATGCTGGAGAGCGCCCAGCGTCGGATGCGACCGATGGACCTGGGCCCGGCCGGCTCCGGCCGGGCCACCCACCCGGGCGAGCCGCGCCCCGACGAGATCTGGGTCGGCCCGGTGCCCGACACCCGGCTGCGGCCCGAGGGCGCCGACCCGGCCGACCTGATCGCCGAGCGCGAGTCGGTCCGGCTGGCGTTCATCGCCGCGTTGCAGCACCTGCCCCCGCGGCAGCGGGCCGTGCTGATCCTGCGCGAGGTGCTCGCCTGGTCGGCCCAGGAGGTGGCCGAGCTGCTCGACACGTCGGTGGCCGGCGTCAACAGCGCGCTCCAGCGGGCCCGGGCCGCGATCGCGGCCGCGGACACCGCCGCCGGCGCGCCGCTGGACGACGAGCAGAAGTCGCTGCTCGCGCGCTATGTGCGGGCGTTCGAGGCGTACGACCTGGAGGCGCTGACCGCGCTGCTGCGTGCCGACGCGACGCTGTCGATGCCGCCGCTGCCGCTGTGGCTGCGCGGCCCCGACGACATCGCCACCTGGATGGCCGGCACGGGCAGCGGCTGCCGCGGCTCGCGCCTGGTGCCGGTGGCGGCCAACGGCATGCCGGCGTTCGGGCAGTACCGGCCCAGCCCCGGCGGCCGGGGGCACGACCCCTGGGCGCTGATCGTGCTGGAGACGTCAGCCGGGCGGATCGCGGCCGTCGACAACTTCCTCGACACCGATCGCCTGTTCCCGCTCTTCGGGCTGCCGGCCCACCTGGAACAGCCGGCCCGCTTCGGGTAGCCGGCCCGCTTCGGGTAGCAGGTCGGCCAGGCCGAGCAGGCGGATCAGCCGGACTAGATCCGGGCCGGCGCCGCCGACGGTCAGCCGCCAGCCGTGCCGCCGCGCCGTCAGGCTCAGCCGGGCCAGTGCCTCGACCGTCGCCACGTCGGGCCGGGTCACGCCGGCCACCTCGCAGACCACGACGCCGCCGTCCCGGCCGCGCACCAGCTCGGCGAGGCCGGCGCACAAGCCGGGAACGTCCGCGCGCGTGACCGTCGGGCCGACGGCGAAGGATGCCGCCATGGCGGTAAGACCACCGCCGGCCCGGAAACTCATCGGCCGGCGACGCGCCGTACGGCCGTGCGGACCCGCAGCCACCGGGCGCTGGGCGGCCTGACCTTGGCATGGGGCAGCGCCGAGCGGGCGTCGCGCCGGGTCACTTCGATGCTCAGTATCAGCGCCAGTGGATCCATGAGTCGCTCTCCCTCGCTCCCGTTAACGGTCACGTGACCGTTAACGGCATCGTCCACCCGGTGCCGCCGTGCCGTCAACCCGGTTCGGATTACGATGCGGGGATCGTGGGAGACAAACAGCAGGACAACGCCGGGCCGGGTGCCGCCAGACGGGTCACCCTCCGGGACGTGGCGCAACTGGCGGGCGTCTCGCACCAGACCGTGTCGCGCGCCATCAACGACAAGGGCGAGATCGACCCGGAGACCCGCCGCCGCGTGCTGGACGCGGCCCGGCAACTGCGCTACCGCCCGTCCCGGTTCGCCCGCGGCCTGGTCCGGCCCGGCGCCACCACGATCGGCCTGATCGTGTCGGACGTGGTGAACCCGTTCTTCCCCGAGCTGATCGCCGGCGTGATCGAGGCGGCCGAGCGGCGGGGCTGGCAGGTGGTCGTCGGCAGCACCCAGGACGACCAGGAGCGGGAGCCGGCGCTGCTGCGCGCGCTCGGCGGCCAGGTGGACGCGCTGATCGCGTACCTCTTCCAGCCGGACGACGTGCTCGCCGCCGCGGTCGAGGGTGTGCCGCTGGTCGTCATGAACCGGCGGCCCCAGGACCCGGCCTTCGGTGCCGTCGACATCGATGTGGACCAGGGCGTCCGGGCCGGCGTGCGGCACCTGGTCTCCCGCGGTCACCGGGTGATCGGGATGATCGACTGCCCGGACGCCTGCGATTCCGCCCGCCGGGACGCCTTCCTGTCCGAGACTGCCGAGCAGGGCCTGCCGGTGGCGATGGACGCGATCGTCGGCGTCGAGCAGTCCGTGGCCGGCGGCGAAGCGGGCTTCGAGAAGCTGCACGCCGCCCGCCCGGACGTGACCGCCGTCTTCGCCTTCAACGACCTGGTGGCGCTGGGTGCCTACCGCGCCGTCCGCCGGCTCGGCCTGACCATCCCGGGCGACGTCGCCCTGCTCGGCTTCGACGGGCTCAGCCTCGGCGAGCTGCTCGACCCGCCGCTGACCACCATCTACCTCGACAAGCGGCGGATGGGCGAGCTGGCGGTGGCGCAGGTGCAGCGGCTGCTGGCCGGCGAGCAGCCCGGCCTGACCGTGCTGGAGACCGAGGTGCTGGTCCGCGGCTCGGCCTGATCTCCCCGCCGCGTTGACAGCGGCGGACGGCGCTCTCTACGGTGCGAAGGCATCGATAGAGGGGAATGTATGAAGCGGCGCGCGTTTGTCACGTTGCCCACCCTGGCGCTGGCCTCCGGCGGGCTGCCGGCCGCCGCCGATGCGGCACCGCCCACCGGTCCCGGCGTGCCGGGCGCGGCGCCCGGGTTCGAGGGACCGTCGGTCGTCGACGGCATGATGCCCGTCTTCGCCGACCGGCTCAAGGCCGAACTGGACTTCCCGCTGGCCTGGGCCAACAACCGCCGCGGCGGCTTCCGGGCCTGGCAGCGGCGGGCCCGCGCCAAGGTCGAGGAGCTGTTGTGGCAGCCCGAGGACCGCTCCGCGTTCGACGTCGAGATCGTCGACGAGCAGCCGCGGGACGGCTACCGGCAGCGCCAGGTGCTGTTCAACGTCACCGGGCACAGCCGGGTCCGGGCCACGATGCTCGTCCCGGACGGACCCGGCCCGTTCCCCGCGGCCCTGCTGCTGCACGACCACGGCGCCAAGTTCGACATCGGCAAGGAGAAGTTGATCGAACCGTGGTACGACGAGACCCGCCGGGCTTCGGCGCGGGCCTGGTCGGAGCGGTACTTCACCGGCCGCTTCGTCGGCAACCGGCTGGCCGCCCGGGGGTACGCGGTGCTGGCGGTGGACGCCCTCGGCTGGGGCGACCGGGGTGGCCTGACCTACGAGGGTCAGCAGGCCCTGGCCGGCAACTTCTTCAACCTCGGCTCGTCGCTGTCCGGGCTGATGGCCCGCGAGGACGTCCGCGCCGCGGCCATGCTCGCCACCCTGCCGGAGGTCGACGAACGGCGGATCGCCGCGGTCGGCTTCTCCCTGGGCGGATACCGGGCGTGGCAGGTGGCGGCGCTGTCGAGCACCATCGCGGCGACGGTGGCGGTCTGCTGGATGACCGGGCTGCGGGAGATGATGGTCCCCGGCAACAACACGCTGCGCGGCCAATCGGCGTACTACATGCTGCACCCCGGGCTGTACCGGTTCCTCGACATCCCGGACGTGGCCAGCATCGCGGCGCCCCGGCCGATGATGCTGCTCAACGGGGAGACCGACCCGCTGTTCACCGTCGCCGGGGTCGAGGCCGCGTACGCCAGGATGCGGGCGGTCTGGACCTCCCAGCGGGCGGGGGACCGGCTCAGCACCACGATCTGGCCGGGGCAGGGCCACGTCTTCGCCGCCGAGATGCAGGACGAGGCCTTCGCCTGGCTGGACCGCCGGCTCAACCCCGGCTGAGGGAACACCCGTCAGGGCGAGCGCCACCCGCGAAACAGCCCCGGTCCGTAGGCTCGTTGTCATGACGAAGACGCAGACCCTTGCCGTACCCGGGGTTGACCTGGTCTACGACGTCCGCGGACCGCTTCCGCCGGCCGGCGGAAGCCCCGCGTTGCTCATGATCGGCCAGCCGATGACCGCGGAGGGCTTCGAAGCGCTCGCCGCCCACTTCACGGACCGTACGGTCGTCACCTATGACCCGCGCGGCCTGGGCCGCAGCGTCCGCAAGGACGACCGGACCGACCACACGCCGCAGCATCAGGCGGCCGACCTGCACCTGCTGATCGAGGCGCTCGGCGCCGGACCGGTCGAGGTGTTCGCCAGCAGCGGCGGCGCCGTGACCGCGCTCGAACTGGTCGCGACCCACCCCGGCGACGTGGTCACGCTGGTGGCGCACGAGCCGCCGATCAGCGCCGTGCTGCCCGACGCCGAGGCCGCCGAGCGGGCCCGGGCCGGCTTCCACGAGGCCTACCAGGCGAGGGGCACCGGTGCGGGGATGGCCGCGTTCATCGCGATGACCTCCTGGCAGGGCCCGTTCACCGACGCCTACTTCGCCCAGCCCGCGCCCGACCCGGCGGCGTTCGGCATGTCGACCGCCGACGACGGCGGCCGCGACGATCCGCTGCTGTCGAAGGCCTCATGGGCGATCAGCGACTACCGGCCCGACGCGGTCCTGCTCACCGCGGCGCCGACCCGGATCGTGATCGCGGTCGGCGAGGAGTCGGCGGGAACGTACACCGCGCGTACCGCCGTCGGGGTTGCCACGCTGCTCGGGCAGGAGGCCACGGTGTTTCCGAGCCACCACGGCGGCTTCCTCGGCGGTCAGTTCGGTTACGCGGGCAAGCCCGAGGAGTTCGCGGCACGGCTGCGCGAGGTGCTGGCCACCGCGGGGCCTTATTCCGCCCGTCCCCAGGGGAAGTAGAAGTCAAAGCCGCGGGCCTCCCGGGCGAAGTAGTCCGGCCCCTTCCGGTTCGCGAGGGACAGCTTGGTGGCCACCACCGCGCCGCTTCTGATCCGATCCGGGTCGAATCCCTGCCCGATCAGGGTCTCCCTGACGCGCGACAGACCGTCGCCCGACATGACGAAGTCGTCGATGAGGAGGACCTTCCAGGCGCTCTGTTCGTGCAGCCGGTCCGGCAGGAACACGGTGCCCTTCGTCCCGCGCAGCGAAAGATAGCCGGGAAGGTCGACGGTCTTGCCCGCCGTGCTCAGATATCCGACGGTGACGATCGGCACCTGGGTGCGCAGTTCGCGGGCGATCAGGTGCGCCACGATCGCCCCGCGGTCACTCAGCGCCACGATGACGTCCGGCATGAAGTCCGACCGGTCGATGGTCCGGGCCAGGTCCGAGGCGGCGGCGCGAAACCGGGGCCAGTCCAGGTCTCGCTCCCGCCTGTTCAGCTGCTCCGCGCGCAGCGACTGCCAGATGGCGAGGCCGAAACCGATGACGGTCGTCGATGTCAGGAAGATGTTCAAGGCGGTGCCGGCGGGCATGACGAACCTCATCCAACGTAGGTGCGGTCAACGGTGATCGACGAGCGTGGGGGTCAGGGCCTGCTCCGGCAGGTTTGCGTCGCCGCGGCCGATGAGTTCCGCCGCATCTCTCGCCCAGGCGGTGAGCGCCGCGACGGGCACGCCGTGCGGCGGCGCCGCGGCGTAGGCCTCGATCCGGTCGGCGGCGCGCCGCAGCAACCGCGCGGCGCCCTCGGTGTTGCCGCGCCGGGCGTGGGTCAGGCCCACGGCCAGTTGCGCCATGCCCCGCCAGAACTCCCGCTCGGCCTGCCCGGCGGCCTTCCAGGCGGCCTCGAGCACCTCGTGCGCGTGGAACGGCCGGCCCTGGTCGAGCAGCCGCTGGGCCTCGCGCAGCGCCTCGCCGGGCGGCAGGACCAGGTCGTCGGGCGTGGTGGACACGCCGGGCATCCCCTTGGGCAGCGGCCGGCCCAGACCGTCCCGCGGCCGGGCGTTGCGGGGGCGCCCGGCGGCGTCCCGGTCACGCGCCTCGGGGCCGGGCCGGGTAGCGGCGTCGTCGGAAGGCTCAGTCGGTTCCATGAGGTGATTCTGCCCCGGGCGAGCCCGGCGAGCCCGGTGGGCACCTCGCGGCGCACCCGGCCATCGGATGATCGACGGGCCGGGCCGGTGCGGACTCGTGATCCGCCCCGGCCCGGGGAGTGTCAGCGCCCGTAGCGGCTCTTGAGATGCCGCCACCAGTCGCGGAACATCCAGGCGTCGAAGTCGGTGATCTGTGCGGCGCTGCCGGCCTGCATCAGGAAGCCGCCGACCCCGGTCGGGGTCCAGTCGTAGAAGTCGTCGAGTCCGAAGCTGTGCCCCATCTCGTGCAGCAGGATGTGGATGTTGTCGGCGTCCAGCGCGCCGACGTAGTACTCGCTGCCGATGCGCTGCCCCCAGTCGCCGCCCGCGCCGCCGTTCATGCCGGCGGTGAGCCACAGCGACATGTCGTAGTGGTGGCCGGCGCCGCCCGGGCAGTTCGGGTAGCTGCCGGACTGGTTGAAGAAGCGTCCGCACGGCTCCGAGCACTGCGGCGCGTTCTCCCGGATGTTGTTGACGTAGATGTCGACGGAGTTGTCCGACCACTGCAGCGTCGAGCGGTCGCGGACCGCCCAGCCGACCACCTTGAGCGGGACGCTCTGGTACGGCCAGGCGTTGTGGCCGACCATCACGTCCATCCACTTCTTGAACTGCCGCGCGAGGGAGGCGTGGACGCGATCGCGCAGGGCGGCGCTCACCGGGGCACTGGAGTCCCACCGTACGCAGTAGTTGATGCTGCCGCCGTTGGCGACGACCTGGTCCCAGCCGTAGTTGCGGAAGCCGTACAGGTCGTTGTAGGTCTGTTCCTGATGCAGCCACACCTGGTTGAGCGGGGTGACCAGGTTGGCCGGCGGGTTCCAGCCGCTCGGGGTGCCGGGGTCGGTGCCGATCGCGGTGGCGTAGGCGCGGGCCTCCAGCACGCCGACGGAGGCGGCCCCGCTCTGCAGCACCACCCGGAGCCGGCTGGTGCTGACCGGGTTGAAGTTCACCGCGTTGTAGCGGTTGGCCGCCACCGGGTAGCCGGTCGTCGCGGTGACGTCGGTGTAGGCCGAGCCGTTCCAGGACTGCAGCCGCCACGACGCGGGCAGCCGGACGCCGCCGTTGTCGTCGAAGAAGTAGACGTCGGCCGAGCGCAGGGTCTGCGCGGTCGGCCAGGTGAGCAGGACCCACTGCTCGCCGGTGTTGGGCCAGGTGCCCCACCGGCGGTTGACCGTGTCGTTCGAGGTGGGCGGGTCGATGCCGTCGTTGACCGCGGCCACGCTCTCCCAGGACGAGGTGTACGACGCGGTGGCGGTGGCACTCCGGGCGAGGTTGTCGCTCTGGCCGGGGGCGGCGTTGGCCGCCACGGGGATGCCGAGCAGGGCGACCAGCACAGCTGCGGGGACAGCGAGTCTTCGGAGTCTCATGGTCAGGATCCGTCTCCATACAGGGCGGCGATCTCGGTGGGGGACAGGGCGCGGCTGTAGACCCGGAAGTTGTCCACGGCGGCGTCCAGGTAGGGGTCGGCGTACTGCGACCGGCCGATCCAGTTGCGGGTGGTCGAGCCCAGGTCGGCCGGCCCGAGCGTCATGGCGGCGTTGCGGGCCACCTCGGCGCCGTTGACGTAGAGGACGCCGAGGCTGCCCGCCTTGGTGACGGCGACGTGCACCCAGGCGCCGGCCGCCACGGCGGCCGGCGCGTCGATGCGCTGCTCGCCGCCGGCGCCGGCGGCGGTGATGGCGAACCGGGCGGTGCCCGCGCCCGAGCGCGGGGTCAGGAACATGTTGGCCCCGGTTCCGGTGCCGAAGTCGAACACCCGCGACCAGGCGGTCGCGGCGCCGATCCGGATCCAGCAGGCGATGCTGAACGCGGCCGATCCGGCCAGGATCCCGGTCGGCAGGGCGACGTGCCCGGTGCTGCCGTTGAGCAGGACCGCATTTCCGGTACGGCCGGCAGCCCACGTCCCGCCGGTGACGGTGGCGGTCCGCCCGTTGCCGGTGGCGTCGGCGGCCGTGGTGCCGCTCGACTCGTCGAACCGGTAGTGCGCCACGAAGGCGGGCAGCGGCGGGCCGCCGGCGACCGTCCAGTAGACGGTGTAGCGCTGGCCGTGCATCCGGTAGAACGGCAGCAAGGACACGCCGCCGGTGCTCGCGGTCGCGGTGTACTGCAGGGGGTCCGCCGTCGCCGCGAGCGTGGCGGGGTTCAGGGTCGGCAGCCCGGACAGGTTGGTGGTGCCGTACGCCCCGGCCAGCACGATCGGGCCCACCCGCACCGCCTGCACGGCCGCGTTGTCTCCGGCCGCCTCGCGGTGCACCGCCATCGGCAGGCTGACGTCGACCACGTCGCCGTCGGCGAAGGTGCGGTCGAGCACCGCGTACGTGCCGGGCGCGGTGGGCACCGCCTGCACGGTGCCGTTGAGCCGGAGTTGCGCGCCCGCCGCCCACGAGGGGATGCGGATCCGCAGGTCGATGCGGCCGGAGCCGGTGACGGTCAGCCGGGTCGAGGCCTGCTGCGGGAAGGCGGTCTCCTGCCGGACCGTGATGTCGCGGCCGGGCCAGGTCAGCACCGAGCCGATGAACAGGTTGACCCAGAGCCGCTGGGCGCCGTCGTGGAAGTAGACGCTTTCGCCGTACTTGGTGTTGCTCTCCAGGCCGCTGCCGTGGCAGCAGACGAAGCTCTGGTAATCGTTGCTGTAGGTCTTGATCCCGCCGGCCCGCAGCGGCACGTAGTAGCACTGGAAGCCGTGTGCCGACGCCGGGTCCTGCGAGGCGAGGATGTGGTTGTAGAGGGCCCGCTCGTAGTAGTCCCAGTAGTCGGTGCGGGACGGGTCGGTGCGGAACAACTCGCGGGTGAGCTTGAGCATGTTGTAGGAGTTGCAGCACTCCGCCGTGGTGTCCGACAGTTCGGTGGCGATCCGGCCGGGCGCCTTGAAGTACTCCCCGTTGGAGTTGCCGCCGATCACGTAGGTGTGGTCGCGGACCACGAGGTCCCAGAAGGTGGCCGCGATGGTGCGGTACCGGGTGGTGCCGGTGGCGTGGTATTCGCGGATCGCGCCGAGCACCTTCGGGATCTGGGTGTTGGCGTGGTAGCCGTTGAGGCTGTCCGTGCCGGCGGCGAGCGGGTCGAAGATCTCGGCGTGGTCGAAGTGCTGGGCGGCGGCCAGGTGCGCGGGGTCGCCGGTCACCTGGTACAGGTTGGTCAGCACCTCGTTCATGCCGCCGAACTCGGTGTCGAGCATGTTCTGCCGCTGGGCCTGGGTCAGCCGGTCGTTGCGGGCCTTGACCCAGGCGGCCATGCCGGTGAGCACCGTGAGGGCCTGGGCGTTGCCGGCGAGCAGGTGCATGTCGAGCAGCCCCGCCATGATCTTGTGCAGCGTGTAGTAGGGCGCCCAGACCGACTGGCGGGCCTCCACCCGGTCGATGAAGCTCTCCGGGAACGCGCTGAGGTAGCCGGGGTTGAAGCCGGCGGCGGTGGCGCGGGCCTGGCACTGGGCGAGCACGGTGACGATGCCGTCGCCCTTGGCCTTGAACGCCGCCGTGCCGGTGGACGCGTACGCCTGCGCGAGGGCGGTGAGCAGGTGCCCGGTGGTGTGCCCGCGCAGCTCGGTGGTGGGTGACTCCCAGCCGCCGCACGGCGTCGCCGACGACGGCAGCCCGGCGTTGACCCGGAACATGTGCAGCAGCCGGTCGGCGTCGAGGAAGGTCAGGTAGGCGTGGGTGCGGCCCTGGTTGGCCGCGAACGGGCTGCCCGCCGCCAGCCGGACGGCGGTCAGCGGGAACGGGTAGGCGGAGACACCGGTGTCGGGCCGGGCGGCGGCGGCATGGCCGGAAGCCGGCGCTGCGGTGGCCGTACCGGTGAGGATCGCCGCGCCGGCGGCACCGGCGCGCAGAAGTGTCCGTCGGGAGATCGGGCCGGGAAGGGACATGGGGGGTCCTCAGGTGAAGTAGGCGCGGGGAGGATGCCGGGCGCTCCCTCCCCGCGGGCTCACTACGGCCCGAAGGCCTTGACCTCGAGCAGGCCGACGGAGTCGGCGGTGCTCTGCAGCACCACGCGCAGCCGGGTGGTACTCACCTGGCTGAACGTGACCCGGTTGTACTTGTTGAGCTCGAGGGGGTACGCGCCGGACGCGGCGACGTCGACATAGGAGGTGCCGTTGAGGTACTGCAGCTTGTACGACGCCGGCAGCCGCACGCCGCCGTTGTCGTCGAAGAAGTACACGTCGGCGCTGTCCAGGGACTGGGCGGTCGGCCAGGTCAGCTCGGCCCACTGCTCACCGGTGTTGGGCCAGGTGCCCCAGCGCGGGTTGACGGTGTCGTTCGACGAGGGCGGATCGACGCCGTCGTTCAGGGCCGCCACCGACTCCCACGCGGAGGTGTACGACGCGGAGGGCGTGGCGCTGCCGGCCTTGTTGACGGGGCCGGGCGGGGGTCCGCCGCCGCGGCCGTACACCTGCAGCTCGGTGAGCCCGGTCTTGAACCCGGAGGCGTGGGTGACCTGCACCCGTACCCGTTGGGTGTCGACCGCGGCGAATCTCACCAGGTTGTAGTTGGCCTGCGGGGCGGCCGGGGTCTTCACCGCCGAGGCGACGGCGACCCAGGCGCTGCCGTTGTAGTACTGCACCTGGTAGGACGACGGTTGCCGGTACCGGTTGGTGGCCCGGTCGTTGCGGAAGTACAGCCGCAACTCGTCGATCCGGCGGGTCTGGCCGAGATTGACCTCCAGCGTGTCCGCGCTGTTCGGCGACCCGTACGTGCCCCAGATCGGCTCGTTGACCGGGTAGCCGTCGACCGCGTTGGCGCCGGCGGTGCCCGAGGCGGTGTACGAGGCGGTGGTCGCCGCGCCGCGGGCATAGTTGGGCAGGGTGGAGGTGAGGTCGGTGCCGGCCTTGGCGAACATGTCGACCATGCGGGCGCTGTCCTGCACCACCTGGGTCGGCGCCCGCATCCCGCTGACGGCGCTGTTGTAGGTGACCGTGCCGCCGGCCGGCAGCGTGACCGCGCCGGTGTCCGGGTTGTACAGCACCCGGGTGAGCCGGTCGACGGTGAACGCGCGGGTGCCGTTCAGGTAGACGGAGTAGCCCTGCGGGATGCCCGCGTATTTCACCACGCCGTCGGCCGGGTCGTCCCAGACGACCGACAGGTCGGCGTTGCGGTAGCGGATGTTGTTGGCCGCGAAGTTGGGCCAGCCGATGTTTATCGGGCTCAGCTCGATCTGGTTGTCGTTGCGGGGCCGCAGCCCCATCACGTCCTCGATGACCGTCCAGTTGCTGCTGCCGAGGATGTTGTGGTGGATCCAGGACCGGTAGTTGATGGTCTTGGTGGTGCCGTTCCAGTCGGCCCAGAACTCGTTGGCGTCCGGCCACTGGGTGTCCCCGCCGATGTACTGCGACCAGGCGTTCCAGTACAGCAGCTTCTTGTAGTCCTCGGCGGTCATCCACTGGTTGGCGTAGTTGCGCAGCACCGAGGAGTAGAGCCGGAACTGCACCGTGGAGTTGATCGTGGAGAAGTTGTTGCTGCCGGGCTGGCCGGCGGCCGCGGCCGCCGCCTTGTCGCGCTGGTTGGCGGTGAAGGACGGGAAGATCGGGTATTCGGCCGGGTCGGCGTACAGCCGCAGGGCCTGCTTGTACTGATCGGTGTTCGGGATGGCACCGACCGAGAACGGGTAGTAGTTGTTGATCTCTTTCCACGGCACGTGCGTGTTGGTGGCGACGTGCCGGTGCTCGAACAGCTGCCGGGTGGGGTTCCACAGCACGCTGACGATCGCGGCCCGGACCCGCTCGGCGATCTGCCGCATCTCGGTCGCCTTGGCGGCGTTGCCGACCGCGTCGTAGGCCTGCGCGGCGGCCAGCGCGTTGCTGTACACGTAGGCCGACTCGGCCCGGTCCAGTTGGCCCGCCCGCCAGTGGAACGAGACGGCGTCGGCGTCGTTTCCGGTCAGCGCGCCCCAGTCGTACTCGATCAGGCCGTTGTTGTCGTGGTCGTAGTAGGAGAGCTGGCCCTTGACGTCGCCCTCGGCGTAGCGGGCCAGGTTGCCGGCGATGCCGGGCTGCCCGCCGTGGATCTGGTAGGCCCGCCAGGCCGCCTCGGAGATGTACTGGGTGTAGCTGTTGGACCAGTTCTCCGGGTCGCCCGGGTTGTCGACGTAGCGGCCGCCCTTGGAGACCTGCCCGACCGACACCCACGGCCCGTACGAGTAGGCCGGGTCGCGCAGGTATTTCAGGTCGTCGATGTGCATCGGCTGGGTGAGCACGATGGCGTTGTTGTAGCCCAGCGCGCCCTCCACCGAGGTGGGGAACTGGAAGTCCTGGCCGGGGATGTCGACGTCGAGATAGTTGAAGCGCATCAGCCACCAGCGGTAGTAGATGTTCTTCTTGATGGCCGGCTCCGGCACGTCCAGGTAGGGCACGTTCTGCGCCCACCAGCGGTTGTACTCCCGCGCGTGGGTGGCGAAGGCGGTGGCCGCCGCATACCCCTTGTACGCGTTGTACTCGGTGAGAGACTCCGGGATCTCGTTGGTCACGAAGCCCATCACCACCTTGGTGGTGACGGAGGCGCCGGCCGCGACGGTGACCGAGCGGTTGAGCCCGCCGCTGGTGGCGGTGAACCCGTCGGCCGACAGCCGGGGATAGATCGTGGTCAGGTTGTTCTTCGCGGCGACCTGGCCGGTGAGCTCGTTGCCGCTGCCCGCGGTGGCGTACGGCGAGGTGACCCGCAGCTGCACGGTGGTGGCGGCGCTGCCGGAGTTGGTGACGGTCAGGTTGGCGACCGCGACGTTCTGGTGGGTGATGAACTTGGTCTGGTCGATCCGCACCGTGCCGCTGGTGTGCACGCTCTTGAAGTGGCTGGGCACCTGCCGGCGCTGCGCCACCTGCTCGGTGAACGTGCCGGGGGAGGCGGCCACCGTGAACGCGCTCTGGTCGTTGATGCTCTCCCAGTACGCCACCTGGCCGCTGAAGCCGAGGGTGCCCGGGTTGTGGGTCTTCATGAACAGGCCGCGCCCGCGGGTCATCAGCCAGGTGCCGGCGGGGTCGTTGCCGTTGCGGGCGAGCAGCCGGTCCATCCAGTAGTCGGTGCCGCCGCTCTCCGCGTCGAAGATGGCGCCCATGGTGTTGCCGGTGCTCAGCCCGACCGGTGGCGCCGGGATCGCCGCGCCGGAGAAGGTCGGATAGCCGATGGTCTGTGCCGCCAGGCCGGCCGTGGGCGTGGCGACCACGGCGGCGACGGTGGTGGTCAGGACGAGCGTCAGCGCGGATGCCAGTCGGGGTCTCCATCGGGCTTTCGGCATCGCGTCACCTCCAGGGTTCGACGAGGGGGTAGCGGAGTCACCCCCGAAACTCCGAAAACCTTTTCGGGAAGCCTGGCAGCGCCCGGGTCCAGTGTCAACGGTCTATTTCTGCTGTGTTTCGGCCGTGATCCGCGTTTGGCGAGAAAACGGGCCCCCGGCTATGCTGGCCGAAACTTTTCGGAGGCATTCCATGGCACGTCAACGGTCCGGGGTGAGATTGTCCGACGTCGCCAAGCGAGCAGGCGTCTCGGTGGCCACCGCCTCGAAGGCGCTGAACGCGCGCGACGAGGTCGCGCCCGCCACCCGCCAGCGGGTGATCATGGCAGCCGACGAGCTGTCGTTCCAGCCCAACGTGCTGGCCCGCGGCCTGATCTCCGGCAACACCCGGACCATCGGCCTGCTCACCGACGAGCTCTCGGCCGCCCGGTTCACCATCCCGGTCCTGCTCGGCGCGGAGAACGCCCTGGGCAACGAGCAGATGAGCGTGCTGCTCTGCGACGCCCGCGGCGACGCGATCCGCCGGGGGCACTACATCCGCACGCTGCTCGCCCGGCAGGTCGACGGCTTCATCGTGCTCGGCGACGCCAACGAGATCCGCCCGTCGCTGACTGCGGACATCCCGGTGCCGGTGGTCTACGTGTTCTGCGAGTCCGACGATCCGAACGACGTGTCGATAGTGGCCGACGACGCGGGCGGCGCCCGCCTCGCCGCCGAGCACCTGGTCTCGCTCGGCCGGCGCCGGATCGGGCACATCACCGGCGACCTCACCTACCGGGCGGCCCGCGACCGGTCCGCCGCGTTCCGCGAGGTCCTCGACGCGGCCGGGCTGCCGCTGGTCGGCGCGCCGATGTTCGGCCAGTGGTCGCAGCGCTGGGGCCGGCACGCGGCCGCCGCCCTGCTCGCCGGCCACCCGGACATCGACGCCATCTTCTGCGGCAGCGACCAGATCGCCTACGGGGTGACCGAGACCCTGCGCGACCTCGGCCGGTCGATCCCCGGCGACATCGCGGTGGTCGGCTACGACAACTGGGAGGTGATCGCCGCCGAGTGCCGGCCGCCGCTGACCACCGTCGACCTCAACCTGCAGCAGCTCGGCGCCTCCGCGGTGCGGCATCTGTTCGCCGCGCTCGACGGGTCGCCGGTCTCGGGAGTGATCCGGGAGCCGGGTCGGCTCATCGTCCGCGAATCCACCGGGATCGCCGACAACCGCTGAGCTCCGCCCGCTCCGCCTGCCGCCGCTCGAACTCGGCCCGCTCCGCCTGCCGCCGCTCGAACTCGGCCCGCTCCGCCTGCCGCCGGTCGAGGCCGGCACGCGGAGTCGTGGCCACTCCTGTCTAGAACGGTGCCGGTCCGCGACCGACCAACGACATCAGCACCTGGGTCGCGAGCAGCTTGCGGACGCCGGTGACGGCGACCGCCCCGATCTGCTCATAGGGCAGCTCGAGTTGCAGCCCGTCACTCGCGGCGCGGAGATCCGTGCTGACCTGGTCGGGGCGGAACGTGCCGCTCCAGCCGTTGAGATCGCCGCGGTTGTTGGTGCCGAGGGAGGCCATGCCGGCTACGCGTGCGCCATCGACGAGGATCAGCGTTGCCGGGCCCGAGTAGGTCGTCATGTCGTAAACCGTAGCGGCTCGGCCGGTGTCATGCCTCGGCGTACCGCCACGTCGAGAGATCATCCCGGCCGTGCCGCCGCGTCCGTACTGACCGGGGTCGATCGATGCGTACCGTGACGGCCAGCTCTTGCGGCATCCGTGAAATGTTCTCGATTGTTGCTGGCAACCTTTCCACGGAACCCCAGTTCATCCGTCCGGTTGCCGCTCCGGGACCGCAAACCCGCAGGAGAAAGCGTATTCCTGAGCCGATCGACCGGGGCTATCGTCGGTGGGCCCCGGGCGGCCTCCCCGCCTCCCGGATCCCCCGCCCGCCGGTTTCCCCACCACCGTCAGTCACTTTTTCGTGGTGTCTCGCCGGCGCGCCCACGAAAGGCAAGCGATGCCCCCGAACCTTCGCCGTTCCCGCGTGTCCCTGCTGGTCACGACCCTCCCGCCGGCCGGCGGCGCCGGCCGGGCAAGATCCAGGTCCGGGGGTACGCGATGAGTATCGTCACCGGCTGGCGTCGGCGTGTCGTTCTCGCCGCCGGGATCGCCCTGCTCGCTTCATCGTGTGGTCGGGTCTCGGTCGGATCGCGGGGCGGTGGATAACCTCGAATGCCGCCCGGTGTGGTGCTCGAAGTTCAATGGGCCCACGTCGATGGTTCGACGTGACGAGTTCCCCGCGCCTACATCGCAGCCCTTGCTCAATGACCAGTGTCCTGTGTCAGTATGTATCTACGTCCCATTGTTCGGTCGTGACGTAGGAGGTCATCGTGAAGGTTCACCGCGGATATTTTCGGCGTCTTGACCTCACCGCGAGGCAAGCCGAGGCCCTGGATGGTCAGGGCCACGCGGCGCGGGCGATGTGGAACCTGCTGCACGCGTGGTGGATGTGGGGCGGCGAGACCCGCCGGCCGAGTTTGAAGCAGGCGGATGAGGCGATCCGGCAGGCCCGTAGAGACATCGACTGGCTTGCCGACCTGCCCGCGCAAGCCGCCCAACAAGTCCTCAGGACCTACCTACGGGCTTGGAAGAACTGCTGGGAAGGTCGTGCCCGGCCCCCGTTGTTCAAGGCCCGGACACGTGCCCGGATGGCCGTGGACGTTCCGCAGGGCGGCGCCCTCGCCGTGTCTCGCCTGTCGCGTCGCCTGGGGCAGGTTCGCATCCCCAAGGTTGGTGTCGTGCGGTTCCGCTGGTCCGGGCCGATTCCTGGCGTCGGCCGGGAGGGTGGACGGATCACCGGTGCCCGGCTGATCAAGGATGCGTTGGGCTGGCACATCGTGTTCCGCACCGACGTCGAAGCACTCACGCCCGCGCCGCACGCCGGCCCGGCCGTCGGTGTGGACCGGGGCGTCAACGTCGCCCTGGCCCTGTCGGACGGCAACGACCAGACCCACGGGGCGTGGATCCGGCCGAAGGAAGCCGAACGGCTGCTCCGGCTGGAGCGCAAGGCGGCCCGGCAGAAGCGGGCCCGGAAGCCGTTCGAGAAGACCTCGAACCGGCTGCATCGCACATATGAACTGATCGCCGGGGTGCGCGCGAGAGTCAAGCGCCGCCGTAGCGACTGGCAGCACAAGACCACCACCGCGCTCGCCGGGCGGTACGGCATCGTCGTGGTGGAAGATCTGCGAATCGCGAACATGACCCGCAGCGCGAAAGGCACTGTGGCAGTGCCGGGCAGGAATGTGCGGCAGAAGGCCGGGCTGAACCGGTTGATGCTGCACGAGGGCCACGCCCGCACCGTCGCGCTGTTGGAGTACAAGTTGGTCGAGCGGGGCGGGCAGTTGCGGAAAGTCTCCGCTGCGTACACGTCGCAGACATGCTCGACGTGTGGTCACCGCGACCGGGAGTCCCGCAACGGGGTCAGGTTCGCGTGCACAGGCTGCGGTTGGGTGGGTCACGCCGACTCGAATGCCGCTCTGAACATTGTGAACGCGGCTGGGCTTGGCCGTGTCCGGACGTGGAGCCTCGCATCTGGGGGCGTCGAAACGTCAACCACTCGGTGTGCGGCATGAGTACCCACCGGGAATCTTCCCTTCTTCTGGGCAGAGGAAGTCAAGGCAACTGGATGCTGGCCATCAGTGCCTGGCAGGGTGGGTTGGAGCTTCCCGCCCGGCTTAGTGACGACGTCCGGCGGGCGGCGCCGGTGGGCGCATGGCGGCCAGCAGCGCGTCGACGTCGGCGGTGGCGAAGCTGACCCGGGCGTCGCTGGAGCCGTAGGGCAACCAGAGCAGCCCGGCATGGATCAGGGCGCCGCAGGAATAGACGACGTTGGGCACGTAGCCGTCCCGCTCGGTCTGGTCGGGCTCGATGAGGGCGCCGGGCAGCTCGGCGATGACCCGCTCCGGGTGGTGCAGGTCGAGCAGCAGGGCGCTGATGACGTACCGGCGCATCGGGCCGACCCCGTGGGTCAGGACGAGCCAGCCGGCCTCGGTCTCGATCGGCGAGCCGCAGTTGCCGGTCTGGATCAGGTCCCAGCCGTACCGGGGCCCGCGCAGCGGCACCGGCGGCTGCCAGCGGGCGTTCTCGTCGAGGACGGTCAGCCCGGTGGTCTCGCCGTCGGTGCGGCACAGCGCGAGGCGGCGGCCCGCGACGGCCCGGGGGAACAGGGCGACGCCCTTGTTGCGGACGCCCGGCCCCCGCATGGGCGCGATCTGGAAGTGCCGGAGATCGGGGCTGCTGAGCGTCCGGGCGGCGATGTGGCGCCCGTCGTAGGCGGTGTAGGTGGCCCGATAGTCCACCGCGCCGTCGTCGTCGGCGTACCGGATGAAGCGGGCGTCCTCCATCCCGTTGCTTTCCGCCGGGCTGGCCGGCCAGAGCACCCGCTGGTGCAGCGGGGTCTCCACCGGGAAGGTGATCGCGTAGCCGGCGGCGTGGGTGCGGCGCAGGTGCTCGAGGGTGCCCTGGGTGTTCTCCCGGCTCCGCAGGTCGGCCGGGAGGTCGGCGAGGACCCGCTCGAAGGTCGCGTCGTCGAACCGCGCGGGCAGCGAGCCGAGCACGGTGGCGGACACCTCGTTGTCCCAGCCGTCGTCGGTCAGCCCGGCCGCGAGCAGATCACGCCGGTGGCTCGCGGCGGCGCGCCGGCCGGTGTGCAGGGGACCGGTGCGGTCGGTGACCGCGAGCCGGTCGGCCGGGCCGACCACGGCCGTGGCGAATCCGATGGACGACACGTGCCCCTCGCCGATCTGGCGGAGGCTGACGGCCACCCGCAACTGCCCGGCGTCCAGCCCGGACTGGTCGGGGTGCGCGACGACGGACGGGTTGCACAGGGCGGCGGCCTCGACGGCGTACTCGTGGGTGAAGTAGGCGCCGACCAGCAGGCGCTGGGTGGGCGAGAGGTCGTCGGCCCGGTCGGCGCGGTGCCGCACCAGGTCGAAGTGGTGCCGGAAGGTGCCCGCCAGATCGTGGTGGCGCCGGGCGAACCCCTCGAGGGTCCGCGCGAGCAGGCTCTCCGCCTGGTCGGGGGAAAGCTCGGCGATCCGGTCGATCAGGGCGTGGGCGCGGGTCCGCCCGACGGCGGCGTCCTCGCCGGGCACGAACAGCTTGACGATGACCCGCCGGGGGTCGGGTGCCAGCGTCAGGCTCTGCCGGGACGCCTGCGGCCTGCCGGTCAGCGCCGGCATGCGGTCATGATCTGTGCACGAGCGGCCATGGGTCGGCCTTCCGGTCGTCAAGCAACGGTACGGGGCCACCACCGTACGCGGGCAGCGCGCGGCCGTCCTGCTGGATTCATCGTGCCGAGCGGTGCTTCCCGCCTAAAATGTCCGGTATCAGGAAACGTGAGGGCTCTCGGCTGCTCGGCATCGGGCCACGCGCCGCGGCCCGTCAGGTCGCGATGTTGTTCGCCCTCTCCGGGCTGCTCGGCATCGTCGGCATCGCCAACGACACCCGGCGGGCCGGCGACCTGCTGATCATCGCGGCCGCCGACCTCGCCTCGGCGGCGGTCATCAGCGTGCTGCCGTGGCAGCGCTGGCACCGCAGGGCTCCGGCGCTGCTCGTCCTGCCCGCGTTCCTGGTCCTCGGCTTCGCCACGTGGGCGTTCGGGGGCGTGGCCACGGGCACCGGCCCGTTCCTGGTGCTCATCTTCGCCTGGGCCGCGCTGCACTTCTCGCGGCGGCTGCTGCTGGCGTTCGTCCCGCCGGCGCTGCTCGCGTACCTGGTGCCGTTGATCATCACCGGGCAGCCGCCGATGATCCTCGGCTCGGCCGTGGTGCTCCTGCCGATCGCGCTCGGCATCGCCCTGCTCATCGAGGCGCAGGCCCGGCACGTGCGCGAGGACCGGGCGCGGCTCGCCCAGATCGAGCAGTGGCGGGCGGCCCTGGTGGCGGCCCTCGCCCACGACGTGCGCTCGCCGCTGAGCACCGTGCAGATCGTGCTGGAGGAACTGCGCGCGGACGCCGACCGCGACGGCGAGGACCTCATCGACCGGGCCCTGCGGCAGGTCGCCCGGATCAGCAACCTGACGGCCGGCCTGCTCGATCTCGACCGGATCGACTCACAGGGCCGGCTGACGCTGCACCCCCGGCCGTGGCCGGTCGTCGACGTCGTGTCCGCCGCCGTCGCCGACCTGGGGCGCGGGGTGGACGTCGTCATCGACGTCGACCCGCTCCTGGTCATGGCCCTGGACCGGGAGCGGTTCGAGCAGATCGTGGTCAACCTCGTGGGCAACAGCCTGCGCCACGGCAAGCCGCCCGTGGTGGTGCGGGTGACCAGCGACGGGAGCACCGGACGGCTGGAGGTGCGCGACCACGGTGCCGGCGTGCCCGCCGCGGCGCGGTCGCGGCTGTTCACCCGCTTCGGCAGCGACAACCCCGGCAGCGTCGGGCTCGGCCTCTGGATCGTCGGTCAACTCGCCCAGGCGCACGGCGGCGAGGCCCACTACGAGGACGTCGCCGGGGGCGCCCGGATGGTCGTCACCTGGCCGATCCCGGACAAATGACCCATGTGCCCGGCCCCTGCGACTACGTCGTCACTTGGCCACCGTGAGCAGGACTCCGGCGTCCTCGAGGGCCTCGAGGGCGTGCCGCGAGTCGGGAATGACCAGGATGTCCCCGGCGGTGGCCTCGCACGACGTGGAGCCGGCGTCCAGGCGTACCCGGCCGTGCAGAACCTGCAGGGTGGCCTCGCCGGGATTCTCGTGCTCGTCGAGGCGCCGCCCGGCGGCCAGCGCGATGAGGGTCTGCCGGAGGGCGTGCTCGCTGCCGCCGTAGACGGTGTGCGCGCTGCGCCCGCTGGATGCGGTACGGGCCACCGCGAGATGCTCGCCGAGCAGCGCGGTGATCGAAATGGCGTGCATGACCCCTCCTAGGTGCGGACCGGGTGCGGTCCGCCGGTGTCAGCGTCGTCGCCACCGCCGCCGACGCACAGAGGCTTTCGGCCCGGGCCGGTTTCTGTCGTACCCGACCCGGACCCTCGCGCGGCGCCCGGCCGCGAGCAGGGCAACGACGTTGTACCACGGTCGCAGTACCGAGATCACTGCGCCGGGAGGATGCCGGCCTGGACCTCGCGGCGCAAAATGGGTGGCGGCCGCACCTGGTCGGGGCAGACCGAGACCCCGCCGCGCCGGCACGCTCCCGGACTGACCGTCAGCCCGTCCGCACCGACACGACTCGGAGATCGCCATCGTGACCATCGCGCACCCCGGCCGAACGGAATCCGACGGCGGCCCGGCGGCTCCGGGCGGCCGCGGCGAGCCCGAGGCGCTGCTGACCGACGGGCTGGCCGAGTTCATGATGGTCTACAAGTTCGGGCTCGACGAGATCAGCACCAAGCTGACCATCCTGCGCGAGGAGCTGTCCTACCGCGGCACGGGCAGCCCGATCGAGCACGTCAGCCCGCGGCTGAAGACGCCGGCCAGCATCACCGCCAAGGCGCGGCGGATCGGCTGCCCGCTGGTCTTCGACGACCTGCGGACCCGGATCCGCGACATCGCCGGCATCCGGGTCGTCTGCGGCTTCATCTCGGACGTGTACACGGTCGCCGACATGCTCACCCGGCAGCCCGACGTGCGGTTGCTGCAGGTCAAGGACTACGTGGCGGAGCCGAAGCCGAACGGCTACCGGAGCCTGCACCTGATCGTGGAGATCCCGGTGTTCCTCTCCGACCGGGTCGCGGCGGTGCCGGTGGAGGTGCAGCTCCGCACCGTGGCGATGGACTTCTGGGCGAGCCTGGAGCACAAGCTCTCCTACAAATACGACGACGACATCCCGGCCCGGCTGCACGACGAGCTGACGGCCGCCGCGCAGGACGCGATGCGCCTCGACCAGCGGATGGAGCTGCTGCAGCAGGAGATCCGCGGCACCGGCCCCGCGACGACCGGCCTCGGGGCGGTGGCCCGCCCCGACGGCTGGTGATGCTGTCACGCTTCGTGCGTGGCCGGCTGACGCTCCTCCGCGGGCATGCTGGTGAGCCGCCGCAGGTGCCGCACCACCGGCAGGGTGAGCAGCAGGCCCAGCACTGGGACCAGGAAGGCCACCCGCAGCCCGACCGGTTCGGAGAGCAGCCCGAGCAGCACCGCGCCGATCAGCGCCCCGCCGTAGTTGAACAGGTTGACCCGGGCGATCACCTCGTCGCTGTTGCCGGGCACGGCGTGCCCGGCGGCGCTGAACGCGAGCGGCACCAGCACGCCCACCCCGAGGCCGGTGAGGGCGAAGCCGGCGATGGCCGCCGCGACCGAGGGGACCGCGACGACCAGTCCGCAGCCGACCGCGCAGACCAGCAGGGCGGCGGTCGCGGCCGGTACCACACCGGTACGGGGCACGACGTGGTCGCCGGTCAGCCGGGAGACGAGCACCGTGAACTGGTAGGCCGCGTAGCCCAGCGGCGCGATCGAGTCGGCGGCCAGCAGGGAGTCGTGCAGGTAGACGGAGCTCCAGGTGCTCACGGCCGAGTCGGCGAGGAACGCGGTGAAGATCAGCGCACCGCAGATCAGCACGACGCGGCGGGAGTTGCCGCGGGGGCGGCCGGTTCCGGTGAGGTCGGGCAGCACGGTGCGGGCCGGCTCGTATCCTCGCCAGCCGGCCAGGGCGACCACAACGGCGAAGGCGCCCGCGATGCCGACGGATACGCTGGCGCCGGCCCCGCCCGCGACGAATGCGGACATCAGCAGGGCGGCGGCCATCGCCGCGGCGGTGTAGGCCGCGAAGAGCCGGTTCATGACGCTGCGGCCCAGCCGGGCCTGGACCAGCACCCCCTGCATGCTGAGCGAGGCGTCGACCGTGCCGAGGCCCACGCCGTAGCAGACCAGAACCGCGACGAACACGGCGGTGGGGGTGTGGAACGTGGTCAGGGCGAGCGCGGCGCCGACCGTGAGCAGCCCGCCGGCCAGCGCGAAGCGGCTGCCCCACCGGGCGGCGACCGCGTCGGCGAGCAGCGATCCGCCCGCCGCCGCCACGACCACCAGCAGCAGGATCACCGAGACGAGGGCGTCGTCGAAGCCCTGGCGTTCCTTGAACATCGGCAGCGCGGTGACCACCGCCGCGTAGCCGAGGCCCTGCGCCGCGTAGCCGGCACCGATCCACCGGGCACGGGTGCCGCCGGTGGGCTCAGCCGGGTTCATCGCCGGTCCGGCGTGCACGGTCCGGCCGGCACGCGGTCCGATCGAGAAACATGTGAATTGTTCACGATCTCCATGGGCGCTCACTCTGGCACGTGAGTGCCGTCACGTCGAGAGGACAAAAGTGAGCAGAGCGTACGACGCGGCGGCGACGATCAGGCCGGTCAGGCCAAAGATGCGGGTGATCCACCCGGCAGTGGCGATGCTCTCCCGCCGCCGGGCGAGAACCTGCTCGCGGCTCTCGGTGGTGAACACGGTGACGCCCTGGGGATTCGGCACGAGCATGACGGGCCTGCCGGCCGGCAGGGCGAGTGCGTAGACCTCCCGGGCGAACGGCAGCCGGACCTCCTTGAGCCGCAGCGTCTCGCTCCGGCGCAGGTCCCGGATCAGGTCCTCGGCGACGAACGCGGGCAGCTCGACGGGCGACCGCCCGCGATGGACCAGGGTGGTGGTCACCGTGACCACGGGCTCGTGCTGGGTCGGGGTCTCGAACAGCCGCGGGTCCAGCGCCACCCGGCCGGACCCGTCGCTGACCATGGGCGGGCCGGGCGAGGCGAAGTCGATGAGGGCGGGCTCGCCTTCGTCGGACCAGCCCCGGCTCGGCTCGCGGATCAGGGTGACGCGGAACCATGAGCAGCGCTCGCCGCTGACCGGGCCGGTCTGCGGGCCGGCCGGGCCGTCGTCGGTGATGCCCTCCAGGGCGACCCGGCCGGCGCCGGCGGCCCAGGAGCCGACCGGCGTCGGGACGGTGCGGCGGATGGCCCGCAGCGCGCGCAGATCGCTCAGCCGGAGCAGCTGAATGATCCCGGTGCAGACAATCAGGCAGATGCCGCCCCCGAAGGCGAGGGACACGACGGTGACCACGCCGTCACCATAGATATCCCGTACCACTCAAGCCAGGGTCAGCGCGACCGGCATCCGTACCGTGAAGGTCGACCCGGCGCCGGGGGCGCTGCTGACCGTGATGGTGCCGCCGTGCGCCTCGGTGAGCTTGCGGGCGATGGCGAGCCCGAGCCCGCTGCCACCCGTGCTGCGCGTGCGGGAGCCGTCCGCCCGCCAGAACCGGTCGAAGATCTTCGGCAGGTCCGCGGCGGCGATGCCGGTGCCGGTGTCGGCGACCTGCACGGTGAGCTCACCGTGTGCCACCCGGGAGCGGACGGTGACGGTGCCGCCGGACGGGGTGTGCCGGACGGCGTTGGAGACCAGGTTGCCGACGACCTGGCGCAGCCGTACCGGATCGACGACGACCTGCGGGTCGGCCTCGGCCTCGGTGACCAGCCGCACGGCCGCGGTCTCGGCGGCCCCGCGGTGGGCCTCGGCGACCTGCTCCAGCGCGTCGTTGATGTACACCGGCTCGGGGTGCACCCGCAGGGTGTCGGCGTCGGCGGCGGCCAGGTCCCGCAGGTCGTCGATGATGTGCTGGAGCAGGACGGCCTCCTCCAGCAGCAAGCTGAGCAGTTGCGGGTCGGCGGGGGCGAGCCCGTCCTGCGCGGCCTCCAGCCAGCTGCGCATGTTGGTCAGGGGAGTGCGCAGCTCGTGCGCCACGTCGCTGACCATCGCCTTGCGTTGCTGCTCGGTGCGTTCCCGGCGGGCCGCCAGGTCGTTGAGCGCGGTGGCCAGGTAGCCGATCTCGTCGTTGGTGGTGACCGGCACCCGGGCCTGGTCCTCGACGGGCTTGCGGGCCGCCTCGGCGAGCGTCCGCAGCGGCCGGACCAGCCGGCTGCCCACCAGGACCGTGACCAGGATCGCCAGCAGCAGGACGGCGCCGGTGACCGCGGCGACGCGGATGACGTTGCCCCGGGACAGGTTGAACGTCGGCTGGGCCGCGCCGTCCGCGGGGTCGGTGACGAACAGCAGCGCGGGCGGCGCGACGTACGGCTGGAGCTGGCTCTGCCGCGACTTCAACACGCAGGCGCCGAGCTGCTTGGCGCGGGCGACGCTGGTCCACTTCTCGTCGGCCTCGCCGAAGGTGGTGGTGAAGTCCGGGGAGATCGCCAGCTTGACCCGGAGCGGATCGGTACCCAGGCACGCCAGGGTCAGCTTCATGAGCTTCGTCAGGGCCACGTCCTCGGTCTTCGTCAGCTCCTCGAGCTGCCACGGCTCGCAGAGAGTGGCCGCATACCGCTGGTCGCCGCCGGGTATCCGGACGGCCGGTCGGCCGCTCGGCCGCACGACGGTCTCGGCCGCCAGCCCTTTGTCCCTGAGGCAGGAGACCTGCCGGTCCGCGTCGGCGCGCAGGCTCTGCCGCTCCCGGCCGGTCAGCCGGTACGGCCCCACGGCGCGGGTGTCGATGCGTTCCGCGCCCCCGGTCAGTCCCGGGTCGGTCCGCAGCGGGTCGACGGTCGCCGAGGGGCGGGCCGCCCGCAGCGACGGCCCGTCGGCCGAGTCGGCGATGACCTGCCGGTCCTCGGTGGTGAGGGTGATCCGCCGGCCGAGTTTGCGGGCCCGCTCGGCGACGATCGGGCCCACCCCGGACCAGTCGGTGTGGGTGGCGGCGTAGCCGAGCAGCGCGTCGTAGACGCTGGTGTCGTCCGACAACGACCGGCCCTGTTCCTGGCGGACCGCCCGGGTGGTCGACTGCACCACCAGCCAGGCGGTGGTCACGGTGGCGCAGACCGCCACCAGGACCGAGGTGGCCAGCAGCCGCATCACGAGGCTGCGGTGCGGCGGTACGCGGTGGGCGCGCATCAGCTCGACCCGGCGGTCAGCTTGTAGCCGATCCCGTACACGGTCAGCAGCTGCGCCGGCCGCCGCGGGTCGGCCTCGATCTTGCGGCGCAGGTTCATCACATGGACGTCGATGGTCCGCTCGGTGGACTCGCGGTCGAGGCCGCTGGTGTGCTCCAGCAGCTGGCCGCGGGTGAAGACGCGGTCGGGCAGCTCGGCCATGGCGGCGAGGATCGCGAACTCGCCGGGGGTGCAGTCGACCCGCTCGCCGCCGGCGGTCACCTCGTGGCGGCCCGGATCGACGCCGAGCCGGCCCACCCGGCGGATCGCCGTGGGGCTCGGGCTGCGGCCGGCGCGGCGCAGCAGGGTCCGTACCCGGGCCATCAGCTCCCGAGGGCTGTAGGGCTTGGTCAGGTAGTCGTCGGCGCCGAGCTCCAGCCCGAGCAGCAGGTCGTCCTCGGCGGACCGGGCGGTGAGCATCAGCACCAGCACGTCGGACTCGGCCCGCAGGATGCGGCACACGTCGAGACCGTCGAGCCGCGGCATCATCACGTCCAGGACGACCAGCTCGGGTTGCCGGCGCCGGACCTGGTCGAGGGCGGAGCGGCCGTCGTGCACCACGGTGGCGTGGTGGCCCGCGGCCTCCAGATACCGTCGCAGCACCTCGGCCTGGCGTTCGTCATCCTCGGCGACCAGCACATATGCGCACACGCCGCCGACTATAGGGTGACCGCGCTGCGAATCTCGCCGCCCGAATCGTGGCCGGGACCTGACAGGTTCCTGACGGCGCGCGGTCACCATGGCCCCGGCCCGGCCTGCCCGCGGCCGGATCCTTGACAAGCCGGCAATGTGGACGCAATCATTCAGCAACCTCAATGAGATCGTTCACCAGCTGCCACGGCTCCGAGTTGTTAACGTTCACATTCGGGCCGACGAATGCGAGGGTTCCCATGAAACGTCGTACCCTGCTGTCCGCGATGGGCGGAGCGGCACTCACCGCGAGCGCCGCGGGCGCCCTGATCCGGCCCGGCGCCGCCAGCGCCGCCACCTACTCCGGCTACGCCATGGCCTACTTCACCGAGTCGCCGTCGATGACGGCGGCGAGCTACAACCTGCACCTGGCCGTCAGCGCCGACGGGCTGGCCTGGACCCCGCTGAACCAGAACCGGCCGGTGGCGACCCCCACCCTGGGCAGCGGCGGCCTGCGCGACCCGTTCATCCTGCGCAAGCAGGACGGCACGTTCACCGTGCTGGCCACCGACCTCAACGGCACGGACTGGGCCTACCAGAGCCAGTACCTGCACGTCTGGGACTCGACGGACCTGCGGAGCTTCCGCAACTACCGGCTGCTCAAGGTGCACTCGCTGGCGACACACGCGTGGGCACCCGAGGCCTTCTGGGACGCCGCCCGCGGGCAGTACGCCGTGGTCTACTCGGCGGTGGTCAACGGCCACAACGTGCTGATGGTGAACTACACCGGCGACTTCGTGACCGCGTCGGCACCGCAGGTCTTCTTCGACCCCGGATACGACGCCATCGACGGCAACTTCGTCACGGCCGGCGGCGTCAACTACATGTACTTCAAGAACAACACCAACAGCACCCTGCTGGGCGCCCGCTCCAGCTCGCTGAACCCGGGCAGCTTCAGCATCTTCACCGGCGCGATCGGTCCCGGCCGCGGCGTCGAGGCCCCGCAGATCGTCAAGTCGAACAGCGCGAACCTCTGGTACATGTGGGGCGACACCTGGAGCCCGAACGGCCGCTTCTTCTGCTGGCAGACCGGCGACCTCGCGGCCGGCTCGTGGAGCCTGCTCAACGACCGGACCTACACCCAGCCGCTGAACTCCAAGCACCTCGGCATCACGCCGATCACCGCTACCGAACTGTCCGGCCTCACCAGCGCCTGGGGTACGCCCGCCTGGAACCGGATCAAGTCGTACAACTACCCCGACCGCTACGTCCGGCACGCGAACAATGTCGGCCGCATCGACGCGTACCCGTTCGACCCGTACCAGGATCAGCTGTGGACGGTGGTGCCGGGACTCGCGGACCCGGCCGGGATCTCGTTCCGGTCGGTCAACTATCCGGACCGCTACCTGCGGCACGCGAACTACGCGCTGGTCCTCAACGCCAACGACGGCACCAGCGTCTTCGCGGCGGACGCCACCTTCCACCGGGCCGCGGGCTGGGCGGATGCCGGCTGGACGTCGCTGCGCTCGCACAACTTCCCGGACCGCTACGTCCGGCACGCCGGCTACGTGCTGCGGATCGACCCGATCACCAGCGGCTCATCGAGCGCCGACAAGCAGGACGCGACGTTCCACATCGGCTACTGATCGGGAGACCGGCAGGCGCACATAGCAGTGCCGCTCGCAAATAGCAGTGCCGCTGCGAATTCCACGGGGGAAGAACTCGCAACGGCACGCACCATGAATCTAAACGACGACCACCCGTGCTGTCTAACCGGCGGGCGATCCACTGTCGGATTGCCCGCCGGGCGGGGCATCCGTACCGGTCTGCTGGTCGAGGATGTCGAGCATTTGCAGCACCTGGCGGCGCACCGCGGGGGTCATGTCGCCGGCGCGCATGGCGATCATGCGGACCTGCCGGTCGGCGAGCTTGCGGCGCAACTCCCGATCCTCCCGGTCGCCGCCGCCGAGATCGTCGTCGCCCAGCAGGAACGACGCGGTGATCGGCGCGGTGCCGGCGGCCCGGCGCTCGTCGAAGAACTTGGCGATCGCCTTCAGCACGGCGACGGTCGGGTTGGCGTTGGCTCCCGAGCGCAACGTGGCCAGGTAGACCCGCGACACGGTGGTGTCGTGCGCCGGATCGTTGCAGATCGCCCGGGCGACCTGCGGGGTCGAATATTCCCGCGTGCGGCCCCGGTCGTCGACCCACGTGACCGTGGCGAACAACTCGTTGAGCCGGGCTGCGACCGTGGCTGGCGGACTTTCGGACATGTCGTCTCCGGTTAACCGTTCGGGCGGAATGTGCCTTGACCGGCGTTGGCTGTTAAATATAGTGTCGCATCGGGAAATGCACGACGACGGCGGACAAACGCGGGCCCGATCCGGCCGATCACGGGGTGGCCGAGAGCGGGCCCGCGCCCGCCGCTGCTCCCGAGCCGATCACCGGACCAGTGCGAGCTCCCTGGAGATCCCCGCGAGCAACCGGGCGTCGCTCTCCAGGTCGTCGCCGCCGGGGACCAGGACCGGGTCGGCCTCCAGCACCGGGCTCCCGGCCTGCTTGGCGCGCAGCGCATCGCGGATCAGCGCGGCCCAGTGCACCTCGTCCCGTTCGGTCTGCCGTTCGGTCCGCGTCGTGTCGTAGTACGGCCCCAGCTGCACGAGCCCGTCGCGGATCTCGACGACCCGCCGGTAGTAGCGGTAATGGGCGCTGTCCCAGCCGAGCCGCCCGCGCCACGAGGTGGCCGGCACGCGGCCCAGCACGAGCTGCGGGAATGCCTCATCCACCGCCGTCCAGAGCGGCTCGAGCTGGCGGTAGCGGCGCCGGTGCGCGCGCCAGAGCGGCAGGGAGACGATCATGCCGACGACCGCCGCATAGCTGACCCCGACCACGAAGGCGAGCGCGCCGACGCCGACGCCGGACAGGTGGACGAGGTGGAACACGCGGACGGCCCCGGCCGGCGGCTCCGTCGTGGACTGCAGCAGCGCCAGCAGCGTCTTGGTGGCGTCGGCGACGAGGAACGCGCAGACCGCCACGCTGACGATGACCAGGCCCCGGCGCAGCCTGGGGGAGCGGGCGACCCGGACGTATGCGATGGACCAGCGCAGCGACCGCGAGTGGGCATAGGCCATGTAGCCGAGCACGGCGACGACGAACACGGTGGCGTGCGGGCTGGCGCCGTTGATCGTGTCGGCGGGGTCGGCGCGCACCGCGGGCGGCGCGAGGGCCCAGGCCGCGAAGGCGACCAGGATCGCGGCGGCGAGCGGCACAGCCTGCCTCCGCGCGGTGCGCCGGGCGGCCGGGCCGCGCATGGAGTAGGCGAAGAACACCACCAGGAAGTAGGCGGCCGCCATCGTTCCGACGTTGATCACCAGGCTGCGCACCCCGGCGCCGGCGTGGTCGAGCAGCGGGCGCAGCGGCGGCAGGTTGACCGTGAAGGTCAGCGTCGCGCTCACCACGCAGGCGGCCAGGGCCCGCAGCGGCAGGTCCTCGGGCGCGCGCCAGAGCTGGACGACCTTGTTGAGCACGCCGATCCACAGGGCGGCGGCGATGCCGGCGAGCAGGACCGGGGTCACCGCTACAGCCAGCCCTGGTGGTGGGACAGCGAAGCGCCGAGCCGATCGACGCGGGCGTCGCCGGCCGGGCGGCCGGCCGGGTGGAGCGGGTTGAGCACGCTGGCCCACTCCAGGATGAAGGTGGCGATCAGCTCCGCCTCCCGCTCGTGGGCCGAGTCGTAACAGGTGCGGCGCAGGGCCTGCTCGGCGCCCACGTCGCTGGGATGATCGGCGATGATGTGACCGATCTCGTGCAGGATGATGTGATCCTGGTGCGGACGGGTCGTCTCGCTCTGGTAAAAGATGACATCCATGGACTCCGTCATGAACCAGAGCCCGAACGGCCCTGGCACCTTGATCGGATGGGCCACCAGGCGGATCGGGCGGCCCCGCTGCCCGGCCAGCCGCGCGCACAACTCGCGCACGTCCAGCGGTGGCCGGATGTCCAGCTCACGCAGCATCGCCCGGCACCGTTTCCGCAGCCTGCGATCGCTCACTCCGAACCCGCCCCCTCGCCGCCGGTGAAGACATCGAAGGATATCCAACACCTATGACAAAGGTTCTCATCGCCGGCGGCGGAGTCGCCGGCACGGCCACCGCGCTCGCCCTGCACCAGGCCGGCATCGCGTCCGTTGTCTACGAGGCACACTCCTCCGGCGGCGACGACGCCGGAGCCTTCCTGACCGTGATGGCGAACGGCATGGCGGGCCTCGAGACGATCGACGCCGCCCGGTCCGTCGTGGACGCCTCCTACCCGGCCGCGGCGGTCGAGTTGTTCAGCGCCGAGGGCAACCACCTGCAGCACCGGGCGATCGAGGGCGTGGCGCGCACGCTGAGCCGCGCCACGCTGTACCGCGTCCTGCAGGACCTCGCGGCCGCCCGGGGCATCCCGGTCGTGCATGGCAAGCGCGTGGTCGACGCGTCCGTGGCCGGCGGCGTCGAGGTGCGCTTCGCCGACGGCGGCCGGGCCGAGGGTGACATCCTGGTCGGCGCCGACGGCATCCACTCGCCGACCCGCCGCCTCATCGACCCGCAGGCGCCGACCCCGCGCTACACCGGCCAACACGTCGTGTACGGCTACGCCGCCGGCAACCCGGCCGGCAGTGCGCCGGACGCGTACCACATGGTGTTCGGCGCGAATGCGTTCTTCGGCTTCACCGCGCCCGGCGACGGGCGCACCTGGTGGTTCGCCCGGCTGACCGGCGACAGCCGCCCCGGCGCGACCACCGCCGAGCAGTGGCGCGGCCTCGTCCTCGAGGCGGTCCGCGACGACACCACCCCGGCCGCGGCGATCGTCGAGGCGACCGGCGGCGACGTCGTGGGCGGCGATTCCTACGACATCCCGACCACGCCGCACTGGTACAACGACCGGCTGGTGCTGGTCGGCGACGCCGCGCACGCCGCGTCGCCGGCGGCCGCCCAGGGCGCGTCGATGGCGATCGAGGACGCCGTGGCGCTGGCGGCGGCCCTGCGGGAGCAGGCGGATCCGGCGGCGGCCTTCGCCGCCTACTCGTCGCGACGCCGGGCCCAGACGGAGGAGACGGTGGCCGCCAGCGCCCGGAAGGGCACCGGCCGCGGATAGCGGCGGCCGTTCCGGCCGCTACCGCAACGGCCGGAAGTAGTGCGTGGCCTCAACCCTTTATGGACGCCGCCAGCTTGCTCAGCGCGTCGGCCGCGCCGCTGGTCAGGGGATCGCCGTGACCGGGCAGGATCGTCTTGACGCCCAGCGCGCTCAGCTTGCGCACCGAGGCGGCCGCTTGGGCGGTGTCGGCGGTGTATTGCGGGTCGGGTCCGACGAGGCCGTCGGTGGTGCGCAACGCGTCGCCGGCCACCAGGGTGCCGGTGGACGGGTCGAAGACGGAGATGTGCCCGGCGGTGTGGCCGGGGGTGCCGATGATCTGGAGGCCGAAGATCTCGTCGCCGTCCTTGACCGGCTTCAGCGGCTGCGCCGAGGTGATGCCGGCGACGTCCGCCTCGCCGGCGTAGATCGCGGCCTTGACCTGGGGCGCGACCTCCGCGAGGCCGCCCGCGTGGTCGGGGTGCTGGTGGGTGAGGATGACGTGCCGCACCGCGCCCCAGCCGCTGCCGGCGGCCGTCAGCGCCGACCCGATCGAGCCGGCCGAGCCGGCGGTGCCGAGGTCGACCACGGCCGCCTCGTCGCCGCGGATCAGCAGATAGGCCGAGACGAACGAGAGATTGACGCGCTGCCACTGACCGCCGGCCGTTCCGGTCGCACCGGCGGTCGCGGTGGGTGCCGCGGCGGGCGATGCCGGAGCGGTCGTGCCGGTGGATTTCGAGCAGCCGGTGACGGTGTTGAGGATGGCCACGCCGAGCACTCCGGAACCGGCGGTAACCAGAAGGTGCCGCCGGGTAATCATCAGATCCCTCATGTCCGAAGGCTAGCCCGCTGGGCGGTTCGGCCGCTGTTTCCGGATGATCATCGGCTGGCGGATCGGTCGGCCCGGGGTCGGGTGGGCAGCCGGTGCTGCGCGGCGCCGCAGCGTGCGACATTGTCGCGCGAGCCGGCCCGGGGAGACGGGCCGGCCAGGGGAGTGGAGGGACTGTGGACGAAGCGCTGCTGGCCTACGACGCCGGCCGGGTCGACGCCCTCGCCGGGAACCGGGATGCCGCGCGGGCGAAGGATGCCTCGACCGGGGCCGACTACCGGATGGGGTTTCTCGACGGGCGAATCGAGATATTCCGGATGCTGGCCTCCGTCCGCGAGATCCTCGACGGCGACTCTTCTTGACCCCAATATCGTAAGCGCGCATACTAAATCCATGAGGACGATCGCTACCGCCCAACTCACGACCGACGTGCCCGCCGGGGCCTTCTTCGAGCGCTGGGCCGACATGGCCACCTGGCCGGCCTGGAACACCGACACCGAGTGGGTGCGCCTCGACGGCCCGTTCCAAACCGGCGCCACCGGCGTGCTGAAGCCGAAAGGCGGCCCGCGGACCAGATTCGTCATCACGTCGCTGGTCCCCGGCCGGGAGTTCACCGACGTGTCCCTGCTCGTCGGGGCGAAGCTGACCTTCCACCACCAGGTCAGCACCCCGGCCGACGGGCGCACCGAGGTGGCGGTGCGGGTGACCCTCGCCGGCCCGCTCGCCTTCTTCTGGCACCTGGTGCTCGGCAAGGACATCGCCAAGGGCCTGGCCGGCGACCTCGCCCGGCTGGAGGCGGCGGCCCGCGCGGCTGGGGTGTCGGCATGAACTACTGGCTCGGGGTGGTCTGCCGCGACCACGTGCGGCGCGGCACCGAGCTGGGCATCGCCCAGCTCGGCCACGGCCGGCGCGACGGGCTCGCCCGGCTCGCAAGCGGCGACTGGCTCGTCCACTACTCGCCCCGCACGAGCCTGCGCGGCGGTGAACCGCTGCAGGCCTGCACGGCGATCGGCGAGCTGCCCGACGACGAGATCTGGCAGGCCCACGAGGGCGACTTCCACCCGTGGCGGCGCCGGGTGCGTTACCTGCCGGACGCGGTCGAGACGCCGATCCGCTCGCTGCGGCTCGACCTCACCGCGGCGCCGAACTGGGGATACCAGCTGCGCCGCGGCCTCATCCCGCTCTCCGCCCACGACTTCGCGGCGATCCGCACCGCCATGCTCGCCCCGGCGGCGGTCACCCCGTCGTGAGCCTCGCCACCCGGTTCTCCAGCGCTGACCAGAGCCCCGGCCTGCTGCTCTGGCAGGTCACCAACCGGTGGCAGGCCGCGCAGCGGGCCACGCTCAAGCCGTACGGCATCACCCACGTCCAGTTCGTCCTGCTCGCCACGCTCACCTACCTGGAGGCGTCCGGCCCGGTCACCCAGAAGGCGCTCGCCGACCTGGCCGCCACCGATCCGATGATGACGTCCCAGGTCCTGCGTACGTTGGAAGGCCGCGAGCTGGTGCACCGGCTCGCCCACCCCACCGACCGGCGGGCCCGGGCACTGGCCGTCACCGAGGCCGGGCGCGAGCTGGTCAACCGGGCGGTGGTCGCGGTGGAGGCGTGCGATGCGGAGTTCTTCGCCGCTCTCGGCGCCGACGGGACCGCGTTCGCGGCGGCGCTGCGCACCTTGTGCCGCCCATGAGGCCGGCCCGTCGGCGGTCGGAGAGCCGCGGTTCGCCCGTGCACCGGGCCGGTATCCGTGGCGAGGCGCCCGGCCCGGCCTCGATGGTCCACCATGTGGGCACCCCGTCCAGTCGATGGTCCCGGTCCCGCATGCTGGGCGCGGTGACCACGTCCTGGGTGCCCGGTCCCACATCCCGGGCTCGAACCGTATAAGCTCGCATATTGCACCCCGGTGGTCGCGACCTTGATGCGCGAGGGTGCGGAGCACGCCGGAAGTCTTCAAGGTCTGCGAACCGCCGCCCGTGTTACCTGCTCGATGTGATGCGCGTTCGGTAGCACCTCGGCGTTTGCCGGCTCCTTGCGGGCCGTCGATCGGGCGCTTCGCGCGCCCCGCTCGGAGCGGACCACCACGCAGCTGGCTCCAACGTCCACCGGTTGCCGTGGACAGTGATACGCACGGGATCTGGCGTCTCCGCAGGTCGAGGCGCGGCTATCCGCGTGTCGCTGTCGCGGCGGATCGGCTGGGTTGACGCCGGCGAGCAGGCTCCGCGCCGAGAACGGCGGGCCGTTATCGTTGGCGCATGTCCAGTCCTGTCGACCCCGACAGTCTGCGAATCGGCGCAGCAGAACGAGATGCCGCGGTTGCCGCAATCGGCGAGCATCTCGCGGCAGGACGCCTGGAACTCGACGAATACGAGCGACGGCTCAACGCGGCGACGCAGGCCCGGACCTATGCGGACCTACGCCCGTTGTTCGTCGACCTGCCGCTACCTCACCCCCCGCCACCGGTCACAGCCCGTACGGGACCCGGGCATCTGCCGGCCGAGGTGAGGGACCAACTCGCCGCCGAGGGGCTCCGCGCCCTCACCGAGGACCTTGTCGGCTCGATGAGCTACCGTCGCTACCGGGCGCCAGGACAACGAATCTACCGCCGCACGATTGGCATCAGAGGAGCAGTCGCGGTCTCCCAACGCCGGCTCCTGGTGTGGGCGGCAGGAGCCAAACGCGTCGACATGCCATTCGTTCACCCACTGTGGCACGCCGTCGAGGTGTCGGTCGATCACAGAGACCGGCTACGCATCACCACTGACGTTGGGGCGTTCGACCATGACCGGTCCGGGCGGATCGTGTGGCGGCTGCAGACCCGCGAAGCCGCGACCATCGCCGGGATGCTGACCACCACCCGATGAAATCGCAGCGGGGCGCGGCCACCACAGTGGCATCTCGCTGACCTCCCGGTCGTGACGAGCTTCCACGGCTGGAAAGACGCTCTATTGTCGAGAATCCGCCGTGCGAGTTCCTGCCGTAGTGGCGCGGTAGACCGTCCGCCGGGCAGACTGTCGCAGATGGGCCAGCACCCGAGCGGGCCGAATTCGGCCAGTGTGGACCTGCGCGACGCGCGGGTGCGCCGCCGGATGCTGACCGAAGGTCCCGTCGGAGAGTGGGTAACCCTACCCGGCACGCACACGGCGCTGATGTACGACGTCATCCGGTTCGCCCCCGACGGTACCGGCGAGACCCGCAGCGACAGCGTGCTCGGCGGCGAGACCGTCGAACATTTCACCTGGTCGGTAGCGCGGCCCGGGCTTCTCACCTGCGTGGTGACGGACGCCACATGGATGCCTGAACCCGGCCTGGACGACGACCCGGAACCGGACGAAACACAGCAGGTCGGCTTCCAGTTCGAGGAACAGCACAGCGATGTCGGCACCTTCTGGGTAATGCGCGACTCAGACTGGGACGGCTTCTGGAGTCTCGCCTTTCCCGTGGTGCCACGGCCCTCCCGCTGAGCACGCCACACGCGCACCCGGGCCGCCGAGATCCGGGTACACCCAGGTGTCGGCGCCCTTGAGGACGAGCGCCCCGGCGAGGTTGATCGCCCCGGCGACGCGGGCTTCCGGGTGGTCCGACTCGGCCGCGACCCGAAACAGCCTCTCGGCCGCGACGAAATCTCCGTCGGTGACGGCGGTCAGGCCGAGATTGAGCCCGGCCGCCCCCCGCCGCGGACGTATCCCCGGAGGCGAGCGCGCTCCCGTACGCATGGCGGGCGCCGGCCACGTCGCCGCGCTGCTCCAGGAGAATGCCGAGTTTCAACGCGGCCAAGCCGCGCGCGGGCCGGCCGCCGGCCACGACCTCCCGAAGGATCTGCTCCGCGCGGTCAGTCCGGCCCTTCCGCTACCCCCTCCGCCTCCGCTGCCACATCATTGCGAGCCGAGCCGCTCGGCATACCGTCCGGGAGGAGACCGCTGTGTCGGTCGCGGCGCTGGTGACACTCAAGCCCGGGGCCGCGGCCCAGCCAGGACTGCCGTACTGGAAGTACATTCCGGTGGCGACCCAGCGGACGTTCACCGAGTGCTGGCTTCCGCTGGCAGAGTCCCTGGGGCTTGAGTACATCCCGTTGTTCAGCGGTGGAATCAGCCTGACCGGCGAGGACTTCCCGGCCGTGCTGCGCGAGTTGGAGATCTTCAGCGGCCACGTGACCGACGCGTTGCCGCAGCAATACGCCGAGGTCGTGGCCGAGCGGGTGGAACTGCTACGGTCCATCCTCGCAAGCGCGATCGCGTCGCCGCCCCGGGCCGATGTGAAGCACGAGAGTGCGGCTATCCGGTGGGGGCGTCGCTGTGTGCCGGCGGTAGGAACGCGCGCAGCAGCTTCTCGGTGTGCGCGACGTGGGCTGCCGCCGCGCCGGCCGCGGCGACCGGGTCGCGGTTGACGATCGCGGTGGCGATCGCCCGGTGCTGTTCGTCGCTGACGCGTTTGATCTCCGGGCCCTCGGGGAGGGTGAACACCTGGTAGGCGCGTGACCGGGCGCGGAACACCGCGAGCAGCGATTCGATCGTCGGGTTGCCGCCGATCCGGGCGATCTCCAGGTGGAACCGGTGGTCGAGTTCGGAGATCGTGGCCGGATCGTCGGTGCTCTCCATCGCCTCCAGGTGCTCGAACATCGTCCGCTGGGTCTCGGCGGTCACCCGGGCGGCCGCCTGGGCCGCGACGTGCGCCTCGAGGACGCGGCGGAGCTCGCACACCTCCAGCAGGCCGGTCAGCGGCAGCAGGTCGACGGTCAGCGACAGGCTGCCGATGATGTCCTCGGGGCGCAGCGCCGACACGTAGGTGCCGGAGCCGTGGCGGGATTCGATGACGCGCAGGGCCGCGAGCATCCGGATGGCCTCGCGGAGCGAGCCGCGGGAGACGCTGAGCTCCTCGCACAGCTCGTTCTCCGGCGGGAGGCGCTGTCCCGGGCCGAGCCGCTCGGTGGCGATCATGCGGCGGAGGCCGTGGAACGCCCGGTCCACGGCCGACATCGGTGCGGAGTTCACCAAGAGATTAGACCTCTTCCGTCTGGCCACTCAAAGTCATTGGACAACTTCGCCGCTGCATGGTCAAGTCTTGTGGATGTACGCGTCGATCTGCCAGCATTCAGGAGAAGTCGTCATACCAATCTTGTTCGTCGTCTGATATCTGGGAGTGCCGTGCCCGACTCCGACGTCACCACAGCGCCCCGCCCACTGCTGTTGGCGGACGGGCGGCCGGCCATGGCGGCCTGGTCACTCGACCCCACGTACCGGCACCTCAACCATGGATCCTTCGGCGCGGTGCCGGTGGTGGCCCAGGTCGCGCAGGAGCGGCTGCGGCGTGAGATGGACCGCAACCCGATGGCGTGGTTTCCGGCCCTGCCGGCCCGGGTCGCCGCGGCGCGGGCCGAGGTCGCCGCGTTCCTGCGGGTCGCGGTCGACGACCTGGCCCTGGTGCCGAACGCGAGCGCCGGGGCGAGCGTCGTCTTCGCGAGCCTGCCGGCCCGGCCCGGCGGCGAGATCGTCGTGACCGACCACGGCTACGGCGCCGTCACCCTGGGAGCGCAGCGCCTCGCCCGGCGCTGGGGCGGCACGGTACGCACGGCCCGGGTGCCGCTCGACGCCGACGAGGAGCGGGCGTACGCCGCCGTGGTCGCCGAGCTGAGCGACGCGACCGGACTGATCGTGCTGGATCACGTCACGTCGGCCACCGCACGCCGGATGCCGGTGGCGCGCGTCGGCGCTGAGGCGCGGCGGCGGGGCATCCCGCTGCTGGTCGACGCGGCCCATGTGCCCGCCCTGGTCGAGGCCCCGCTGACCGGGCTGGATTGCGACTTCTGGGCCGGCAACCTGCACAAGTACGGCTGTGCGCCGCGCGGCGCCGCGGTGCTGGTGGCGCGGGGGCCGCTGCGGGACGAGGTGTACCCGCTGATCGACTCGTGGGGTGCGACCGATCCGTACCCGGCGCGCTTCGACATCCAGGGCACCGTGGACGCCACCAGCTATCTCGCGGCGCCGACCGCGCTGGACTTCGTCGAGCGCACCTGGGGCTGGCCGGCTGTCCGCGCGTACACGAAGGATCTCGCCGGCTATGCCGAGCGGATCGTCGGCGTCGCCTTCGCCGACGCGACCGGCGAGCCGGCGGCGGTCGACGTCGGCATGCCGGTCGGACCCATGCGGCTGGTGCGGCTGCCCCGCGGGCTGGTCACCAACCATGCGGAGTCCGAGGCGATGCGCGACCGGGTGACCGGGGAACTGGCCGTGACCGCCGCGTTCAGCTGCTTCGCCGGCGCCGGCTACCTCCGGCTGTCCGCGCACGTCTACAACACGGCCGCCGACTACGAGGACTTCGCCGAACGCTGCGTGCCGGTGCTGGCCCGGTGGGCCCGCGACCGGCGGTAGCAACCATTTCGAGGAAGGTGTCAGCGTTGAGAAGAACAACGGCAACCACAGTCGCCCTCGGCCTGATCGTCGCGCTGGCGCTGCCGGGCTGCACGCCGAGTCCGGCCGCCGGCACCGTCACGATCCAGCTGGTCGAGAGCCTTACCAACCCCGACCGCACCGCCCTGCTGAAGAGCCTCATCGCGCAGTTCGAGCAGGCCAACGGCGCGATCAAGGTCAACCTGATCTCGCCGCCGACGGACCAGGCCGACCAGAAGCTGCAGCAGATGCTGCAGGCCGGCAGCGGCGTCGACGTGCTGGAGGTCCGCGACACCACCGTCGGGCCGTGGTCGACCAACAAGTGGCTCTACGACATGGGCAAGGACCTCAGCGGCTGGGCCGGCTGGCAGGACCTGACCGACAACGCGGCGAAGGCGGCCAAGGACAGCCAGGGCCGGACGTATTTCATCCCGTACGGCTTCTACGGCCTCAGCCTGTTCTACCGGACCGACCTGACCGCCAAGGCCGGCTTCGACCAGCCGCCCGGTTCGTGGGACGACCTGCTCACGCAGGCCGGCGCGATCCAAGACCCGAGCAAACGGCAATACGGGTACGCGTTCCGCGGCGGCACCGGCGCGATGGGCAACGTGACCGCGATCATCGATGCCTACGTCGCCGACCGGATCGACCGTACCAATGGGTTCAAGCTCACCGACGGCACGACCATCTTCTCCGCGCCGGAGGCGCTGGCCGCGCTGACCACCTACTTCAAGCTCTTCCAGCAGGCCGCGCCGCCGTCCTCGGTGGCCTGGGGTTACCCGGAGATGGTGGAGGGATTTGCCAACGGCTCCACGGCGTTCCTGCTCCAGGACCCGGAGGTGATCGAGACCGTCGGCAAGTCCAGGGCGGTCAGCGCCGCCCAGTGGAGCACGGCACCGCTGCTGACCGGCCCGAGCGGCAAGGCGGTGCAACCGCTGGCCACCGCGGGCTGGGGTGTCGCCGAGGGCAGCAAGCACAAGGCGCAGGCCGTCAAGCTCGTCCAGTTCCTCTCCCAGGGCGAGGCGTCGACGACGTTCGACAAGAAGAACAGCCTGGTGCCGATCCTGAAGAAGGCGGGCGACGATCCGTTCTACAAGACCGGGGCGTGGGCCAGCTACGTGACGATGACCGACAACCCTGACAAGTACATCGTCGTCACCCAGCCGCGCGGCGTGGCCTGGTGGAGCGAGTGGTCCCAGAAGGCCGACTCCGAAGTGCAGAAGGTGTTGCTGGGCAAGATGACCCCGCAGCAGTTGCTGACCAGTTGGGACACGTACTGGACCGCCAAGTGGAAGACGAATTGACGCGTAAGCGCCCGTTCACCACGCGCCGGGGCCTGGGGATCGCGGCATTCCTGGCCCCGGCGGTGGTGTTCATCGGCGTCTTCACCTACTACCCGTTGGTCACCGGCAGCCAGATGGCGTTCCGGCACTGGGACCTCAACGACCTGACCGACACGTCCTGGGTGGGGCTGCGCAACGTCCAGGCCGTGTTCGCCGACCCGGCCTGGCACACGGTGCTCGGCAACACCGCGCTGTGGGTCTTCGGCTCGCTCGTGCCCCAGTTCGTGATCGGGTTCGCGTTGGCGCTGTGCCTGCGGCGCCGGTTCCCGCTGCGCGGGCTCTACCAGGCGCTGGTCTTCTTCCCCTGGGCCGTCTCCGGCTTCCTGATCGGGATCCTGTTCCGCTGGCTCTACAACAGCGAGTTCGGCGTGGTCAACGACCTGCTGGAGAAGGTCGGCCTGATCGACGAGCCGGTGCCCTGGCTGGCCGATCCGCGGACGGCCATGGTGGCCATCATCAGCGCCAACATCTGGTACGGCGTCACGTTCTTCGCCATCATGATCATGGCCGCGCTGCAGTCGGTGCCGGAGGAGCTGTACGAGGCCGCCGCCCTGGACGGCGCCGGCAAGGTGCGGACGCTGCTGCAGATCACCGTGCCGTACATCCGGGTGACGCTCGCGTTGACCGTGTTGCTCCGGACCATCTGGATCTTCAACTTTCCCGACCTCATCGTCGGGATGACCGGTGGCGGGCCGAACAACGAGACCCAGATCGTCACCACCTGGATGATCACGATCACCCAGCAGGGCGACTACGGCAAGGCCTCGGCCATCGGCCTGCTGGTGGTGGCGATCCTGCTGGTGTTCTCCGTCTTCTTCCTCACCGCCACCCGCGGGAAGGGAGCCGCGCGATGATCGGCAGACTGGGGCGGGTCGGCATCCTCGGCGGCTGGCTGGTGATCACGCTGTTCCCGTTGTACTGGATCGTCATCACCTCGCTGAAGGACCCCGGCGACATCTTCCGCTTCCCGATCGAATACTGGCCGGCGTCCTTCTCCGTCGAGAACTACACCGAGTTGTTCGGTACGGCCCAGTTCGGCACGTACGTCGTCAACAGCCTGCTCGTCTCGGCGGTCGCCGCCGCGGTCGCCACCGGCATCTCGATCATGTCGGCCTACGTCCTGGCCCGGTTCGAGTTCCGCACCAAGACCGCGCTGCTGATGGCGGCCCTGGTCACCCAGATGATCCCGGCGTTCATCGCGCTCGGGCCGCTGTACCAGATGATGACCGCGCTGCGGCTGGTCGACAACCGCTTCGGGCTCGTCCTGGTGTACATCGCGATGTGCATCCCGTTCAGCACGGTGATGCTGCGCGGGTTCTTCGAGAACATCCCGGTCGCGCTCGAGGAGGCCGCCATGATCGACGGCCTGTCCCGGTTCGGCGCGCTCTTCCGGGTGCTGCTCGCGGTCATGCGGCCCGGCATCGTCGCGGCGTTCGTCTTCAACTTCGTCAGCTGCTGGAACGAGTTGTTCCTCTCGGTCACGCTGATGAACAGCGACGCGAACAAGACCATCCCCACCGCGCTGAACGGCTTCATCTCCAGCTTCAACATCGACTGGGGCTCGATGTCGGCGGCCGCCGTGCTGACCATCGTGCCGACGATGGTGCTGTTCGCCTTCGCCAGCCGGCACATCGTCGAGGGCCTCACCGCCGGCGCGACGAAGGAGTGAGATCAGCGCCCGCTCATCGCGGCGACCGGGGCCCGGTGCCGGGTGCGCGCCGACAGCGGGTCCGGCAGCAGCAGCTCCACGTTGCGGTCCGACAGCTCCCCGCGCCGGGCGTCCGTCCTGTTCGCCAGGTCGTTGGCGGACAGCTCGCGGGACAGCGAGGCCAGCGTGGCGGTCTCGGTCAGCCGGCCGCCGGGGGCGATCGGGCCGCTGTGGTCGATGATCGTGCAGAAGATCGACAGGGTGTCGTCCAGGTTGTCGGCCACCTCGACGATTCTGGACTGTTGCGGCCAGTCGATGTGCGCCGCCGTGTTGATCTCCCAGAAGCCGCCGGCGACGGCCGCACCGGCCGGGCGGGCGTGCGCCAGGACCTGGTTGCGGTGCGTGTGCCCGTTGACCCAGGCGATCGCGTTGGGGTAGCGCAGCAGCAGCTCCCGCACCTGCGCGCCGCCGAGCCGGCCGGTGCCGTCGGACACGTTGGTCATCGAGCCGATGGTGTGGTGGCTGAAGATCATCACGTACTGGTCGGCGCGGCCGTGGCGGCGCACCACCTCGCCCGTCGGGGCCAGCCACTGGCTGCTCGCCGCCTGCAGCTGCGCCTCCAGCCAGGCGAACTGCGCCGGTTCGAGGGAGCCGTCGGGGCCGCCGCTGCTGGTGACCGTGTCCAGCACGATGCCGCGCACCGGCCCTCGGTGGAACGTGTAGTAGGCGGTGCCGGCGGCCAGGTTCGCGGGGGTGAATCCGTGCCCGACCGGGCCTCCGGTGGTCTTGAAATGCTCGCTGATGGTGGTGCCGCGGTCGACGATCCGGCGCTGGGCGTCGGGTGTGACGAAACGCCGGCCGCCCTCGGCCAGTTGCTTGGCCACCGCGGCCGGGTCCAGCCGCAGCAGCCCGACGATGAACTGCACCTGCGCGGCCAGCGGCGCCGCCAGGATCGACGGCGGCAGGCTGGTCAGCTTCAGCGGGCCGGTCGCGAGCTGCCGCAGCAGGTCGCTGCTGGGCAGGTTGCCCTGCACCAGGCCGTCGTGGTTGCCGTAGACGGCATACCAGGGCAGCTCCAGGCCGGCCGCCCGGAACGGCGCGCGGGCGGCATTGAGCAGGCCGGGCACCCGCGGGAACCCGTACGCCGCGGTGGGCCGGCCGAAGCCGCTCTCCGGATGCCAGTAGTAGGGGTCCGGTGCCACGTCGTCCTGCACGCCCTCGTACCGCTGGGGGTCTCCGGAGTCCGGCCGCACCGCACCGCCGTCGAGCAGGTCGATGTACCAGCGCAGCTCGTTGAACTGGCAGTTGTCGGTGTTGTCACCGGTGACGACGGCGAACCGCACCGGCGCGCCGGTCGCCGGGCCGCGGCGCACCCGGCGCAACTGGGCCACCATCGCGTTCGCCACCTGCGCGCTCAGCAGCTCCTGTGGACGGTTGGCGCTGCCGAAGTCCGACAGGCCGGGAATGCCGCTGTACTGATCGAAATACTCGAACCGGGCCGGCGACTGCACGTCCATCACGTGCACGTCGGTGAGCTGCGCGAAGCAGGTCAGCACCCGCCGGTGCCGGCAGGAGTGGCGGGACACCCCGGCCAGGTCCCCACGGAACAGGAACGGCTCACCGGCCGCGGCGGTCAGGCGGGCGTAGCCGCCGGCGCCGGCCGGGCCCCGGACGATGGTGCGGGCCAGCGTCGTCCCGGCTCTCCAGCCGGCGCCGGCGCCGGCGGATGCGGCTCGCTGAGGGAGCGGATCCAGTGCGCCGGCAACGGTGAACCCGGCCGCGCCGAGCGCGCCATGGAGGATCGTGCGCCTGCTGATTCCCACGCCAATGCCCCTCTCGAGCCGCCTCGTCGCGCCTCCCTCCACAGAGTTTCGGGCAGGTTTCGCGGCCGCAATCAGCCGAATGGACGCCCTCAGGCCTCAGCTCCTGGCGTTCAAGGCGCGACACCAGTAGTTTTTGTTGACCCGCAACGGCCCTGGGAAGGGGAGCGGTGATGACGCGGTTCACTCCGAAGTGGCTCGACCCCAAGGTGAAGGCCGTACTTTTCGATTTCCTGGAGCGGGCCGGCTGGTCGGCCGGGCAGGTCTTCGTCGCGACGCTGCTGGGCGGCGGCGCCGCCGGCTCGGTGGGCAACCTGCCGTGGAAGTACGCGTTGACGCTGGCCGTCAGCGCGGCCGTCGCCTCGGTCATCCTCACCTTGTTGCAGTATGCGGGAAAGCTGACGGACCTCTCGTTCTGGCCGGATCTGCTGGTGCGCCTGGGCAAGACGTTCGTCGGCTCCTTGTCGGCCTCGATCGTCGCCAGCGGCGTCTTCGACATCACCCGCTTCAGCTGGGGCACCGCCTTCAACATCGCCTTCATCGCGACGATCGGCGGCCTCGGCAAGGGCCTGCTGGCCCGCGAGCACGTGATCCCGGTGGCCGCGGCCGGATCGTCCACTGTGGTAGAGGCGCCCGCGGCGCCGGAGCCCACCTCTCCGGCGTCCGCGGCATCTCCGGCCGTCCCGACCGAGCCGGTGGTAGTGGTCGAGGTGCCGCAGCCCAGCCCGTCGACGTTGCCGACCGAGACCTACCGGGAGGCGGTCGGCTAGCGTTTCTCGCCGTCGAACGCCTCGGCCTGGCAGGCTAGTTCCATTCGAGCCCCCGGCCGGGGTCACCGCACCACTTTGACGAACGGAACAGATCGCGATGGAGAGCAGACAGGCGACCGACTCGCCGCCGATGCGCCCAGATGTGGCTGAGCGCTATCCGGACGTCGCCGAACACGGCAGCCTCCGGCTGGCGATCGCGGCCGTCGCCCGGGATCGAGGCGCCGTACTCGGCCCGATCAGCACCCCATCCGGATACGAGCGGGCAGGCCCGTGGAAGGTTGCCCAGATCAAAGCCGGCGATCAGTCGTTCTTCGCCTCGCTGAAATCCAGCAAACGCTATTTCAGCGTCAAGGTCACCCGGCCGGTACGCCTCTCGGCCAGCGGCGGGACGACCAGCCTGGCCGAGGTCGTCGACGTAGCCGCAGCCTGGTGCGCCCGTATCACCGTGCGGGACCTGCTGGAACGCTTCCCGTTCATGTCGGCTGACGGCCTTGTCCTCGCCTTCGAGGAAGGCACCCACCTTGAGTACCGGTGGAACCGCCTCATCGCTATCGAAGCGGAATACCTCCACCTGCGGCCACTCCTGCACGCCGCGTACGCCAACGACCGCCTGCGCCGGCTGTTCCCCTCTACCACCCACGACGAGATGCTCCGACTCACCATCGACGCACTCGACGATCAAGCCGGCTGGATCACCATCACCCGGCTTGCGTCGGGAGCTTTCCAGGCAGAGGCAAGCTGGTGGGACGGCGAGTTCACCGGCTCTCTCGACGAGGCAGTTCACGAAGCGGCCGCTCTCGTGGCAGGCAACCCGAGGAAGCCGGACGGGGCCTGATCCCCGGCATCGAAGTCACCCTCGGCTCCTCAGGAGGCGCTCTGGAAGGATGGCGGCGCGCTGGTGCGTCCCGCGGCCGAAGCGGCGCTGCTGGGCATCGACGAGCGGGTCCTGACGGTCCAGAAGCACTCCGGCGGCGGTCCCACGGTCCGCACCGAGGCGCAGAAGGCGCTGGAGGCCCGATACGACCTAGAAAGGGCGGCGGGAACGCTGTGCACGACGAGCCGGTGTCGGCGCTCAACACACATCTGTACCCGGACCTTGCCGAGCAGGGCGGCCTGGGACCGGCTTGGCAAAACGCCGCTCGCCGTGCGGGCGTCGAGCTCGACATCGGCTGGCGTGGTTTCGGCAGGCTGAAGAACGCCTACGTGGTCACTCCGCGCGGCACGGTCGAACTCCACCTCGTGGGAGACAAGCGTGCGTTCGGCTTGTTGATCCACGTGGCGGACCGGGACCGGGTCTGGGGGACCACGGATGATCTGGAGCAAGCCGCTCTGGTGGCCGCCGCGTGGCGCGATGGCAGCACCACGCGGGAACTGATCGCGGCGTTTCGGTTCATGAGCACGGATCGCATCGCGCAGGCCGAGGAGGACGGGAATCTGCACGAGGTGCTCTGGAGCATCCACCTGGAGGATCCGGGATACGCCGGGATCCGGCCGGTGCTGCGGGCTGCGCACGACGTTCCGCAGCTGCGCCGGCTGTACCCGTCGGTTACGCACGAGACGCTGGCGCGCTTCACGGTCGACCACCGGGACCGCAGCAACGGTCAGGTCGCGATCATGTGTTTCCCCGACCACTATGAGGTCGACTCCTCCTGGCAGTCGGTCACCGAGTCCGTGCCGACGCTGGCCGAGGCGATTGCGATCGCCGCGAGTCAGGTTCCCGATTCCCTGGGCGGCTGAGCAGGCCAGCATGGCTGCGCGGTCGACGCCGGCCAGAATGCGGTCCAAACCGAACTGGACGTCCTGGCCCGATGGTGCCGGTGTTTGCCTGGTCCGCGAAGTCTGAAACCCTTTCCCGTCTTTCGTTAGCGGGGCCAGGTGGCCAGCCGCTGCCGTAGCGCGCGCACCTGCTCCGGGCTCAGCCCGTAGACCGCGAACCGGGCGTCGTCCAGCCGGTCCAGATATCGCCCCGCGTCGGCGACCTCGTCGTCCTCCAGCCCCGGCTCCAGCGCCCGGGCCAGTTCCAGCACCCGCTTGAGCGTGTAGCGCTCCAGCGCCGCCGCCACGTCGATGTAGTCGCGGACCTCGCGCCGGTTGACCAGCGCGGCGACCTTCGAGGCCACCAAGTCGTCCAGGTGCATGACCGGCCCGACATCCATCACCACCGGCGCCCGCCGGCGGTCGAGGCGGGTCAGGGTCAGCCGCAGCGCCCGGGTGCCGTCGGCCACGTGGTATTCGCGCAGGTCCTCGTCCATGCCGGCGAACAGCTCGTCGGCCACCTCGCGGAACACCTGGTAGCCGGCCTCGGTGAGCGCGGTGGTGACCTGCCCGGCGGCGGCACCGACGGCGCCGGCGGTGTCGGTGAACAGGTCGATGTCCTCGGTCGGGCGCTGCACCAGGCCGTTGACCAGCCAGGCGACGCCGCCGCCGAGGACGAAGCCGTGCTTCTCACCGACCGTCAGGGCGATGGTGGCGACGTCCCGGTAGAAGTCGTCGATGTTCCCGCTCACGCCGTCACCGTCGCCGGCGCTTCAACGGTTCGTCTGCAAGCTCACTCACGCCGTGACGTTAGCGGACGCGGCTGCGGCCGCTCAGCAGGACGTGCCGGGCTTCCCAGGCCGCGCGGACGGCGCGGGGGAGGTTGAGCTCCGGCCAGATCCGCACCAGCGTCGGGCCGTGCAGATAGCCGCGCAGCTCGTCGACGCGGACGGCCTCGCGCAGCACGTTCTCATACATCCAGGCCAGCATGGTCGGCTGGTCGAGGTCGAAGGCGCGGACCGGATTCCACCACAGGCGCAGCGGCAGCTCGACCACGCCGTGGGCCGGGCCGGTCAGCTCGCCGAGGGTGCCCGCCACGAGAACCGGCCGGTGCGGCCGGGCGAGATGGACCGCCGGGGCTTCGGGCGCGGTGGTGGGCATGCCACCAGGGTAGACCGCCGATCGCCCGGAAGGATACCTCCTAGAATCCTAGGATGCCTTACGCCGGGTCCGCCGCGTCACACCGCCCGGACAGCACCGGGCGCCGCGGTTCACGGCAGGCGTAAGCGAACCTGGACCGGTAGGTGGTCGCTCGGGTACTGGGCTCCGCGGCGGTAGGTGTTCATCAGCGCGGCCAGCGCGGTGATGCTCGGCGTGGTGAGCACCCAGTCGTCCCGCTCGCCGTCGGGCACCAGGGGCTGGTAGTTGTGGATCGTCGCGTACGACGGGCCGCGCCGCGGTGCGGTGGTCCAGGTGTCGCGGAAGCCGGCCTGGTCGACCAGGAGGTGGTAGACCTGACCGCTGGACTGCGCCGGGGTGTTGAAGTCGCCGGTCAGCACGATCGGCAGCAGCGGGTCGAACGCGGCGAGCCGCTCCCTGATGAGCTGGGCGGCATGGCGGCGGGCGTTCTCGCTGACGTTGTCCAGGTGGGTGTTGACGGCGTAGAAGCGGCGGCCGGTCCCGAGGTCGGCGAAGAGCACCCAGGTGACCATGCGGACGTGGTGGGAGCCCCAGCTGATGGACCCGGGGATCTCCGGCGTGTCGGAGAGCCAGAAGTTCCCGGACTTCCGGGGGAGCAGCCGGGCCTTGTTGAAGAAGATCGCCATGTGCTCGTCGAGGTCGCCGCCGTTGCGGCCCACGCCGATGTAGTCGTAGCCGGCGCCGAGATCGTCTTCGATGTCCCGCAGCTGGGCGGCGAGCCCTTCCTGGGTGCCGATCAGGTCGGGCCGTTCGGCTGCCAGCAGGGCGCGGGTCACCGGGCGGCGCTGGGCCCAGGAGTTGGGTGTGCTGCTGCTGGCAAATCGGAGGTTGAAGGTCATGACGTCCAGGTCGGCGGGGGTGGCCGGGCCGGCGAGGGCGTCCATCGCGGACGGTGCGGGGATCGTGGAGGGTGCGGGGATCGCGGCGGTGGGGGTTGGTGCCGCAGGCGGTTCCCGGACGTGGTGGCCCCTGCCGCTGTCTTGGGTGCAGACGATGGTGAGTGCCAGGAGGATCAGCGACCGTGTGGCGAGGGCGCGACCCCGGCGAGATCGCACGCTACGAATCGGCACGGTCCGACGATAGCCACCGCACCTGTGTGGGGGCGAGGTCAAGCGAGGCGGGCCCGGACGACCAGCTGGTGCAGGGCCTCGACCGCGCCACGGTCCGCCTCCGCGGGCAGCGCCGAGGCGTCCCGGGCGGCTTCGAGGTCGGCCCGCAGCCGTGGCACGTCCCGGGCCAGGTCGGTGCGGACGGCGGACGGGAACGGGCCGTGCTCCGCCTCGCGTTTGCGCCCGATCAGCTCCGGCACGTAGGGCAGCCCGCCGCCCAGCACCCCGAGGTCGGTCTCCAGCGTGCCCGTCCGCATGAGGTGCAGCCCGGTCAGCAGCACCCGCAGTGTGTACAGCGCGGGCTTCAGCTCCTCGGTCTTGTCGAAGAGCCGTTCCTGGGTCGCCGCGAAGCCCAGGTAGTGGTGGGCGTGGTGCCGCGTGATCAGCGCCGGCGCGAGCGCGATCAGCTCGGCGTGCACCGGGGAGGTGGCGATCACCAGCGGCGAGAGCAGCTGTTCCAGGACGTAGCCGTTGCGGCTGTTCAGCAGGCGGGCGAATTTCAGCAGGTCGTGGCTGACCACGTCGAGTTCGACGCCGTCGCGCCAGCCGTCGGCCTGCATGGTCTCCGGGCCGGTGCGCAGGCCGACGACCTCGGCCGCCGGCAGCAGGTGGGCGGCTCGCAGATCAAGGTCGGAGTCCGCGGATGCGAAGCCGTACAGGTGGGCGCCGCTCACGGTGGCGAAGATCAGGGGATAGGGCAGGTCGGCCACGACCTGGTCGGCCCAGTTCGGCACGTCGATGGTCACGGCAGACCCCTTTCCCGTACGGCGTAGAGCAGCGTGTCGACGGCGGCGCGGTCCGGTTCGGCGGGCAGTGCGGTGGTTTGTGCCGCCTCGGCCAGGTCGGCGAGCAGGGTGTCGGCCCAGCCGGCCACCGATTCCCAGGGCACGTCGCCGCTCTTGATCGCCAGCAGCCGTTCGCGCAGCGGGGACACGTCGACGAGCACGTCGCCGGTGCGCAGCACGTGCGCGCCGGCCAGCAGCAGGCGGATCATGTGCATTGCCTGTTTGTGGTTGGTCTCGCCGGTGCGTTCGCGCCGTGCGTCGACGCGTTTGAGCTGGTCGCGGGCGTACGCGCCGTAGGTCTCGGCCACCCGGCGGGACAGGAACGCCCGCCGGGTTTTCCGCAGCTCTTCGCCGTCGGCGGTGGCCTGGGTGATCAGCGGTGACCAGAGCACTTCGAGCACGGTCGGGTTGCCCTGCAGCGCGAGGGTGCAGAAGCGTTCGAGCTCCCAGGAGAACTGTTCCTCGGCGGGGCCGTCGAGGTGCGTCGGCGGCTTGTCGAGGTGCCAGAACAGCGGGGTGGGTGCCGCGTACACGCCGCGCCGGTCGTGGTCGGAGCCCGGGCCGTCGAGGCCGTAGGCGCGGGAGCCGACCACGACCGCGAGGATCGTGTGCTCGGTGACGAGAGTGGTCACAGATCCAGGCTGGTGCCGTCGATCTCGTCCAGTTCGTCGTCGGACAGGGCCGGGTTGGCCAGGGCGGCGACGTTGGTCTCGAGCTGGGCGACGCTGCTGGCGCCGATGATCAGGCTGGTCATCCGCTGGTCGCGCAGGGCCCAGGCCAGGGCGAGCTGGGCCAGGGACTGGCCGCGGCGGCCGGCGATGTCGTTGAGGTTGTGGATCCGGGCCATGGTGGCCTGGTCCAGGTCGCTTTCGTTGAGGAAGTTGCTGGTGCGGACCCGGGAGTCGGCGGGGATGCCGCCGAGGTAGCGGTCGGTGAGCAGGCCCTGCTGCAGGGGGCTGAAGGCGATGCAGCCGGCGCCGACGGCCTCGAGCGTGTCGAGCAGGTGGTCCTTCTCGATCCAGCGGTTGAGGATCGAGTACGACGGCTGGTGGATCAGCAGCGGGGTGCCGAGTTCCTGCAGGACGGCGGCGGCCCGGGCGGTCTGTTCGGCGCTGTAGTTGCTGATGCCGACGTAGAGGGCCTTGCCGGAGCGGACGACGGCGTCGAGGGCGCCCATGGTCTCTTCGAGCGGGGTGTCCGGGTCTGGGCGGTGGTGGTAGAAGATGTCCACGTAGTCGAGGCCCAGGCGCTTCAGTGACTGGTCCAGCGATGAGACGAGGTATTTGCGGGAGCCCCACTCGCCGTAGGGGCCGTTCCACATGTGGTAGCCGGCCTTGGTGGAGATGACGAGTTCGTCGCGGTGGTGCCGGAAGTCGGTGGTCAGGATGCGGCCGAAGTTCTCCTCGGCGCTGCCGGGCGGCGGGCCGTAGTTGTTGGCCAGGTCGAAGTGGGTGACGCCGAGGTCGAAGGCGCGGCGGGTGATGTCGCGCTGGCGTTCGATCGGGCGGGCGTCGCCGAAGTTGTGCCACAGGCCGAGGCTGATGGCGGGCAGCTTGAGGCCGCTGCGTCCGGTGCGGCGGTAGGTCATGGTTTCGTAGCGGCCCGGCGCAGCCGAGTAGGAAGGATCAGAGTAGGTCACACACCACACCCTAGGGACACATGATCGAAACGCGGACGCTGGTAGGTTCATATGAGCCGTACACCCGCGCGGGAGAGACCATCTCGATGGCGCCGAAGGGGCAAATCCTCCCCGGAACCTCTCAGGCAAAAGGACCGCGTGGGTAGGCGACTCTGGAGTGCCTTGTGGGTATGACAGAGGGGGAGGTTGCTTTCGTCGACCTCTTTCTCCCCCCAGGAGCCGCCATGTCGTTCGCAGACCGCCACATCGGCCCGGATGCCGACGCGCAGACCCAGATGCTCAAGGCGATCGGGTACGCCTCGCTGGAGGCGCTGATGGATGCCGCGATTCCCGAGGTGATCCGCTGGCACGGGTCGTTGGCGCTGCCCGAGGCGGCCTCCGAGGAGGAGGCGATCGCGGAGCTGCGCGAGATCGCGGGCCGTAACACGGTCGCGACCTCGATGATCGGGCTCGGCTACTACGGCACGTTCACCCCGGCGGTGATCCGGCGCAACGTGCTGGAGAATCCGGCCTGGTACACGGCGTATACGCCGTACCAGCCGGAGATCAGCCAGGGCCGGCTGGAGGCGCTGCTGAACTTCCAGACGATGGTCACCGACCTGACCGGGCTGACCACGGCGAACGCCTCGATGCTGGACGAGGGCACGGCGGTGGCGGAGGCGATGACCCTCGCCCGCCGGGCGAGCAAGAGCAAGAGCCCCGTGTACGTGGTGGACGCGGACACGCTGCCGCAGACGCTGGCGATCCTGCGGACCCGGGCGGAGCCGCTGGGCATCGAGATCGTCGCGGTCGACCTGGACGCGGGGGAGGAGCTGCCGGGCGAGTTCTTCGGGCTGCACCTGCAGTATCCGGGCGCTTCCGGCGCGGTGCGTGACCATGCGGCGCTGGTCGGGGCGGCGCACGCCGTCGGTGCCCTGGTGACGGTGGCGGCGGATCTGCTGGCGTTGACGCTGTTGCGGTCGCCGGGGGAGATCGGTGCGGACATCGCCGCGGGTACGACGCAGCGTTTCGGCGTACCGCTGGCTTTCGGTGGCCCGCACGCCGGTTACCTGGCCGTGCGCGCCGGGCTGGAACGGTCGTTGCCGGGCAGGTTGGTCGGGGTGTCGAAGGACGCCGACGGCGCGCCGGCCTACCGGCTGGCGCTGCAGACCCGTGAGCAGCACATTCGGCGGGAGCGGGCGACCAGCAACATCTGCACCGCCCAGGTCCTGCTGGCGGTCATGGCCAGCATGTATGCGGTGTACCACGGCCCGGCCGGGCTGCGGCGGATCGCCGAGCATGCCCACCGGCAGGCGTCCACGATCGCCGGGGCGCTGACCGACGGTGGTGTCGAGGTCGCGCACGGGACGTTCTTCGACACGGTGACCGCGGTGGTGCCCGGCCGGGCCGCGGAGGTCGTCGCGGCCGCCGAGGGTGCGGGGGTCAACCTGCGTCTGGTGGACGCCGACCGGGTGTCGGTCGCGTGCGACGAGACCACGACGGAGGCGCATGTCTCCGCGGTGCTGGCCGCGTTCGGCGTGCGGCCCGGCGGGGTCTTCCCGGTGGGTGCCCTGCCGGCGCGGACCACGGAGTTCCTGACCCACCCGGTGTTCCACGCGCACCACTCGGAGACGGCGATGCTGCGCTATCTGCGTAAGCTGTCGGACCGCGACTATGCGCTGGACCGGGGCATGATCCCGCTGGGTTCGTGCACGATGAAGCTGAACGCGACCACCGAGATGGAGCCGGTGACCTGGGCGGAGTTCGCGAACATCCACCCGTACGCCCCGGCGTCGCAGACCGCCGGGTACGAGGCGCTGGTCGCGCAGTTGGAGGGCTGGCTGGCGGAGCTCACCGGGTATGACGCGGTGAGCGTGCAGCCGAACGCGGGCTCGCAGGGTGAGCTGGCGGGCCTGCTGGCGATCCGTGGCTACCACCGCTCGCGCGGCGAGACCCACCGCGACGTCTGCCTGATCCCGTCGAGTGCGCACGGCACGAACGCGGCCAGTGCGGTGATGGCGGGCATGCGGGTGGTCGTGGTGGCCTGCGACGACAACGGCAACGTGGACCTGGGCGACCTGGCGGCGAAGATCGCCAAGCATGCGGACGCGCTCGCCGCGATCATGGTGACGTATCCGTCGACGCACGGCGTCTATGAGAAGGGCATCGCGGAGTTGTGTGGCGCGGTGCACGACGCGGGCGGTCAGGTGTATGTCGACGGGGCGAACCTCAACGCGCTGGTCGGTTTCGCCAAGCCGGGCCGGTTCGGCGCGGACGTGTCGCACCTGAACCTGCACAAGACGTTCTGCATTCCGCACGGTGGTGGCGGCCCGGGGGTGGGTCCGGTCGCGGTGCGCGCGCACCTGGCCGGGTTCCTGCCGGGCGACCCGCTGCAGCCCGGCGAGCACCATGCGGTGTCGGCGGCGGCGCACGGCTCGGCGGGGATCCTGCCGATCTCGTGGGCGTATCTGCGGATGATGGGCCCGGACGGGCTGGTCGCGGCGACCGGTGTCGCGGTGCTGGCGGCGAACTACGTGGCGGCGCGGCTGCGGGAGCACTACCCGGTGCTGTACGCCGGCAACGAGGGCCTGGTCGCGCACGAGTGCATCCTGGATCTGCGGCCGTTGACGAAGGCGACGGGGGTTTCGGTCGACGACGTGGCCAAGCGGCTGATCGACTACGGCTTCCACGCGCCGACGATGTCGTTCCCGGTGGCGGGGACGCTGATGGTGGAGCCGACCGAGAGCGAGGACCTGGCCGAGCTGGACAGGTTCTGCGACGCGATGATCGCGATCAAGGGTGAGATCGACCGGGTGGCGGCGGGCGAGTGGCCCCGCGACGACAATCCGCTGCACCACGCCCCGCACACGGCCTCGGCGGTGGCGGCCGACGAGTGGGTGCACGCCTACCCGCGGTCGTTGGCGGGTTTCCCGGCGGGGGTGGACCGGGCCTCGAAGTACTGGCCGCCGGTGCGCCGCATCGACGGGGCCTACGGTGACCGGAACCTGGTCTGTTCGTGCCCGTCGCCGGCGGCGTTCGAGGACTGAGGTTCATCCGTGCGGGTCGGCCGGGGATGTTTTCCGGTCGGCCCGCGGGTCTGTGGTGCTGCCGGCCGGGTGGCCGGTGGAGACTGTCCCGCGGGACGGTCAGGCCGCCAGGGCGTGCACGGCCGGTCCGCGGTGCGGGGCGATGGTCCTGCCGTCGGGCAGCAATTCGCCGGTGTCCTCGAAAACGATGACACCGTTGCAGAGCAGGCTCCAACCCTGCTCGGGGAAGGTCGCCACGATCCGGGCCGCTTCGCGGTCGACGGCTTCGGCAGAGGGGCAGGACGTCAGGTGCTGGCACATCGGGTGTCTCCGGTAGGGGGTTGTGTCGTGCTTCACATCAACGGGGCGGAACACTACTCCCATCCGAACGAGTCCGGATCGCGTGAGTGACGGCGCCCCATTGAGAGAATCCACTGTTCTGATGTTCCACGGCAGGACCGCCGCCGACCACTTTCCGACACCTGGACAGGGTCCTCAACCGGGTTCTCCGGCGTCCTGCCAGGGCCGTCACCGTGAGTCATGCCGATTCGAGTGGTCGGTGGGTGATGGCGGTGACCCTGCAGAGCTTGTCTCGGCGTTCCTGTCCGGCAACGGACTGTCAGTGCGAGACATCGGCCGAACGGCCACCCAAATCCACCCGACTGGCGCGGAAACCCCCTGCGGAGCAGCACTGTACGTGTCCGCGTCGGCCGGTTCGGTGATGATCGGTGGCCCCGTCGGACCCCCCTCACCGGTGCCGGGAATCCCCGATGTCGTGGCCGTTGTTCACGTTCACATTGAACCGACGGAGTCGTCACCCTCCGTCATGGGAGCGTGTGCGATCGGCCCCGGCAATTCGCTCGGTTACGCGGCCGGTGCACGGCCGGACGGGTGGCGGCTGGGTCAATGGCGCGACAGCTGGACACCCGGCGAGCACGCCGGGGCGGTCGACGCCGTCCGGGCGGCCATCGAGCGCGGCGACGTCTATCAGGTCAACGTCGTGGGGCACTCCTCGGCGCCGTACACGGGTGATCCGGGCCCGGCCCTGGCTCGGGTGGCCACCCTGCCCGGCGCGCGGTACGGCGGCGTTCTGACGGGCGCCGGGTGGGCCGTGGCGACGGCATCGCCGGAGACGCTGGTCGAGGTGCGCGGCGGCCGGATCATCACCCGGCCGATCAAGGGCACCCGGCCGGCCACCGACGCCGGCCGCCGGGAGCTGCTGGCCTCGGCCAAGGAACGCGCCGAGCACGTGATGATCGTCGACCTGGAACGCAACGACCTGGCCCGGCTCGGGGTGGGCCAGGTCCGGGTGGACGAGTTGTTCGCGGTGCGCCGCTGGTGCGGGCTGTGGCAGGCGGAGTCGGTGGTGTCCGCGCCGCTCGAACGGCCGGTCGGCCTGGCGGAGCTGCTGCGGGCGCTGTGCCCGGGCGGCTCGGTGACCGGCGCGCCCAAGCTCGCGGCGCTGCACGAGATCGCCGGGCTGGAGCCGGTCGGCCGCGGGGTGAGCATGGGCGCCCTCGGCTGGGTCGGCACCGACCACATCGACCTGGGCCTGAGCATCCGGACGGCGGCGGTCGACGGCGAGCGGGTGCACCTGTGGGCCGGCGGCGGCATCACCATCGACAGCGACCCGTGGGACGAGGTCGCCGAGGCCGCGGCCAAGGCGGCCCCGTTGCGCGCCGCCCTCGCCGGTGCCGCCACGCCGGCCCGCCCCCAGGGCTGACCCGCGGCCAAGGCGGCCCCGCTGCGCGCCGCCCTCGCCGGCGCCGCCACGCCGGCCCGCCCCCAGGGCTGACCCGCGGCCAAGGCGGCCCCGCTGCGCGCCGCCCTCGCCGGCGCCGCCACGCCGGCCCATCCCCAGGGCTGACCCTCGGCGGGCCGCCCCGCCCGGGTGGCCGTGGCCCGGCCCGGCCCGCTCCGTCTGGCCGGTTCTTCGCGGACGTGTCACCGTTGGCCCGGCCCGGCACGTCTGAAAGGGCAGAGTGCAGCGTCGGGAGGGCCACCGTGACCGAGGAACTGCGGGGCCTGCTCCGCGACGAACTGGCCGCCCAGCGGCCGCCGCCGCTGGGTGACCTCGTCGCCGTGGCGTTGCGCGACGGCCGCCGCATCCGCCGCCGGCGGCGTCTCGCGGCCCTCGGCGGCGGCACGGCGGTGGCCGGCGTCCTGGCTGCCACGGTGGCGCTGGGCGGCCAGTTCGGCCCGGTGTCCCGGGCCGTGCCCGCCGGCGCCGACGACGACCGGATCGCGGCCACCGCCAGGCCCACGGTGTCCCGGGCCGGGCCCGTCGGCGCCACCGATGACGCCGGCGACCGGATCGTGGCCACCGCGAGACCCACGGTGCCCCGCGCCGGTGACGCGCCTCACCCTCCGCCGCTGGGCGAGCAGGTCAGGGCCACTCCGGAGGCCATGCTGGTGCTGCTGGAGGGGCTGCTGCCGGCGGGCCGGACCAGCGCTGCGGCCAAGACCGGGCCGCGCGACCTGCACGTGCAGCTGTACCTTGACCGGGGCAAGGGGCCGGGAATGATCCGTGTGTCGGTCAGCGGGGACCCCCGCTCCGGGCCGCGAACGGGCACCCCGGCCGTCACCGTCGACAGCCGGCCCGACAACTGCATCCAGAGCACGGTCGCCCGCGCGCGGTGGCCCGACGGTCTCACCGTCCAGGCGGATCTGGCCACCTGCCTGGCCTGGGACGGCCGCCGGAATCCGCCGGCGCCGCCCGCGCTGAGCAAGGACGAGGCGAGGGCGGTCGTTGCCGACCCGCGCTGGGGCACGACCATGGACGCCGGACTTGTCCGGGCCGGTGCGGAGCGGTTCCCGCGCGTGGCGTACTTCGGCTAGGAGCTGCCGGTGTTGCAGGACGAGGAGTTCGCGGAGTTCGCGGGGGCGGCCGCCGAGCGGCTGCGGACCACCGCGTACATGATGTGCCGCGACTGGCATCTGGCGCAGGATCTGACCCAGACCGCGCTGACCCGGCTGTACCTGGGCTGGCGGCAGGCCCGGCAGGCGGACAACCTGACGGCGTACGCCCAGAAGATCCTGTTGCGCGCCTACCTGGACCACCGCCGGCGGCGCAGCTCGTCGGAGACGGTGGTCGAGGTGATCCACGACACGGGCTACCGGCACCACCCCGACCTGCGGCTGACCATGCTCGACGCGCTGGGCCGGCTGAACCCCCGCGACCGGGCCATCGTGATCCTGCGATACTTCGAGGACTACAGCGTCGAGCAGGTCGCCGACGTGCTGGACGTGCCGGTCGGCGTGGTCAAGACCCAGACCCGGCGGTCGCTGGCGAAGCTGCGCGAGGTCCTGGCCTCCGACCAGCTGGCCCTTTTCGCCTAATCTGGCCGCATGACTGTGCGAGAGATCCGCCTCTTCGGCGACCCGGTGCTGCGTACCCCGGCGGAGCCCGTCGTGGCCTTCGACGACGACCTGCGGGCGCTGATCGCCGACCTGGAGGACACCGTCCGCGAGCCCGGCCGGGCCGGCGTGGCCGCCCCGCAGATCGGGGTGGGCCTGCGCGCGTTCTCGTACAACGTCGCCGGCGTGGTCGGGCACCTGATCAACCCGGTGCTGTCGGGCTTCGACGGCGAGCAGGACGACGAGGAGGGCTGCCTGTCGCTGCCCGGCATGGGCTATCCGACCCGGCGGGCCTGGGCGGTGACGGCGACCGGCGTCGACCGCTTCGGCGAGCCGGTGACGATCGCGGGGACCGGGCTGCTGGCCCGGGCGCTGCAGCACGAGACCGACCACCTGGACGGCCGGCTCTACATCGACACGCTGACCGGTGACATCCGCCGCCAGGCCCTGCGCGAGCTGCGCCGCGGACCCCGCGCAGCCCGGACATGAGCTCGGAACCCACCGAGCCGGACACCACCCGCCTGGCCGCGGCGTCGCTCGCGGCCGGCGATCCCACCGGCTGGTTCGAGCAGCTGTACGCCGAGGCCGGCGCGGGCACCGCCGAGGTGCCCTGGGACGTGCCCCGCCCCAGCAAACTGCTCGCCGAGTGGGCCGGTGCGCACGCCGTCACCGGCGCGGGCCGCAGCGCCCTGGTCGTCGGGTGCGGGCTGGGCCGCGACGCCGAGTTCCTGGCCGGGCTGGGCTTCGTCACGACCGCCTTCGACATCTCCGCCACCGCGGTCCGGACGGCCCGCGAGCGGCACCCGGGCTCGCCGGTGGAATATCTGGTGGCGGACCTGCTGGACCCGCCGCCGCAGTGGCGCGGCGGCTTCGACCTGGTCCTGGAGAGCAACAACGTGCAGGCGCTGCCGAAGCCGGCCCGCGACCGGGCGATCGCCAACGTCGGCCCGCTGGTCGCCCCCGGCGGGACCCTGCTGGTCCTGGCCGCCGCGGCGACCGGCGCGCAGACCGCGGCCCCGCCGTGGCCGCTGACCCGGGCGGAGGTCGACGCGTTCGCCGCGCCGGGCCTGACGCCGGTGCGGATCGACGAGCTCGGTGACGCCGACGACCCGCTGATCAGGCGCTGGCGGGCGGAGTGGCGCGGCCGGCAGGGGTGACGTGCCTGTCCAGAGTTGCACCGCGGGCTGGTGGCTGGCCCGCCGGAGGGCGCGGGCCAGCGGCGCGGGCTGCGGGAGGCGCTGGAGCTCTACGCCGACCTCCCCGCCGCCAGCGCCGGGGCCGGGGCCGAGTCGGCCGGAGGCTGTCAGTAGGGCGGCTCACGAGTGTTGTTCGGGAGTGCCTCGCGTGCTGTCGGCAACTCCCGTCGGGGTCTCCAGCAGGGCGGGCTGCGCCGCTCCGGATTCCGGAGGATCTGCGGCTACGCGATCGGGTAGTGCTGGCCTGCTCGTCTCCGGGGCTTTCTCGTAGGGCGCGGGGTGGCGATTTTGATGATTTCGGGTTCGGTCGACAGCTGGACGCATCAAGGTCCGCAGTATGTGGTCGCGAGGGCTGGGGCGAGGGCTGGAGCTGGGGTTGCTGGTAGTGCGGCAGTGACCGCTGACGTTGGACCTTGGTGCGCAGCGGTCTGCTCCGTGCCCGTGCGTCTCAAGGTCGCGGAGTCCGTCGGCGATATGGGGTGTTATGTGAGGTTGTGGTCCAGGGTGTGGGACGGGATGTCCAGGATGTGGTGACGGTGCCCGGTGGGCGGGATCGGGTCCATCAGCTGGACTGCCGCCGGCGCGGGTAAGGGTGGAGCGGCGGGAAGTGGTTCCGGCGAGTCGCCGCGACCGGGTGGTGGGGCATGGCGGCGCACGACCGCGGCAGAATCCGCGCAGGGGTTGCCGGCTTGCGTGACGCCTCGAAGAGATCGGGTGACTTGTGGCAAGATCGCCGGATGCTGCGACTCACCGATGTCATCATCGACTGCCCGGACACGATGAAGCTGGCAGCCTTCTACTCCGAGGTGACGGGTCGCCCGGTCAAGGAGGGCAGCCACGAGGACTGGGCCGGTATCCGGTTCGGCGAGATCGAGCTGGCCTTCATCCGGGTGGCGGACTACCGCGCCCCGCAGTGGCCCGACAGCGAGCATCCCAAGCAGTTCCACCTCGACTTCGAAGTCGACGACATCCAGGCGGAACAGAGCCGCGTCCTGGCCCTCGGCGCGAGCCTGCAACGGGACTCCATCGGCCCCAACGGTTACGGCTTCCGCGTCTACACCGACCCCGTCGGCCACCCCTTCTGCCTCTGTCGCAACAAGGGTGTCACCTGGACCGACCAGGGCCCCATCTGGCCCACGAGCGACTAGGCACGACTGGCAAACGTCCCGGAGGACTGTCCAATCGCGTCCAACATCGACAGTCCCGGGGACCGGTCCACGCTACGGTCCGCGGATGATCTTCTCGCCCGTACGAGTCGTGGCGCTTGCCGCCCTGACCCTGGTCCTCGGGGGATGCGGCGGCACGGACCGGACGGCGGCCGGTCCGCCCCCGGCGGCCACCGCGGTGCCGGCGTCGCCGGTCGTTGCCGGCACGCCGTCTTCGGCCGCGCCGAGCACCGCGGCGTGTCAGCAGACGAAGGCCTGGTCGCAGACGAAGATCATCAACTGGGTGGGTGCGATGGCCGCGACCGACCCGCCGGGCAACGTCGTGCTGGGAGGCGACAAAGCCGTCTCGTCGGTGTGCACGACGGTGCCGGTCCAGGTGGAGTTCTGGTTGGTCGGGCTCACCTCCTTCGGCAGCAAGGTGTCGTTCACGTTGACGTCGGCCCTGCGCAAACAGGCCGCCGTCGACGGGCGGCGCCCGGTCACGGTCAAGGCGCCGAAGGATTTCACCGCGGTCGACTGCCGGGGCACGCTCACGGCGGTGTACGTCGGCAAACCGATGGCCAAGGCGGAGCTTCCCGTGATGCTGGACGTCGGCGGCTCAAGCAGCGGCACGGTCGAGTTCAACACCGACCGGGTGGCGTTCTCGGAGCTGAGAATGCCGGGAACCGGTGACGACCTGCGCCCATGCCACATCTAGCAGCGCGGCCGTAGGTCAGTAGGGCAGTTCACGCCCGAGGTGCCGAGCGTAGGCGCGGTGTGACGAACTCGCCGAATGTCGCGAGGATGCCGAACGCCTTGTCGGCGTCGGTGGAGCCGTTGAAACGGGCGCCGTCGAAATACCGGGTGCTGAGGTCGGCCTGCACCTGGTCGATGCGGCTTTCCTTCCGTCAGCCGCCGAGCCGGCGGATGACCTCGGCCAGGTCCGGCGGCTCCAGGCCGGGCAGCCCGGACACCTCGGCGGGCGTCAGCCAGGCGTGCCCGGCGAGGGCCTCCTGCTCGTCGGGCATGAGCCCGTCGCGGCCCAGCGCCGGCCGGGAGCCGTCGAACCGGGCCAGGAAGAACTCCTCCGGCCCGGTGAACCGCTGCCCGTTCCAGGGGAAGTCGCGCTCGACGGTCACCGACGGCCCACCTACCGCGGCCGGGTCCAGGCCGGTCTCCTCGGCCAGTTCGCGCCGGGCGGCGGCCAGGAACGACTCGCCGGGCTCGACCCCGCCGCCGGGCGGTTCCCACACGACGTGGCCGCCGACCGGGTCGTGCCAGCGCAGCAGCAGGATCCGGCCGTCGGAGTCGATGCAGACGATCCGGGCGGCGTCGCGGTGGATCGCGTCCATGTCAGAGCACCTCGAAGCTCGGCGGTGGGTGGCGCAGGAAGTCGTGGTGCGAGATGTCCCAGCCGTACGCGCCGGCGCGGCCGAAGACCAGCACGTCGCCGATGCGCAGCCGCCGCACCTGCCGGTCGCGGGCGAGCACGTCCCGCGGGGTGCACAGCTCGCCGACCGCGTCCACGGCCACGTTCTGGACCTGCGGGCGCGGCCACTCGTACGGCCAGCCGTCGACCTCCAGCACGGTGAACGGGTGGCTGTAGCCCCAGGCGGCGGGCAGCCGGAAGTGGTGGGTGCCGCCGCGCAGCACCGCGAACCAGCGCCCGTGGGTGTGCTTGAGGTCGATGACCTCGGCGGCGTACCAGCCCGCGTCGGCGGCCAGGATCCGCCCCGGCTCGACGATCAGGTCCACCCCGTCCGGCACGGTCAGCCCGGCCAGGCCGTCCCGCAGCGCGGCCAGGTCGATGGTGGCGTCGCTGAGGTAGTCGACGCCGAGGCCGCCGCCGGTGTTGACCAGCCGCAGCCTCAGCCCGTGCCGCGCGGCGGTGGCCACCGAGAAGTCCACCGCGTCGGCGACGAACCGGGCGTGTGCGGCGGCGTCCAGGTTGTTCGACACCGCGTGCAGGTGGAAGCCGGTGATCCGGACCGAGGTCAGCGGCAGCGCCAGCACCCGGGGCAGCTCCTGCTCGTCGACGCCGAACGGGGTGGGCGTACCCGTCATGGCGTGGCTGCCCGGCAGCGCGGCCCCCGCGCGGTTGACCCGTACCGCCGCCTCCACGACCGTCCCGGCCGCCCGGGCGGCCCGGTCCAGGCGCCGCAGCTCGTGGCCGCTCTCGACGTTGACCTGCGCGCCCGCGGCCACGGCCGCGGTCAGCTCCGCGTCGGTCTTGGCCGGCCCGCCGAAGACGATCCGGCGGGCGCCGGCTGCGATCGCCAGTGCCAGCTCACCACCGGAGGCGACCTCCAGGCCGTCGCAGGCCGCACCGAGGGTACGGACCACAGCCGGGTGCCCGTTGGCCTTCACCGCGTACAGCAGGGTGGCGCCCGGCGGCAGCGCGGCCCGCACCGCCGCGGCCCGCTCCCGCAGCGCCGCGGTGTCGTAGACGTAGGCGCAGACCGGCCCGGGTAGACCCCGCAGCGCGGCGGCGACGTGCTCAGGCGGGCGCATGCAGCGGATTGTCCACCGGCAGGTACTCGTCGCCGGCCCCGGCCAGGCGCATCCGCACCAGGGCCTTGTGCGGCACGGTCGGCGCGGTGAACGCGGCGTGGTCCTGCGCCGCGAGCTCGCCCCGCCCGGCGTAGGTCTCGTCGACGACGGCCCGCACAATCCGCCAGGCGGCGTCCTCGTCCAGCCCGTGCGACTCGCCGAGCCGGATGATCAGCTCGCCCAGGTGCGCCTGGAACAGCGTGTAGCCGATCTTGGCGCGCAGCACGGTCGCGTCTTCGGTGCCGATCACCGTGCCCGGCCAGAGCGCCACCTCGTGCCCGGCGGCGGCCAGCCGGCCCGGGTGCAGCCGCAGCCCGGCGAAGTCGCGGACTGCGAGGCGCTGCGGCACGCCGTCGGTGAACGTCGGCAGGCAGTTCTGCAGGTGCGCCTCCAGGGCCACCCCGCGCAGGGTCAGCCGCAGCAGCGGCGGCAGGACCAGCCGGGCGTACGCGTCCAGGAAAGCCGCCGCCGCGCCGGCGTCGTCGCGTCGCCCCGTGCTCGCGGCGAAGCCGGTCACCAGCCCGGCGGCGACGAACGGCAGCGCCCCACCGGGAACCGCCTGCTCGCCGGGCCGCAGCCGGCCGGTCAGCCCGTCGCGCATGATCGCGGCCAGGTCCCGGCCCGACCCGACCGGTACGGCGGCGCCGCCGGTCTCGGCCATCAGCAGCAGCCGGTCCGCGGCGGGGTCCTCGGCGACCAGCCGGTGCAGCAGCACCGACAGGGCCGGGCCGTTGCGGGTGCTGGCGATGCTGATGCTGCGCCGGGTCGAGGTGACCTGGATGTCCAGCGACACCTTCACGTACCGGCGGCTGCCGTCCGCGGCGACCGGCAGCAGCAGGGTCCGCAGCGCGGCGGTCGGGATCGCGTCGAGCTCGTCCTCCAGGATCCGCAGCGCGCCGTCGTCGAGCAGGCCGCGGTAGCGGACCGGCAGCACCGCGTCGCGCTGCCACGCGTGCACCGGCTGCAGCCGGTAACCCGCCGGCGCCCGCGGAACCTGCGGATAGACCTCCCGCAGCGCGGCGCCGAGGTCGTCGCCGAGATGCAGGTCGTCGCGGACGGCGACGAAACCGAGCCGGGTGTGCCCGGCCTCCAGGTCGTGGGCGAGCACGTCGCTGGTGTCCCAGCCGAGCCGGGTCCGCCCGCACGGGTGCAGATTGTGCCCGGCGACGGCGAGCCGCTCCCCGGCGACCGCGGCGTGGTCCGGGTCGTCCGCCGGCACGTGCTCGCGGCGGGCCATGGCCACGGCCAGGTTGACCACCGCGTTGCGCAACTCCGCGGCGAACCCGCCGGCGTTGCCCGGCAGCTGCTCCGGCAGCAGATCGGCGGGATCGTCGGCGCCGGCGGCGGCGTACTCGACCCGGTGGAACGCGTGCACCCGGTCGCCGGGCGCCGCGGGCACCAGCCCCTCGCGGACCAGCGCGCCGCGCAGCCGCCGCCCGACGACATCGGCGGCCTCCGGCAACGCGGCGGTGAACCCGTCGACCAGCCGCGGCGCGTGCACGGCGAGCGCGGCGCCGGTGTGGGCCGCGGTCACGGCGAGCCGCCGGGCCACCAGGCTGCGTGTCATGCCCCCGCCATCGGGTTGTCGAAGGTGGTCCAGAGGTCGTCGAGCGGGTCGTCGGCCAGCCGCATCGCGGTGGTCGCCTTGACCGGCAGCGGATCGCCGAGCAGCCGGGGCACATCGGCCGTCCCGGCGCTGCGGATCGCCGCGGCCGTCGCCGCCCACAGCCGCGCCGGCTCCGCGCCCGCGCCGGCCAGCACGGTGATGAGCTGCGCGGCGACGGTGCCCAGGACGGCGGCGGCGAGCTTGGTGCGCAGCACGTCCGGGTCGTCGGTGGGCAGGTCGCCCTCGACCGGGGGAACCTCGACGCCGGCGGCGCGCAGACGTTTCGCGCTGACCCGGACGCCGCCGAGGTCGCGGTAGACGACCCGGCTCGGCCGCCCACCGTCCAGGACCAGCAGGGTGTTCTGCCCGTGCGCCTCCAGGGCCACACCCCGGTCCAGGACCGCGAGCAGCGGCGGGAACAGCAGGTGCGCAAGCTCATGCCACCACGCGTACGGGTCGGAGGCGAGCCCGGGCAGCAGCGCGGCGAGGGCACCCAGCGGCACAACCGTCTCGGTGCGGCCCAGCTGCGGGGCCGCGCGGCGCAGGTAGGCGAGGTGGCGCTGGGGCTGCCCGTCGACCAGGACCGCACCGGCGGCGGTCTCGGCCAGGACGGTGAGCGGCAGGTCGTCGGTGAGCTCGCCGAGCAGGACGGACAGCCGCGGTCCGTTGTGGACGGCGGCGGGGGAGACGGTACGCACAGCCGAGGTCATCTGGATGTCGACCGCGGTCTTGACATGGTCGCCGCCGGACAGGGGCGCGACGGTGCGCAGCGACATCAGCGGCCGGAACGGTCCGGTCTGTCCGGCGTCGGCCAGCCACGGGTAGCGGTCCCGGAGCCGGTCGGCCTGCCAGGGGTGGGCGTAGAGGATCGGCGGGGTGTCGCCGTACCAGCGCTCGGGCGGGACGGCGAGGCGGCGCAGGCGGATGACCGGGCGGTGCTCGGGCGCGTAGGCCAGGACGTCAGCGACCGTCATACCGCCCCGGGTGCGGCAGCAGGGATGCAGGGGATGGCCGTCGAGGACCCGCTGTTCGAGGCGGCCCAGGCCGTCGGGATCGCCTTCGGCGTCGCGGAGCGGGGCGCCGGGCGGCGGCGGGTCGGCGAGGGCCAGGGCGAGATTGGCGACGCTGTTGTCGATTTCTTGGGCGAGTCGCTCGGTGTGCGGGCCGAGATCCAGGGCGCGCAGCAGCGTCGCCGGGTCGTCGTGGTCCTCGCCGGCCAGCTGCGCGGCCTGGCCTAGTGCGTGGGTCGCTTCGCTGTGGGTCAGCTGCGCGGCCATGCCCAGCGCTTTGGCCGCCTCATTTCGGGTCGGCTGCGCGGCAGAACCCAGCGCTGGGGCTGCCTCATCGCCGGCCCTCTGCGCGGTCGGGCCCGGTGCGTGGGTGGCCCCGCCGCCGGTGAGCCGTGCGGTCAGGCCCGGTGCGGGGGTGGCGAACGGGCGGGTCGCCCCGGTGGGGGCGGTCAGGGTGCGCCCGTCGGCGAGGGCGATGTGGTGCGCACGGTGGGTGACGCCGGGGATCGGCTCGTGGTGCAGGGCGTACAGGAGCCGGGCCAGGATCGCGGCGCGGGCGCCGGGGAGGGCGGCGTCGTAGCCGGCGAGCAGGTCCGGGCGGAGGGTCCGCAGGTCGGACCGGGTCCGGGCGGGGCCGGAGGTGTGCCGGGTCGGCGGCGCTGGGGTGGTCGGCGAGGTGGGCACGCCCCATATTCTCCGGCAGCGGGTCGGCGAGGGTCGGATCGGCCCATCCCCACCTCCATCCTAGGATGCCTTACGCGATGTGCGCCCGGTCATGGGCGCACAAAGATCCAGAACAAAAAGGAATCAACAGCGATACCTGATTTGGCTTTGGCTGTTGGTTTCTTGCCCGGCCTTTGCGGGGTGATCCGGTGGCGGCCGTCTTCTCCGCCCGTTGCCCGGATCCCGTTGCCCGGATCCCGGGGCCTGGCGCTCATGCCGGCGGTGGACCACCACGGGTCGGCGCGGCGTTTAGCGTGGGTCGGGTTTGGCTCAGCTTTCGGCGGACGTTGTTGGATCTTGGTGCGCGGTGGTTCGCCCTCGGCGCCCGCGCGTACCAAGATCCGCGTCAAGTGGACGGGTGGCACCGGGGTGGCGCGGGGCGGGGTGGGGGTGCCCTGCCCGGTTCGTGAACCACCTGTTCGATGCGCGTCGGGTGTGGTTCCGCGTAGGTGTTTCCGGCGTGGTTCCGCATGGGTGTTTTGGACCTTGGTGCGTAGCGGTCTGCTCGGCACCTGTGCGTATCAAGGTCGCGGAATTTGTCGGCGTTATGGGGCGTTATGTGAGGTTGCGGTCCGGGGTGTGGGACGGGATGTCCGGGATATGGGGGCGGTGCCCGGTGGGCGGGATTGGGGTCCATCAGTTGGGCTGCCGCCGGAGCGGGTCAGGGGTGGAGCCGGCGGGACGTTGGTTCCGAGGAGTCGCCCGGACCGACGGTGCGGCGTAGCGGCGCGTGGCCGCTGCAAGATCCTCGACGAGGACGTCGCCGGGGCCACGAAACGCCAGGCAGGCGGTGAGCTCGGGCCGGTCGAGGGGGCGATTGTGGTGTGGGTGGGCGCGGAGCGGACCACTCGGCTTTCGCCATTTTCTGGATCGCTTGCCCCGTAGGGCATCCACCATCCGACCAGCTCATCCCGCATATCGGGCACGGCGCCCGAGAACATTGCGGCTTGGCGCTGACCAGGCGATACGCAAGATCTACTTTCGAGTCGGGCCTGACCTGCGGCCACGCCGGCGCAAAATGGCGAAAGTCGAGGGACCTCGCCGCCACAAGATCCAGCCGCGACCTCGGGGCGCGAGAGGCGGTGGGCGCCGCGCACTCCGGTGTGCGGGTTGAGCGCGTAGCCGACGGGTTCTGTCCGTTGCTGGTGGCTCCCGGCAGGCCGGCCTGCCGGGAGCCACCAGTAGTCCTGCGCAGGTGCTTAGGCGGTAGCGGTGCTGGCGAGGACGGCGGCTTCGCGGTCCGGGCTCAGGCCGACGGGTGTGCGGTCGGGGCGCTGTGGGGCCGTACCGCCGATTTTTTGCAGCCAGGCCCAGGTGTCGGCGACCGTTTCGGTGATCGGGCGGTTTTTCAGGCCTGCCCGCAGGGCTTTGGTGACGTCGCTGCCGTGCATGAAGTCGTGTTCGTGGCCGGGGGCCAGCCAGATCGGGAGGTCCATCCAGGGCTCGATGCCCGCGTCGAGGATGGTCTGCGGGTCGGTCCAGCGCAGGTCGGCGTGGCCGCCGGTGACGGTGTTGATGGTTTCCAGGAGCTCGCCCATGGTGGTGTGGCCGGGTGGGCTGACCACGTCGTAGGCGCCCGTGCGGCCCTGCTCCGCCGCGTCGAGCAGCCAGATTGCCAGGTCTCGGGCGTCGATGTACTGCAGTTTCAGGTCGTGCGGGCCGGGGGCCAGGGTCGGGCCGCCGCGGGCCAGGCGGTTGAGCCACCAGGGTAGCCGGCCGATGTTCTCGTGCGGGCCCAGGATCAGGCCGGCGCGGGCGTGCAGGACCGGGCCGGTGAAGTTCTGCTCGGCGGCCAGTTCGGCGCCGCGTTTGGCCGCGGCGTAGTTCGTTTCGTCGTCGGAGTCCGGGGAGGCGTCGACGACGGGTGCTTCTTCGGTGCGGGGGAAGGTGTCGCTGTCGGCGTAGACGCTGCGGCTCGAGACGTACGTGTAATGCCCGGCGTGGCCGCTGAGGGTGCGGGCGGCGTCGCGGACCGCGGTGGGGCGCCCGGACCAGGTGTCGATGACCAGGTCCCAGGCGCCGCCGGTGAGGGCGGTGAGGCCGTCCGGGGCGTGTCGGTCGCCGGTCAGGGCGGTGGTGCCCGGCGGGGGTGGGTGGTGGCCGCGGTTGAGGACGGTGATCGTGTGGCCGCGGGTGCGGGCCTCGTCGACGACGGCGCGGCCGACGAACGCGGTTCCTCCGAGCACGAGCAGGTTCATGGCGTCGACGATGCCTTTTGTCGTACCCCCGGCGGAAGATGTGATCGCTGACAGCGGAACTGGGGGCTCGGGATGGCGTTGCGGGTGGATCTGACGTTCGACTGTGCGCGGGCGGTGATGCTGGCGGAGTTCTGGAAGCTGGCGTTGGGCTATGTGGATGAGCCACCGCCGGCGCCGTTCCGGACGCGTGAGGAGTGGGTGGCGTCGTTCGGCGAGCCGGAGGAGGACGAGGGCGACGGGGCTTGGCTGCACGATCCGGACGGGGTGGGTCCGCGGCTGGTGTTCCTGGAGGTGCCGGAGCCGAAGGTGGCGAAGAACAGGCTGCACATCGATGTGCGGGTGGGCCGTGCCGGGTCGCCGGAGCAGGTGTGGGCGCGGGTCGAGGCGAAGGTGGCGCAGGTGGTCGCCGCGGGGGCATCGGTGTTGACGGTGGCGGGGACGCATCATGTGGTGCTGGCCGATCCGGAGGGCAACGAGTTCTGCGTGGCCGGCTGAGGGTCAGGTTTTACAGGCGACGCACAGCCGTGGCACATCCGGGTCCTCAGGAGGTGGGCTTTCCTTGAGTCGTTCAGCTGCTCCTAGCGACCGAGGATGGTCTGCATGCCCTCTCATACCCTGTCCCGGCGGTCCTTCGGGGCGGCCCTTCTCGGGGTCGCCGGCCTGGCCGTGGCCGGTGGTTGCTCGGCCGGCTCGACCAGCTCGGCGGGTTCGTCGAGCGCGGCGACGGCCGGTGCCGGCCTGTTCGACGACACCGTGGTGCATGACATCGAGTTGGCGTTCGAGCAGTCCGACTATGACGCGATGATCGACGCTTATCTCAGCAACCAGGACAAGAGCTGGATCGAGGCGACCGCGACGATTGACGGGTCGACGTTCGAGAAGGCGGGGCTGCGGCTGAAAGGCAACTCGTCGCTGCGCGGGCTGACCAAGTCGGGCAGCACCGCCACCACCGGCGGCGGTCAGGGCGGTGGGCCGGGCGGCAGCGTGTCGGCGGAGAATCCGCAGGACCTGCCGTGGCTGGTGCGGCTCGACAAGTTCGTGGAGGGGCAGGAGCTCGGCGGCTACACCGAGTTCGTGGTCCGTTCGAACAACTCGGACAGTGCGCTGAACGAGGCGGTGGCCCTGGAGTTGCTCGGTCTTGCCGGGCTGGCCACCCAGCTGTCGGTGTCGACCCGGCTCAGTGTCAACGGCGGCAGCGAGGTGCTGCGCCTGATCGTCGAGAATCCGGGCGACAAGTGGGACGCGGACCGTTTCGGCTCGGCCGGGATTCTCTACAAGGCGGAGAGCGACGGCGACTACAGCTACCGCGGTGACGACGCGGAGAGCTATCAGGATGTCTTCGACCAGGAGACCGACACCGATAACCCGAATCTGGCCCCGCTGGCGGCTTTCCTCAAGTTCATCAACCAGTCCGATGACGCGACGTTCTCCTCGGGGCTGGGCAAACACCTGGACGTGCCGGCGTTCGCGACCTACCTGGCGTTCCAGGAGCTGGTCAAGAACTCGGACGACATCGACGGGCCGGGCAACAACTCGTACCTGCGGTACACGACCGGGAAGGATCAGTTCACCGTGGTGGCCTGGGACCACAACCTGGCCTTCGGCGGGATGGGCGGCGGCAATCGCGGTGGGGGCGGCCAGGGTCAGGCCCCGAACGGTCAGGCCCCGAACGGTCAGGCCCCGAACGGTCAGGCGCCCGGGGGTCAGATGCCGGGCGGCGAGACGGCAAGCGGCCAGACGGCGAAGAACCGGGGCGGCGGGCCGGGCGGGCGCAGCAACATCCTGGTCACCCGGTTCAACGCGAACCAGACGTTCAAGGCGTCCTACGACAAGGCGCTCACCGACCTCAAGGCGTCCCTCTACACCAGCGGCAAGGCCGCCGAGGTCCTGCAGACCCGCGCCGCCGTGCTGACCGCCAAGGCCGGTGACCTGATCAGCGCCGCCACCGTGACCAGCGAGTCCGACACGATCAAGGCCGTTTTCGCCGCGTAGACGCGATGGCCGGACGAGACACCAACCGCGCCCCGCACTGAATCTTGATGCGGGGCGGTCCGGTCCGCACTCGCCCGCACCACCATTCGCCCCCGGGCCCGCCTCCTCGACGGGCCCGAGCTCACCGTCTGCCTGGCTTCCGTGGCCCGGCGACACCCTCGTCGGGGTTCTTGCAGCGGCCGCGCGCCGCCACGCCCCCTACCACCGGCCTCCGCGACTCGCCGGAACCACTCCCCGCCGACTCCACCCCCTACCTGCTCCGGCGGCAGTCCAGCTGATGGACCCCGATCCCACCCACCGGGCACGCCACCACATCCTGAGCATCCCGTCCCACACCCCGGACCACAACCTCGCATAACGCCCTATATCGCCGCCGGACTCCGCGACCTTGATGCACCTTGGTGCGGATTGGTGCGGAGCAGACCGCTGCGCACCAAGGTCCAACGTCCGCGGTCGCCGCCGGACCGCCAGCAGCCCCAGCCCAGCCCTTGCCCCGGCCCTCGTCGACCACATGCTGCGGACCTTGATACGCGCGGCCGCCGACGAACCCGAAGATCATCAAGATCGTCACCCCCGCATCCGCAGACCCCCACCAACCACCGACCATCCACGCCCCCGAGGCACAGGTGCACCGGAGACGAGACGGCCGGCGCTACCGAACAGCGCTCCCGCCTCACCCCTCGACTTTCGCCATTTTGCGCCGGCGCAGCCGCAGGTCAGGCCCGACTCGAAAGTAGATCTTGCGTATCGCCTGGTCAGCGCCAATCCGCAAATATTCTCGGCGCCGTGCCCGACATGCGGGATGAGCTGGGCGGATGGTGGATGCCCTACGGGGCAAGCGATCCAGAAAATGGCGAAAGTCGAGACACCCGCCCCGCATCAAGATTCGCACCGGGGCGAGCGGCGGTGAGTCGCCGGCCGGTGGCCGGCCCTAGCCCTGGCCCCGGCCCTAGCCCTGGCCCCGGCCCTAGCCCCGGCCCTAGCCCCGGCCCTAGCCCCGGCCCTGGCCCCGGCCCTGGCCCCGGTCCTGACTCCGGCCCCGGCCCTGGCCCTGGTCCCGACTCCGGTCCCGACTCCGGGCGATCTTGAGTCGCGGTGGTTCGCCATGGAGCCTTGTTCGCGAGTGTCTTCCAAGATCCTTCGCCACCCCGTCCGGTGACAGAAACCGATGGAAACCCGCGGCTGGCCGCACCTTTGCCCCAGCTTCTGGGCCCTGCGTGTCACCCGAAGGAGGTGGAAACGATCTTGGAAGACACTCGTGAACAAGGCTCCCTGCGCGCCCGACCGCACCAAGATCGCAGAGTGCGTGTCGGCGGTATGGGTCTTATGCGAGGTTGGGGACTGGGATGTGCGACGGGATGCCCAGGATGTGGTCCGGTGCCCGGTGCCCGGTGCCCGGTGCCCGGTGGGCGTGACGCGTGGTCCGGGGTCGGTCCGGTGGGCGGTGCCCGGTGGGCGGGGGGCGGGGTCCATCAGCTCGTGGTGCCCGATGGGGAGAGTGCTCGACGGCTGAGCCCGTGCCCTGACGGATGTCATGGGGTGGGCGTGACGCGTGGCCCGGGGCCGGTCGAGTGGGCGGGCCCAGGATGGTGGCATGACTCTTACCGCGCTACCTGAGGCCGCGATCCGTGGGTCGGGCCAGTTTGCCGTTGATCTGGATGCGGTGGTGAAGCGTTTCGGGGCTGTCACCGCGGTCGACGGGATCAGTCTGCGGATCCGCCCGGGGGAGGTGGTGGCCCTGTTGGGGCCCAACGGGGCGGGCAAGACCAGCACGATTGACATGCTGCTGGGGCTGTCGGCGCCGACCGGGGGTACGGCCAGGGTGTACGGGCGGCCGCCGCGGGAGGCGGTGGCGTTGGGCCTGGTGTCGGCGGTGATGCAGTCCGGTGGGTTGTTGAAGGATTACACGGTCGAGGAGACCGTCCGGTTGACGGCGGTGTTGTTCGGGCGGGGCCGCGACGATGTCCAGCGGGCGCTGGGGCGGGCCGGGATCGCCGATATCGGTAAGCGGCTGGTCGGTAAGTGTTCGGGGGGCCAGCAGCAGCGGTTGCGGTTCGCGATGGCGTTGTTGCCGGATCCGGAGTTGCTGATTCTGGATGAGCCGACGACGGGGATGGACGTCGGTGGGCGGCATGACTTCTGGACGTCGATCCGGGCGGATGCGCGCTCCGGCCGTACCGTGATTTTTGCGACGCACTACCTGGAGGAAGCCGACGCGTATGCCGATCGGGTGGTTTTCGTCCGGCGGGGCCGGGTGGTGGCCGACGGGACGGCGGCCGAGGTGAAGGCGCTGGCGTCCGGCCGCACGGTGCGGGCGACGTTGCCGGGGGCCCGGGAGGCCGTCCTGCGGGCGTTGCCGGGGGTGGAGTCGGTGGAGGTGCGCGGGGACACCGTTTATGTGCACGCGCGGGACACCGACGCGGTGGCGCGGTATCTGTTGAGCGAGACTCCGGCCCGGGATCTGGAGATCACGTCCCGGAACCTGGAGCAGGCGTTCCTGGCTCTGACCGCCGACGAGACGATTCCGGGGAGCGCGCGATGAGCACGGTGGAGAGCACGATGATGCCGGCCGGGCGGAGCCTGCCGCGTTTCGGCGGTTTCTCGCTGGGGATGATCGGGCTGGAGCTGCGGCGGATGGTCCGTAACCGGCGGACGGTGATTTTCACGCTGGTGATGCCGGCGGTGTTCTTTCTGTTGTTCGGCACCAACGAGTCGTCCCGCACGCAGCGGGCCGGCGACGGCAACGTGACCGGTTACATCCTGGTGAGCATGGCCGTGTACGGGGCGATGCTGGCCACGACCAGCGGCGGGGCGATGGTGTCGCTGGAGCGGGCGGCCGGGTGGAGCCGGCAGTTGCGGTTGACGCCGTTGCAGCCGGCGGCGTACATCGCGGTGAAGCTGGTGTTGGCGATGGTGCTGGGCGCGGTGTCGGTGGTGGTGGCTTTCGCGGTCGGTGCGGTGTCGGGGGCGCAGTTGCCGGCGTCGGCCTGGGTGTGGTGCGGGTTGCTGGCGTGGGGGTGTGCGCTGGTGTTCGCCGCGTTCGGGTTGTTCATGGGGTATCTGTTGCCGAGCGAGAACGTGATGCAGATTCTCGGCCCGGTGCTGGCGGTGTTGTCGTTCGCGGGTGGGTTGTTCGTGCCGGTGGATCAGCTCGGGCACACGTTCGCGACGATTGCGAAGTTCACCCCGGTGTACGGGGTGGGGCAGATCGCCCGGTATCCGCTGACCCAGGACGGGAATCTGTGGCTGGCGGTGCTGAACGTGGTGGTGTGGACGGGCTTGTTCGCCGTGGGTGCGATGTGGCGGTTCCGGCGGGACACGGCGCGGGTCTGAGTGCGCGGTAGCGTCACGACCATGAGCGAGGCGGGGCGGCGCGGCCAGCGCTTCGGGTGGGTCTTCGCCGCGGTGTGGCTGGTCTACCTGAGCGAGAACCTGCGGGCTTTGCTGGCCCATCCGGCCGGCTGGCGGCGGGACGTGGGGCTGGCCGCCCTGGTCGGCTTCGCGGCGCTGTATCTGCTGCTGGTGGGCTGGATGAGTCAGGTGCGCCACGGCCGGCGGCCCAGCCCGCGGCGGTGGGCCGCGGTGGTGCGGTTCTGGCTGGTCCTGCTGGCGTTGCTGGGCCTGGCGGCGCTGCAGGTGCCCGGCGCCGGCTTCCACGCGCTGACCTGCCTGGTGTATGTCGCGGCGGCGGCGATGATCGGGCTGCCGCTGCGGCAGGCGGTGCCGTTCGCGGCGGCGTTGGTGATCCTCGCGGAGGTGCTGGCGTGGCGGGTGCCGGGGTGGGACGACCAGGGGTACGGGCTGGCGGTGCTGCTCGGGTCGGCGGCCAGCGGCGGGATCCGGCTGGCGGCCGAGCGCCAGCAGCGGCTGCAGGTGGCGCAGCGGGAACTGGCGGAGATGGCGCAGCGGGAGATGGCCGACAAGGCGGTGGCCGACGAGCGGGCGCGGATCGCCGCCGATCTGCACGACATCCTGGGGCATTCCCTGACGGTGGTGACCGTGAAGGCGGAGTTGGCGCAGCGGCTGCTGGACGTGGATCTGGAGAAGGCCCGGGCGGAGTTGCGGGATCTGGAGGTGCTGGCCCGCGACGCGTTGTCGGATGTGCGGGCGACGGCGCTGGGCGTGCGGGGGATCTCGTTGCCGGGGGAGATCGCGGCGGCGCGGGAGGCGCTGGCGGCGGCGGACGTGCGTGCGGAGTTGCCGGGGGCCACCGATGCGGTGCCGACGCGCAACCGGGAGTTGTTCGCGTGGACGATCAGGGAGGCGGTCACCAACGTGGTGCGGCACAGCCGGGCGGGGCGGTGCGAGGTGCGGTTGGCGCCGGGCAGCGTGGAGATCGTCGACGACGGGCCGGGCGACGGGCCGCCGGCGGCGGACGGGCAAGGTCTGGTGGGGCTGCGCCGCCGCGCTGACGCGGCGGGCGCGACGCTGCTGGTCGGCCGCCGGGAGGGTCGTGCGGGTTTCCGGGTACGGGTGGAGGTGCCCTCATGATCCGGTTGTTGCTGGCCGACGACCAGGCGTTGGTGCGCGGGGCGATGGCGGCGTTGCTGGACATGGAGGCGGACCTGACGGTGGTGGCGGAGGTCGGCCGCGGTGACGAGGTCGTGGCGGCGGTGCGGGGTCATGCCGTTGACGTGGCGTTGCTGGATGTGGAGATGCCGGGCCTGGACGGGGTCGCCGCGGCGCGGGAGCTGCGGCGGGAGGTGCCGGGCTGCCGGGTGTTGATGGTGACCACGTTCGGCCGGGCGGGCTATCTGCGGCAGGCGATGGCGGCGGGCGCGAGTGGTTTCGTGGTCAAGGACACGCCGGCGCGGCAGCTCGCGGACGTGGTGCGCCGGGTGCATGCGGGGCTGCGGGTGGTGGATCCGGGGTTGGCGGCGCAGTCGTTGGCGCAGGGGGATTCGCCGCTGACCGAGCGGGAGAGTGACGTGCTGCGTGCGGCGCGCGAGGGCGGGACGGTGGCCGACATCGCCCGGGAGCTGCACCTGTCGGACGGCACGGTGCGCAATCACCTGTCGTCGGCGATCGGCAAGACCGGGGCACGCACGCGTGCCGAGGCGGTCCGCCTCGCTGTCGACAACGGCTGGCTGCTGGCGTAGCCGCAGCGTCTTGCCGGGCCCGGAGAGCCGCCTGCGCGGACTTTAGGGTTTTTGCCGGTGCAACCCGTTAGCAACCGAACGTGACCAGAGCCTGCACCCTGCGCAACGAAAAGTTCCTCCTTGTCAGCCGGTGAGCCGTCGCCGGGCGACACACACGAGGGGGAACACACGATGTCCGCTGCGAAGACGAAGACCGTCAGCCGCGAGCAGGAGCTCCTGATCCGCCAGAACATGCCGCTGGTGGGCCACCTGGTCCGCGAGATGTTGTTCAAGGTTCCCGCGCACGTGCACCGTGACGACCTCGCCTCCGCCGGCTACGCCGCCCTGGTCACGGCCGCACAGTCGTTCGACACCGGCCGGGGTATCCCGTTCGGGCGTTTCGCCGCGGTGCGGGTCCGGGGCGCGCTGCTGGACGAGCTGCGCAGCATGGACTGGGCCAGCCGCTCGGTGCGGGCCCGGGCCCGCCGCGCGGATGTGGCCCGCCAGGAGCTGACCGCGCAGCTGGGCCGCACGCCGAGCCCGGCGGAGCTGGCCGCGCTGCTCGGTGTCGGCGTCAGCGAGCTGTCCACCGTCGACGACGACGTGCAGCGGGCGGCGGTGCTGTCGCTGCAGGGTTTCACCGCCGGGTCGGCCGAGGACATGGTCACCGAGGATTCGATGAACCCGGAGGAGACGCTGCTGCACCGCGAGCGGATGGGCTACCTGCACGACGCGGTCGCCGTGCTGCCGGAGCGGCTCCGGTTCGTGGTGGAGGCGTCGTTCCTGCAGGAGCGGGCGCTGTCGGCGGTCGCCGCCGAGCTGGGGGTGACCGAGTCGCGGGTGTCGCAGCTGCGCACCGAGGCGCTGGCGCTGCTGCGTGACGGCCTGGGCACGCACATGGAGCAGCGGGACAGCGGCGCGGCCAAGGACGACGGTTGCGTGGCCCGGCGGCGGGCGGCGTACGCGGCGCAGATCGCTGCGCGCAGCACGATGGCGTCGCGGCTGGCGGTGACCGATGTGCAGGGCATGCACAAGTCGGTGGCTTACGCTGCCTGATCCGTGCCGTACCGCGATGCCGACCGGGCCGCCACGCTGACTGCGTGACGGCCCTTCGCGCGTTGCGGTGCCAGCCCCGCGGTGGCGCCGGCTTGCGGCAGCAGGGTCAGTTCGTGGCGGGGGAACGCTGCGGCACGGCCGGGGTGCCCGGGCGGGCGATCAGGACGGTGGCGGCGGCGAGCAGGACGCCGGCGATGGACAGGGCCGGGATCTGCCACGTTGGCCCGAAGGGGTAGTACTCGCCGGGGGAGAACGCGCCGTGCACGGTGAATACCGGGCTGAAGCCGCCCGCATGCTGGAAGGCGCGCATGACGTTGCCGTAGAGGGCGACCGCCGGCAGGGCCGCGGTGACCACGGCCAGCGCGCAGGTCGTGGTGGCCAGGCGCGGCCGGCTTGAGCGCCGTACCCGGTAGGCGCCGGCGGCGGCGAGCAGCCAGCCCGTGATCAGGCCGGCGACGGTGCCGGCGACGATCAGCGGCAGGAATGCCGGGGTCGCGCGCGCCCAGGTGGAGGTGTCCACCGAGCCGGTGGGGGCGATGGGGGAGTCGACGAGGAACGCCCGGACGGTGACGTCGACGCCGTCCTTGGTGGCCCGGAACCCGTTGTTGCGCATCGGTATGTCGATCGTGGCCCCCGTGGCCGGATCGACCGTGTATGCCGAGCCTTCCGCCGGTGTCACCGTGCCGACCTGCCACCCGTCGGCGCGCAGCCGCTGCCGTGCCGCTTCGATCTGCCAGGTGACGGCGACGTCGGTGTCGGTGAAGTGCGCGGTGTGCGACCACGAGGATGTGTCGTGCGTGAAGGTTGTGCCGCCGTCGCTGCCGGTGACCCGCTCGGCGAGCGCGGCCTGGTCGGGCAGCGGGGCGAAGGTCTGCGCGCCCGCCCAGGAGCTGGCTGCGGCGCCGAGCGCCCCGGTGATCAGCGTGATCAGCACCGCGGCCACCCAGGCCAGGGGCCGTCCGGCGGGGAGCCGGAAACGCTGCCGCAGGCCGCTGGCGAGCAGGTGCCAGGCGTCGGCGCGGGCCGGGCGCTGCTGGCCGGGCTCCGCCATCTCCAGCAATGTGGTGACGATCTCGGGGCCGTGCCGGCGCCGGTAGCGGCCGGGGTAGGCCAGCAGCAGCCGCCGGTAGGCCCGTTCAAGGCGCTCGTCGACCAGGGGCCACTGGGCGGTGGCGCGGTCACCGCCGGTGAGGCGTTCGTCGGCGGGAGGCCACGCGGCGGTCATGCGGTCACCGCCCGGAACGACGGGGCGATGCCGAGCCGCTTGCCGAGCTGGCGCTCCGCGGCGGCCGCGTGCCGGCGCAAGCGTTCGGCCTGCTCGGTGAGCACGGCCGCGCCGTCGTCGGTGAGCCGGTAGTAGCGGCGCAGCCGGCCCTCGACGGCCTCCTCGCGGTCGACGGCGATCAGGGCCCGCTCGGCGAGGCGGTCGAGCGCGCCGTAGAGGGTGCCGGGGCGCAGTTTGACCTCGCCGCCGGACAGCTCGGTGACGGACTGGATCACCGCGTAGCCGTGCAGCGGCCGGGCCGCCAGCGCGGTGAGGATCAGAAAGGTGGGTTCCTGCATGCCCACTGACACTACGGCCGACGTAATATGCCGTCAACCGTAGTATGGAATTCGGTTGCCGATCCCGGCACCGCCGCGCGAGAGTGGACCGAGCACCTGTCGCCGAGCCCGAGGAGTCGTCACCTCCGTGTGATACCGACCCGACCCGTGGACGCGCCGCCGATCGCCGGTCGCGCGTGGGTCGCCGTACCCCGGTTGGTGTCTGTCCCTGGAGGACTCCTTGCTGAAAGCCGCTTCGATCGGCCGTGCCCACGACGGTGATCTGCTTTTCTCCGATTGTGATCTGATCCTGGGTCCCGGCGACCGCGTCGGCGTGGTCGGGCCCAACGGGGCCGGCAAGACGACCCTGCTGCGGGTGCTCGCCGGCGAACTGGCGCCGACCTGCGGCGCCGTGACCCGCCCGCCCGGCACCCGGATCGGCTACGTGCCGCAGCAGGTCGCCGACCCGCACGGCACCGTCGGTGAGTTCCTCACCGCCGGCCTCGGCGAGCTCGCCGCGGTCACCGCCCGGCTGCGGGAGCTGGAGGCCGCGCTGGCCCGCGGCGCGGACGTCCTGGACGACTACGGCCTGGCCCAGGAACGCTGGACGGTGCTGCGCGGGTGGACCGGCGAGACCCGCCTCACCGAGATCCGCCAGCGCCTCGACATCGACCACCTGCCCGATGAGTTGCGGCTGCGCGAGGTCAGCGGCGGCGAACAGGCCCGGCTGTTGCTCGCCCGGGCCCTGCTGGACGCGCCCGGGCTGCTGCTGCTCGACGAGCCGACCAACCACCTCGACGCCGAGGGCGCCGCGTGGCTCGGCGACTGGCTGCGCGAGTTTCCCGGCGGGGTGCTCGCGGTCAGCCACGACCGGGGCTTCCTCGACGCCACCGTGACCCGCATCGTGGAGCTCGACGGCATCCACGACCAGCCCCAGGACTATCCCGGCGGCGGCTACACCGCCTACCGGCAGGAGAAGACCCGCCGCTGGCAGCGGCTGCTGCTGGACTACGAGGCCCAGGAGAAGGACCGGATCCGCTGGGAACAGGACATCGAACGCACCAAGCAGCAGGCCCGCTTCGTCGAGACCACCGTGCGGTCCGGGGTCGAGGCCCCGCACCTGCGCCGGATCGCCAAGAAGGTGGCACAGAAGGCCAAGGCCCGCGAGCGGCGGCTGCGCCGGCAGATGGACTCCGCCCGGTGGATCGCCGAGCCCCGCACCCGCCCGCCGCTGACGTGTGCCTTCCCCGCCGACGACGCCGCCGGCCGGGACACCGTCCTGGCCGTGCGTGACCTGACGGTCAAGCTCGGCGACCGCAGGCTGCTCGACGGTGTCGACCTGGACGTGCGCCGCGGCGACCGGATCCTGATCACCGGGCGCAACGGTGCCGGTAAGACCACCCTGCTGCGGGCGATCGCCGAGCGTGCCGAGGCCGACGTGGCGGTGCTGCCGCAGACCTCCGACGGGCTGCGCAGCGCCACCACTGTGGTGGACTTCTTCCGCTCCCGGGTGCCGGTCTACGCCGACGACGCCGAGCGGCTGCTCGCCGGCCACCAGTTCGGGCCCGACCAGTGGGGCGCCACTGTGCGCAGCCTGTCCGCCGGGGAACTGCGCCGGCTGCTGCTGGCCGTCATGGTCAACAGCCCGGCACGGATCCTGCTGCTCGACGAGCCCACCAACTTCCTCGACTTCGACGCCCTTGAGGTCATCGAGCAGGCGCTGCGCGCGTACCGGGGGACGCTGTTGACCGTCACCCACGACCGGTATTTCGCCGCCGCGGTCGGCCACACCCGCACCTGGCATGTCGCGGACGGGCGCGTGCGGCAGAGCTGACACGATGGGGTCATGTCGACGTTGATCCCCAGGCAGAACGCAGGCGCGGTCACCGTCGGCGGCAGCGCCGAGCAGGTCACCGAGGCGTGGCTGGCCAACCGGCGGCTGTCGGCGCACACCCGCGACGCCTACCGGCGCGACGTGGCCGGGTGGCTGGCCTGGTGCGCGGGGCGCGACGTCGACCCGCTGCGCGCCTCGTTTCTCGACGTCAACGCGTACGCCCGCGGGCTGGAGGCCCGGCCGCTCGCGCCGGCCACCGTCGCGCGCCAGCTCTCCGGGGTGTCCAGCTGGTACGACTTCCTGGTCAAGCTGCGCGCCGTCGACGCGAACCCGGTCGGTGGCGCGGACCGCCCGCCGGTCTCGCGCGACCACTCCGCCACCGTCGGGCTCTCCCCGGAGGAGGTCGACGCGCTGCTGGGGGCCGCCGAGGCCGAGACCGGGCCGGCGGCGCTGCGGCACCGCGCGGCGTTGGCGCTGCTGGCAGACCTGGGCCTGCGCGTCGGTGAGCTGGTCGGTCTCGACGTCGCCGACATCGGGGTCGAGCGGGGACACCGCAGCGTGCGGTTCGTCGGCAAGGGCGGCAAGCCCCGCCGCCGGGCCCTGACGCCGTATGCGGCCGCCGCCCTGGACGCCTACCTGGAGCAGCGGGCGACCGCCGAGGCCACCACCGCCGACCGGCTCGACGGGCCGCTGCTGGTCAGCGCCACCGGCGCCCGCATCGACCGGCACGCGGTTTTCCGGCTGGTGCGCCGGCTGGCCCGCGACGCCGGCATCGCGAGCTGGGCGCGGCTGTCCCCGCACTCGCTGCGGCACGCCTTCGCCACCACCGCCCGCGCCGAGGGGGTGCCGCTGGAGGATGTGCAGGACGCGATGGGTCACGCCGACCCGCGGACCACCCGCCGCTACGACCGGGACCGGCACAACCTCGACCGTGACCCCGCTTACACCATCGCCGCCGCGCGGGTCAGGCGCAGCAGTCTGTGAGCGACCCCCTATTCTCGACCGCGGTCAGCGTGCGGATCAAGGGACGAGGTCGGGTTGAACATTTTTGAGGCAGTTCTGCTGGGTGCGGTGGAGGGCTTTACCGAGTTTCTCCCCATCTCCAGCACGGGACACCTGACCATCGTGGAGAAGTTGCTCGGCTACCAGATCGACGCGCCGGACATCACCGCGTTCACCGCGATCATCCAGTCCGGTGCCGTCATCGCCACGGTGATCTTCCTGCGGAAGGACATCGCCCGGATCATCTCCGGCTGGGTCCGCGGCGTGCTCACCGCCGAGCATCGCGAACACCCCGACTACAAGTTCGGCTGGGCGGTCATCCTCGGCTCCATCCCGATCGGCATCGTCGGCCTGCTGTTCCAGGACACCATCGAGTCCACCCTGCGCAGCCTCTGGTTCGTCGCCGGGGCGCTGATCCTGTGGAGCGCCGTCATGGCCTTCGCCGACCACGCCGCCACCCAGGTCCGCCACGAGGAGGACGTGACCTGGAAGGACACTCTGATCATCGGCGTCGTGCAGTGCCTGTCGCTGATCCCCGGGGTGTCGCGCTCCGGCGCCACCATGTCCGCCGGCCTGCTGCGCGACCTCGACCGGGTGACGGTCACCAAGCTGTCGTTCTTCCTGTCCATCCCGGCGCTGCTCGCGGCGAGCGTGCTGCAGACGGTCACCGAGTTCGACAACATCTCCGCCGACAACGGCGGCGTCGGCTGGCTGGCGACCATCGTCGCCACCCTGGTCAGCTTCGTGGTCGGCTGGTTCGCCGTGTCCTGGCTGCTCAAGTTCATCGCCCGGCACTCGTACAGCATCTTCATCGGCTACCGGCTGGTGCTCGGCGCGACCCTGATGGTCCTGCTCGCCACCAACGTCATCGAGCCGAAGTAACGACCCGGCGACAGCGGCAGTTCATCGACGTCGGTTGTTCCCTGCCACCCGTTGGCGCTAACGTTGCGCGTTGTACCCGGCACGCAACGCGACGGAGGGGGCGCCCGTGCGCACCGAAGAACTGCCGCTGTTCCCGTTCCGCAGCCCCGACGGCGACCCGTTCACCCCGGTCGCCGGCGCCGACAAGGCCGGCCTCGACGCGCCGATCACCCGGGTGCGGCTGCCCACCGGCGGCTGGACCTGGCTGGTCACCCGGCACGCCGACGTCAAGCAACTGCTGCGCTCGGACGCGTTCAGCGCCGACATGGACGCCCCGGGCTTCCCGCTGCTGCGCGTGCTGCCACCGCAGAGCCCGCAGAACCGCCAGGGCAGCTTCATCCGCATGGACGGCGACGCCCACCTGCGGCTGCGCCGGATGCTCACCGCCGAATTCATGATCAGGAACATCGCCCGGATCGCGCCGCTGATCGACGACGTCGTGGAAACCTCCCTCGACGCGATGCGCGACGCCGGCCCGCCCGCCGACCTGGTCGCCACCTTCGCGCTGCCGGTGCCGTCGCTGGTCATCTGCCACCTGCTCGGCGTCCCCTACGCCGACCACGCGTTCTTCCAGGAGCGCAGCGGCATCCTGCTGGACCGCAGCGCCGCGCCGCTGCGGGTCCGCGACGCCATCATCGAGCTGCGCGGCTACCTCGGCGAGCTGATCCAGGCCCGGCGCGCCGACCCCGGCGACGACCTGATCAGCCGGCTGGCGGCCGAGCGCGTCGCCACCGGCGAGCTCGAGGCCGACGAACTGGTCGGCATGGCCCTGCTGCTGCTGATCGCCGGGCACGAGACCACCGCGAACATGATCGGGCTCAGCGTGCTGTTGCTGCTGCAGCACCCCGTCCACCTGGCCGCGCTGCGCGCCGACGAGGACCTCGCCGACGGCATGGTCGAGGAACTGCTGCGCTACCTGAGCATCGTGCGGACGGGGCTGCCCCGGCTGGCCACCCGCGACGTCGAGATCGGCGGGCACACCATCCGGGCCGGCGAACCGGCCACCGCGCTGCTGTCGCTGGCCAACCGCGACGACGACGTGTTCGCCGACGGGGCCGGGTTCGACCCGTACCGGCAGGCGCACCAGCACCTGGCCTTCGGCTTCGGCGTGCACCAGTGCATCGGCCAGCCGCTGGCCCGCGCCGAGCTGCGGGTCGCGCTGGTGCGCCTGGCCCGGCGCTTCCCCGGCCTGGCCCTGGCCGCGGACCCGGCGAAGCTGCCGACCCGGGACACCTCGATCGTGTACGGCCTCGCCGAACTGCCGGTGACCTGGTGAGCCCGCACGTGCGGGTGGACCGGGACCGCTGCGTCGGCGCCGGCAACTGCGTGCTGACCCTGCCGGCGGTCTTCGACCAGGACGAGGACGAGGGCCTGGTCGTCGTCCTGGACCCCGATCCGCCGGCGGCCGACGCCGAACTGGTGGCCCGCGCGGTGCTGCTCTGCCCCTCCGGCGCGATCAGCGTGGCCGACGAGGCCCGGATCACCCCGGAAGCCCCAGGGCGGCCCGGACCAGCTCCAGCGCCGCCTGCGGGCTGAGGCCGAGCGCGGTGGCCTGCTCCGCGTACCGTCGGGCGGCCTGCTGGGCCGCGGCCGGGGTCCGGGCGGCCCGGGCGGTGACCAGCGTGCCGGCCCGGCCCCGGGTCTCGACCAGGCCGGCCTGCTCCAGCTCCCGGTAGGACCGGGCCACGGTGTTCGCGGCCAGGCCCAGCTCGGCGGCGAGCTGCCGCACCGGCGGCAGCTTCGCGCCGGCCGCGAGCACCCCACCGGCGGCCAGCTCGGCGATGCGCAACCGCACCTGCTCGTACGGCGGCACCGCCGAGTCCGCGTCGATCACAATGTCCATGCCGGCCCCCGGGTTCGGCTCAGAGCAGCCGCGGCGGGGTGTTGCCGGCCGCGACGATGGCCCGGCGCATCGGCACCATCGCCAGCAGGATGCCACCGACGATGAAGAACACCACCAGCGACACCAGCCCGATGCGGTAACTGTTGGTCAGCTGGAACACCAGCCCGAACGCCAGCGGCCCCAGCCAGCTCGTGCCCTTGTCGCTGATCTCGTAGAAGCCGTAGTACTCGCCCTCCCGGCCGTCCGGGATGAGCTGGCTGAACAGCGACCGGCTCAGCGCCTGGCTGCCGCCCATCACCAGGCCGATCCCGACGCCCAGCAGCATGAACGGCAGCGGCTCGCCCTCCGGCAGCCAGAACGCGGCCAGGACCACCCCCAGCCACCCGACCAGGGCGATCAGCACCGTCTTGCGGGCGCCGATCCGCACCGCCAGCGCGCCGAGCAGCAGCGCCCCGCCGAAGGCCAGGAACTGCACGATCAGGATCGTCACGATCAGCGTGCTCTGCTCCAGCTTCAGCTCCTCGGTGCCGAACTGGCTGGCCAGGGAGATCACCGTCTGGATGCCGTCGTTGTAGACCAGAAAGGCCACCAAGAAGAACAAACTCAACGGGTACGCCCGCAGGCTGCGAATGGTCTGCCCGAGCTGGCGGAACCCGTCGGTGAGCACGTTGCCGCGCACCGCACCCGCCTCGACACCGGGGTGCTCCCGCAGCCAACGCAGCGGCACCAGGGTGAACACCGCCCACCACACCCCGGCCGACACGATGCACCAGCGGGCCAGGTCCAGCGTGCGCTGATCGTCGCCGGAGATGCTCAGCCAGGTGACCACCACCAGGTTGAGCAGCAGCAGCACCCCGCCGCCGAGATAACCCAGCGCCCAGCCGCGGCTGGAGACCTTGTCGCGTTCATCGGGCCCGGCCAGCCGCGGCAGGAACGAGTTGTAGACGACCACCGACGCCCCGAAGGCGATGTTGGCGATGATGAACAGCAGCCCGCCCAGCAGATACCGCTCGCCGGTCACGAACGCCATCGCGATCGTCGCCCCGGCGCCGACGAACGCCGCCGCGGCCAGCAGCGGCTTCTTGCGCTCCGCCCGGTCGGCGATCGCGCCCATCACCGGCAGCACGAAAACGGTCAGCAGCACCGACAACGACACCAGATACGGGAAGTACGAGCCGGCCGCGACGGTGATGCCCAGCGGATGCACCCGGCCGTCGCACTCGTCGGCGCCGAGCGCGCAGCCGGCGGCCTGCTCGGTGATGCTGGTCAGAAACGGTCCGAGGAAGACCGTGATGACAGTGGTGGAGAAGGCCGAGTTCGCCCAGTCGTAGAAGTACCAGCCGGTACGTTCACGCCGGTGGTTCACCGGTGCGGTGGTGGCGGTCATCAGGGTGACTCCAGGTCGCGGGGGGATGGCGCGCTGATGATGCCATCTCAGGGTCGTCTCGCGGTACAACTACGCCGCTGGGCGACACCTTTTCCGCGCCGAAAATCCTCCGGTCGCCGTGTCAGCTCTCCGGATTCCACCACTTGGCGAGGGTGCTGGTGGCCGGGTCGTCGGAATCGGCCAGCGCCGCCCACGGGTCGACGCCGGGCGGCAGCTCCTCCGCGGCGTAGGCGGCGAGGTCCTGCGCCGCCACGGGTTCCGCGGCCGGCTCGGCCAGGGCCGCGTGGTCCAGACCCGAGTGATAGAGCCCGAGGCTGCCGGTGTCGATCCACGGGAAGCCGTCGACCGGTTCCGGCAGCGGCCCGACGTCGACGGCCGGCGGAAACAAACTCACCTGCTCGACGTCCATGGCCGCGTCGGGGTCGGCGCCGACCGGGCCCATGGCATGCCCGTCGGTGACGTCCACGACGCCCGCATCGGCCCCGTCGTCGTCGTGGCCGGTGCCCGGCTCGTGGTCGTCCCAGCCGGCGTCGTCGTGCGGCTCGTCGAGGCCGTGCCCGCCGTCCAGGTCGTCGTGCCCACCGTCCAGGTCGTGCCCGGCGAAGCCCTGCGAGTCCCCGTCGTCGTGGCCGAAGACGTCGTCGTGGAACGGGCTGTCGGCCTCGGCCGCCGGCGTCTCGTAGTGCTCGCCGTGCTCGGCGTGCTCGTGGTGGTCATCGGGGCCGTCCGGATCGGAGAAATCCGGCCAGCCGTGCTCGTCGCTCATGGGGCCATCTCCGCTGGCGTCGCGGCGCCGGCCGGGGCCGGCGCCTGAGTTGATGAGGTCATGCCGTCTCCCGGCCGTCGGCGGCGGGTGCGGGCGTCAGGGAACGCGCCCGCGTGAGCATCTCGTCGGCCGTCCTGAGCTGCGCGCGGACGGCGGACAGCTCCGCGGTCGCCTGGGTGCGCCGCTTCGCCCGCCCGGCCGCGTCGGTGGCCGCCGCGGCGTCGATGTCGGCGATGTGCGCGTCGAGCTCACGCAGCCGCCGCTCGACCGCGTCGTCGACGGCGACACTGAGCGCGTACTGCAGGTCGGTGAAGCGGTAGGAGATCTCGTCGGACAGCGCCGCCCGGGCCTCGCCGAGCACGTCGCGCAGCCAGGTCCGGGCCTGCTGCCGGTCGCTCTGCACCCGCCGCCGATACAACACGTAGCCGCCCGCGGCCAGCCCCAGCCCGAGCCCGGCGACCGGGACGAGCAGCCCACCGGCGACGGCGCCGCCGACCCCGAGCAGCGACGCGCCGAACATCGCACTGCGGCCGGCCATGAAGGCGATCCCCCCGGCGGAGAGCGCGACCAGCAGGTTGTCGCCGGCGCCGTCGCGCGGCGGGCTGCCCGCCAGCGCGTGCCGCAGCGTCGCATTCAGTCGGTCCAGCACCCCGGCGAGCTCCTCGGCGTCGAAAACCTGCGCCAGGATCCGCTCACCGACCTGCCGGAAGGTCGCCTGCAGATCGTCGGAGAGCCGCACCGCCACCGCCTGCAGCTCGGCGTCGAGCTGATCGGGCAGGGCGTCCAGCGCGGCGCCGCGAGCGGCGTCGATCCGGGCCCCGAAATCCTGCTGCACGCCCGTGATCCGGGTGCGCAGCAGGCCGACGACCTCGACCCGGGCCCGCTGCGTCTCGGTGCTCAGCAGCAGCGTCCACTGTCGCGACTCGGTGCGCTTGCGGGCGGCCAGCGCGGAACGCTCGGCGCGGACCCGGGCCACCTGCACCGGATCGGCCTCGCTGGCCTGCACCCGGGCGGCGGCCGCGGCCTCCAGCCGGGCCAGCTCCCCGCGCGCGGCCCGCAACACGTTGGCCAGCTGCAGCTGGTGCCCGCGCCCGGCCAGCTCCACCAGGGCGTGCTGCAGCTCGGCGATCCGCGAGGCGTCCACCAGCGCGGCCTGCTCCCCGGCGGGCAGCGTGCGGGCCAGCTCGGCCAGCCGGGCGGACACCGGAAACCACGGCGCGTCGGCGAAACGCGGCGCGTGCACGCGCAACAGGGCCCGGTTGTCGTCGGCGATGCGCCGCCACCCCGGGTAGGCGTCCACCTTGGTCAGGGCGAAGACGACGGCGTCGACCCGGGCGCTGGCGGCGACCAGGAAGTCCAGCTCGGGCCGCGACAACGGCGCGGAGGCATCCGCGACGAACAGCAACGCCGTCGCCCGCTCGACGGCGGCCAGCGCGACCGTGGTGTGTGCCGGGTCGAGGCCGCCGACCCCGGGAGTGTCCAGCAGGCTGACGTACTGCAGCAGCGGGGCCGGATGGGTGACCTCGATCCGCCGCGGGGCGCGGCCACCGCCGGGCACGTCCCGCCCGGTGGCCCACCCGGCGAGCTGCGCGGGGTCGATGTCCACCGGCTCGGCCACGCCGGGCACATAGGCGACGGCCGCCGCCGGGCCGGGGGAGAAATGCAGGTAGGTGGCGGTCGCGACGGCGGCGTCCACCGGCGACAGATCGGGCACGCCCAGCAAGGCGTTCAGCAGGGAGCTCTTGCCGCGCTTGGTCTCACCGACCAGCACGACCGACGGGCGGGTGAGCTGGGCCCGGCGCAGGTCGGCCAGCTCGGCGCCGGCATCGGCGTCGTCGGCGCGGACGGCGGCCAGCGCGTCCCGCACGGCGATGTCGAGATCCTTGGCGAGGCTCACGCCGGCCACCCCCGCCCAGCCTGCGTCGGGCCGGGCACGGCCTGGGTCGGCTCGGACTGCGGCCATTCCGGCTGGCTCGGGCCCTGCCCGACCTGGGTCGGGCCGGACTGCGGCCATCCGGCCTGGCTCGGGCCTTGCACGACGGTCGGGGCTTGCACGACCTGGGTCGGGTTGGCCGGCTCCTGGCTCGCCCCGTCGCGGATGGCCTGGGCCAGCAGGTGGAAACCGCGGTGCGCGACCTGCGCCACCCGCGACTGCGCCGGTCCCGCCCCGGCGACCGCATACACCCGCCACCGGTTCGCGGCCTCGACCGCCGCCGCGGCCAGCTCCGGGCCGCCGGCCTGCGGCAGGCGCAGGATCCAGCGGGCGTCGTCGGAGGTCGCCAGGCGGGTCAGCTCCTGCTCCCAGGCCACCGGCAGCGCCACCACCCCGGTCGTGACGCGCTGGGCGACCTCCAGCAGGCGCAGCCGGTGGTAGGCGGGCTCGCGCAGCAGCCGTTCGATGGCGTTGCGCAGGGCCTCGCGGTCGCGGCGGTCGCTGGTGTGCCCGGCGACGCGTTCCAGCCTCGACAGGGCCCAGCCGGCCTTGATGGCGTCGGCGCGCCAGCGCAGCGTCCGTTCCAGGGTGTCGCGCAGCCGCGGGAAGCCCGAGGCGCGGACCAGCCGGCGGACCAGCTCACCGGTGCCCAGCCGGGGATCCGCGGCCAGCTCCGCCAGGGCGAAACCGATGCCGTAGAGGTCGAGCAGGCCGAGCAGCCGGTCGCGGCGCTGCGCGCTGACCGGGGCCGGCCGGCTGCGGAACAGGTCGACCGAGGCCAGCAGCACCCGTAGCTCCGCGGCCGGCAACAGCGACAGCTCCCGCAGGGCGGCGCAGTCGGCGGCGGTGAGCCGGCCGGCCTCGCCGGTCTCGGCCAGCAGCCCGACCACGGGCACCACCTCGGACACCGTACGGGCCAGCAGCAGCGCCTGCTGCTCGGCGAGGGGACCGGCGACCGGCCACGGGTCCCCGGCCCCGCCGACCAGCGTGTCGACCTTGCCGAACACCCCCAGCGCGTTGATCGGGCTGCTCGCCAGCCGCGCGGAGGCCGCCCGGAACGCCTCCAGGGCCTGCACGTCGTCGGCGCGGACCGCCTGGGTGAACACGTAGACCACCGCCTCGGCCGCGGCGACCTCCGAGGCGGAGTCGGCGTCGATGTCCGCGTCGAACGGCGCCGTGCTCTCACCGAGCTCCGCCGCCGCGCGGGCGCTGACCCGGGTGTCGGTCGAGGCCAGCCCGGGGGTGTCGACGACGGTCAGGTCGCGCAGTTTGTCGCTGGTCAGGCTGACGTCGACGTAGGCGATCCGGTCGGCGGGCACGCCGAGACGCTGCGGAATCATGCCGTCGTCGCCCAGCGGCAGGCTCGAGCGGGCGCCGTCGCGCAGCACCACATCGACGCGGTCGGCGGCGCCGTAGCGGAACCGGGTGACCACCCGGGTGCATTCCCCGACGGCCGTCGGGGCAACCCGGCGGCCGATCAGTGCATTAACGAGTGTCGACTTTCCGGCTTTCAGTCGCCCGGCGATAGCGACGCGTAACGGCTCGGACAGCCGATCACGGACGTGAATCGCCTGGCCACCGGCTTCCGGGCCGACCTGAGCAACGATTTCGTCACAGAGTGTCGCCACGCGTGCGGAGAGTGGTCCGACGGTCATGACTCGTCAGCCGAGCGCACCGTCAGGGAGAATGGACCGACCGCGGCCGACGTCGGAGACACTGTCGCCACCCTTCCCGTTCGCGGGCAGGGCGGAACGCCTGCCGCACCACAGACTACGGAAGCACGGGACGGTACAGATCCCGTGTTCGTGCCACCCGGGCACGGACGACGGGCAAGGCGGGGGAAGCGGGGGATGCGGGTGGCACAGCAGGACCTGGCCGGGTTAGCCGCCGCGCACCTGCACCGACCCGGCCTCGTCGTGCTCACCGGCGCGCCCGGGGCCGGCCGTTCCACGCTGCTGCGCCGGGTGGCCGCCGTGGCGCCCGGCCCGGTGCATGCCGGTGGCGGCCTGGCGATGCTCGCCGCCGTACCGGCGCTGGCCCTGTCCCGGGCCCTGAAGGCCCGCCTGCCCGCCCACGACGTGCCGCTGCTGGCCGAGGCCGTGCGCTCGCGGGTCCGCGGCGGGCTGCTCGTCCTGGACGACCTGCAGTACGCCGACCCGGCGACCCTGGCCGCGCTGCCGCACCTGGCCGCGCACGTCCGGGTCGTGGTCGCGTTGCGCACCCCGCACCGGCTGGCCGCCGAGGCGGTCGCCGCGCTGCGGGAGGTGGCCACGGCCTGGCTGGACGTGCCGCCGCTGACCCCGGAGCTCGCCACAGAGCTGGCCCGGCGCACCGGCGGGCAGCTCAGCGACGCCGCCCTGACCGCCGTCGTGGAGCGGGCCGGCGGAAACCCCCTCGCGATCACGGCGCTGGCCCGGCAGGCGGGCGCCGGCCGCGGCACCCCGGAGACGGACATCGACCAGGTCGCGTACGCGATCGCCACCGCCCTGGCCGACCTGCCCCGGCCGGCCCGCACCGCCCTGGCCGCGCTGGGCCTGCTCGGCCGGCCCGCGCCGGCCGCGCTGCTCGGGCCCGGCGCCGACGACCTGCGCGCGGCCGGCCTGGTCGGCGAGGACCCGGCCGGGCTGGTGCCGGTCTCGGCGTACTTCGCGGAGACCGCGGCCGGGCTGCTCGACGCCGCGGCCCGCGCCGACCTGCACCGGGCCCTGGCCGAGCTGACCCCCGACGCGGAGGCGGCCCGGCACCTGGCCGCGGCCGGTGACCACCCGGGCGCGTACCGTCGGGCACTGACCGCCGCCGACCGCCTCGCCGGCGGCGACCGCGCCGACCTGCTGCAGTTCGCCTGCGAGCTGCCCGGCGTCACCGTCGACCCGCGGGTGCGGATCGCGGCGGCGGACGCGCTGCTGGCCGCCGGCCGCCCGCACCCGGCGGCCCGGGTGCTGACCACGACGGCGCCGCTGGGCGTCGAGGCCGACGTGCTGCGCGGCGAGGCGTTGCTGCAGGCCGGCGACCCGGTGGGGGCCCGGGCTGCGGTCCGGCCGGTGCCGGACGCGGCCGCGGGTACGGTCGTGGCCGCCCGCGACCGGATCCTGGTGCTGGCCGAGCTGGCCACCGACCCGGCGGGCGCCCTGGACATGGCCGACAAGCTCGCCGCCCGCTATCCGGCGCCACCACCGGGGGTGGCCGCGGCGCTGGCCGCGGTACGGGCAGCGCATCGCGCGCCGGGCTGGGACACGGCCCTGGCCGCGGCGGCCGAGGGCGTCGACCCGCTGACCGGGCGGTGGAGCGCGTGGCTGCTGGTGGAGCACCTGGCCGCCGATGGGCGGTTGCCCGAGGCGGCGGTGGTGGCCCGTAAGGCGGCTTCGGCGTGCGGGGCGGATCTGGCCTACAGCTGGCAGACCCGGTTCCTGGCGGTGGCCGACTGGGCCGATGTCCTGCAGGGCATCGTGATCGCCGCCTCGGCCGCCGCTTCGGCGGAGCATGGGCCGGGTGTTGTCTACGGCCGACCGGCGGCCGGGGTCGTCTCCCCGGACAGCGCAAGCGACGCGGCTGATCGGGCGTTGCGCCGGGCCGCGGATCTCACCGACCGGGCGCTGCCCGCCGACGCGCGTGGCTACGCCGTCGCCGCGACCGCGCTGATCGAGGCGGACACCGGGCTGCTCGCCGCCGCCCGGGCCCGCCTCGGCACCCCCGACGGGCATCCCGCGACCGCCTGGGTCGCCCGCGAGGCCGCCTGGCTCGACGGGCAACCCGACCGGGCCGTCCAGCCACCGGACGCCGGCGCCGTGGGCCTGCTCACCGGGCTGCGGCACATCACCGCCCGGTGGGCCGCCTACGACACCGGCGCCGCGGCCCGGGCCGCGTTCGCGTCGGCGTTCGAGCTCGACGGACCGGCGCCGGCGATCCCCGCCGGGCTGCCCGCCGCCGCCCGGCGCACCCTGACCGCCTGGGCGACCGGCACCGGCTTCGCCGCGGCCGCGCAGGCCTGGGCCGGGATCGCCCGCCGCGAGCAGATCCGCTGCCTGCTCGCGGCGGGCCTGCACGACACCGACCAGGAACGGGCCGTCGCCGCGCTGCTGGAGGCCGAGCACCTGGCCGACACCGCCGGCCTGGTCGTGCTCGCCGGCCGGGCCCGCCGGGGCCTGCGCCGCCACCACGTGCACCGCGACACCCGCAGCCCACGCTCGGGCTCCCAGCTGACCCGGCGGGAGACCGACGTGCTGCGCCTGGTCGCCGCCGGGGAACCGACCCGGCGCATCGCCGGCCAGCTCGGCATCTCGGCCGAGACCGTGGACACCCACATCCGGGCGGGCATGCGCAAGCTCGGCGCCCGGACCAGGACGGAGGCGGCAGCACTGGCGCTGACCCAGATCGAGGCGGCCGGCCCGCCGGCCCGTGACCATCGCTCCGCCGTACCACCCGACCGTGAGGATGGCCGGTGACCCGACAGCCCGAGGTGCCCCGCCACGTCGTCGCCTCCGGCGCCGACGCCGAGTCCGTGGTCCGCCGCCTGTCCCGCGACGGCTGGACCGTCCGCGAGGGTTTCGCGCTGCCCGACCCATCCTGGGACGTCACCAGCGCCCGGCTGATCCTGCACGGCCGCGTCGCCGACCGGGAGAACCTGCAGCTCGCGGTCCTGGCGGCGGCCCGGGGTGCGGGCATCGTCGCGGTCTGCGACGCCGACACGCCGGTGGGCCGGGCCCTGGTCGACGACCTGAGCCGGCTGGGCGCGGTCCAGCTGGGCCCGGGCGGCCAGCCGGCCCCGGCCGAGGTGGGCGACACGGTCGCGGAGCTGATCCCGGAACAGCGGGCCCTGCTGGACCGCCTCGCGGCGGGAGACACCATCGCCGCGGCGGCGGCGGCGGAGTTCCTGTCCCTGCGTACGGCGAACCGGCGGATCGCGGAGGCACGGGCCCTGTTCGGCGTGCGGACGACCCGCGAGGCCGTCCTGGCCTACCTGCGCCAGCGCCGCACCCCGAGCTGACCGGTACGCGGCCCCGCGCCCGGTCCGGGCCTCGCGTCGCCGCCGCGTAGGGTGCTGGGCGATGAGAATATTGATCTCTGCCGACATGGAGGGGATCTCGGGGATCGTGCACCCCACCGAGACCAACCCCGGCGGCTACGACTACGAACGCGGCCGGGCGTTGATGACCGCCGAGGTCAACGCCGCCGTCGCCGGGGTGCTGGAGGCCGTGCCCGGCGCCGAGGTGCTGGTCGCCGACGCACACGGCCCGTTCCGGAACCTGCTGCCCGAGGACCTCGACCGGCGCGCGAAACTGGTCCGCGGCAAGCCCCGGCCGCTGGGAATGCTCGCCGGCCTCACCGACGACACCGACGCGGTGCTGCTGGTCGGCTATCACGCCCGTTCCGGTGCCGGCCCGGCCGTGCTGGCCCACACGATCAGCGACGCCGTGCTCGACGTGCGCCTCAACGGCCGGCCGATGGGTGAGATCGGGCTGAACGCGGCCCTGGCCGGCTTCCACGGCGCGCCGGTCGTGCTGCTCAGCGGCGACAACGCCGCCTGCGCCGAGTTGCTCGAGCTGGTGCCGGGCGCGGCGACGGTCGTGGTCAAGCAGGCACTGGGACAGGCCGCCGCGATCGCCTTGCACCCCGACGAGGCCCGGGATCAGCTGCACCGGGTCGCGGCCAAGGCGATCCGCCGGCACGAGCAGGTGCCGCTGGTGATCCTGCCGGGCCCGCTGAAGGTCGAGGTCGACCTGTACGGGCCGTACACGGTGGACCTGGCGACGCTGATCCCGGGCGTCAGCCGCGCCCCGGGCGCCCGGACGGTCACCTTCACCGCCGACGACGTGGGGCAGGCCTACCGCCTGGTGCAGCTGCTGACCCAGCTGGCGCAGATCAAACCGGGCTGAGCGAGGTCAATCTGCTGCGGGTGTGTACACGGCGATGATCTTTCGTTGGGCGAGCAGCAGGAGCTTCCGGGGGTCGGTAGGGGTCGCGGGCACGAGGCGGGCCTCGGTGGCCTGCTCCACTGCCTGGGGGTTGCGCTGGTGTTGTGGTCCTGTCTCGGGCGGCCCGACGAAAGTCATGATGGTCAGGTGTGCCAGGAACTGTCCCTGCTTCGACACGCTGACGGGGCCGCTGTGGGTGTTGACGGTGTCGTTGGCGCTACACCAGAGCTGGGCGCCGTTCCACCGGAACGTCACCCTCAGGGGCTGATCGCGTACGTCCTGCCCGTCGAGTTCGACGGTCCGCCAGGAGCCGAGGAGTTGTTCGGCGGTGGTCACCGGGACTCCGTCGTTCGCGGTGACAGCGGCACTCGCTGCGGGTGACGCCGATTGCCGCCGGAGGCCGGGCACAACGACCGTGACTGTCACGCCGACGGCGACCATCACGGCTGCCGAGGACAGCAGGAGGGCCGCGGTGCGCCGGTGCCGTCGGCCGCGGGTGGCACGGAAGATGGCGTCGACGTCAGCGGTGTCGGGTGGCGGCGCGGTCAGGACGGTCTCGAACATGCGCCGAAGCTCGTCGTTGCTCATGACTGCTCCTGAAAGGTGAACGCCGCCGCCACACCTTGCTCGGCCAATGCCGCGCGCAGGGTGGTGAGACCGCGGCTTGTCTGGGACTTCACGTTGCCCGCGCTGGTGTCGAGGGTGTGTGCGGTCTGCTCGATCGACATGTCCTCCCAGAACCGCAGGACCAGCACCGCCCGCTGGCGAGGGGGCACCTGACGCAGGGCAGCAAGCAGTTTGCCGCGATCATCGACACTTCCGCCTGCTTGCGCGGCGCGGTCCAGGATCTGATCGGTCGGTCGCTCCCGACGCCACGGCCGGCGACGGTAGTCCAGATACAGGTTGAGCAGTACGCGCCGGGCGTAGGCGCCGACGTCACCGGACCGCGCCAGCCGCGGCCAGACACCGCAGATCCGGATCAGGGCCTCCTGTACCAGGTCGTCTGCCAGGAACCAGTCCCCGGACAGGAGAAAGGCGGTGCGGCGTAGCCCCTCGCGACTGGCGAGTACCCAGCTTCGGAACTCCTGGTCCGCTTGCCTGTCCATCCGACCCCTCTCACGCCTATGGTCTGCTGCTCTGCCTCCTTCACGTAACTCGACGGGCCCAGGGTTGCACCGTGCGTGCCGGCCGAGCGGGGTCGTGGGCCGGTCAGAGTGGGCCGGTGCCGGCCGAGCGGTGGCGGCGGACCCGGCTCATGTCCGGCGTGCGGGTCTGGTCCACGTGGTGTGGCGTCTCCAGCTCGTCCGGGCGCAGCGGCGCCAGGGTTTGCGCGATCCCCTCGACGATGCGGTCGGTGGCCCGCATCGCCTGCGCCCCGGCCGTGCCGGTCAGGCCGGACAGGTCCACCGGCGCACCGAAGCGCACGTGCACCACCGGACGCTGCCGGATCGCCCGCAGCAGGGAGCGGGCCAGCCCGGTCGGTGCTCCGTAGGGCAGCACCCGGTGGGCGTCCCACTGCGCGACCGGGACGACCGGCGCGCCGGACAGCGCCGCCATCCGGGCCACGCCGGTCTTGCCGCGTTCCGGCCACATCCAGGGGTCCAGCCCGATCCGGCCCTCCGGGTAGACCAGCACCACCGATCTCGCCTGCAGCGCCGCCGCGGCGGCCGGCAACGCCTGCGCGACCTGCGCGGTGTGCCGGTCGACCCGCAGGTGCCCGCAGGCGCGCATGATCGAGCCGGCGACCGGCGCCTGGAACAGCCCGGCGGTGGCCATGAACCGCGGGGCTATGCCGATGCGGCTGCACGCCGCCATCAGCATCAGCGGGTCGACCGGGCTGATGTGGTTGGCCGCCAGGATCAGCGGGCCCTGCCGCAGCCCGGCCGGGACCGCACCGGAGACCCGCAGCCGGCAGATCAACGGCACGACCAGCCGTGACGCGCGCAGCAACGCCCGCCACAGCCACGGCACCCGCCAGGAAGCTTCCATCAAGGCGACATGATCGCACGCCGTCAGCCGGCGTCGCGCAGCTCCGCCAACCGGGCCTCCATCTCGGCCAGCTCGGCGCGCAGGCGCACGGCCTGTTGCTCGACCTCGGCGCGTTCGACCGACACGATCTGCTCGACCGCTTCCTGCACGCCGGGCACGTCGACCAGTTGCACGATCTTCATCGCCTCGGACGGCTTCACCACATAGGGCTTGGCCAGGGCCTTCGAGCCTTGGTTTGCCGCGATGGTCCACTCGCCGTCGGTGTAGGCCAGGGTGACCGTCAGCCCCGGCGGCGGTTTCGGCTTGGCCGCCTTGGCCGGCGCCTTTCGCGGCGCGGGCGCCGGCGATGCCGCCGGGGCGGCGGGCTCGGCCGGGGGCGGGGGAGCGGCGGCGGCCGGAACCGGGACCGGCTTGTCCATCACGAACTCCGGGACCGGCTTCACCGGCTGCGGCGGCGGGGGAGCTGCCTTCTTCACCGGGCCCTTCGGGGCCACCTGCAGGTCATCGGGGGAGAACGGCAGCTCGTCGCGTCCGAAGCGGACCACCACCCACTCGTCGGACTCGGCCGGGTCGGTCAGGGCCACCACCTGGCCCACCTGCCCGGCGATCTGCCCCGCGGACTCGGTGAACATCACCCGCGGCCGTCGCCCCGCGGCGAGCCCGTCGCGGATCACCTGCAGCTCATCCGTGCTGAGCCCTCGCACACCGGTGCGTGCCGCCGTTGCCATGGTCGTCCCTTCGTCAGTCAACAAGAAACCGTTCGAACGCGTGTTTCAATGCCGTAGTTCTACCAGGCCCCACCGACAAACCCGGCAGGCGCGCCCTACCGGGCCGTCACCGCGACGGCATTATGGCCGCACGGCCATCCCGCCGGCACACCGCGCCCGCCCACCACCGAGCCCGCCCACCAGCGCCGGATGCGAGGAACACCCGTGTGACCGATCCGGTCACCCAGGCAGTCAGGTAGGGAAGAAGCCACCGTAGACACCAGGAGTACCCGCTGTGCCGCAGAACCTGCACGATCTGTTCGAACGGGCCCTCGACGACGAACCCGTACCCCCGCCCGGCGACCCCGTACGGCAGGCCATGGCCCACGGCCGGCGGATCCGGCGCCGCCGTGGCCTGCTGGTCGGCGGCTCCGCGGCCGCCGCGGTCCTGGCCGCGACGGTCGCGCTGAACGTGATCCTGGCGCCCGCCGAGCCGCCGCCGGTGTCCACCATCGCCGCGGCGATGATGGCACCGGCCGACCCGGCCTGCACCTGGCCGGTGCGCGACGACGCCACCGATGTCTCGATCTTCCTGCGCGACGACGTCACCGTGGCGCAGCTGGCCGAGCTCAGGGACGCGCTGTGGACCGACCCTGCCGTGCGGGTCGTGCGGTTCGAGGACCGCTCGCAGGCCTACCAGCGATTCAAGGTGTTGTGGGCCGAGTCGCCGGATTTCGTCGCCGCGGTCAGCGCCGCCAGCCTGCCGCAGTCGTTCCGGTTGGAGCTGGCCGAGCCGTCCGGTTACCGGCGGTTCGCGGCGCGATTCCAGCATCGGGCCGGCGTCGCCGACGTCATCGGCCGGGCGTGCCCGGAGAACCACAAGTGATCGACGTCGTGACGTCCGGGGCGGGATGGGGCGTCGCCCGGCGCCGCGAGCGGGCCGCCCGCGACGAGGAGTTCGCCGCTTTCGTCGCGGCCGCCACTCCCCGGCTGCGGCGTGCCGCCTATCTGATGTGCCGCGACTGGCATCTGGCGCAGGATCTGACCCAGCTGACCCTGGCGAAGATGTACGCGTCCTGGCCGCGGATCTGGCGCACCGCCAACCTGGAGGCCTACAGCCGCCGGGTCCTGCTGAACGCCGTCTTCGACCTGCGGAAACGCCGCAGCCACAGCGAGGTCGTCGTCGCCGAGCCGCCGGATCGCCCCGGGCAGTCCGGGCAGTCCGCCGCCGACCTGCACGTCACCCTCATGCGGGCGCTGGCCACCCTGCCGGTGCGCGATCAGGCCATCGTGGTGCTGCGGCACTGGGAGGACCACAGTGTCGACACCGTCGCGGAGATCCTGGGCATCTCCGCCTCGATGGTGAAGACCCAGAGCATGCGCGCCCTCGGCCGGCTCCGCGAGCTGCTCGGCGAGGACTTCGCCCGCCAATAGAGCGAGCAAAGGCGAGCGATCCGAGTCACACCGGCCGGTCGGTCACGCAGTACGCCCGGCCGGCCGGATCACGCAGCGTCGTCCACCGCTCATACACCGCGACCACCTCGGCCCCGAGGGAGACCTGCCATGCCACCTCCGCCGCACGGTCCGTACACGCCAGGTCCAGGTGCATGCCCGCGGCCCCGTCCACCCGTTGCAGCAGCAACCGCAGCGGCATCCCGTCCGGGCGTACCAGAAAGTCGAATTCCGGCAGCGAGCCCGGCCGCCGCGGCCAACCGGTCAGCGCCGCCCAGAAATCCGCCTCCGCGTCGAAACCGCCCACCGGCAGGTCCAGGCACATCTGATCCACCAGGCCGCGCCCGCCGGCCGGCCGCACCGCCTCGCCCTGCCAGGCCACCAGGCAGAACGTCAGACCCACCGGCGAGCGCAGCACCACCAGATCCCCGTCGTCGAGGACCACCGCCGCACCCAGCCCCACCGCGCGGCGCGCCTGCGCCGACACGTCCTCGACGTGCAGATCCAGGTGGGCCCGCGCCGGGCCGTCCCCGACGACCTGCACCCGCAGGTACGCGTCACCGCCGGCCGGCACCAGCGTCGCGAACTCCCCGCCCGGCCCCCGCCGCGGCGACAGCTGCGACCCGGTCACCGCCTGCCAGAACGACTCCGCCCCCGGAGCCGCCCCCGAGGGCGTGTCCAGGAACCCCGTCACCCACCGCACACCCATCATGTCTCCCCCCGCGGCCGGCCCGGCCGCCGCTGCAACGCCGGCCCCCGGTGCACCGGCGCGTCCCCGATCAACTCCTGGCCCCGGGCCACGTCGCCCGTCGCCTCCTGCTCGCGGCCGAGCCCACGCAGCACCTCCGCCCGGCGCACCAGCACCTCACCCTGACGGACCCGCAGCCCCAGCCGCTCAAATTCCGCGATCGCCGTGTCGTACTCGGTCACCGCCGCCTCCGGACGCCCCCGCAGGTCGGCGATGTCGCCCAGGGCCGCGTGGGCGCGGGCGACGCCGTGCCCGCTGCGCAACCGTTCGAAGATCGCCAGCATCGCCCGGAAGTCCCGCTCGGCGTGGTCGTACGCCCCCTGCCGCACCTGCAACCAGCCCCGCTCCTGCAGGCAGTATCCCCGTAGCGTCTCGTCGCCGATGCGTTCGGCGATTCCCATCGCGTCCGCGACCAGTCCCCGGGCCCGGCTTGCGTCCCCCGCGATCTCCGCGGCCAGGCCCAGGCCCAGCAGCGCCCACCCGCGCACCGGCTCCTCCCGCTGCGGCAGCAGCTCCACCGCCCGGCTCAGCACCGGCATGCTCAGCTCCGGGCGCAGGAACGTGTTGTACAGCGTCCCCAGCGACAGCCGCACCTCGATCTCGTCGGCCACCGCGCCCAGCCCGACCAGCAGCTCCAGCGCCCGCAGCAGCGCCGCCTGCGACTCGGCGAACCGGTCCTGCGCCCGCAGCGCGTCCCCGACCCGCCACACCGCCAGCGCGGTCTCCCGCACGTCGGTGCCGAGCCGCTCCGCGGCTTGCAGGGCCTGCTGCGCCGCCGGCAGCTCCAGCCGCACCAGGCCCGCCATCCCGTACGAGTGCGACACCCACCGCAGCGCCCGGATCCGGAACGGTTCGTCGCCCAGCGCCTCGGCCACCGCCACACCGGCCTGCCACAGTCGCAGCCGGTAGCCGTGATCGGCCTCCCCGGTCACCCAGGGATGCACCGCGACGATCAGCGCCCGTGCCTCGACCGCCAGCCCCGCCCCGACGGCCGCGCGCACCGCCGCCAGCACGTTCTCCCGCTCCGCGGCCAGCCACGGGCCCGGCCGGGCCCGCGCGGTCAGCCAGCGCAGCTGCCGGCGCAGGCATTCGGTGCCCTCCGCGCCGTCGTCGGCCAGCTCCCGCGCGCACAACCGCACCAGGTCGTGCATCCGGTACCGGTCCGGCGCCGGCGATTCCACCAGGAACGCGTCCGCGAGCCGTTCCAGGGCCTCCGCCACCACGTGCTCGTCCAGCTCACACCGCGCCGCCGCCGCTTCCAGCCCCACCGACGTGCCCGGGTAGCCGCCCACCCGCCGGAACACCAGCCGCTCGCCGTGGCCCAGCTCGTCGTAGACCGCCCGCAGCGTCGAGCGTACGGCCCGGTCCTCCAGCCGCATCTCGTCGAGCCGCCGGCCCTCGTCGGCCAGCCGGTCCGCCAGCGCCGACGCCGACCACTGCGCGCGTACCCGCAGCCGCCCGCCGACGATCCGCACCGCCAGCGGCAGCCCGCCGCACAAGTCCACCAGCCGCCGCGCGCCCTGCGGGTCGGCCGACACCCGTCCCGGGCCCGCCGAGACCGCCAGCAGTTCGAGGGCCGCACCCGGCGCCAGCGCCCCGATCGTCAGCACCGAGGCACCCAGCAGGTCCGACAACAGCCGCCGGCTCGTCACGATCGCCAGGCTGTGCGCCCCGCCGGGCAGCAGATACCGCACCTGGGCGGCGTCGCGGGCGTCGTCGAGCAGCACCAGCACCCGCCGGTCGGCCACTACCGACCGGAACCGTGCCGCCAGCTCCACCACGTCGCCGCGCAGCTCGTCGTCCGGGCGGCCCAGCGCCCGCAGGAACCGCACCAGCACCGCTTCCGGCGGCACCGGATCGGCCGAGGCGCCCCGCAGCGCCGCGAACAGCTGGCCGTCGGGATAGCTGTCGCGGGCCTCGTGGGCGGCGCGCAACGCCAGCGCCGACTTGCCGGTGCCCGCGGCCGCGGCGATCACCACCAGCTGCGACCCGGCCGCCGCCACCGCCTGCACCGCGGCCAGCTCCTCGGCGCGCCCGACCAGCACCGGCGCCGCCGGCAACTCACCCGGGCGGTGCGGCGCCGCCCCGGGCTCCTGCGGCCCGGCCAGCCGCTGCTGCCACCACCCCAGCGCGACCCCCACCACCGCCAGCAAACCCACCAAAGGCCAGGCCAACCACGTGTACGGGCGCAGCGCCGGCGGCAGCACCCCGCCCGTGGCGACGTTCACGGCCACCGCCAGCAACACCGAGAACAGCCCCGACGTCACGATCAGCAACGGCACGACCCGACGCCGCATCATGCCCGGAAACATACATGCCCGTCACTTCATGATCGGAGGGTGGCGTGGACCTTGCCCAGCGTGCCCGCGAACCGCGCCAGCCCCGCGGGCGACAACACCCCGCCCAGCAGCTCCGCCAGCTCCCGCTCGAACGCCACCTCCGCCGCCGCCAGCACCGCCACGCCCGCCGGGGTCAGCACGAGCAGCGACGACCGCCGGTCGATCGGGTTCGGCTGCCGCGTACAGCGGCCCGCCGCCTCCACCCGGTCCACGACCTTGCTCGCCGCGCCAACCGTGATCCGCAACTGCACCGACACGTCCTGCACCCGGCATCCGGGCGTCCCCGCCATCACCCGCATCGGCATGAACTGCCCCAGCGGCAGCCCGCAATCGCGGCGCAGCCGGCCGTCCACGGCGTCCCACACCGCGATCTCCAAGCCCACCAGGTCATCGAAAAGCCGCCGGAGATCCGTCACCGCCACACCCTAACGCTGCACCGGAAGCAGCTTCCGCGGCAGCAACTGCCGTGGACCGACACGTACCAGGTAGCGGGTACCGGCTTCGTGCCAGGAGAATTCCTCGCCACGTCGGTGGCGATGTTTTATTCCTAGAGTTCTCGTCAGTGCCAGTGCAACTACTGAGGAGGACGTAAGTGCCGGATGTGTATACCGCTTCATCGGCGGCGAAGAAGCGCCGTTGGTACATTCCCGTTCTGATCTCCGCGGTTGTTCTCGCGGGAGGCAGCGGTTGCGCACTGACTCGGCCGACTGCCGGCGAACCCACCCCGGTCTCCGTCACCAGCCCACTGAAAAGCTCGTCCACGCCGCCGAAGGCGACCAAGAACAATGCGAAGCCGGCCGGCGAGGCTAAGACGGAAACGTCCCCGGTCGCGAAGAAGTCCACGGCGAAGAAGCCCGCCGGCCTGAGCATCGGGTATTTCCGTGTCAAGCAGAAGCCGACCTGTGAATCCGGCACGAATGTGGTGCAATACCCGGGCCGGCCGGTAGTGCTCGAATGGAAGGTCAAGGGCGCCCACAAGGCCACGCTGTCGGTCGACGGCCCCGGCCTCTACGCCGAGTACGGCGCCAAGGACTCCGCCACCCTGGACTTCCCGTGCGCCGGCCCGGCGAACACCTACGTCTACCACCGGTACACGCTGACCGTGAAGAACGGCCACGTCACGAAGAAGCGCACGATCCACGTCAAGGCGCGAGTGAACGAGATCGCCGCGCTCTGACCACCCCCTCGTCACGGCGGTACCGCTGATGCGGTGCCGCCGTGCCGCGCTGACCCGGTGTTCAGGTGCTCGGCTGGGCGTCGCCGATCGACAGCCACCGGATCAGCGCCTCGGTCTGCCGGCGCACCCCGAGCTTGCGGTAGATGTTGCTCAGGTTGTTGCGCACGGTCTTGCCGCCGATGGCGAGCGCCTCGGCGATCTCCCGGATGTTGCGGCCGGCGGCGAGCAGTGTCATGACGTCGCGCTCGCGTGGCGTCAGGGGCTCGGCGTGGACCAGGCCGGCGGGCGCCGGCGGGGTCGGGGTGCGCCGCGCGGTGGCCAGCACCGCGAAGGACATCAGGTTTTCCACCAGGTCGCCCAGGTCGGCGCGGTCGACGACCAGGTAGCCCGTCGCCCGGAACCCGGGGTTCACCGGCAGGCGGGTCTCGTCGGTGCGCCGCACCACGACCAGAACCGGCGGGGTGTCCGGGCCGAGCGTGTCGGTCAGGCTCGGCACGAAGGTACGGGCGCCGGCGACCACGACCACGAGGTCGTCCGACGGCCGCACCTGTTCGGGCCGGTGCACCAGGCGCGCCAGCACCGAGTCGCCGAGCCGGCGGGTGAGGGACGGGACCGGACCGGCTGTGGGCGTCGGCCAGTAGATGGCCAGCCGCAACGCGCTGCTCGGGTTGTGCACGGGAAGACCCCAATCTCCGCGTCGCGGCCGGCGACATCATCGGCCCGAGCACGCCCGCGGGTTCGGGGTGTGTCGGTGCGGTCGACTATCCGGGGTGGTCGCCGAGGGCCCCGCCAGCGCCCGTGCAGCGAATCTCCAGGACTTCGCCAGGCTTCGACTCAACGGCACGGGCGCTTGATCCGTACCTGTAGGCGGGCCTCGTGCGCGCGGCCGGCAGGGTTTCCGGGTCCGGATCTGGAAAATCGAGATGTATGGGGTGTTTGGCCGTTATGCGTATCCTGCTGGTGGAAGACGACGACTCGATCGCCGTACCGTTGATCGACGGACTGGGTCGTTACGGTTTCGTCGTCGAGCGCGCCCGAACCGGACGCGAGGCCCTGTCCTGGCACGACGCCGAGATGATTCTGCTCGACCTGGGCCTGCCGGACGCCGACGGCATCGACATCTGCCAGCGGATCCGGGCGGGGTCCGCGGTGCCCATCATCATGCTGACGGCGCGCGGCACCGAAGTGGACCGCATCGTCGGCCTTGAGGTGGGCGCGGACGACTACCTGGCCAAGCCCTTCAGCCTGCGGGAACTGGTGGCCCGCATCCGTGCGGTGACCCGCCGTACCCGGGTGTCGGCTTTTCCGGCCGCGCCGGCATCCCCGGAGCCGGCGCCGGCGGACGGCCCGATGGTCCGCGTCGGGGATCTGCTGATCGATCGGCGCACCCGCCGGGTCTGGTTGCGCGGCGGGGAGGTCGTGCTGGCGCTGAAGGAGTTCGACCTGCTGGTCGCCCTGGCCGCCGACCCCGGTGCGGTGTGCGCCCGGGAACGGCTGATGGAAACGGTGTGGGACGAGCACTACGTCGGCTCGACGAAGACCCTCGACTTCCACGTCGCGGCGCTGCGGCGCAAACTCGGCGATCCCGGCTGGGTGCAGGCGGTACGCGGGGTCGGCTTCCGGCTGGTGATCCCGGACGGCGGCGGCGCGGCGCTGGCCGGCGCGGTCAGCTCCGGGCTGGGCGGTCGGCGCGGATGACCCGTCGGCTGCTCCTGTCGTACCTGTCGTTGACCATGGTGATCCTGCTCGGCTTCGGTATCTCGCTCGGCCTGACCTACGCCTCCGACCAGCGCCAGCGGGCCCAGCGGCTGTTCGAGCGCGAGGCCGCGGTGCTCGCGGACCTCGTCGAGCAGGACATCCGGCTGAAGGACTTCGACGACCTGCCGCGCCTGGCGGCCGAGTACGCCCGGCTCAGCGACGGGCGGGTGCTGATCCTCGACCGCCAGGCCAAGGTGCTGGCCTCGGCGCCGGAGTCGACCACCGCCGCGCTGTCCGACGGCGAGCAGCGGGACCTGATGACGGCGCTGGCCGGCGGGCGGGCGACGAGCATGCGCGACTCGGCCACCCTCGGCACCGAGGTGTTCAGCGTCGCGGTGCCCGCCGCCTCCGGAGGCACGACGCTGGGCGCGGTCCACCTGGCGGCGCCCTCGGACGAGGTCACCGGGGCGATTCACCGCGTCGTAGTGGCGCTCGCCGTCGGCGCGCTGGCGATCCTCGGGCTGGTCGCGGCCATCGGCATCGCGCTGGCCCGCTGGACCACCCGGCCCATCCGGGCCCTGGAGAACGCCACCGACCGGCTCGCCCGCGGCGTGCTGGACACCCCGGCGGCCACCAACATCGGCCCGCCGGAACTGCGCCGGCTGGCCGCCACCTTCAACCACACCGCCAAACGCCTCCAGCTCCTGGTCGAGCAGCAGCGGGGCTTCGCCGCGGACGCCTCGCACCAGCTGCGTACCCCGCTGACCGCGCTCCGGTTGCGGCTGGAGAACCTGGAACCGGACCTGGCGCAGAGCGGACAGGCCAACCTCGACGCGGCGATCACCGAGATCGACCGGCTCGCCGACATGGTCGAGCAGTTGCTCTCCCTCGCCCGCCTCGAAGAGGCGGGTGCGACGCCGGCGGTCGTCGACCTCGACGAGGTGGTCGCCGGCCGGATCGCGAACTGGGCCACCCCCGCCGGCGAGCAGGGCGTGCACATCGCCGTCGCCGGGGTGCCGCCGGGCGAGGTCCTGGCGGTGCCCGGAACGCTGGAGCAGATCCTCGACAACCTGCTGTCCAACGCGCTGCGGGTGGCGCCGCGGGGCAGCACGATCACGATCGACCGGCGCCGGCTGGGCCGCGCCGGGATGCCGGCGGTCGTCGGCGACGTGCTCCTGCACGTCCGCGATCAGGGCCCGGGGATGACCGCCGAGCAGCGTCGCCTGGCGTTCAACCGGTTCTGGCGCGAGCCCGGCGCCCCCAGGGGCGGATCGGGGCTCGGCCTGGCCATCGTCGCGCGGCTGGTGCAGGCCAGCGGGGCGCACATCACCCTCGACGACGCGCCCGGCGGCGGCCTCGACGCGGTGATCGCGCTCCGGCCCGCCCGCACCGAGCCGGCGATGTCGCGGCTGAGCCAGTACCGGGCCCGGCACTCGCGGCCCGGGCTGCGCGAGCGGGCGCCCGCCGTCAGCGCGAGCCGCTAGCACCAGGCCGCCCGTTTAGGTGGAGCCTGCCGCTGATCAGGCGAAATGGGTGGCTTGACCGCCCCGGCGGGGTGACAGTTGAGGTGAAGGATGCGGCCGGGGGACCGGCCCGTCGTCGTGCTCGACCGGTCCGCGGGAGAACGCCATGCCGCACGGCCAGTATCCGCCGCCGCGCAAGACCCGGCCCCGGGCGAAACACGCCCCGCTGCTCTGGGCCATGGCCGCGGTGGGCACCCTGATCGCGTTGTTCCTGCTGGGCGCCGCCGCCCAGAACGTCGGCCGCGACACGGACAACGCCGCGGCCACGGCCGGCCCGCCGAAGGGCAACGGCCAGCCGGCCAGGAAGGTGGTGCAGCCGCCGGGGATCGGCGACGCCGTCCGGGACGGCAAGTTCGAATTCGTCGTCTCCCGCGCGGACTGCACCAGGTCCACCGTCGGCAGCAAATACCTGAACCGAAAGGCGCAGGGCAAGTACTGCGTGGTGCACCTGTCGGTGCGGAACATCGCCGACCAGCCGCAGCTCTTCCTGGGCAGCGCGCAGAAGGCGTTCGACGCCGCGGGCACCAAGTTCACCGACGACAAGCTCGCGGGGCTCTACGCCAACGACGACACCCAGACGTTCCTGCAGAAGATCGACCCCGGCGGCAAGGTGGTCGGAAAGATCGTCTTCGACGTCCCGGCAACGACGACGCTGACCACCGTCGAGCTGCACGACTCGTTCTTCTCCGGCGGCGCCCGGGTGACGCTGAAGTGAGCTGAGCCGGGACCGGCCGTTGCCAAGCTAAGATCATCTTAGTATGGTGCGGTCATGGTTTCCCCTCCGGCGATGCGCGAGCCGACCTACTTCCTGCTGACCACGCTGCTCGACGGCCCGCTGCACGGGCACGGGATCATCAAGCGCGCGGAGGAGATCTCCGGCGGCCGGATCCGCCTGGCCGCCGGCACCCTGTACGCCGCACTCGACCGGCTCGACCGCGAAGGGCTCATCGAAGCGGTCCACCAGGAGACCGTCAACGGGCGCGTCCGCCAGTACTACGCGCTGACCGACTCCGGCGATGCGGCCGTACGCGCCGAAGCCGACCGCATGGCGCAAGCGGCGCGCCTGGTCACCGCGCGCCCGGCCCGGCGATCCGCGACGCGGCCGGCGGTGGGTTTCTCATGACCGCCACCTTGGAACGCCGCTACCGGCGGCTGCTGCTGGCCTACCCCGAGACATACCGGCGTCGCCGCGGCGACGAACTGCTCAGCACCCGCATGGAGCGCAGCGAACCCGGCCAACGGTGGCCGGCACCCCGGCAGGCCAGGGCACTGCTGCTGGCCGGGGTGCGCGTACGCGCCGGGATCGACCAGGTGCCCTCGACGGCGCACGCCTGGCGCGACGGCGCGCGGGCGGCGTTGGTGCTTTTGCTGACCTGGCAGATCATCACCCAGGTCTGGGTGGTGGAGCTCGCCCGTGCGGATCTGCGCGAATCCGGTGACACGGTCTCCTGGCACCTGCTCGGCGGGCCCGCCGCAACCGTGCTGGTCGCCGGCGCGGCGCTGCTGACGCTGCTGGCCGGCCGCTACCGCCCGGGCGTCGCCCTGGCGCTGCTGACCCCGGTGGCGGCCGTGCTGCCCCCGCTGAACACCACCTGGGACACGTTCTCCGTGTTCCAGATCCTCTGCTGGTGGCTTCCGGTCGCCGCGCTGGCCGCGCCGCTGCTGCGCCGGCCCGCGCCGGGCGGACCGTGGCGGTGGCTGCTCACGATTCCGCTGCTCGTGCTCGCCTCGGCGCTGCTGCCGTTGCTCGGCCTCGGCCTCGCGGCCCTGGTCATCGCGCTGGTCCTGCTCGCCGCCTGCCTGGGCTGGGCGGCCATGATCGACCCGCGGCCGGCCATCGCGCTCGGCCTGCTCCTGCTGACCGCGATCCCTCTGGTGGTGGTGTCGGCGTCGCTGCTGCTGGTCCCGGTCCTGCTCATCATGGGCGCGGCGCTGCTCACCACCGGCGCGCTGCGGGTTCACCACCGCGTCCCGGCCTGAGGCCGCGGGTCGGCCTACGTCAGCACGATGACGTTGTAGTAGTCGAGCCGGTCGACGGTCACCGTGAGCTGGCCGTGCCGGCACGAGGAGGCCGGCACCTTCGACCCCGCGAAGTCCGGGGAGATCATGGTGACCCGCCGCGGGCAGGACGCCACGTCGGCTTCCACGCCGAAACCCGTCTGCGCAACGATGCCCCGGTCGTAGTGGTGATTGACCAGGTGCAGCGTCCGCGTTGCGCTGCCGCGCTGCACGAGCATGCTCGCCGAGACGCCACCCACCCCGGCGCGCACGGCCAGCGGTCCGGCGGCGTTGTCGCGGTAGAGCGAACGGTGCCGCTTGTAGAACTGGCTGTAGGTCTGGAAGAAGCCCAGCAGGCCCTGCTGCTCCGCGGTGGGGCTGCCCACCGTGTCCTTGAGGTGGAAGGCCGGGAAAAGGCCGTTGGCGTAGGCCTCGGCGCCGAAGATCCGCCAGTAGTCGCGCTGCTCGCCCGGCGGCAGATTCAGGTAGTTGGTCATCATGTCGTTCGGCCAGTCGATGAACACCGCGACCGGAACGTCACCGGCGATCTGCCGGCTCTTGTCCTTGAGATACCGGTAGTTCGCCTGCAGCGACTTGGCGCCGTTGAGGTGGCCGTCGACCACCGGCACATAGTCGGCACCCCGGTAGTCGGGCGTCTGCTCGTCGGGGTTCCACGGGTACATCCCCACGCTGGTGAAGTCCACGTACGGCAGCAGCCCGTTGGAGCTGATCAGGATCCGGCGGTGTGCCGTGCGCAACGCGTACGAGCGCAGTTCGTCCACCGTCTCCTTCCAGTAGCGCCGCAGGTAGGTGGCGGTGAACGAGGCGTCGTCGGCGTACATCCGGTTGGCGGTCACCCGCCCCCACTCGCCGGCCAGCGGATTGGCCGCCGCCAGGGGGTCGAGGTTCCAGCCGTACGTCCGCAGGTACGTCCGGTAGTTGAAGTTGCGGACCAGGTCATCGGGCGCGACGTCGTCGCGGACCAGGTTGTCGCCGGTCATGCCGAAGCGGGACATCCAGTCGGCGGCGGTGAAGGCGGGATACTTCGCCAGCAGGTACCGGTTGAAGTCCGCGATGGCGTAGTCGTCGAATCCCTCGTTGCCGTTGAAGCCGTACTTCTGCCCGCCGCTGAACCCGGCGTTCACCTCGTCGAAGTTGACCCCGTCCACGCCGCCGTCGACCTGGATCTCGGCCCAGTCGAGCAGGTACCGCCGGTATGCCGGGTTGAACATGGTGCCGCGCCGGGCCGGCTCGGGGAAGCCGAACTCGTCGTGGGGCACCGGGTTGTTGTCGGCGTCGCGCGTCGACATGTCATCGAAGATCCCGGCGGTGGCGAAGTCCCGCGCGAAGATGACGCTGGCGGTCCCGCTGCCCATGAACGTGATGCCCTTGCGGTGATAGCGCGCGATCTGGGCGAAGTTGTAGTCGGTGGCCTCGTCGCCGTTGGTGGACCACTTCCCGATGGCCCGGATGGTGACGTCGGGCGCCAGCCGGTAGACCTGCGGATCCTCCTGGCCCACGTCGGACTGGCTGAAGGCGAACACCGCGAAGCCGGCCGCCGGTGATCCGCCGGCCGCGGAGGCGGGTGGCGCCCCGATCGCGAACGCCGGCAGAGTGGCGCACAAGGACCAGCGCAGGAGTCTGGATCGCCGTGACATCGTGCTCCTCAGGGGGAATCCCGAGAGCATATGCGGCAGCCATCGATATAGAAAGTGGTCAATTCATCGGTACCACCGCAGCTGGACGGGACCCAGCAGGCCGTACGCCTGCCGGCCGGCGATGGCGAAGACCGCCGGGTTCGTGGTCCGCAGCCGGTTGAGCAGGGTCGTGGCCACCTCCACCTCGAGCGTGTTGGGCCCCGCCCGCAGCATCAGGTCGGCCACCGGCCGCAGCACGTCGACCGGCGGCAGCAGGCGACCGTTGAGGCGTACCCGGCAGGTGTCGACGACCTTGCCGAGGTCGAGCAGGGCACGCCGCCCGCCGGCGGGCGCCACCACGGTGGTGCGGTAGCGGCCGATGCCGGAGACGTCGGCCAGTTCCGGGATCGACGACCAGGCCAGCAGCCCGTCGAGCGCCAGGCGGTGCCGGGCCACGCCGGTAGGCTGCCAGTCCTCGACGTCGAGATCCCAATCGGTCAGCGGCGTCGGCGGCTCCACGAAGCTGCGGACCGGTACCTCCGCGGCCCGGTGCCGCAGCACGAGCAGCATCGACTGGCCGGGCTGCAGGGCGACCCGCACGCACACCCGGTGCTCGGCCCGGGTGAAGGCGACACCCTCGGTCCGGCCGGTCCAGGCATCCAGCCGCACCGGCACCGACCGCGGCGACCCGGTGGTCAGCCACACGTCCTGGTCGATCGGCGGGATCACCCGGTTCTCGGCGTGCCGCGCGTTGGCCAGGTAGTAGTAGTCGATGTCGCCGTCGACCCGGTGCACGGTCATCAGCGACGACCGCGACGTGCCGCCACGTCGGCTGCCGCGGCCCCCACGCCTCCGCGTAGCCGATCCCGGTGCCGTTGTAGGGCGAGAACGCCGCGAACCCGGGCCACACGGCGCCGGGCGCGTCCCGGTAGGCGAACCCGTGCAGCACCGCCTGGTTGACGCCGCCGGCGAAGACGCTGCCCATCGTCTGCAACACCTTGTTCCACGTCGTGCTGTAGGCACCGTTGGCGTACGCCGCCGCCTCGCACGACAGCAGCTGCGTGCCGGCCATGTCGCGAGCCGAGGCCAGCACCCGGAAGTCGTCCAGGTTCTTGAAACCGAGCGACTCACCCTCGGGCACGTCGAGCAGCGTGGCGCTGCGGATCGCGTCGGTGGACAGCCCGTACGGCTGGGCCCGCAGTTTCAGCCCCAGGCCGTGCGCGAAGGCACGCAGCGGCAGCAGGTGATGCTCATGGTAAAGGTCGGACAGCACCTGATTGAGGTCGTCGCGCACGTGGGTGGTGGTGTCCGCGTCGAACGCGTACAGATATTTGCCCCTCTGCTGCAGCACGACGGGCAGAAAGGCAAGCAGGTCATAGCCGGTCCGCCGGGCGAACTCGGCGACCAGGGCGGGCGTCCACAGCGTCGCGTCGGTCTCCAGCTCGAGGGAGTCCTCGAACAGGTCGCCGCCGGTCTCGCGCAGCAGCCGCCTGATGCCACGGGTCAGCACCGTGCTGTGCCACACGTCGACGATCGCCTGCGTGCCGGCCGCGCTGAAATGGTCGACGACGTAGGAGGTCGGCACGGTATGCGGACCGCCCTCGGGTTGCTGGCCCGAGCCGCGCACCCGGTAGGCGAACAGCAGCCACGACCCGTCCGGCACGGTCACCTCGACCCGCCCGCCGGTCGCCGGCACCACCCGCACGGAAGCCGGATCGAGCACGCCGGGGGAGACCAGCCGGGCAACCTGCACGGCGAACACGCCCGGCTCGACGGCGGCGGCGATGCCGCCGGCGAACGGGGTCGCGGTGTGCACCAGTTCCTGGGCGGCGGCCGGGTGCTCCGGGGCGATGGTCGGCACCGCGGCGGGCCAGCTCGGGCCGACCGCGAGGTCCACGGTGAGCCCCCGCGCCTTCGCCCGGCGCAGCGCGGTCTCCACCGCGGTGAGCCAGGGCGCGGTGCCCCAGCCGTGCCCGGCGGCGTCAAGATCCTGCCGGACACTGTGGTGCACATCCTGGATCTCCACACCACCGAAACCGGCGTCGGCGATCTGGTCGACCTCCCGGGCGATCTCCGCCGGATCGACCAACCCGTGCGGCCACCACCACCGGAACTTCGCCCGGGCGTCATCGGCGGCGGACCCGCCGGCCCCGGCCGGCATGGTGGGCCAGGGGGAGCGCGGCGGTCGCGCCCAGCCCGAGGATCGTGCGGCGCCTCATCGGATCACCGCCGGCATCGCGGTCACGGCTCCGGCGGCGGCATGGACGACGAGTGCGCGGCGCAAGGCGGCTCCTATGGTGTGAAATCGTTTCACTGTCTATGCAACCACGGGCCCAGGAGAGACTGACGCCATGCACCCCTCGTGCCGGCAGGCGCTGCAGCACGTCGCCAGCCTGTCCGCCGGTCCACCCGCCGAAGCGTCCCTGCGGATCACCCTCAACTTTCATCCCGACCGCACAGCCGCCGGCCAGCCCATCCTCCAAGCCCTCGGCGCCGACGGCAGCTACCTGTCGCAGTTCGTCACCGGCACCAGCAACGGCGGACTCACCGCGCACCGCGGCGGCGACCGATGGTGCTGGGAACACACCATGTTCGACGGCGCCTACGACGACGCCCCGAACCGAGTCCGGCCCGTCTACGGAGCGTTGAACTTCCGCCACAAGATCGTCGGCGCGGCACCCCGCTTCGGCGCAGCCCACCTGCGACTGACCGCAGCATCCCTGGCCAGGGCGACGTTCTGCTACCCGGACAGCCACCGGGAACCCACCGCCTTCGCGGTCGCCAGCCGCATGTCCCTCATCGACCTCGCCACCGCCGATCACCAAGACGACCTCGACGACTACATCGAGGCCCAGGTCCACGGCGGGGTCCGGCTCGACCGCGACGTCGAGGCCCTCGTGCTCGACCCCAGCTACCGAAACACCGACGTCGAAACCGACGCCCGGCAACTGCCCTGCCCACTGCAATGGCACCCCGGATTTCGACTCTCCACCGCCGAACTCCAGCGGCACCCCGACTACCGCGGTCAGCAATACGTCGACCTCGGCACCCACCTCGCCGAGAACGGCCACCTCACACCCCGACTCATCGGCGACGCCGCCCGCAGCGGTCACCACGACCAACAGGACCTCAAGCGGGTCTGGCACTACCTCGCACGATTCGGCGCACCGCCGGCCGGCACCCGGCTCGTGCCACCCAGGCGGCCGGAATGACCAACCGTCCACCCGTACGCCGCCCGCACCGCCTCGACCGCACCACCATCCCGCAGCCGAACCATCGCCGGCACACCCTCGGCAGCACCCGCCTCGATCCCACGCCAACACCGGTCCTGCCACCACAAAACCGTCTCCACCAGCACAGACAGATCACCCCACCCGTACGCGTCAGCGACGACCCGCACCCGCCGCACCGCATCCACGACCGCCACACCCGGCCCCAACGGCACGAACTGCCAGCACACATGCGCCACGTCCTGCACCCGCAGCCCCGGCCCCGCAAGATCCCAATCGATGAACGCCACCGGCAACCCGCCCCGGAACACGGTGTTACCGGGGGAGAGGTCGTGATGACACACCACCTCCCGCCCACCGGCCAGCACCGAACCCGCGGTCAGCTCATGGAACTCCCGCACCAGCCGCGCCACCGCCGCCAGGGCCTCGTCACCCACCGGGGAAGCACCCACACCCCACGGCACATCACCGTCCACAAAACTCAACACCTCACGCCCACGCTCGTCCACACCGAGCGACCGCGGCGCCCCCGCCCACCCACGCTCCTCGAAGAACCCCAGCAGCCGACGCACGAACACAGCATCAGCCGGGGGAGCCTTACGAACCGTCGCACCCACCCGCACGGCATCACCGACAAACCCACCCGCCAACGGCTCCTCACTCATCACCCCATCCTCAACCACCCGCGATGGCGCACGCCGAACACTTTCCGGGCCTTCGGCGAACAACCGGTGTGACGCACATACATATTCGACGGAGACGGGCTCGGTGATGGGTGTGACACAGCCAGGAACAACGGGCCTGGTCACCGACGCCGAGCTCATCGAGCAGGCCCGGCAGGCCCCCGAGCGATTCACGGTCATCTTCGACCGGCACTACCGGGACATCTACGCGTACGTGGCCCGGCGCCTCGGCCCCGACCTGGCCGAGGACGTGGCATCCGAAACCTTCCTGACCGCCTTCGACTGCCGACACACCTTCGACGTGGCCCACGCCGACGCGCGCCCATGGCTGTACGGCATCGCCTCGAATCTCGTGGCCCGCCATGTCCGGGCCGAGGCCCGCCGCTACAAGGCGCTCGCCCGCGCCGGCAGGCAGCACCCCGGCGGGCAGCACGGCCACGCCGACGAGGTAGCGGGCCGCCTCGACGCGGCCGCCGTCCGCGGCCAACTCGCCACGGCGCTGCGAAAACTCCCGGAACCGGTACGCGCCGTGCTGCTGCTGGTCGCATGGGCCGGCCTCAACCAACAGGAAGCCGCGGCGGCGCTGGGCATACCCGCCGGCACGGCCAGATCCCGGCTGCACCGGGCACGACAGGAAATGCGACAGGCACTGGAGGCGGACAAGTGATAGACGAGATCAGCATCCTGGGGGAGACCTTCGAACCCGACGCACCCTCCTTCGCCGCAGAAGAGCGGGCACGCGCGTCGCTGCAGAACCGGATCGGCGGCACAGCACCGCGCCGCCGCAGAAGTCTCCGACTGCCGATGGGCGTCGGCATGGCCACAGCCGCGGCCGTGGTCGCCGCGTTCGCGATCAACGGCATCGACCGTACGACTCCAGGCCCCCCGCCCGTGCAGTCGGTCTCCCCGACGAAGGCGGCGGCCGCGCCCTACCTGCGCCCGGTCAGCGCGGCCCAGGTCCTGGAGAACGCGGCCTGGTCGGCCGAACAGGGGGAGTGGACCGACCCGACCCCGCAGCAGTTCATGTACGTCGAGACGCTCGAAATGCGCAACCAGCCACCGTACGAGCAGAAACACCCGAACGGTGCCCTGCTCCCCGGCAAGGCGCAGTACCGCAAGATTCAGGTGTGGGACCGCGTTGACGGCCAGGTCCAGGCGCACCTGCGGAACGGCAAGCTGACAACACAGAAGCAGGGCGAGAACCGCGGATACTGGGCCCGGCTCTCATGGCCGACCATCGCCGCACTGACCACCCCCGACAAGGTCCGCGCCTGGGTCGCGAACCCCGGCCCGATCGGCGTCGACCCCGACGCCCTGGCCGGCCAGTACGTCCTTCCGCCCGCCGTCAAGGCCGCCATCTTCCGCTACCTGGCCGGGCAGCCCGGCATGAAGACCAACCCCGCCGCGGTCACCATCGACGGCCGCCCCGCGATCGGCCTGGGCCGCGTGGTGGACGGCTACCTCGCCCAGGAACTGCTGTTCGACAAGCAGACCTACGCCCTGCTCGGCGAGCGCCTGATCGCGATAGCCGAGCACACCACCCACGCCGACGACGGCACGGTGGTGACCCACAAGGGCGACCTGTTCCGCCAGGTCATCTACCGCAAACTCATCATCGTCGACCACCCCGGCGACACAGCCTGACACCTCCCGGACCGGGTGCCACAGCGCCCGGTCCGGGCCCACCCGGCGACGATATTTCCTTGGTCGATAATTGACATTATGTCAACCTAACTCCGCTGGCCGCGCTGCGACGTTCAATCGGTCGGGTCGGCTGGCCAATATTCGCGCAGGTCAGGCCAGTCGTCGCCGGCGTCGGGGATGCGCACGAGCAGCCCGTCCAGGATGTTTCCGTCGAGGGTGTAGTCCTCGGGCACTTTAGTGAGCGTCTGGCAATGGTGGTCGATCGCGCACACCAGCGTGTGGGCGGTCTCCTGGGAGCCGAACGCGGCGGTCCATTCGGGAAGCGGATGCTCCCAGCCGAGGTCGCCGGACCGGCGGATCTGCTCCTGGCTGACGGGCAACACGATGCACCACGGGTGACTGAGCATGCCGAGGATCAGGTCCTGGGATTCCTTGTCGCCGGCGCGTTCCCAGGCGGTCGACAGCGCCAGGACCGGGACACCGAACGCCGGGATGCCAGGCAGGTCGTTGTCGCTCACGTCGAGGTAATCGGCGAGCTCCGTGCCGAGGTGGGCGATGACGTCACCGACGTGCACGCTGCGCCCGTATTCGCCGATCGCGGACGCGTCGAGAATGATCCGGATGAGTTGGTCGGGTTGCTCGGGTTCCGGCTCGGTCACGCCGCGTCCGCCGCCGCGGCCTTCTGGGCGGCCAGGAAGTCCCGGTATGCCTGCGGTCCGCGGCGCAGTGCCGCCCACGCCTCGGGTGACATCCGCTGGTCAGCAGCCCGCAGCACCGTGCCGGCCGCCCGCATGCCCTCCTCGGTCACACTGACCCCTGCGCCGGCCATGTGTTGCACACCCGCGGCCAGATACTGCTCGCCGGACAGCAGACGCAATCCGGCAGCGGAGAACCACTTCGAGGCATTGCCCGACGCCTGCGCTCGATCCGCCACCTGATCAGGCACGACGATCGTCAACCGTTTGCTCATACTTTTGAGCATATTCCTCATACTCGCGAGGGTGCAAGCTCAGGGGAAGTCGTCTGGCGGAACCGGTGCTCACCGCGTACCGGAATGGTTGGCGGCGGCAGACCGCCCAGCGGACGCTGATGATCTCGGCTCGGGCGTAGCGTCGCGCTATGAGCAAGCCGTGGACGTGCCGGCTGGGCTGGCACAAATGGACCAGGCGTTCCACCGAGGACGGCCAGCTTTACCTGCAGTGCTGCCGGTGCGACAAGGAAAACCCGCACAACAGGATCCCGCCTTCTGCTGCCCTGGGCATGTAGGGCCGGGCAAAGTCGACGTGATCTCAGCCCCCGCTGAGTGGGTATTTCCTGCATAATATTCCTTATGCAGGACGAACAAGACATCAAGGTAGAAACTCTCATAGAAGACTTCCTCGGCGCAAGGGCGGTCCGGAAGCCCTCCGAGCACACCCTGATGGCCTACCGCCGGGATCTGACCACCGTCCTGAAGCTCATCGGCGATGACGTCACTCTGCGTGACCTCTCCCCCAAGGCCCTGCGGTCGGCGTTTGCGATCTTCGCAGGCGGCCGGGCTCCCGCCTCGGTCTACCGGTGCTGGTCCAGTTGGAATTCCTTCTTCGGGTTTCTGGTGGTGGACGGCGTCGTCGCCGGCAACCCGATGCCCGCGGTCGGCAAGCCCCGGATGGCGGTCCCCTCCCCCAAGCCCCTGCGCGGCGAGGACACCCCGGAGCAGCTGCTGCAGGCGGTCAACCAGCCCGACGAGCGTCAGCGTGATCCCTGGCCGGAGCGGGATGTGATGGTGCTGGCCCTGGCCCTGTGTGCGGGTTTGCGCCTGTCGGAGCTGCTGGCGCTGCGGGCGGGTTCGGTGTTGGGCCGGCCGGGTGAGCGGCGGGTCGAGGTGGCGGGCAAGGGTGGCAGGTCGCGGACGGTGCCGATCGAGCCGGAGTTGGATGCCGTGGTGGAGCGCTATCTGGCGAGCCGGCAGGTGAGGTTCGGGCGGTTGCGGGCCGGTGATCCGCTGCTGCTGGACCGTAGGGGTGCCCCGCTCAAGCGTGGTGGCCTGCAGTATCTGGTGGAGTCCTGTTTTCGCCGGGCCGGTGTCACCGACCGGGTTCCGCGGGGTGCGCAGTTGCATGCGTTGCGGCATACGTTCGCGACGCGGCTGGCCGAGGACGGTGCGAACGCTTCGGAGATCATGCGGTTGCTGGGGCATGCGTCGTTGACGACGTCGCAGGGGTACATCGAGGTGACGGCGGCGCAGCAGCGCGCGGCGGTGCGGGCGAACCGGACCAATCGCGCGTTGGGTGGGCTGGCGCCGTGAGTGACGTCCGAGCGGCATTCCGTTGCCCTCCGCGCCTGCCTAGGCTGTGGGCGGGAGGTCCACGGTGCTTGATAGGACGGGGTTGGGCTGGCTCGGCGTCGTCTGGACGCTCGGCACGGTGGGGATCTACACCGGACTGTACGGGTTCAGCGCGTCCAACCGGGCCTTTGTGGCGCTCGGCGTCTCGCTGTTCGTGGTGACTCTTGCCGCCTCGTTGCTGAAGCCGGCAGTAGCAGGGTGGTGGTGGAGGCGGACCCACCGGGCGTACGTCTCCGGCACCGCCGAGGTGCGCGCCGTGTCGCCACGGCCGGGATCCGGGACGTACGGGCGCTGCGAATTGGGTCTTGTGGTGGTTGCGCCGGGGCTGCCGACCACCGAGGTGCGGGTCCGGGAGTCCCGGGCGCCGGTGGTGTCCTGGCCGGACGTCGGCGACTCGGTGCCGGTTCTCGTCGACGTCGACGACATGCGAAGGGTGCGGGTGCAATGGCCGGAGTTCCAAAAGCCGCAGCCGCAGCCGCCGAGCGAGGAGGCCGACGCCGGCGACGAGGTCGAAGACGAGTACGAGCTGCCGGTCTTCACCGAGGAAGAGCTGCAGGGAATAGGTTTCGACGAGGCGGTCCACGGTCCGCGGCGGATCCTGCCGCTGGAGGACGAGCCGACCACCTTGACCGCACGTTATCTCTTCCCGACCGAGCGCTATCGCGGCGAGTGGAGGCGGCACTGGGTGCGGCCGGGCTTTCGGTACGCGCTCACTCTCGGCCTCGCGGTGGCCGGCGAGATCCTGGTCCGCCGGTATGTTCCGGGCGGTTACCTGGCGGCCGCCCGGATCGGTGTTGCCGTGCTCGGTGGGCTGATCGCCCTGCACGTGCTCTTCGCCTGGTATGAGAGCCGTTTCGTGCTTACCAACAAGCGGGTGATGCTGATCGAGGGGGTGCTGCGGCGGCGGGTTTCGATGGTGCCGCTGCTGCGTGTCACGGACATGCGCTTCGAGCAGTCGCTGGCGGGTCGGCTGTTCGGGTACGGCGACTTCATGATCGAGGGGATGGGTTTCCTCAGCCGGATCCGCCGGATCACCGCCCTGCCCAGCCCGAACGAGCTTTACCTGCGCCTCGTTGAGGAGATGTACGAACCGGCCGCTGTGGAGGCCCGGCTCGGGAGCGCCGTCGGCGCCGACGGTGCCGGCGGCCGCCACCTCTTCGGCGAGGAGCCGCGCGCAGAGGCGCTCACCCTCGCGGTCCGGGAGGCGATCTATGGGCCGGCGCTTGCGAACTATGACGGCTGGGTCAGCATCGGCGTGGTCGACGTCGACGGGGCGCCGGTGCCGGTTTCCGACGACCGGCAGGTCTGGCTCGAGCCGGGGCGGGTGTACGAGCTGCAGGTAGTCATCGATGCCAGCCCTGTCACCGGCGTTGCCGAACGCCTCGTGGTCACCGGTGGGGTCGACCGGGACTCCGTCGTGTTCGCCGCGGAGGTGGACAGTGACCAGCGGGCGTTGCGCCAGCCTGCGCGGACGATCGAGGTGGGGCCGGCCGGCGGCTCCGTCACCTTTGAGGTCCGTACGCCGGAGGGCGGTTTCACCGAGTCGCCGTGGCTGTGGGTGCGGGTCTCCCAGCAGCGCCGGTTGTTGCAGAGCGTTGAGTTGACCGCTGTCGTCCGGGTGGCTTCCGGGTGAGCGGCCCGGTCATTGCGGACGTCACGGTCGGTGCCACCGTCGGCGGCCTGGAGATGCGGTTTACCTTTCCGCCGACTGGTGAGGTGGTCGACCTGCCGCTGCCCGAGGGGCAGGCCAGGGCGTTGCGGGAGAAGGCCAGGGTCTATCTTTCCGGGGCGGTGCGGAGGGCGGCCCGGCTCAATGCCACCGCCGCTCAGGCGGCTGACGCGCTGTACATGTTGCACGGCGCGGGCGGTGAGCTGATGGCCATGCTCGCGCCTGATGGCCTCTACCTGCGGTTGCAGGATGCGTTCCGGCTGGCCTGGCCGCTGTGGCAGCAACCGGACTGGGAGAACCCGGACGCACCGCTGCCGGTCGTCCAGGTCAACTTCCGGGAGCATGCGTTTCCGCTTGAGCTGCTGCCGGTTTTTAACCTTGAGCCGCTGATCGAGCCGCGGACCCACGACGAGCGGTTGCGCGCCGCGTCCCGGTTTCTGGGGTTCACTGCCATGGTGCGGCGCACGGTGTCGGCCCGCACGGCGCTCCCGAAGCTACGGCCAAGTGACAAGTAACACTCTGTAGTCAACTGCTGTAGGCCCAGGAGTTGCGGTCGCGGCTCGACGCTCTGGCCTCGCACGGCATCCCCTCGCGACAAGATCTTCTCGGAGAAGGCGGCTTGATAACGTTCGGGGAAAGTGCACATCGGTCGTCCTCGGTGGCGGTGACGCTGGGCGACCCGTTGCGATGCCCGTCCCGTGCGGTGGTGGAAGCTCAGCGAGCCTGGTCTGTATCGCGGTGTTGGGGTTGGGGGGTGTCCAGGACGTCGCGGACCCGGGCGAGGAGGGTGGGTTCGGTGAAGGGTTTTTCGACGAGGATGACGCCGGGGTCGAGGGTGCCTTGGGAGGCAAGGACGGGTTGGGCGTAGCCGGACATGTACAGCACCCGGGTGTGGGGCAGCAGCGCACCCATTTTCCCGGCGAGTTCCTTGCCGAGCATGCGTGGCATGATCACGTCGGTGAGGAGCAGGTGGATGTCCTGGGTGGTGTGTTCGGCTATTTTGAGTGCTTCGGGTCCGCTGGCCGCGGTCAGGACGTGGTAGCCGTTGCGGGCCAGGATACGGCGGGTGACCTCACACAGCGCTTCTTCGTCTTCGACGACCAGGATGGTTTCGCCGCCCTGGTTCGGCTGCCGGGCTGCGGGCGGCTCGGTGGTGAGGGTTGCGGTTTGGTCGGTGGCCGGTAGGAGCACGGTGACGGTGGTGCCGGCCGGGGTGGAGGAGACGGCGGCGTGCCCGCCGGCTTGGACGATGATGCCGTAGACGGTGGCCAGGCCGAGGCCGGTGCCTTCGCCTTTGGGTTTGGTGGTGAAGAACGGTTCGAAGACGTGTTCGACGACGTCTGGTGGGATGCCGGTGCCGGTGTCGGCGATCCACAGTTGGACGTGCCGGCCGGGGTGCAGCCCGGGGCAGCTCTGGGCGGCTGTTTGTCCGAGCCGGCGGTTGGCGGTACCGATGCTGAGGGTGCCACCTTCGGGCATGGCGTCGCGGGCGTTGACGGCAAGGTTGACCAGTACCTGCTCGAACTGGCCTGGGTCGGCGAGTACCAGCCACAGGTCGGCGGCCAGTTGGGGATGCAGTTCGATGTGTTCGCCGAGGGTGCGCCGCAGGAACGGTTCGATCTCGCCGACCACGGTGCTCAGGTCGAGGACCCGGGGACGGACGACTTCGCGGCGGCCGAAGGCGAGTAGTTGGTGGGTCAGTTCGGTGGCGCGTTCACCGGCGCGTTGGATCTGGGTGATGTCGTGGCGGATCTCGTGCCATTCGCCGCTGGGGTCGGCGTCGGCTCGGGCGGTGATCTGCTCGGCGACGAAGGTGGTGTAGTTGAGCATCACGGCGAGCAGGTTGTTGAAGTCGTGGGCGACGCCGCCGGCGAGTTGTCCGAGGCTTTCCAGTCGTTGGGACTGGTGTAGTTGTGCCTCCAGGCGTTCGCGTTCGGCCTGGGTTTTGAGCTGTTCCCGAGCGGCCTGCATTTCCAGGCGGTCGGTGACGTCGCGGATGGCCGCGGAGACGACCATCCCGTCTTCGGTGTCCAGGGCGGACAGGCTGATCTCGGCGGGGAACTCGCTGCCGTCTTTGCGTCGGGCGGCGAGCTGCGTCCCAGCGCCCATCGGTCGTGGGGTGGGTTGGGTGAAGTAGTGGGTACGGCGATCGGGGTGCAGGTCGCGGGCCTGTTCGGGGACCAGGATCTCGATGGGCTGGCCGAGTAGCTCGTCGCGGGCGTAGCCGAACAGGCGTTCGGCCTGTGCGTTGACCAGCGTGATGTTCCCATCCCGGGTGATACCGACGATGGCGTCCGGGGCGGCCTCCAGCAGGCCCCGGAACTTCGCCTCGGCCCGGGCCCGGTCGGTGACGTCACGGATCGCCGCGGACACCAGGATGCCGTCCTCGGTCTGGATGGCGGACAGGGAGATGTCGGCCGGGAATTGGCTGCCGTCTTTGCGGAGCCCGGCCAGTTGCATGCCGGCGCCCATCGGACGCGGCTGCGGGTCGGTGAGGTAGCCGCGGCGGTGGTTCGGGTGACCATCGCGGGCGTACTGCGGGACCAGGATCTCGACGGGTTGGCCGAGCAGTTCTGCCTTGGGGTAGCCGAAGAGGCGTTCGGCTTGGGCGTTGGCCAGCGCGATCGTCCCGTCGGGGGTGATCCCGATGATCGCGTCGGGGGCGGCTTCGAGGAGTCCCTGGAATTTCACCTCGGCCCGTTGGCGTTCGCTGATGTCGCGTGACATCGACGCCACGCCGACCAGCGTGCCGGTGTCATCGGCGATCGGTGACATGCTCAACGACACCATGATCGTGCTGCCGTCCTTGTGGCGTCGCTCGAGCTGGAACTGTTCGACGCGCTCACCCTTGGCGATGCGGCTCATCACGGACGCTTCGGTGGCCAGCCACGCGGGCAGGAACAGCACGTCGACGCGGCGGCCGACCATCTCCTCGCTGGTGTAGCCGTACAGTCGTTCCGCGCCCGGGTTCCAGCTGGTGATCCTGCCGTCCAGGGTCTTGCCCATGATCGCGTCGTGGGAGGACTGCACGATCGAGGCAAGCTGGCGTTGCGCTGCCGCCGCGGTGCGGCGTTCGGTCACGTCGCGGATCGCCGCCGAGACCAGCACCCCGTCTTCGGTGTCGATCGCCGACAGGGAGATCTCGGCCGGGAACTCACTGCCATCCTTGCGCCGGGCGGCCAACTCCATCCCCGCACCCATCGGCCGGGGTTGCGGATCTGTCAGGTACCGGGTCCGGCGGGCCGGATGCGTGGCCCGTTTCGCCTCGGGTACCAGGATCTCCACGGGTTGTCCGACCAACTCGTCTCGGCGGTAGCCGAACAGCCGCTCGGTCTGGGCGTTGACCAACACGATGCGGCCGTCGGCGTCGACCCCGACGATCGCGTCCGGGGCGGCCTCCAACAGCCCCCGGAACCTCGCCTCCGCCCGGACCCGGTCGCTGACATCACGGACCGCCGCGGCCACCAGCGGCCCCTGCGCGGTGTCGATCGCCGACAGGGAGATCTCGGCCGGGAACTCACTACCGTCCTTGCGCCGCGCCGCCAACTGCATCCCGGCCCCCATCGGCCGTGGCTGCGGATCGCTGCAGTACCGCTGGCGATGGGCTGGATGGGCCTGGCGTACCGCCTCCGGTACGAGCACCTCGATCGGCTGGCCCAGCAACTCCGCACGGGCATAACCGAACAGCCGCTCGGCCTGAGCGTTGATCAACGCGATGATGCCGTCAGGTGTCACCCCGACGATCGCATCAGGCGCGGCTTCCAGCAGCCCGGTCGACCCGAACTCCACCGGCATTGCCACGACCGCCCCCTCCGGTGCCAGACGCAGGCGGTCTCCCGTCTACCGCGCCAAGACCCGTCCACCGCTGACCGTATTCCGATAGACCGGATCCCGCCCGGGAAACCGGTCAACTGCAACCAGCCCCACGACTACCCGACTACACGAACCGATCGATGAAACCGCTGCCGCTGAGTCGCGATCTGACCTGCGCGAACACGCCGGCGCCTCGCTTCCTTCTCGGCGGGGCAGTTCAGGGCCATCACGTCGGCCCGCTCCCTCGAGACCCCGCGCTTGGGTAGCTGACCTGGAAGATCAGCGTTCGTTCTCTCGGCGTTCGAGGTTACGCTCGCGGGCGTCGGCCACGTCCTCGCGAATGTCTTCCCACCGCTGATGGTCGCTGACGCGTCGCTGGCGTTCCTGCGCGAGCCGGTCACGTTCCTGCGCGAGCCGATCACGGTCATCGGCACGCAGGTCACGGTCATCGGCACGCAGGTCACGCTCGCTGGTGGTGCCTGCCAGCGGGACGGAAGGAGTCTTGCCGACTGGTTCACTGGCCCTGGCCGGCGGTGGCGGGCCGACCGGGTAGAGCATCGCGGTGTCGGCGGGTGCGGTGCTGTCGCCCAGCAGCAGGGCAGTGCCGGTGATGTGCAGCAGCCAGACGACAACCGGCTGAGGATCATGCAATGTCAGTGTGACGCCGCGGCCTGCGCCGAGACGGTATGCGTGCATCAGTAGCCGCACCCCGTCGACGTCGACGAAGTCGACTTGGGTCATCTGTATGTCCAGGTGCTTGACGGTGCCATCCATCGCGGTGTCCAGCAGTTGCGCCAGTGGCGGCCCGCTGTACAGGTCGAGTTCACCGGTCAGGGTGAGCGTGGTCCGGTCGCCGTCGGTATACACCGCCATGAGCAGCCGGGCCCCGTCAACAGAAAAGCTGGTCACGACGCCGTCCCCGATCTGGTGGCGAAGGTGGCCCAGACCACCTTGCCGGGCCGGGACGGCAGGGCACCCCACCCGGTGGCCGTAGCGGCCACCACCCGCAGTCCCATTCCTGATTCCGGGAGTTCGGCAGGAAGCCGGAACCCGCCGTCGAGCAGTTGCGGAAAATCCCGGCTGCGGTCCTGCACGGCCAGATGCAACGCCGCGCCGCGCACCGACACCCACACGTCAAGATCCGTGCCGGTGTGCAGGACCGCGTTGGTCACCAGTTCCGACATGATCAGCCGAGCCGGGTGTACCAGGTGCGTCACGTCGAAGTCCAGGCAGGTGTCACCGACCATCGCGCGTGCCTGCGCGGTCGCCGTAGGCTGCCCCGGCAGAGCCAGGTGGTGCTGCCGGAACCCGCCATGCAGGCTTGGTACCACCGCCAGCGCCGCATCGACGGTGTCGGCCATGATCACCGCCGGATCACCGTCACGCGTCGACTGTCAATCCCCCGGAATCGTGGAGGGTTCCGTTATGCGGCTTGGCCCTCCCGGGCTTCGGCCATGATGTGTTCGTAGTCGATGGGTGACATGCCGTCGCAGGTGCTGTGCCTGCGGCGCAGGTTGTAGAAGTCGACGATCCAGGTGGAGATCTTCAGGCGGGCCTCGGTCCGGGTGGTGAACCGGTGCCGGTGGATGTACTCGACTTTGATGGTGGAGTTGAAGGATTCCGCGGCGGCGTTGTCCAGCGCGGAGCCGACGCGGCCCATGGATTGCAGTACCCCGAGCTTGCGGCAGGCGGTCTCGTACGCCTCGGACGTGTATTCGCTGCCGCGGTCGCTGTGGAAGATCACCCCGTCGACGTGGCCGCCTCGGGTGGCGGCGGCCATGTTCAGCGACGCGATGACCAGCGCGGTGTCGTGGTGCTCGCTCATGGCGTAGCCGAGTAGCCGGCGGCTGAACAGGTCGATGACCGTGGCCAGATAGAGTTTCCCCTGGTCGGTGACGATCTCGGTCATGTCGCCGCACCACAACACGTCCGGTGCCGGCGCGCTGAACTTGCGACCGACCCGATCCGGCGCTACCGGCCGTTTGCCCTGCCGGGTGAGGTTCCGCCGGCGTTTCGGTTTCCGGCCGGCCAGGCCGAGCTGCGCCATCAGAGCGGCGACGGTGTTCTCCCCGATCTGCCACCCGGCCGCGTGCAGGTCGAGGGTGACCCGCGGCGAGCCGTAGGTGCCGCCCGAGGCGTCGAAGATCTCCCGGATCTTGACGGCGAGCTCGGCCCGCCGCTGCTCACGAGCGGTGGGCTTGCGGCCGCGCCACTTGTAGAACCAGGACTCGGACAACCCGAGCGCGCGGCAGGTCACCGCGTGCGGCACACCGTGCTCGGTCCTCTGGGAACTGATGAAGGCTGCCACGGTTACTTCATCGCCTCCTTCACCCACAGGACCACGGAACGCTTGAGGACATCACGCTCCATCGCCAGCTCGGCGTTCTCACGCCGCAGCCGTGCCAGTTCGGCCCGCTCGGACTCCGACACGCCGCCGTTGGACGGCAGCCGCTGCTCGATGTCCTTGTTCACCCAGTTCGCCAGGGTGCCCTCATGGATCCCGAGATCCCGGGCCACCACAGCGATCGGCTTGTTCGTCTCCCGCACGATCCGGACCGCCCCGGCCTTGAACTCCGGGTCGAACCGCCGCCTTGTTTCAGCCATAACCATCTATCCCTTTAGGTCTGGCCTCCACGCTACCGGGGGAAGATCAGTGGTGGAGTTCGTCGCCAAGCAGGTCCGGGTGCCGGCGTCGGAGTTCGGTCAGTATCTGTTCACGGGCCGGACCTTCGAGAACCACGTCGCGCAGATCCGTACCCAGTTCGGGTTCCGGGCGGCCAGCCGCGCCGATGAGGACCGGTTGACGGTGTGGCTGGCCGAGCAGGTGTGCCCGAGCGAGCTGATCGAGGCCCGGCAGCGGGAGGCGCTGCTGGCCCGGTGCCGGCTCGACCGGATCGAGCCACCCGGCCGGATGGACCGGATCATCAACTCGGCGGTCACGACCGCCGATGAGCGGTTCGTCGCGGTCACGGTGCAACGCCTGGCCGCGGTGCCGGGGGTGTGTGACGCGCTGATGGGCATCATCGCGGCGCGTGGTGAGGACGTGGACGCCGCCGAGGCCGGGCAGCGCACGTTCTTCACCGAGTTGAAGGCCGATCCGGGCAAGCTCGGGTTGGAGACGCTGCTGGCGGAGATCACCAAGCTGATGCGGTTGCGGGCGGTCGGGCTGCCGCCGGAGCTGTTCGCCGACGTGCCGGAGAAGCGGATCACGGTGTGGAAGGACCGGGTGTTGCAGGAGTACCCGTCGACGTTACGCCGTGATCACTCCCCGGAGGTGGCGTTGACGCTGCTGGCGGTGTTGTCCTGGTGCCGGCTGACGGAGATCACCGACTCGTTGGTGGTGCTGTTCACCGATCTGGTCAACCGGATCAACACCCGGGCGGAACGGCGGGTCGACAAGGCCCAGCAGCAGGAGTTCAAGCGGGTCAGCAACAAGGAGTCGGTGCTGTTCACGATGGCCCGGGCCGCGTTGGCGCACCCGGACGGCAAGGTTCGGGAGGTGTTGTGGCCGCTGGTCGGTGAGGACACGCTGCGGGACCTGGCCGCCGAGGCGCAGGCCACCGAGTCGCGTCGTAGGCAGCAGATCCGCACCACCCTGGCCAGTTCGTACACCAGCTACTACCGCACGATGCTGCCCAAGCTGATCGAGGCGTTGGAGTTCCGGTGCAACAACACCGCGCACCGGCCGGTGATGGACGCCGTGGACCTGCTGCACCGCTACAAGGACCGGCCGGGGCAGCTCACCCACTATGAGGTGGCCGACCGGGTGCCGATCGCCGGGGTGGTCCGCGCGGACTGGAAGGCCGCGGTGGTCGACGACAACGACCGGGTGGAACGGATCCCGTACGAGTTGTGCGTGCTCAGCGCCCTGCGTGACGCGATCCGCCGGCGGGAGGTTTGGGTGGTGGGTGCGAACCGGTGGCGTAACCCGGAGTCGGATCTGCCGGTCGACTTCGACGTGCACCGCGACGTGCACTACTCCGCGATCCGGCTGCCGCAGGATCCGAGCGAGTTCATCGACGCGACTAAGGCCAAGGTGGATACGGCGCTGACCCGCCTGGCGAAGGGGTTGAAGGAGGACACCACCGGTGGGGTGCGGATCGGCGTCAAACGCGGCCAGGTGTGGATCACGGTGCCGGCCCGCACGAAACAGCCCAAGGCGCCGCACCTGGACGCGTTGAAACAGGAGGTGATCCGCCGGTGGGGGGTGGTCAGCCTGCTGGACCTGCTGACCGAGGCGGACTGGCTGACCGACTTCCACACCGATTTCCGCTCGATCGCCACCCGCGAGCAGATCACCGGCGAGGAACTCCGCAAACGCTTGTTGTTGATCGTGTTCGCGCTCGGGACGAACATCGGGATCCGCCGGATCGTGCACTCCGGGGATCACAAGGTCAGCGAGGCCGCGCTGCGCCGCAGCCGCCGGCTGTTCGTCAACCGCGACGGGCTGCGCCGGGCCATCGCGACGGTGGTCAACGCGACCCTGCACCAGCGCGATCAGCGCTGGTGGGGCACCGGCACGGCGTGCGCGTCGGACTCGAAGAAGTTCGGATCGTGGCAGTCGAACATGATGACCGAGTGGCACAACCGGTATCGGGGAAACGGGGTGATGATCTACTGGCACGTCGAGCGGAAGAGCGTCTGCGTGTACTCGCAGCTGACGACCTGCTCAGCGTCGGAACCGGCGGCGATGATGGAGGGCCTGATCCGGCACTCCGCGGACATCGACGCCTCCGAGATCACCAAGAACTACACCGATACGCACGGGGCGAGCCTGCCCGCGTTCGCGTTCACCCACCTGCTGGGCTACCAGCTGCTGCCCCGGTTGAAGAACATCGGCTCGGCGCAGCTGAACCGCCCGGCCGACGGCACCCAGTACCCCGGCCTGGAGACGGTCCTGACCCGGCCGATCAAGTGGGAACTGATCCGCCAGCAGTACGACCAGATGATCAAATACGCGCGGGCGGTGCAGCTGGGCACGGCCGAGACCGAGCAGATCATGCGCCGGTTCAACACCAAGGGCCCGAAGCATCCGACCCTGCTGGCCATCGAGGAACTGGGCCGCGCGATCCGCACGGCGTTCATCGCCGACTACCTGGCCAGCGAACAGCTCCGCCAGGAGATCCACGAAGGTCTGCAGGTCATCGAACAGTGGAATTCCGCCAACGTCGCGATCTACTACGGCAAGGAAGGCGAACTCACCGGCCCGGACAAGGAGACCCAGGAGGTTTCCATGCTGGCACTGCACCTGCTGCAGTCCGCGTTGGTGCTGGTCAACACCCGCCTCGACGACCGCATCCTGTCCGAACCGGAATGGGCGGGCACGATGACCGACCGGGACCTGCGCGGCTTGACCCCGTTGTTCTGGGGCAACGTGCTGCTGCACGGAATCTTCGCCCTCGACCTGGCCAAGCGCCTGGACTACGACCGGGTGCCCACCGCCGACGACCTGAGCGACGAGCCGGACGGCGACGAACTCGTCTCGGCATCCCAGCACTGACGCTCCGCCGTGCCGGGCGTCCCGAAGCGACCAACTCGCGGCTCTGCTGGCGCCACCGTCGCGCACGCGCCGCCGATTCCGAGGCGCACCGTCCCAGCTCCCGGCTCGTGGCGATCATCTCGGCTACCAGGCTTGGGTCCGGCGGCTAAGTGGTACCGGGGAAACGCCGAACAGGTATGTATACCCGCAAGGGCTGGGGGTGTCGCCGTGCCTACCGTGCTCATCGCCGACGATGACGCCGACCACCGTGAGTTGCTCACGCTCGCGCTGCACCGCTTCGGTCACGACGTCGTGCAGGCCGCCGACGCCGAGGCCGCCCAGCGGGCCGTCGAGGAAGGCGGGATCGACGCCGTCCTGCTCGACGTACGGATGCCCGGCTCGTCGGGCATCGAGTTGTGCCGTCGGCTGCGGCACGACCCGGCCACCGCCGACCTGCCGATCATGCTGGTCAGCGCCGACGTCAGCGGTGACCGGAGCCTGTCCGCGATGCACGCCGGCGCCGATGACTACCTGGCCAAGCCGTACCCTCGCGCCGAACTCGAGGCCCGGCTGGAGGCGCTGCTGCTACGCCGGGGCCGACCCGCCGGCCGAGCAGCGGCGGCGACCACGGCGGCGACCCTGGCGACCCGCGCCGCGTCGTCCCGGCCGGCGCCCGTCCCGATCGAGCGGTGGCGGTCCCATGGAATGACGATGCGGGCCGGGTGAGTGCCGGCAAGGTCGCTGGCTGTCGGGCAGCCGCCAGGGCTTGACCTATCAGCTGGTCCTTCTGCCCGGCGCGGGATGCCTGGTGCAGTTCGCCCTTGCGGGCCGCACCGCTGGTGTTCGCGCTCGGTGGGGCGCTGCCGCTGTTCGGCATCCCCCTCGCGGCGTTCCTGCTCAGCGAAGTCGTGACCGGCACGATCCGCGGACGCCGCGAGGATCGGCCTCTGAGTGAGGTGCCGGTGTCGCCTGCCCCGGCCGGAAGCTGAGCCCCGTACAACTACAGCCACGCCGGCGGCCCTGGGCCGGGTCTGCTGGCGCGGGTGTTCCTTCGGTTGAGCGGCGCGAGCCGTGGTCCGCTGGGCTACGACTGTCCGGTCATGAGACCCATGCGGGCCCCGGGCGGGCGGTGTCCAACGCCGGGGGTGGCGCCGTGGTTTCCGGTGTCGGTGACGGTGTCGGCGGTGGTGGGCAGGCTGAAGGTGATGCGGGTGCCTCCTCCGGGGTTGTCGGTGACGCCGATGCTGGCGTGGTGGCGGTCGATGATGCGTTGGCAGATGGCCAGGCCCAGGCCGGTGCCGGGGCGGCTGCCGTGGTTGCCGGCCCGGCGGAACGAGGTGAAGACGTGGGGTTTCTCGGCGTCGGGGATGCCGATGCCCCGGTCGGCGATCTGGATCCGGGTGTGGGAGTCGCCGGCCCTCTGGTGGGCGGAGATGTCGACGCGGGCGGGTTGACTGGGTAGGGAGTATTTGAGGGCGTTGCCGATGAGGTTGTCCAGCAGCTGCCGGGTCATGGCCTTGTCGGTGTGCACGACCGGTAGGGGGCCGGTGTAGATGTCGGGGAACAGCACCTGGTGTCCGTCACGGTCGGCGCCGCGGCGTAGGTGTGCGGTGCGTTCGGCGATGATGTCGGTGACCATTTCCTGCAGGTCGACGTGCTCGAGGTTCAGTGCGGCGTCGCGGGCGGTGGCGTAGGCGAGCAGGTCGTCGATGAGTCTGCGCATCCGTTCGACGCCGGCCTGGATGCGGTCCAGGCTGTGGCGCGCGTGCGGTCCCGCGGCGTGGGGCAGCTCGTCGTCGAGGAGTTCGGCATAGCCGGCGACCGCGGCCAGGGGTGCTTTGAGGTCGTGGGCGGCCACCCCGGCGAACGCGCGGAGGTCGGCTTCGCGTTCCCGCAGGGCAGTGACGTTGTAGGACGCGGCGACGGCACCGATCAGGGTGCCGGTGGTGTCGTGCAAGGGCCGTGCGTGTAGCAGCAACGCCCGGTGGGTGCCGTCCGGCAGGGGTATCACGGCTTCCATGCCATCGACGTGTTCCCCGCCCACGGCGCGCATCAGCGGAGTGTCGTCGACTGCGACCGCCGTGCCGTCGGGGTGTGCCAGCCCGATTGTGGGGATGGCAGTGGCGACATTGCGACCGTTGTCGTCGGCGGGCAGGATACGGCGGGCGGTGCGGTTGGCGTGCACGATCGCCCCGGTGGTGTCACAGGTGATCACGGAGACGTCGAGCGCGTCGAGGACCTGTGTCAGGTATGCCCGCTGGTCGGCCAGGGCGTCGCGGGCGGCACGCAGTTCGATCTCGGCGGCGGTCCGAGCGTGCAGTTCGGCGCGCAGGGCGTCGGCGGCCGCGGCGAGTTCGACGTCGGCGGCCTTGCGGGCGGTGATGTCGTGGAACACCGCGACCGCGCCGATCTGCCCGGCGGCGCTGTGCAGCGGGCGGCCGGACACCGTGATGGTGACGCCTTCGGGGTGTGCGGCGTTACGGATGACCATCTCGACGTGGTCGGTGGACTCGCCGGCCAGGGCGCGTACCAGCGGCATCTGCTCGGTCGGGAACGGTGTGCGGCCGTCGGGGCCGAACATGCCGTAGTGGCCCTGCCAATTATCTGTGCCCCCGACGTCGTCGCTGAGCCCGAGGATGGCCTTCGCGGCGGGGTTGTGCAGCAGGAACTCGCCGCGGGTGTCGACCACGCCGACACCGTCGCTGACGCCGTCCAGGATCGCGTGGAGCAGATCGGCCTGCTCGCGGGCGGCGGTCTCGGCCGCCGCCAGGTCGGTGGTGGCCGCGTCGACGCGGGCCTGCGCGCGGGCCCGGCCGGTGGCCAGCAGGAACACCAGCCCGGCCAGCAGCAGCGACAGCAGTGTGCCGGCGGTGACGGCCACCGTCGGCATGCCGGTGGTGCCGCCAGGCAGGTACCGGCCGGCGGCCTGCACCTGCAGATGCAACTGGCGGCCCGCGACGGTGACCTCGACGGTGCGCGACAGGTCGCGGCGGCCGGGCACGGTGGCGTGCTGGGCGGCGACGACCGGATAGGTGCCGTCGGCGCTGGGGGCGCGCAGGGTGACGTCGAGCAGGTTCTGCGTCGCCCGGGTCAGGGTGGTGCCGATGAAGTCCCAGCCGCGCAGGCCCATCAGGACCCAGCCGCGGAAGGCCCGCTGCCCGGCCGGGTCGGCCGGTCCGTAGACCGGGGCGGTCAGGCTGACCGACATCTGCCGCTGCTCCGGCGGCAGTTTCTGGTCGATGATCAGCTGGTAGGGATCCGAGACGGCCGGCCTACCGCTACGACGGGCCTCGTTCAGCGCCTGAGTCGCCGGGGCCGACTGCGTGACGTCAATGCCCGAACGGCGCGCGGTCGCGCCGTCCAACGGCTGGCTGAGCACCGCGAAGATGTGCTCGCGGCCGCTGCCGGCGGCCTGCAGCGTCAGCTCCGGCACGCCGCGGGCACGCCACACCTGCTGCACCGTGGGGATCTCCGCGTCGCCGGCCGCGACAAGGTAGACGATCGAGGTGGCACCCGCCAGCCGCATGTCGGCCAGCGGCCGGGCGACCTCGGCGAACGTTGTCGCGGTCAACGGCTCGAAGACCCCGGCCGCCGCCGCGACCGTGCGCAGCGTGTCCACGTACCGGCCGGCCTCGGCGCTCACTGCCTCGGCGACCAGGCCGGCCCGCCGGTCCAGCTGCTGCCGTGCCGCGTCACGCTGCCCGCCGACCAGCGCCACACCCGCCGCGGCGGTCACCAGCAGACCTACGACGGTGACCAACACGGTCAGGATGACTGCGGAGCGGGTCCAGCGCGGCAGACAAGCCGTAACAGTGTTCACCCCGCGCCTATCGGCGTCGCCGTGCCCGGACTGACCGTCGCACCCACACCGCACCCATCCAGCCCTGCTCATGCTCCGGGCACCGCAACGGTGAAGGAGATGGCTCTCAACCGCGACACGCAGATGCCGACCCAGCGGTGACATGGCGAAGGTGGGAATCAGCGGCCGGTGGGCTACCCGAGCGACGGCGGCGGTCGGGGTCTGCGGCGCATTTCGCCCGGGTCGCGGCCCCGGTGACACAGACTGCCGTACTGGTCTTCGCCCTGCCCGCCAGCGGGGCCGACCTGGCCGCCTTCACCGACATCGGCGCGCAGGCCTGAAGCACTGATGGCCGGTGTCCGCGGCGCCACCGCGATGATCCGGGACGCTCCCGTGCCGCAACATGGCATCTGCTCGCCGGCCGGGCCCGTCGGCCGATGGTTGCGGCGTCCCCCCTTCGACAGGAGAACCCACGCGTGAACGACAACCTGATCCTGGTGGCCGAGGACGACGAGGACATCCGTGCCCTGCTGACCCTTGCCCTGGAGAACGCCGGCTTCGTGGCCGTGGCAGCCAAGGACGGCAACACCGCGGCGCGCATCGCCACCGTCGCGCGTCCGGCGGGCATCATCACCGACGTGCGGATGCCGGCCCTCAACGGCATGGAACTGTGCCAGCTCGTGCGGTGCCACCCCGAGCTGCGCAACACCGCGGTGCTGATGACCTCCTCCTACCACCACCCGTACGACATCGAGGCAGGGATGCGCGCCGGCGCTGACGACTACCTGCCCAAGCCGCTCTCACCGCGACAGATCGTCCGTGACATGGAACGGCTGATCCACCACCGGCGGCGCGCCGCCGGCACACCCGCCCGCGCGCGCTGACCTCTTTCCTGCACCGATCCGAACCTCAGGAGAACACCATGCCAGCAACGCTATTGCCGTCCATCGCCGAAGAACGCCATACCCAAGGCGCGACGGGTGCCGACCTGCCCCCGCCATCCGAGTTCACCCCCACGATCCTGGTCGCCGATGACGACGACGACATCCGCGACCTGATCACCTTCAAACTCCAGACGGCCGGATACCGAGTCCTGGCCACCGACAACGGCGACAGCGCACTGCACATCATCGAGACCCGGCTACCGGACGCGGTCATCCTCGACGTGGGCATGCCCGGCATGGACGGCTTCAGCGTCTGCTACCGGCTGCAGAACCTCCGCGCCACCATCGGCATCCCCGTGATCATCGTCAGCTCCCGCGACAGCCTCGACGACATCAGCCTGGGCTACACCATCGGCGCCGACGACTACCTGACCAAGCCCTTCAACCCGCCGGATCTCCTCCGGCGGCTGCGCTGGCAGCTGATGGCAAACGACGACTGATGACCACGTCCGGAGAAAACGCTGATAGCGGGCGGCGCCCGCCCATGTCGTTGCACAGCGCCGACCACCTGACGGGTGAGGGCCACGACGACCCATCCGCACCGGGCCGTCTGCACACCGACATCCGCGCCCGTCTGTACACCATCACCGGCCCGGCGCCGTCCGCCCAGGAACGTGCCCTGCTCGCCCGGATGCTGACCACGTTCCCCACCAAGACACTCACCGCCCTCGACCGGCTCGCCCGTGCCCTACGGGCGGCAGAGACCGCCGCGGTCGGATCCCAGGCACACAGCCTGAAAGGCTCCGCCGCGAACCTCGGCGTCACCAACCTCACGCGCCTGTTCGCCGACCTCGAAGACCAAGCCCGACGCGGCGATCTACCCCACCCGGAACCGACCCTGCAAGCCGTCCGCGACGCACTAGACCTCGCCACACCCGCATGCATCACCATCGCCGCAGAACTCACCTGCCCCGCTGCGGCATAAGGTCGGCCCCGCGCCACGACGCCAAGCTCGGCACCGGGGACGTCCGCACGGTGCTAGCCTGAGATTCGGAGGTAACGGGCATTGCATGGCATTTCGGACTTCAATCGTCCTGTTGTCCTGATTGTCGAGGACGATGACGATGTCAGCGACGTCATGGCGCACATGCTGAACCAGCGAGGTTTCCAAGCGCTGTCAGCGCCTGACCGTCACACCGCGATGACGATCTACCAGGAACGACAGGGAAAGATCGACGTACTCGTCGCCGACCTGTCACTGCCCGGCGAGGTCCCCGGCGCTCTGGCGCGCTGGGTAGCGTCTACGTATCCATCTACCAGAATCGTCTACGCGAGCGGCATCCCCAGGCACGTCGCGCTGACGGCCGGTCTCGTCGATCCTGGCGCACCGTACCTGGAGAAGCCGGTCCACCCCGATGTCCTCACCAACACTCTGCAGAGCTTGCTTCCCTGAGCCGCCACGACACCAGCCCGTCGACCGAACATGTACCGGATAACAGCCTATTATCCGGTACATGAGCCGACCGGCCACGACTACCACCAGCGCTCCCGCCCGGCGTGATCATGCGCGACTCGTGCACGTTATCCGGTACATCACCGGCAGGCGGCCGTGAGCACCGACGTGTCGCTGACCAAGACGGCGGCCACCAAGACGGCCCTGGGCAAGACGACGGTCGTCCTGCGGGTCGCCGTCGACCGGTTCCTGGCCTCGGCCCGGTGCCGCAAGCCGACTACCCGGCGCACCTACGGCAGCGCGCTGGACCGCATCACCGGGCACGTCGGCGCCGACCGGCCGCTGACCGGGATCAGCGGTGACGAGCTGGGCGACGCCCTGACCGCCTTGTGGGGCTCCTCGGCGCCGGCCACCTGGAACCAGCGCCGTGCCGCGCTCGGCTCGTTCCTGTCCTGGTGCGCGAAGAACGGCTACCCGGCGCCGGCTCTGCCGGCCGGTGTCGAGCGCCAGGCCGAGCAACGCGATCAGACCCGCGCGCTCGACCGGTCCGCGGTCGAGCGGCTGCTGACCCGCCGCGACATCCCGCTGCGGGAGAAGACCCTGTGGCGGATGCTCTACGAGACCACCGCCCGGGCCGCCGAGATCCTCGCTCTGGACATCGCTGATCTGGACCTGGATGCTCGCCGCGCCCGCGTGACCTCCAAGGGCGGCGACACCGAGCACGTGTACTGGGCGTCCGGGACCGCGCACCTGCTGCCCCGGCTCATCCGCGGCCGCACCTCCGGCCCGGTGTTCCTGTCCGCACGCCGCCCCGGCCCCGGCCGACACCCACCGGCCCGCGACATCTGCCCGCACACCGGCCGGGCCCGCCTCGGCTACGACCGCGCCCGGATCCTGCTCGACACCTACACCCGCACCAAGACCACGCCCGGGTGGGACCTGCACCAGCTCCGGCACTCGGCAGCCACCCACCTCGGCGAGGCCAACGCGGGCCTGCAGCTCATCATGGCCAAAGGCCGGTGGCGTAACCCGCGCACCGCGATGCGCTACGTCAAACCCGGCGCCGTCGCCCTGGCCGAGGTCACCGAACTGCTCGACATCACCCCGCCCCGGCGCGGCTGAGAAGACTGACAACGATGTTCACCAGCACCGCCACCCGATCCGGCGACGACATCTGCCTCACCCTCGCCGGCGAGCTCGACCTCGCCGACCAATCCTTCCTGCACCAGAGCATCACTCGAGCACGCACCGGTAGCGCCGCCACCCTGCGCATCGACATGCGCGACGTCAGCTTCATCGACTGCGCCATCATCAGCGCGCTGATCGAAGAACACCTCGACGCCGCGGCCGCCGGAACCCGCCTGATCCTGATCAACCCGCAGGGGCTCGTCCTGCGGGTACTGCGGGTGCTGGACCTGCTGACCCACCTGACCGAGCCGATCGACCCCATCGGTCTCCCCGCCAGGCCGTAGGCCTACGCGCGGCCGGCATCGACGACCCCAGCTGGCCGCCAATCCCGGCCCATAAGTTACTCGCCGGTTACTTGGTGGCTGGGGTCACGTACCCAAGCACTGGGCCGACGACAATGGAATCGATGCGCCGAGACCAGAGGTGGCCTGTCCCCGCCAGCAGTCCGCGTTCATCCCCCACCGGGCGGGCTACATAGCACCGGCATCTCGGCGGGTCTGGGCCAAGAATCGCAACACCGACAATACGCCCAGCTCAGCCGCTGCCGTGCCCGAACCAAACATCCACCCCCGCCACTGATTGGGCGCACACGCACGAAGTCGGCATGGAGTGACCGCGTGAGCGCCCATCAGCCGTCGACGCTTGATCTCACGGCAGGCCCCGTCCACCAGGCTGGAGCCGCCGCCCGGCCGCCTGGTGCGGCACGCGCTGACCGCGGGCGCCTTCCCCGGCTTGAGTGCGGGGGTCCGACCCTTGCCTTCAAGGAGCGGCAAAGGTGAGCAGAAACAGCCATGAGCTGAACTTGAATACGGGCGCCACCCTGGTGCGGTCGAACCGGACCGGTGCGATGATCTTATGACCGCGTGCGATGTGGGCACCGCCGCGTGCTCTCACGTCAGCTCGACTCAAATCCCTTATCGCGCTGCTGCCCGCATCACATGCGTACGACGGCTTCTGACCATTATCACGTGGAACCCGTCAGGAAACGCCGCCTTCAACCAGACCGCCTATGAGCTGACGTCCTGAGACCAGCCAACGACGCGGGACCCCGCCGCGGCCGCAAGCCCGGCGAGGTGGCCACGCGAAGGCTCCGGTGGACGGCGGGCGCGTACGCCGGTGGCATGCCCGCATACGCCGCCGACGGCCGGGCCGTCACCGCCCGGATCCTCGCCGCGCACACCCACACCGGTACCGGCTGCTGCACCCGATGCGGTCTGCCGGTCCCGACTCCGTTTCGGGGTGGCTAGGGCGTGCCTGCGGCCGTTGGCGTCTGCCTCTCGATAACATGCCTTATCGAGAGCCAGAAACATGATCGGAAGGAGGGCCCGTGGACCCGGAACCGGATACCTCCCCCATGATCGTCACACCGGTCCAGGAGATCGGGGCCGCCGCAGACCGGGGTGCGCGCACCCCGGCGGATCTTGCCGTCTCGCTGGACGCGGCCGACCTGATGCGCCGGGGCGTGGCGGCGAACACCACCCGCGCGTACACCCGCTGCTGGGCGCGGTTCGCCGCTTGGTGCGAGCACGGTCCCGACCGTGACGGCTCGCCGCCGTGGGCGTCGCGCACCGCACTGCCGGCCACGGCGGCGACCCTGCTGGAGTACGTCGCCGAACTGGTCCGCGCGGACAAGTCCCCGGCGACCGTCGAGCAGGCGATCGCGGCGATCCGCACGCACCACCGGGCGGCCGGCTTCAAAGACACCCCGGACACCGAGGCGGCCCGGCTCGCCCTGCGCGGCTACCGCAAGGCTCGCGCGAAACAGGGGCTGCGCCCGCGTAAGTCCCCGCCGATCACCGTCGAGCAGTTACGCCGCATGATCGAGGTCTGTGACCCGGCGACGCTGGCCGGCAAACGCGACCGGGTGATGCTCGTGCTCGGCTACGCGCTCTACGCCCGCCGTTGCGAACTGTCCGATCTGCATACCGACGACGTCGAGCAGAGCGACCAGGGCCTGAAAGTCCTGATCCGCGCGTCGAGGACCGACCGGGACGCCCTCGGGGAATACGTCCCGATCAAGGCCGGGCAGCACCCGGACACCGATCCGGTCGCGCTGCTGCGGGCCTGGACCGACGCGCTCACCGCACTCGGGGTGACCGGCGGCTACCTGCTGCGCGCGATCACCCGCCACGGCGCCCTGTTCCCGCACGGCTTCATGACCGGGGAGGCGATCAACGAGCGGATCCGGGTCATCGGCCTGCGCGCGGGCCTGCGCGACGCGCACCGCCTGACCGCGCACGGCCTGCGCTCGGGTCCGGCCAGCACCGCGGCAAAGCGCGGCTCACCGCTGTCCGCCATCGCCGAGCAGGGCCGCTGGTCCCCGAACTCCCCGGTGGTGTACGGCTACATCCGGGAAGCGGACCGGTGGAACCAGTACCCGGACATCGGCCTGTAACGCGGCGCCGCGCACGGCGCTTCACCCATGCGCGCCAGATCATCCTTGCCTCGGGCCGAGCGGCAGACCGGGCAGGTGGCGATCCATGTCGAGCTCGAACCGGCCGTACGGGTTGACGTGCGTCCAGAACAACGGAGACAGGGCACGCCGGTCCGCGCCGGTGAGCCGGTCCGCCCACTTCGCTTCCTTGAGCACCTCCTGCAGGAGCAGCGTATTGACGTGGACGAGGGCGGACTGGAGCAGGTGCAGGGCGAGCATCGAGAGTTCCACGCTTTCGCGGTCCTCCCCGGTCAGGTCTCCGTCCTTGCCGTAGAACAGATCATGATTGGCGGAGTTCCAGTTCTCCACCACCTGCAGGCCCTCGTGGATCTCGCGGCGTAGAGCCTCGTCGGCAAGGTAGTCGCAGATGAATATGGTGCGCGCGGCCCGCCCGAGTTCCTCGATCGCCCGATACGTCGGATGCTTCGGGCCGCCGCGGGTGAAGCGCCGCAGCACCTGCTCAGCCTCCGCCGTGCCCAGGCGCAGCGCGGTGGTGTACTTGACGATCTGGTCATACTGCTGGCGGATCAGATCCACGTCGATGCTGCGCGACAGGACCGGATCAAGGTGCTGCCACGTATCGGCCTGCCCCGTGCGCGGGGCCGGACGGTACAGGCGCGCCGAGCCGATGTTCTTCAGCCGGGGCAGCAGCTTGAACCCGAGCATGTGGGCGAAGGCGAACCCGACGAACGACGCGCCGTGGGTATCGGTGTAGTTGCGGTCGATCTCGGCGTCGGTGCAGTGCCGCAGCACCCCTTCGATCATCGCGGCGACCTCGGAGGCCGAACAGCTCTTGAGCTGCGAGTAGATGCACACGCTCTTACGCTCGACATGCCAGTAGATCATGACCCCGGGGCCCTGGTACCTCTGGTGCCACTCCGTCATCAGGTTCGTCGACCAGGACCCGAACTTCTTGCTGTCCGACGCGCACGCCGTCCCGCTGCCCCACCACGCCTGGTCGCGCGCCGCCAGAGTGGCGTTCGCCATCGCGGTGACCGCGTCACGCAGATTGTCGCGGCTGACGAACAGGTGCCGGGTGCGGCGCAGCACCGACTCGGACTGCCCGTGCCGCCCGGTCACCGCGACCCGCTTGATCCCCATGTTCGTGCCCAGCGCGAACAACACCAACAGCAGCCGACGTCGCAACACCGGCCGGGGTATCGCCTCCCGAGTCGCCACCGTGGTGAACAGATCGGTGAAACCGGTGTCGAACTCCGCCTCCTTGAGCACGTCGAGCAGGTCGATGGTGCCCCAGCGCCGCTCCACCTCGGCCCTAACCTCATCCAGGTGCGCAGGCTCCTCCAGCTTCCCAAGCCTAGGCACCTTGATCCACGCCTCGCCCCGCCGTTTCGTGATCTCAACTCCGCCGCTCGTGCCCGCCGACAGCGCGACGTCCAAGCCGCCCAACGCACCGCGCAGCCGCGCTTCGAGCGCGTCGGTGAACGCGGCCGCGTCCAGCGGCTGGCGGATCGCGTCATAGTGCACGTCCCGGTTCTCCTCGAAATCCGGTGGCAGGTCGTGCTGCGGGTTGCGCCACCGGTCCGCACCCCTCACCCAGACCTCCCGCCGGCGGATCGCGTCGCGCAGCGAGACCAGCACGCACAACTCGTACGGGATCCGCTCGACCCTCCCGCGCTCGTCGACGACCGCCTCGCGCCACGCCCTGGGCACCACCCCGTCGATCGGGATCTTCTCCGCGGCGTCGAAGTACGCCTCGTCACGCACCGGCTTGTCCAAATAACGCTCAAGCAGGTCGACAGCGTTCATCACCGGGCGATGCTCGGTGTTGTTGCACTGGAAGACCAGCACGGACAGCAGCGGGTACAGCATCCGCCGCCAATGGTTGGAATAGGAGGAACGCAGCACCGTACGCACCCGAGCCTTGTACCGGGACTCGTTCGCGGCGGCCTCCGCCGCCAGGGCGCGCAGCGTCGCCTCGCCGCCCGCCACCGGGAAGATCACCCTGCGCACGATGCCGCCCGGATCGGAGACCACAGCCTCGGCGACCCGGAACAGGATGCCCTCCTTGCCGCGGACCCTGTGGGCCTCCTTGAGGAATTCGCGCTCCACCCGCTTCTCCGCACGGGTGTTGATCCGCAGCACCAGTTGAATGACCAGCTCGACCAGCGCATCGGTGATCTCGCCCTCGCGGGCGTGGCACAGCGCGGCCAACAGCGTCAGACGCACCGCCCGCGGTGCGGCCAGCAGATCGGAGGGGTATTCCTTGGCCGCCCGCGCCGCCACAACGCCACCAGTTTCTCCGACACGTCCGCGAACAGGTCGTCGGGCAACTCCAGGCCGCGCACCCGCTGCAGCTTGGCCACCTCCGCCAACAGGCTCTCCAGGCCCGGCGCGCCGGGATCCTGCTTGAGCTCGTTGAAGAACGCGCGGCCACCGCCGACAGCGCCCTCGTCATCCACGCCCGGCTCGGCGACCAGCTCCTCCAGTAACCCGATCGTCTGAGTCGACAGACGGGCGGCCGTGGCGGCGCAGAACCGCCCGTCGAAGGAGCGCACGGCGGAAGCGACCAGGCGGTCGATCTGGCCAAGGGCCGGCAGCTCCATCCGCTCCGCCCGACATCGGGCCACCACCGCCTCCACGAGGCGCTCGCGCGCGAACTCCACCCCGCACAACTCCGACGCCAGCCACACGGCGAGCTTTTCCTGGTCCGCTTCCGTGCACTCGTGGAATTTGAAGAACGCCCGCACCTCTGTGCGGTGACGTTTGATGGCCCGGCCCGACCAGTCGTAAGCCGCGAACTGTTCGGCCGCCACCCCGACCTGTTGGGCGACATACGCCACCGCCAAGGGCGGGACCTCCGCGGCGGCGCCGGGAAACCGTGCCTCCGACTCGAAGAACTTCAGCAGCAGAGCGAAACCCAGGCGGTTGGCGCCGGACTTGTTACGCAGCTTTGCCTGGTCGTCCTCAAGCAGCGTCCAAACGTCGATCAGTTCCTCGGGTTCCCACTCCTGCCGCATTCCGGCACCCCTTCGCGACCCATCGAGCAACTCAGACCACGATGGACCGTACACAGGGGCCATGACGTGCGCGATCGCACCTATCGCAAGCGCACGCCACCGTACGACAGTTGGCTACGGATTGTTACTTGTCACTTGGCCGTAGCTTCGGGAGCGTCGGGCCTACCGTGAGCGGTTCGCGGTCGACCGCGACGACCAGCGGCATCGCGCCATTGTGATCCTCAACGCCTGCTCTTCGTCGCGCACTGATCCGCTTACCGCGGCGTCGTTCGCGCAGTGGTTTGTGGCGAGCGGTCACCGCGCCTTCATCGGTACGGAGACGGACGTGCCGGACGGGTTGGCGGCCAGGTTCGCGGGCGCGTTCTATGGCCGGCTGTTGGAGGCGCGCCGTCCGCTGGGCGACGCGGTGGTGTGGGCGCGGCGGGATCTGTTGCGCGACTTCCGCAATCCGCTCGGTCTGCTGTATGTCGTCTACGGCGACACCGATCTGGTCGTCGAGCGGGCCCGCCCGGGTATTTACCGGGCGATGTCCTGACTGTCAGCCGGGTAGGCGGTTCAACAGGCCGTCGGCGAGCGGGATGAGGAACACGGCGGCGGCGAGCACGAAGGCGGCGCCGGTCTGGTCGAGGTGGATCAGGGCGGCAACGGCGGGGGTGGTGCCGATCGCCCAGCTGAGGAATGCGACGCAGGCCAGCACGTAGTAGTGCGGCCGGGGGCGTTCGTCGGGGTCCTTCGGTGTGGCCTGCAGCAGGTAGCCGGCCGTGCCGAGCACGCCGATCACGAGGGCGACGATCAGCCAGGGGCGGTGGCCGGTGCCGAGCAGGGCGGCTGCCGGGACGAAGAAGGCCAGGGTCTCGGCCGGAACGTACTTCACCAGCCGCTCGGCGAAGGCGTCGCCGCCTGCGGACGGGTCCGGGCCGCGCATCCGGGCGGGTGGCACCACCGTACGGGGCATGGGACGCCTCCAGGAGTCGGGGAGTCGTGGCCGTCAATGTAGCAACGGCAGCGTGGGAGCGCGCCCATCGCCCCGGCCTCGCAGTTCGCGAATTGTTTTCGCGTCTGGTCATTGACCTCCAGGTCCGCGGCGTGAGATATAGATGATCACGCATCGGCGGAGCCGCCGGCCGAGGCGCGAGGATGCCAGGAAAGGCCAGGGATGGAACACGTGTCATCGCCACCGCCCGCCGGCACGTTCGTCGGGCGTCATCGTCGTTCCCTGTTGCGGTTCGCGGCCGGGTTCGCCGCGCTCGGGGTCATGCTTCCGGCGACGGCGGCCTTCGCCGATCCGCTGCGGAATCTGCCGGAGAATGCCAACGGGTACGAAGCATCGTTCTCGCCCGCCTTCGACTATGACGGCGACGGCTGTTACGCCGTGTCGGCCATCAGTCCGGACGGCACGATCAACGGTGGGTTGAACACCACCGGGGCCATCAACGGCAGCTGCCGGGACCAGTCCGATCTGGACAGTTCGCAGACGTATTCCCGGTCGAAGTGCAACAACGGCTGGTGCGCGATCATCTACGCCAGCTACTTCGAGAAGGATCAGGCTGTGCACGGCAGCGGCCTGGGCGGCCACCGGCACGACTGGGAGCACGTCATCTCCTGGGTCGATCAGGCGTCCAACCAGGTCGAGTTCGTGTCTACCACGCAGCATGCCAGTCAGCGGACCTACGCGCGTTCGCAGGTGCGTTTCGACGGGTCGCATCCCAAGGTCGTCTATCACAAGGACGGCGCGTCGACGCACTTCTTCCGGCTCGCCAATGCCAACGACGAGCCGCCGGAGAATCACTACCACAACTGGCGGTATCCGCCCCTGGTGGGCTGGGACGGGTATCCCGGTGGGCTGCGGGACAAGCTGATGAACGCGAACTTCGGCTCCGCGACCATCAAGATCAAGGATGGTTCGTTCGAGTATCTGCTCGGGGTGGCCAAGCCCGCGGGGATTCCCTTCGACCCGCAGGGCTGAACCGGCCCGCCGCCGGGTGACCGCCGTCTGCACGGCGCTCCCCCGGCGGTCGGGTCCGAGGGGGTCAGGCGATGGTGAGGTTGACCTCGACGTTGCCGCGGGTGGCGTTGCTGTACGGGCAGACCTGGTGCGCGGCCTCGATGAGGCTCTGGGCGGTGGCTTCGTCGAGGCCGGGCAGCTCGGCCTCGATGGCGATGGTGAGGCCGAAGCCGCCCTTGCCGTTGGGGCCGATGCCGACGTCGACGGTGATGGCCGTGTCGGTGAGGGTGATCTTCTGCTTGCCGGCGACGAGCTTGAGGGCGCTGTGGAAGCAGGCGGCGTAGCCGGCGGCGAAGAGCTGCTCGGGGTTGGTGAGGTGGCCGCCGGGGCCGCCCATCTCCTTGGGGACGGCGAGGTCGAGGTCGAGGACGCCGTCGCTGGAGCGGGTGTGTCCGCCGCGGCCGTCGCCGGTGGCGGTGGCCGATGCGGTGTAGAGCGCGCTCATGCTGGTTCTCCCTGGTCAGAGGATGGTGGGGGTGGCTGCCGCGCCGCGGATGCGGGTGAGCAGGTGGTGCAGCTGGGTGAATTCCTCGATGGTGAGGTCGAGGGCGCAGGCGAGGCGTTCGGGCAGGTGGGCGACGCGTTGTTCGAGGGCGGCGCCGGTGGCCGTGGGGCTGATCCAGACGGTGCGTTCGTCGTCGGTGCCGCGTTCGCGTCGGATGTGGCCCTGGTGTTCGAGGCGTTTGAGCAGCGGGGAGAGGGTGCCGCTGTCGAGCTGCAGGGCGGCGCCGAGGTCGCGGACGGTGAGGCGGCCGCGGTGCCAGATGACGCGCAGGGCGATGTATTGCGGGTAGGTGAGGCCGAGGGCGTCGAGGGCGGGGCGGTAGAGCCCGGTCATGGCGCGGGACGCGGCGTGCAGGTCGAAGCAGATCATCTGCTCGAGTCCGGTGGTGTCGTCGGTGCCTGCCATGCGCAGAACACTAGCGCACGATTAAGTTGTGCACAACTTAATCGGGTCGAGGTGCACGACCAGCGGGCGGTGATCGGAGATGCCGACGGCCGGGGTGCGGACCTGAAGGACCGGGCCGAGCGGGCCGGCGCCGCGCGGATCGGCCAGGATGTGGTCGAGCTGGGCGCGCGGGGACGGGCTGGGGTAGGTCGGCCGGCGGGCCAGCGGCCGCCAGCCGGTGAAGGCGCGGACCGGGCCCGACGGCATGTTGAGGTCGCCGAGCAGGATCCGGGGCGCGGGCAGCCCACGCAGGGCACGGACCGCGGCGCGCAGTTGGCGTACGTTCCAGCCGGGCACGAACGACAGGTGGGTGTTGGCCACGGTCATCGCTCCGGTGGGGGTGTCGATGACCGCGGCGATCAGGATGCGGGGTTCGTCCTTGAGCATGCTCAGCCGCCCGCGGGGCCCGGGGATCCACACCGGTGAGCTGACCGGCGCGGCGGGCAGCTGGGTGATCTGCCAGCGCCGCACCGGCCAGCGGCTGACCAGGGCGATGCCGTACAGCGGGTGGGCGTTGTCGGCGGCGGAGCGCCACGGCTGCCAGGTCTCGCCGGGGGTGCCGACCACGGCGGCGGCGAAGCGGTGCGCGGGTGCGCCGAGGGCCTCGGCGGCGATGGCGGTGAGGTCGAGCAGGCCGCTGCGGGGCTGGCCGCGGTCGACCTCCTGCAGGCCCAGCACGTCGGCGTCCAGGTCGGCGACTGCCGCGGCGACGCGGTCAGCGTGTACCTTGCCGTCGGACAGGGATCTACCGTGCAGCAGGTTGAAGGTGGCCAGGCGCACGGGGTAAGACCTTAGCGGGATCGAGGAGTGGTAGCGGTGTTCAAAGCGGTCTGCTGTGCGGCGACGGTGTTCGTGATCCTGGGCTCTTTGGGGCTGTGGTTACGGCGTAGCCGTGGCCGTGGCTGATCTTTGCCGCGACAATGGGCGCCATGACCGACGACGATCTCATCACCCGGCTCGAGGAGCACGAGCAGCGCCTCACGTTCGCCCGGTTCGACAATGCGGACGCCTGGCATCTGGGCAGCCTGCTGGTTGATCTGGCGACCACCCGGGATCTGCCGGTGGCGGTGGACATCCGCCGGGGCGCGCAGCAGTTGTTCCACGCGGCGCTGCCGGGCAGCACGGCCGACAACGACGTGTGGATCGCCCGGAAGGTGCGGGTGGTGGAGCGGTTCGCCGCGTCGTCGTACCTGGTGGGCCGGCGGCTGGCGGCCAAGGGCGACGCGCTGGACGCGAAGTACGGAGTGGACCCGGCGGATTACGCCGCGCACGGTGGGGCGTTCCCGGTGCGGGTGCCGGACGTGGGGGTGGTCGGGGTGGTGACGGTGTCGGGTCTGCCGCAGGCCGACGATCACGCCCTGGTGGTGGAGGCAATCGAGACCTTTCTGGACCTGTGAGGGGCCGCCGGGCCGCCGTGCCGGCGGCCCGGTCGCCGGATACGCTGCCCGCCATGTTCCTCAATCCCGTGCGTCACATCACGATCGACGCCCATGACCCGCACGCGTTGGCCCGGTTCTGGCGGGAGGTCACCGGCTATCTGCCCGACCCCGACGACCAGCCCGAGGACGATGAGGTGCTGATCAGCGCGCCGGAGCCGAACCTGCCGGGCCTGCTGTTCATCCGGGTGGGCGACGCCAAGGCCGGCAAGAACCGGGTCCACCTCGACATCCAACCCCCGGTGGGCACCCGCGACGAGACGGTGCAGCGGCTGCAGGCCGCGGGCGCGACCGTGTACGAGGACCACCGCACCGAAGACGGGCGGGGCTGGGTCACCATGCGCGACCCGGAGGGCAACGAGTTCTGCGTCGAGCGCAGCGCCGGCGAGCGCGGCCTGACCACGGCGTGACCGCACCCGACCCTGTCGCGGGCCTGACGCTGCGGCCGTGGCGAGGTCGGCTACTGGACCGCCGCGTACGCCCGCGGCCGTGGGATCGCCCCGCGGGCGCTCGGGTCGCTGACCCGGTGGGCGTTCGCGACCTTCCCCGGCGTGCTGCGCCTGCGGCTGCTGCACCAGATCGACAACACCGGCTCCTGCCGGGTCGCGGCCAAGAGCGGGTACGGCTACGAGCAGACGCTCAGCGCGCGGGATCCGTACCCGCGGGAAGGTCATCTGCACGTGTGCCGGCGGCCGGCGTAGCGACCCGCGAAGCTACCGCTGGGTAGAGCCTGTGGGGCCGCGGCCATCCGACATACGGTGGTTGTCAGTGCTGCGCGACCCCGGCTTGGGCTACTCGAACGGCGGATTTCCCCCGGTGGTGTGCGGTGGCGAGGTGCGGGCAGGCCGAGACGGAGCCGATGCTGGGTGTCGTGCGTCACCGCCAGGGACACCCCGCGAAGGAGAGATGTGAGCAAAGTCGCCGTACTGCAAGGGCTGGGCACCGTGGTGCCCGGCCGCACGGTTTCCAACGCCGAACTGGTGCCGGCTCTCGGCGTCAGCGACGAGTGGATCCGCCGGCGCACCGGCATCGCCCAGCGCCGGGTGGTGGAGCAGGGCACCACCACGGCGGACCTGGCGACCACCGCGGGCCGCAACGCGCTCAAGTCGGCGCAGACCGACACGGTGGACGCGGTCGTGGTGGCCACCACGACCCCGGACAGGATGAGCCCGGCCACGGCCCCGGAGGTCGCCTGGCGGGTCGGGGTCGCCCCGGCCGCCGCGTTCGACGTCGGCGCGGTGTGCAGCGGTTTCGTCTACGGCCTGGCCACCTGCGCCGGGCTGATCGCGGCCGGGATCGCCGAGCGGGTGCTGCTGATCGGCGCGGAGACCAACTCGTACTTCCTGCAGCACACCCCGGAGACCCGCGGCCCGGCGATCCTGTTCGGCGACGGCGCCGGGGCGGTCGTGCTGCGTGCCGGCGAGGCCGGTGAGCCCGGCGCGATCGGCCCGTTCGACCTGGGCAGCGACGGCGACGCCGCGGACCTGATCCGGATCGAGGCCGGCGGGTGCCGCCAGCGGGCCCGCTCCGAGCCCGGCGACCCGTTCTGGGCGATCTCCGGCCAGGAGGTCTACCGGCGGGCGGTCGAACACATGACCGCGTCGTCGCTGCGGGTGCTCGGCGCCGCCGGGCACACCGTCGCCGACGTCGACCGGTTCGTGGCGCACCAGGCCAACCAGCGGATCCTGGACCGGGTCGCCGAGCAGATCGGGGTGGCCGAGGACCGGCGGATCGGCAACGTGGCCACGGTCGGCAACACCGGCGCCGCGTCGATCCCGCTCGCGCTGGGCGACGCCTGCCGCGCCGACGAGCTGCGGGCCGGGCACCGGCTGCTGATGACGTCGTTCGGCGGCGGCCTGACCTGGGGCTCGGCGATGCTGACCTGGCCGGACGTGGACGTGGTCGCCACCGAGCAGTGAGCGGCGGGACCGCGGCGGGAGCGGCGCTTGGGTAGGTTGGCGCGATGCCTACCGACAAGATCGACGCAGCTGCCGCCGGGACCTGGACGCTGGGCGGGCACACCGTGCGACGGCTGGGGTTCGGGTCGATGCGCCTGACGGCCGACCCGGACCCGGGCCCGGCGATCCAGGTGCTGCGGCACGCGGTGGAGCTCGGCGTCAACCACATCGACACCGCCGCGTTCTACGTCTCCCCCGGCGGAACCCTCAAGGTCGGCACCGGCGCCAAGCGGTACGCCACCGAGCTGATCCGCTCGGCGCTGCGGCCGTACCCGGAGGATCTTTTGATCGCCACCAAGGTCGGCCCGGGCGAGCAGGGGTGGGCGCGCAGCGCGGCGCAGCTGCGCGAGCAGGTCGAGGAGAACCTGCGCCGGCTCGGGCGCGACCACCTCGACCTGGTCAACCTGCGGCTGCGCGGGCCGGAGCACGGCAGCTGCGCCGAGCAGTTCGCCGCCCTGGCCGCGCTGCGCGAGCAGGGCCTGATCCGGCACCTGGGGCTGTCGGCGGCGACGCTCGCGCACGTCGACGAGGCGCAGGCGATCGCCCCGGTCGCCTGCGTGCAGAACAGCTACGGCCTGGACTACCGCCGCGGCCACGACGAGCTGGTGCGGGCCTGCGGCGAGCGCGGCATCGCGTTCGTCCCGTTCTTCAGCCTCGCGGGCGATGCCCGCGAGCAGGGCGCCGGCGCGGAGACCAACGCGGCGGTGGCGGCGGTCGCGGCCGAGCACGGGGCAACCTCCCACCAGGTACGGCTGGCGTGGGCCCTGCACCAGGGCCCGCACGTGCTGGTGATCCCGGGCACAGCCAGCGTGGCGCACCTGCGGGACAACGTGGCCGCGGCGGCGCTGGTGCTCACCCCGGCGCAGCTGGCGACGCTGGGGTAAGCACCAGCCTTGATCACCAGGTGACGGCGGCCGCCCAGGTGAGCAGTTCGGTCCGGGCGGCGGCCAGGGTCGCCGCGGTGATCGGGTCGGTGCCGTCGGCGTTGACGACCAGGGCCACGTGCACCGCTGCGGGGGCGGCGGCGGACGGGGTCAGGAGCAGGCGGCGGGCGGTGGTCGCGCCGGGTTCGGTGGCCACCGCGATCGGGCCGGTGGCCGGGACGCCGAGCACGGCGCCGAGGTCGCTCACCACCACGGTACGGGCGGACGGGAACGCCCCGGGCAGGTGCAGTTCGGTCGGGGCGCCCGGCGCGGTGGCCGGTTCCCGCCACACCAGGACGCCGTACTGGCGGCCGTTGACCAGGGCGGCGATCGTGGGCAGCCGGGACGGCACGGTCATCCAGGCCTGCTGGCGTCCCGCTCCCGCGTAGCCCTCACGCGCCAGATCCTCGTACCCGAAGGCAAGGGTCCGCCCGGCGACCGCCGTGGGATAGAGCCTGTCCAGGACCCGCCGGTCCAGGCGCAGCGCGCCGTTGGCGATGACCGAATGGTCCTCGCCGTTCCAGCCGTCGCCGGTGGTCTGCACCTTGTCCGGATTGCCGTTCATCAGCTCGTGGTGCTTGCCGCTGTAGGTGTCCCAGTGCCACTGGGTGCCGGAGAGCGCGGCGCCGGCGTTCGCGGTGTTGCTCCAGAAGGTGGCGCCGGACAGCCGCGAGTCGAGGCCCTGGTACATGGCACGGACCATCCAGGGTGTGCGCCCGCTGCTGCCGGTGCCGGAGAGCGCGTTGCCGAATTCGGACACGAAGGCCGCGGTGCCCAGCGCGGCGGCCCGGTCCCGGATGCGGTTCATCGCCGACGCGTACGTGCCGTCGCCGGCCGCGCTCGGGTCGAGGGTCATCCGCGCGCCGTCGTAGTAGTGGCTGTTGAAGACGTATCGCGGGCCGAGCGGCGCGATCGTGGACAGCCCGCCGGCCTCGCCGAACGTGGTGTTCCAGAAGACCAGGGGCTCGGCGTAGAGCGGGCGGTCGGCCCAGCCAGTCTCGTCCATGACCGCGCGGAACCGCTGGTAGAACGGCACCAGGTAGCCGGCCTCCCAGGTGGTGCCGGACGCGCCGTCGAGGCCGCCGTCGAACGGCTCGTTGAACGGGTCGACGCCGAGCATCATCGGGTAGGCCACCCTGCTCTTCAGGTAGGTGAGCGCGCTGCGCGCCTGCAAGAGGTACGCGGCCTGGATGTCCTGCCGGTGCCAGAAGTCGTACGCCGCCTCCCGCACCGCGTTGTTGGTGAGCATGTTCTGCCCCCAGAGGATGCAGATGCCACACGACTCGGTGGGATAGTCGCCGAGGTCGATCACCCACTGCGGGGCGCCGTCGCCGGTGTACCAGCTGCCCTGGTTGAACAGGTGCGAGGAGTAGAGGTCCTGGTGCCAGTCGAGCAGCACCCGGATGCCGCGGTCGGTGAACTGGCGGATCTGGGCGGCGGCCCGGTCCAGGTAGGCGGTGTCGATCCGGTTCGCGGCCGGCTGCACACCCTCCCAGCTGATCAGGAACCGGATCGCGTTCGCCCCGGTCAGCTCGCGCATGGCCGCGGCCGAGGTGGCGGCGTCCGCGGTGCTGCGGAACGGGAGCAGGCCGTTCTCGTACAGTTTCGCGCTGCCGGAGACATTGAATCCGCGCAGCGTGATCTCGCGTCCGTAGGCGTCGGTGAGGACGGGTGCGGCGGCCGCGGCCGCCGTCGCGGGCTGCGCGGGGAGGACCGCGGGAAGCCCAGCAAGGATGAATACGAGGAACGCTCGCATTACCGTCATGCATCGATAGTAATCACTTGCTCACGTTCGGTGAAGTAGCCGTCCGGAGGACCTGACGTCACGGCAGGTAGAAGGTGAGCAGATCCGCGCGCACCGGCGGAAACAGAATCCGCATGAGGTCCTTGTGCGGTCCGGGGTAGACGTCCGGGTGGCGCTCGGCGAGCCCCGAGATGCCATGCGGGCCGAACACCAACGCGCCGGCCAGATCCGGGGCCACCCCGGCGCCGCCGACCACCGCCGGCGCCTGCATCACCCCCGCCGGACGCACCGTGCCCACCGTCGCACCGGCATACGACATCCGCACATGGTGGCGGAAGAAGGAGACGACAACCTCGCCGCTGGCATCGGCGAGATCGGAAGCGGCGAGCCGCGCGGCGAAGACCGGACGCAGGTGCTCCAACAGCGCCGTGACATCCGGTACGCGCACGTAGTACTGGGCGGCCTGCCGCGGCGGCGGCGCCAGGAATCCCTCCAGGGCGTCGCCGCCGGGGCTGCCCGGGCGCTCCTTGACCAGCAGCACGCCGGTGCCGGCCGCGGCGTACGCGACCAGGGCGTACGCCGCCGCCGGGTCGGTGGCGGCGACCTCGCCCAGCACCGCCTCGTCGTCGTCGGGTGCGGTGAGCCGCCCGGTCGCGACCGGGACGCCGGCACGCTCGACGAGCAGTTGCCGACTGCCGTCGCGGGCCACCAGCCAGCGCCAGCACGCCGGCGAGTGCGGCATGCTCAGGTCGTACGCCCGTTGGGCGCCGGTCTGCAGCGCCGCCATCGCCGGGATGTCACCGGGGCCGGCCGCGCGGACCGCGAACTCGGCGCCCGGCGGCGGGACCGTCCGCACCGCGCGGGAGCGGGGAAGCTCGATCGCGTACTGGTAGCCGAACTGCCGGTAGAAGTAGGGGATGCCGATCAGGATCTGGGCCAGGTGGCCCCGGGCCGCGGACCGGTCATGCGCCCAGCGCATCAGCGCCCGGACCAGTCCGCGTCCCTCGAACTCCGGATCGGTGGCGACCAGCTCGACCTGGCCGGCCGGGATCGGCACGCCGGCGAGGACCAGCGTCTCGTCCAGCAACGTCGCGACCGACACCACCCGCTCACCGTCGACGACCACCGCGCACGACTCCCAGCCCGCCTCCGGGTCGTCGACGATCAGCCGGTGGTCGACCGCGTCCGCCGGCTCGCCCCGCGCGGCGAGCAGGGCCGCGATCTGGTCGAGATCGGCGGGCACGCCGCTGCGCAGCACCAATCCGCCTGGCAACAGCTCGCTCACGCCGCCCACCGTTTCGCTGGAATACTGGCTGATCGTGCCGGCCCAGCCGGATCAGTCGGGCTGGCCCAGTCGGGCTGGCCCGGCCCAGCCGGGCTGGATCAGTCGGCGCGGGCGGCGAGCTTGCGGCCGCGCTTGCCGAGCGGGACCTGCGACATGTCGGCGGACTGCGAGCTCAGATTCTTGAAACCGTAGCCACGCGCACTCAGATACGCCGCGGCGGTGCTCTCGGCCCGGGTGACCGCGGCCGGGATGTCCTGCTCGCGCTCGACGGTCTCGGCGACGCGGAAGGTGAAGAACGGCCGGGCCGCGATGTCGTAGGTCAGCGACCCCTCGGCGGTATACGCGGCGAACGCGACATCATGATCTGCCGCGCGGGCCAGCAACTCGGCGCGCTGATCGGCGGTGAGCCCGTCGAAGGCGCCACGGACGGTGACCCGGATGGTGCGTTTGTCCATCCGGCGACCGTAGCGGGCCGCCGGGACGGGCTCCACCGGTTTACCGCTCCCCCTACCGCTTCAGGCTTACCGCTTCCCCTGCTTCGGGCTTACCGCTTGCCTACCGCTTCGGCGGGGAGTGCGGCAGCGGTGGGTCGTTCTGCGGGCCGAACGCGGTCAGGAACTTGTCCCGGAAGTCGTCCATCGGCCAGACCGGCGCCTGCGGGACCGGCTCGAGCCCGGCGTTCCAGCCCCAGCCCGCGATCCGATCCAGAACCGCCGGGTCGCGGGTCACCACGGAGATCGGCACGTCGTGACTCGCCGTGGCGCCGACCACGATCGGGTTCGGCTGGTGGTCGCCGAGCATGACCAGGACCAGGTTGTCGTCGCCGTACTCCCGCACCCAGGAGACCACGCTGTCGATCGAGTATGTGATGGACGTGGCGTAGGCCTCGCGGACGGTCACGGCGTCCTTCCACACCTCGCCGGCCGACTTCGCGCCGCGCTGCTGCGCGGTGTAGATCGAACCGTCGCCGACCTCGTCCCAGCCGACCAGGGCCGGGATCGGCGCCCACGGGGTGTGGCTGGACACGAAGGTGAGCTCGGCCATCAGCGGGTCCCGGCCGGGCTTGGTGTATTCCTGGTCGGTGAACGACTTGAGGGTGAACTGGTCGGGCATCGTCGCCCAGCTGAAGGACGGCCCGTGATAGCCCAGGGTGTGCGAGTCGTAGACGCGGTCGAAGTCGTAGAACTTGCCCTCCGGCCACGCGTAGGTGATGCCCGGCTCGATCCCGACGGTCTGCCACGCCGAGGACTTCCGGAAAGCGCTGGTCAGCGTCAGCCGTTCGCCGGAGACCAGGCTGCGGTAACGCTGCTGGTTGTTGATCCACACACCGGAATGGAAGGTCGCGTGGGCCAGCCAACTGCCGCCGCCGCTGGTCGGCGAGGTGAGGAAACCGCTGCGGGCGGCGAAGCCGTCCGCGGTGAGCTGCCGGGTGCCGTCGGCCAGGCTCGCGTCGACGCGCTGGTTAAATCTCGGATCCTCGATCGCCGAGCGGCCGTAGCTCTCGATGAAGGCGAACACCACGTCCTTGCCGCGCAGCCCGGTCAGCAACTGATCGGCGGGCACGTCACGGAACGCGTCGTCGGCGGCCTCGGCGGCGAACTTCCGCCGGTCCTGCAGCGCGGCGGGGACCTTCAAAACGTTGTCGTGGGCCAGCACGGCCGCGCTGTCGGAAGCGACATAGACCGTCGACACGAACGAGGTGCCGAGCAGGGCGCAGGCCATCCAGACCAGCGAGGCCGCGGCGACGCCACGGGTGCTGGCGGTGCGGTGCGCGGCGGCGACCGCGGCCAGCCGGCGCACGGCCAGGGTCATCAGGACCAGGACGCCGGCGGCGAGCAGGATCGCGCCGGCGATCGCGGCGATCCCGGCGGGCCGGCCGAACGAATCCTTGACGAACCGGTAGGCGTCGGCGAACAACGGCCAATCCAGCACCGGGTCGAACTGGCGGGCCAGGATCGAGTAGAACCCCATGTCGATGACCTTGATGATGGTCAGCAGGCCGAGCATGGCGCCGAGCACCCCGGCGACGATGCCGCGGGCCCGGGCCGGCAGCACGATCAGCACGGCAAGGGCGGCCAGGGCCTCGATGGGGATGCGCACGAACGCGGCCGGGACCGACGAGCCGGCAGGCAGGCGGGTGATCTGGTCCGGCACGACCAGGGCGAGGAAGACCAGCACCGCGGCCAGCACGGTGAACACCCCGGCGGCGACCCGACGCCGACGGCCCACCCCGGCCGACGGCTTCGGCGTGCGGCGGAAGCGCGTGAAGTACGACAAACCGACGATCCTTACCCGCTGCGGTGGAGCCCCCTGACGATCCCGAACTGTACCCACCCTCCCTGACACTTCCCGCCTGGCGCCGTCAGGGTCGCAACGCCGACAGACCGTTGTCCCCCGCCCGGGCTCCTGCGGCGGCGGGCAAAACCCGTTGCCGGGTGCGGGGCTGTGGCCGTACCGTTGAAGTCATGATTGTCAGGTTTGTGACGACGACGCCGGGATGTCCCGGCGATGCATCGCGCTGACCTGATCCCAGCGACGAAGCGGCCCCGGGTATCTGCCCGGGGCCGCTTCGGTTGTTCCTGGTGGGTGCCGGCCGCCTACCAGGAGGCACTCCATGAGCATCGACCACCGCAGGCTCGGCCGCGAGCTTGACATCTTCGACTCCGACCCGCTGATCGGCGCCGGCCTGCCGTTCTGGCTGCCGGCCGGCGCCGCCGCCCGCTACGAGGTGGAGTCCTATCTGCGCGAGCTTGAGCGGCGCGCCGGCTATCAGCACGTCTACTCCCCCGTGCTGGGCAAACGCCAGATGTACGAGCTGTCCGGGCACTGGCGAAACTTCGCCGACGACATGTTCCCGCCCATGGACCTCGGCGACGACCTGGTGCTGCGGCCCAGCCTGTGCCCGCATCACGCGTTGATCTTCAAGGCGCGGCAACGGTCGTACCGTGATCTGCCGCTGCGGATCGCCGAGCTCGGCGGCATGTACCGCGCCGAACGGTCCGGGGTGCTCGGCGGCCTGACCCGGGTCCGCTCGATCTGGCTCAACGACGCGCACACCTTCTGCCCCGTCGCCCAGGTCGGCCAGGAGGTCGCCGCCGTGCTGGAGCTGATGCGCCAGGCGCACGTCGCGCTGGGGCTGCGGGTCTCGTCGTATCAGCTGTCGCTGCGCGGACCCGGCGGCAAGTACGTCGGTGCCGACGCCGCGTGGGCGCAGGCCGAACGGCTGCTGCGGGAGGCGCTCGACGCCGCCGGGGTGCCGTACCGTGCGGTCGAGGGCGAGGCCGCGTTCTACGGTCCGAAGATCGACGTGCAGCTCGCCGACCCGGCCGGCCGCGAGTCGACCCTGGCGACCATCCAGATCGACTTCCACCAGCCGGCCCAGTTCGGCCTCTCCTACACCGACGCGACCGGCGCCGCCGCGCAGCCGGTGATGGTTCACCGCAGCCTGGTCGGCTCCATGGAACGGCTGTTCGCCAGCCTGCTGGAGATCCACGCCGGGGCCTTCCCGGTCTGGTACTCCCCGGTGCAGATCGGCGTCGTGCCGATCGGCGCCGACCAGGACAAGGCCGCCGAGGACTTCGCCGCCGCGGCGATCGCGGCGGGCCTGCGCGCCGAGGTCGACCGGGACTCCTCGGTCGGCGCGCGGATCCGCAACGCCGCCGGGCGGAAGATCCCTTATGTCGCGGTGATCGGGCCGCGGGAGGCCCCGGAGGGCAGGGTGGCGTTGCGCTTGCGGGACGGGCGGCGGTTGGCGGCGATGCCCGGCGCGGAGGCGATCGGCCTGGTCAGGGCGGTTTCGGACGCGCGCGTCCACGAGCTGCTACCCGATGCAGTGGTAGCTGAGGTTCACGACCAGGGCGGCTACCGTGGTGGCGAAGAACACGGCCCATCCCACGAGCTGGCGGGAACCCACTCGCAGGTGCGCCACAAGCGCGCCGACGAAGTACAACACGAGGCCGGCGGCGGCGAGCGTTCCCAGCAATGGCACGGCGAACCCGGCCAGCAGACCCAGGGAGCCTGCCGCCAGCAGCACGCCCAGCACCGGCACCCACGACCGGGGGATGCGCTTCATGTCGGCCTGGGCCTTGGGGTAGTCGTGGCCGATCAGGTAGGTGACGGCGGCGATGCCGGTGAAGACCGAGGCGACGATGGTGACCGTGACGTATGCAGCGAACATGAGCCGTCCTTCGTGGTGGGTTGCCGCAAGGACGAGCCAGCCCCAGAAAATGTGACGGGGAGCGGCTCGCCCTTCGCTACGGTGCCCTCCATGCTGGAAACGCAAGAGCGATTCGTGGCCTCCGGCCCGCTGCGGCTGTGGACCGAACGGGCCGGCCACCCCGATCACCCGCCGCTTCTGCTGATCATGGGATCGGCCGCGCAGGGCATCAGCTGTCCCGACACGCTGGTCGCCCGGCTCGTCGCCCGGGGCGTCCAGGTGATCCGGTTCGACCATCGCGACACCGGCCGCTCCAGCGTCGTCGACTTCGATGCTCATCCGTACGCGATCGCCGACCTGGCCGCCGACTGCCTGGCCGTGCTGGACGGCTACGGGCTGCCCGCCGCCCACCTGGCCGGCGCGTCCATGGGCGGCATGATCGCGCAGTGGCTGGCCGTGCACGAGCCGGCCCGGGTCCGGTCGCTGACCCTGCTGACCAGCTCGCCGATGGGCTACAACCCGGGTCCGGTGTGGGCCGGGGAGCCGCCTGCCCCGGATGACCTGCCGCCGCCGTCACCCCGACTCCTCGCGCATCTGGCCGCCGGGCTGCCGCCGGGCCTGGAGTCAGATGTGGCCCTGTTCCGCATCTTCAACGGACCGGTCCGCCCCTTCGACGAGCCGGCCGCCCGCGCGATGCTCGAGCTGGCCCTGTCCCGGGCCAGCGACCCGGACGCGGCCGCCAACCACCACCGGGCCGGCGGGACGTTCGCCCCCGACCGGCTCGCCCCGCTGTCGTCGATCACCGCCCCGACCACGATCGTGCACGGCGACCAGGACCCGATCTTCCCGCTCGGCCACGGCGAGGCCCTGGCAGCCGCGATCCCGGGCGCCCGCCTGCACGTCGTACCCGGAATGGGTCATGCCTTCTTCTCCCCCGGCCTGCCCGAGGAGGTCGCCGACCTGATCCGGCTGTGATCGGCAGTCAGCAGCTGCGTCAGCCGGTCCAGGCCGCCCTTGATCAGCTGCCCGTACTCGTCATCGCCGAGCGCGCCGATCCCGGTCCGCGCCCGCTGCAGGTGCTCCCGGGCGCGGTCGAGATCGCCGAGCTTGCGGTAGCACTCACCCAGGTTGAGGTGCAACGACGGATACAAGCCAGCCACCGACAGCAACACCCCGGCCTCCGCGACCCGGGCGTCCGTGAGCTGGTCGGCCGCCGTCAGCGCGCGCTGGTCCCAGACCAGCTCCTCGTGGACATCGTCCTGCACATCAGCCATCGCGTGCGCCAGCACGCAAACATGCAACGGATCCCCTTGCTCACCGCCGATCTCATCCCAGATCTGCGCGAACACGTGGCGAGCAGCCGCACGCTGGCCCTGGCCATGGTGCAACTGCACCCCATGACCGACACGGAGAAGCGTCGGATCGGTGATCATCAGCGGCTCCCGCACGACGGTGGCATGGATCGTATCCGCGCCGACACCCCGCTGCGTCGGAAGCGATGACCGGCAGGCGGGGGCGGCCGTATGGTTGACGGGTGTGTGACGGTGCCCCGGGCGAGCCCGCAGGGCCCCCGTCGAACGCGGTGAATCCGCAGGCAGACGACGCGATGCTCATCGCCGCCCTGGGCCATGCGTCGTCGTGGACGGAGCTGCGGACCACCCACCGGAGCCAGGGCATCAACTTCTTCCTGCTCTCGATCGCCTTCATGTTCGCCGCGTACGTGGCGTCGGTGAACAACGACGAGAACACGCTGGCCGGCTGCATCGGCCTGATCGGGGCTGTCGGATCACTCCTGTTCTGGCAGCAGGACCTGCGCCTGCGGGCGGTGCTCCGCGCGGGCGTGCGGCCGCTGCGTGAGGTGCAGAAGGCGTTCGCGGAAAGGCTGGGGATCCCGTCGCTCGAGATCGTCAGGCTGACCGAGCGCCCGGGGCGGCGGCAGGTCTCCACGGCGGGACTCGTGACGGCCATGTATCTCAGCGGGTTCTTCGGGTCGCTGGCCGGCGCCGTCTACGGCTTCCTGCGCTAAGGCTTCGCGCCGGTTGACATGAGCGCGTCGGGACGTAATAGTTAACCAAATGGTTCACCATCAGTTCGCGGCCCTGGGTGACCCGACCCGCCTGGCCATCGTCGAGCGGCTGGCCCGCGGGCCGACCTCCGTCGGCGACCTCGCGGCGCCGACCTCGCTGTCGCTGCCCGCCGTGCTCAAGCACCTCCGCGTGCTCGAAGAGGCGGGCCTGGTGACGACGGTCAAGCGCGGCCGCGTACGCGAATGCCGGCTGCACGACGACGCGCTCGTCGCGGTGGCCACGTGGACCGCACAGCAGCAGGCGCTCTGGTCGACCCGACTGGACGCTCTGAGCACCCTCCTGGAGGAGACATGACCACCGCCCCGCTCCTGTCGTTCGACCTGGACCGCACCTACCCCGCACCGCCCGAGCGGGTGTGGGCCGCCTGGACCCGCGCTGACCTGCTGGAGCGCTGGGCCTGCCCCGACCCGGCCTGGCTCGTGTCGACCTGCGAGGTCGACGCCCGCGCGGGCGGGGGCTACCGGCTGCGGTTCGGCCCCCGCCCGGCCGGCGACGCGTACAGCGAGACGGCGACCTTCGCGATCTTCGAACCCGTGGAGCGCCTCGTGCTCGACGTGCTCACCGAGGGCGAGGACATGGCCGAGAAATCCCGCTGCACCGTGCTGCTCCTGCCGGTCGACGGCGGGACCCGGCTCGAGCTCACGGTCGAGGGCCTGTCGGGCGCGCTGACGGCAGAACACATGCGGACGGGTTGGCAGTGGTGCCTGGAGGGCATCGCCGAGCAACTCGGCGCCGCGGCATGAGCTTGCCGACACCCTCGCCGCTGCGCTGGCCCAGGCCTTCGCGGTGTCGACTTCGAAGTCCCCGACGGCACCGATTGACGATCGCCCAACGGACACTGCGCCCCCGGATCCCGCGCCCTGACCCGTCAGCGAAACCTGGTCATCGGGCATCTCCCGCAACCGGGGTGGCCTCGGTCGCGCGGTCCAAGAACCGTAGCCGGGCGTCCTCTACCGCCTCGCAATACGCCTCGGCCGGGATGCCGCGCATGACCGACGAGTACGGGGTGAGAGTCAGCTCGGCGTACCGCACCGACTGGGCGGCGAGGCCGGCGCCGATGCCATTGTTCGTTCCCAGTGCATGTCATCCGCCGGGGCACAGGCAGCCTCCCAGCGGGAGGCACCCTTGGACCGAGCGTGGCGAATAACCATCCGTCGCAGCGCCTCTCGACCCGCATCGGGCACGCTGACAAGGCCGGTCGACGGCGACAACCCTGCGCGCGGACCGGGGAAGTGATACACCATGGATGGCGGCAGGGATCAGCGAGTGGACTTCTCCGCGTACCCGCTCAGATCGGTAAACGGCGCACCCGATAGCGCAGGTGAAGCACCCGATTGCTCTGAATCACCACGTCGGGATCCTCCAACAGGTGCTGCGCGTCGACCGACCCGAAGTAGCGCTTGCCGGACCCGAACACGACGGGTACGACGTCCATGCGCACCTCGTCGACCAGGCCCGCGGCAAGCACCTGGCCACCGACCTCGCCGGCGGCGACCTCGACCATGCGGTCACCCGCAAGCTCCTGCGCCCTGGCCACGGCTGCCTCGACGCCGTCGACGAAGTGAAACGGCGCCTCGGGGTCCCAGCCCTCGGGCTCCGGCCGGTGCGTCACGACGACCACGTGGTCGATCCCGCCCGGAGGCTTGCCGTCCCAGCCGTCCGTCATGTCGAAGACGTGGCGGCCGACGACTGTCGCCCCGATCTGGTCCCAGTACGGCCGGATGTAGTCGTAGGACGTCTGCGACACCTTCACCTCGCCGCTCTCGTCCAACGGGACGGCACCGTTGGACAACCAGTCGAACAGCGGTCCGGGCTGGTCATTGTCGTCCGCGACGAAGCCGTCCACCGACACCGAGCTGTACATGACCACCGTGCCCACGGGCTCTCCTCTGCCTTGGGGATGCCCCCAAATTAGCGTGTCGTGAGCTGTCGCTCTTGTACGAAATCAATCGGCCGGCAGCGGCCAGCCGTCCAGCACGTGGCCGGGATGTTCGCGCAGGAACCGCCGCCGGACCTCGACGTACCGGGTCGGCGTGAGCCCGGTGAACGCCCGGAACTCGTGGCCGAAGTGGGCCTGGTCGAAGTAGCCTGCGCCACCGGCGAGGTCGCCCCAGTCGACCGGCCCGGCGGGGTTGATCGCCAACACGGTGGCGGCGAAGCGGTAGGTACGGGCCAGCCGCTTCGGCGTGACGCCGATGAGCTCCTTGAACCGCTGTGCCAGATGAGTGCTGCTGACACCGGCTGCCACCCTCAGGTCGCCGATCGCCACCGCCCCGCTGGTCGCCGCGATGACGCTGCTCGCATGGCGGACCAGCCCCAGGCCGGCGGTCTCGCACAGCCGTCGCATGAGCTCCTCCTCGAGCAGCGTCAGCATCTCGTGCGGTCCGTCCGCCGTGGCCAGCCGGTCCCGCAGCTCAGCAACGGCGGGCCGGCCCCAAACCTGCTCTACCGTCGCCGGCCGGTCACACAGCTCGGCCGCGGGCATCCGCAGGAACGGCGCCAGCCCCCACGGCTTGACGTGCACGCCGACGGACCGGGTCCGCGGTGGGTAGCCGAACTCCCACGCGCGGGTGGGCATGGTGACCACGCAGCCGTCGGCGTACTCGGCCGTCTCGATGTCGGTGCCGGCGCGGATGCGGAACGGCGCCCCGAGGTTGACGATGAGCAACGCCGCCGGACTTGCCGGCAGCGTCAGCCGGGCGTACGGCGGCGCACCCTCCAGGTAGTAGAGGTCGTCGATCAGCCCGTCCAGCGGCGGTCGCGGCACTCTGGACACGTACTCCATGCCCCACAGTGTCGCCGACGGCATCGCGCGCCGGAATGGTCCAGCCGCGCTGCCGCCAGCATCGAGCCGGCGCCGATCCCGGACGAGTCGGCAACGCCCTCAGCCTTGAGGGTCATCCGCACTACAACATAACTGTCATTATGGTGCAGTGGCGGTTTGTCCGTTTCTGAGGGTCTCCTCAATTATCGGATTACCGATAATCGCAATACGATAATTAGCCCGGAGCGAACACGCGGGGCCGAGTGCGCCGACCGCCCGCAGTGGCAGGCCTGCCTGGACGATCTGATCATCTGGACGAACGACCGGACGGCCTCGTTCTTAACTCCGCGTAGTCGCTCACTTCCACCGTCCGTACTCCTCGCTGTGCTTTGTGTCTCGTTGTTAGGCTCGGCGTCGGGGGATTGCCGTGCGCGAACGCGAAAAGGGCCAGCCCGCACCAGCGCCGCCGCCGGTGGCCGATTTGCTGGCCGGGCTGCAGCGGTGGGCCGGCAACCGGGCGGTGACGTCGCTGCTCGAAGGGTCCGCCGACGCGGTGGCCCGCGATCACGCCGAGCCGCTCGCCCGGCAGCACGGCTGGTTCGGCAGCCCGGGCGGGCTCGATGCCGGCACCGCGGTGCGGGGCGTCGGCGGCCAACTCGGCGCCGACCTGGCCCGTGACTAACAAGATCCACGAAAACGGCGCTAGCGATGATCTTGAACGTGTCCGATCTTGGATCGGCTCTTGAGGACCAGCGCTCGGACAGCGGGTACGGGCCGCGGTGCACAGCACGCTGGTCAGTGCTTTGTGACCTTTGTTAACGGGACTTGGGGGAGCGTTGGTCCCCAAGGGCCGGCGCTGCGCGAGATGCGTGGGGGCCGTTCCCCGCTGACCGCGGTGAGTCGGCCGGGGACGCGGCTGCGGGCCCGGCTCAGTCGACCGGAACGGATCTGGGCAGGCGAGGCATCTCACCGTCCCAGCCATCGACGAGGTCGGGCAGGACGGAACTCAGCACGGCGAGCTGCTCGACCGCGTCGAGAGCCCAGCCGTCCGGGTCCGGGGTGACGTCCTCGAGCGCCACCATGACCAGGATGTCGCGGCCCTGGAACTCGACCGACAGCAGGTCCGCCTGGAGCATGGCCGTCACCAGTTCGGCGGTCAGAAGCTGCTGTGCCAGCTCCGGGAAGAGGGTGTCGCACCAGACGCTCACGGCGCCGTCGTCACCTTCGGTCAGGGTGATCCGCAGGGGTGGCACGGCGACGTCGAGGTGTACGGCGCAGATCGTGACCAGGTGCCGGTTCCAGGCACGGAAGATCGCGTCGGGCATCGTGATCCAGGCGTCGGCGATGGTGAACGGGTGGCCCTCCCATCTGCCGGACATCACCGCGAACGGATGCCGCAGGGCCGGCGCCGACAGGCTGTTCATCGCCCCGGCCATCGACACCGACGAGGTCCGAGGATCGATCAGCGTCCAGCGGGCCCGCAGCTCCGGCAGTTCGCCATGGAACGACACGCCGGGCTCGTCCTCGACGGACTCCTGGCGCCGTGCGGAGACCCGGGACTCCTCGCGTCCCCGCAGGATCACCGGTACGCCGTGGTAGGCGGCGATGAGCAGCAGGACACCGAGGACCGCGCCCGGCCACGAGATCCACCGGGCGGCCCAGAACAGCAGCATCGTGGCGGCGATCCCGAGGAAGAGCGGGGTCTGCCCCTGCAACGGGGTTCCGCTCGTCCGGTGTTGGCCGGTCCAGATCGGGCCGGCGGGAGTGTCCTCACGGTTAGCAGCCAGCGCGGCCCCCAGGTTGAGGACCGTCACCACCAGCGCCGCTATCGCCGTGTTCAGGTAGGCCCGGGCCCAGTCACCTCCGGTGTTGTCGACGGTGGTGAACAGGGTACCGGCGAGCGCGGCCCACCACACCAGGACCAGGAAACCCCACCCGCTGTACGCCACCATGGCCCGGCTCCCTCCTCGGAGCCATTATCCAAGCAGGCGTACGCCGGGGTTGCGGCGGATGTTGGACAGGGTTGGACACCGGTGGGCCGCCGACCCCGGCCAGGCCTACGAGTCGGCCCAGCAGGAGCCGGCCCTTGAGGACCAATGCTCGGAGAACTCACCGATGCCCAGGAACTGGCCCGCCAGATCGACGCCCTCAAGGCCGCCGACTGTGCCCGGATCTACCTCGACAAGGCATCCGGCAAGAAGGGCACCACCCGCCCCGGCCTGACCGCCGCCCTCGACCACATGCGCCGCGGCGACACCCTCGTCGTGCTCGACCTGACCCGACTCGGCCGCGACACCCGCGAACTCCTCGCGATCGTCGAGGACGATCTGCACGCCCACGGCCGCCACTTCCGGACCCTCGACGGCATCGTGCTCGACACCAGCGACGACATGTGCGGCGAACTGATCTTCACCGTGTTCGCCGCCATCGCCAAGTTCCAGCGCCAGCAGATCGTCAAAGGCACCCGCGAAGGCCTCGACGCCGCCCGCGCCCGAGGCCGCGTCGGCGGCCGCCCTCGCGCACTGACCCCCGAACAGATCACCGACGCCCGCATCCTGCTCGGCGCGGGGCAGACCCAAGCCGCCGTCGCCGCCAAACTGCGCGTTTCCCGCTGGACCCTCAGACGCGCCCTCGAAACCACACCAAGCTGACGTCTGTCGTGCCTCATCTATGCGAGACCGCACACATTCCCGGCTCCTACAACGTGCCCCTTGACCTGCTGCGCGAGCACCACGACGAGCTCCGGAACCACCGGGCACCGGTCACCGCCGGCACGCCGCGGTGGGACCTGGAAGGGCAGGTCGGCCTGGTCGCCGGCAGCATCGTGCTGCTCGCGGTGCTCGCCAGCACCCTGGTCGAACCGATCAAGTGGGTGGCCGCGTTCATCGTCGCCGGCCTGACGGTCGCGGCGCTGACCAACACCTGCGCGATGGGCATGCTGCTGGCCGAACTGCCCTACAACCGCGGCCCCCGCACCGACCTCGACCAGGTCGTCACCGTCCTGACCAGCGACCGGCGGTAGTCCGATGCCGTGTCACTGCATCATCTGCTGCCGGCCGGGGCGGTACCGGTCATGATCGCCGCTGTCGGGTTCGGTGCGCTCATCCGGGGTTGAGGAAGATCGGTACAGCGGTTAGCGGTTCAAATGATCTTGGTGACAGGTCTGCCGTGGCGGGATAAATCGACGTACGTTGTTGCGCTGTGCCGGTTGAGTTCTTGTCTGATGATCAGGTGGCAGCGTACGAGCGGTTCGTCGGTGAGCTGAGCCGTTCAGAGCTGGAGGGCTTCTTCCTGCTCGACGGCACCGCGCTGGATCTGATCGCGCACAAGCGCGCCGATCAACACAAGATCGGGGTGGGGCTGCAGGTCGGGACGGTGCGGTTTCTGGGGCATTTCCTGACCGAAGACCCCATCGATGTGCCGTGGTCGGCGGTGGAGTACGTGGCCAGCCAGCTGGAGATCACGGATCCGTCGGTGGTGAAGCGGTACACCGAGCGGCAGCAGACGGCGTACGAGCATTCGTGGGAGATCCGGGCCGCGTACGGGTACCGCGACTTCGGCGACGCGGGAGTGCGCGAGTCGCTTGAAGAGTTCATGGGCGCGCGGGCGTGGATCCATGCCGAGGGCGCGGTGGCGTTGTTCGAGCAGACCCGGGCCTGGCTGCGGCGCGAGCGGGTGCTACTGCCCGGGGTCAGCGTGCTGGCCCGACTGGTGTCGAGCGTTCGGGAGGAAGCCGCCCAGCGCGCTTACCAGAACTTGGCTCAGGCGGCGGCCGGCGCGGACGTCGAGTTGCCGCTGCGGTTGCGCGACCTGCTGGAGGTCCCGGAGGGCAAGAAGGTCTCCGAGCTGGAGCGGCTGCGCACGGCGCCGCGCAGCGACTCCGGGCTGGCCATGTCGAGGGCGCTGGCCCGGGTGAGTGAGGTGCTGGCCATCGGCGCCGGCGCAGCGCAGGTACAGGTGGTGCCGGTCAACCGGGTCGCCTCGCTGGCCCGCTACGGCTGGGCGGGTAAAGCGCCGCTGCTCAAGGGCCTGGCCGAGCCGCGCAAGACCGCCACGTTGCTGGCCACGGCCCGCCGGTTGGAGGCCGCAGCGGTCGACGATGCGCTGGATCTGTTCGACTCGCTGATGGCGACCCGGCTGATCGGGCCGGCACGGCGGGCGACCGACCGGGCCCGGCTGGAGGCGATGCCGCGGCTGGAGAAGGCGTCGGCCACGCTGATGGCGGTGGCCCGCACGGTGCTCGAGCTGCTGGACGCAGCTGAGGACCGGGACGTGGATCTCGAGCAGGTGTGGGCGGCGGTGGAGCGGGCCGCCGGGCCGCGCACGGCCGTGGCCGGTGCGGTGGCCACGGTGGCGGAGCTGGTGCCGGACCCGGACGCGTGGGAAGCGGACAACCGGCAGGCGATCGCGGTCCGCTACCGGGTGGTCCGCCCGTTCGTACGGCTGCTAGCCGAGCAACTGCCGCTGGGGGCAGCGCCGGACGGCACGGACCTGCTGATCGAGGTGAAGGGCCGGCTGCCGGGGCTGCTGCGCCGCCGGGTGGATCAAAAGCCGCTGGCCGAGGCGGATCTGACCATGGCGCTGGTGCCACCGATGTGGCGGCGCGCGGTACTGAACAACCCGGCACTCGACAGCGCCGCGGACCGCGACGCGTACGTGATGTGCCTGCTCACCCAGTTGCACGCGGCGTTGCGCCGCCGGGACCTGTTCGCCGACCCGTCGTTGCGCTGGGCCGACCCGCGTGCGAAGCTGCTCGACGGCGCCGACTGGGGCGCGGTGCGCGGCGAGGTCCTCGCGGGTCTCGGCCTGACCGCGCCCGTCGAGCAGCACTTGGCCGAGTACACGGCGACGCTGGACGCCAGCGTGCGGGTGGTGCCCGACGGAGAAACAGGCCGGATGCGGCTGTCGGTGTCCCGGCTGGAGAAGCTGGGCGACCCGCCCTCACTGATCGACCTGCGCAAGCGGGTCGCCGCGATGATGCCGGTCGTGGACCTGCCCGAGCTGCTGATGGACGTGCACTCCTGGACCGGCATGCTCGACGCCTACACCCACGTCGGTGGGCTGGCCACCCGCATGGACCAGCTACCGGTGACCGTCGCCGCGTTGCTGGTCGCCGACGCCTGCAACGTCGGCCTGGTCCCGGTGATCCACCCGGGTAACCCGGCGCTGACCCGCGACCGGCTCTCGCACGTGGACCAGAACTACATCCGCGCCGACACCCACGCCGCCGCCAACGCCCGCCTGGTCGACTACCAGCAGCGCATCGGCATCACCGAGCTGTGGGGCGGTGGACTGGTCGCCTCGGTCGACGGGCTGCGCTTCCGCGTACCGGTGCAATCGATCCACGCCGCGCCCAGCCCACGCTTCTTCGGCTACAAACGCGGCATCACCTGGCTGAACGCGGTCAACGACCGGTTCGCCGGCCTCGGCGCGATCATCATCACCGGCACCGTCCGCGACAGCCTCTACATCCTCGACACGCTGCTCAACCTCGACGCCGACCCGAAGCCGGAGATGGTGGCGACCGACACCGCCAGCTACTCCGACATTGTCTTCGGCCTATTCCGACTGTTGGGGTACCGGTTCTCCCCGCGCATCGCCGATGTGGGCGGCACCGGGTTCTGGCGTGCCGACGTGCCCGGCCAGCCCTCCGGGGACTACGGGCCGTTGAACGCGATCGCCCGCAACAAGGTCAACCTTGATCGGATCGTCACGCACTGGCCGGACATGCTGCGGGTGGCCGGCTCCCTGATCACCAACCAGGTACGGGCCTACGACCTGCTGCGAATGCTGACCCGCGACGGACACCCCGCTCGGCCAAGCCCTGGCCGAGTACGGCCGGATCGCCAAGACTCTGCACCTGCTGGCCATGGTCGACCCGGTCGACGAAACCTACCGGCGCACCGTGACCCGGCAACTGAACATCGGCGAGTCCCGCCACTCCCTGGCCCGCAAGATCCTGCACGGACACCGCGGCGACATCATGCAGCCGTACCGCGCAGGGCAGGAAGACCAGCTCGGCGCGCTCGGTCTCGTCCTCAACGCGGTCGTGCTGTTCAACACCCGCTACATCGATCTGGCCGTCACCGCGCTTCGCGAGCAGGGCTACCCGGTCCGTGATGAGGACGCTGCCCGCTTGTCACCGCTCGGTTACGCGCACATCAACATGCTGGGCCGTTACACCTTCCCCGCCCTGTCGAGTGCGCAGCGGCTCAGGCCGCTGCGCGACCCGGATACCGATGTCGGCTGAGCCGTGACGCTGCTCGATCTCGCGGGGAGCCTGCGCTGGACCAGGTCGTCTGGGTGAGAAGAGAAGGACTTGGCGGGCCACGCATCGGCGAGCGGGTGGGCCTACACCTCGACCCAGTAGTGGAACACCACGCCTTCGCCGTCTCGCACTCGCACGGACCCTTGGCTGCTGAAGTACGGCGGGTTCCCGGCTGCGCCCACGTAGCTCAACACTGAGACCTCACGACCCAACCCGATGGATAGCGAGTCCCCATCGTCGACGGTGACCACAGCGATCAGTGGCTGGCGGGCTGCATCCTGTTCTGCCTCCGAGAATGCGTGCCGGAACTCTTCATCGCAGGTGACGAGATGGCCATCTTCGTCGCCTCGCCACTTGATCTTGGCGTGCAAGCCCTCTCCTCAGGGAGTCGCGATCGCAGTGAGGCAAGGCTAGCGGGATGTCCGAGAGCTGCTCAAGATCAATCACGCAGATCGCGTAGAGGTGCCGGTAAGCGTGTCACCAGCCGCGAACGGCGTTGATCAGCGAGGAAATAGGGTGACGTTGACCCCCAGTTCGTAGATCTTGATGTCGTGAAGGCAGACGACATGAACGGCGGCGAGAACTGGACCGGCGGCTTCTACGAGCTGTACCTGATTCTCGGCCCGGTCAATGATGACAACCTCGACCGAGCCGTGCGGGCGCTCTGGCGTGCAGCGGGCATCGACGGCTGCCGAGTATCCGGAGTCGACGCGTCTGGACTCGTGGATGTCGAGCCTGGCGCGGCCGCGCTACTCGAGCACGGTCACCTCCGAGGGACGACGACGCTGCCGTCCGGCGACCGCGTCGTCTGCGGCGGGTTTTCTTCTCGGTATGAGGACGTTGACCGGCTGGATTTTTACCTGCCGCTCGGCGCTTTGGCCCGAGTTGATCGCAGAATCGGCGGCTATCCTTTCGACGAGCACAGCGGTGTCGAGTCGCTTTCTTGGCGTGTCCCGCTCGACCGTTGGCTCGCCGACGTGGCTGCCGTGGTGCACGGTGTTGTGCCGTTGCAGCGTGCGCTGATCGGCTTCGAAGTAGATGAGGATGCCGACATAGCCGCCGACCGTCGGTATGCCGCCGTCCTCCTGCCTTCTCCTGAAGGCTTGGACTACCGTCCCGCTAACTCCTGACGCCGGGGTGGGTGTCAGGGCCAGGAGAAGGATTTACGCTGACGGCCATGATCGAGAGGCCTACGCGGGGCTGGCGACGTGAGGTGGCGACCCAGGAAGCGGCTGTTGCCGCCGGAGGCCTGGATCCGGATGAGGCCTATGCGGCCGAGCTGTGGCCGGCGGACTTCACGGCGGCGGTCGACGCCGTCTTGGACGCGTACGAGCACGACGCCGCGGCCCTGGACCCGACGGCAGACGAAGCGGTCTGGGCAGCCGTTGAACGGGTCGTACGGGGGTTGAACGCTGCCGACGAGCGCCATGGCGCCATCGAGACCGGGGAGCGGGACGAGCTTGCCGAGTACATCGACGCGGTCCTGGCGGATGCCGGTGTGAATGTTGCTGCCCTTACCGCCCGGCGCGGCCTCAGCCGCGCAGAGCTGACTGACTCCTGGCGGGACTGGTGATCGTCAGCTGCGCTCTCGGCTCAGGCGGTGCCGCCGAGACGACGACGCGCCGTCTCTACAGCATCAGCGCCAGCGCGGCCGCTGTCTGGCACGCCCGTGTCCGTCAGGAAGGCCTCGATCGTGTCGAGATGCCCGGGCTGCAGACCACGGTTGGGTAGAGGCGCGATCAACAGCGCGCGGCCGGTTGCGACGAGTTCATCGTGCACCGGTCCGCTGGTGGGTACGGCATCGTCGTCGGTCCAGATCAGCTGATGTCCCTGGTCCAGGACGGTGCGGGCGGCGGCGAGTTTGGCTGCGGGTGCCTCGCTGTGGCTGATCGGGTCCAGGCGCGTTCCAGCCGCGGCAGGGCGAATAGACGCTCGATCTGGTCGGCATCAGCGCACCAGGTGGAGCACCAGCGCACCGTGACGGTCCCTGTGTTGTGCAGGGATCGGATGCGGGTGATCATGGCCGGCGCCCAGCGCAGCCGGTATGGGTGGCCGCCGCCGTACGCGGTGCCGTTGCGAGCTGCGGCGCTCCAGCCGGGTCGGGTGGCGTTGAGAACGCCGTCGACGTCGAGCAGGCCCGCCCTGGCTTTGTCGGTCAGTTTGAGCGCCGGCCGTCGGCCACTTCTAGCGCCGCTTGATTTCGGAGCGACTCCGTGTCGGTGAGTTTCAGCGCCGCTCCGTGTCGCTTCGTTCGTTGGCCGCCGCCCTTGGTCGCCGCGAAGATCGGCCTTACAGGGGTGGCAGTCGATCGCTGGGGCCGGGCGATCGGCGCTCTATCTCGGCCACCGAGGCGGCCGACCGCATCCGCGAGAAAGTGCGCTTCTACGACTGGAACAGGGCGACGGGCGAGGTCCGCTGGATGACCGCCTTCGACACCACGGAGGCCGACGTCGACGCGTTCGTCGCCGTCATCCGCGACGAACTGGCCCGGTAGCGCCCAGCACGTCCTCGGCCAGGGCCCGTACGGCATCGGGCGCGACAACGGCTGCCGTGCTCAGCGTGCGGTACCACGGCCCGGTGCCGGTCGCCTCCACCAGCACCCGGACGGCGTCCTCCACGGCCCCGGCCACGGCCAGGTCATCGGCGAGTGAGTAGAGAGCCCAGGCCCGGGACTCGGGATCGGTGACCGCCAGGGCGAACGGCTCGGCCCGGTCGAGGACCCGCCGCGCCCCGGCCCGGTCACCCGCCTCGGCCATCGCCCGCCCGACCTGGCCCAGTTCGAAGGCCGGGTTGGTGGTCCTCAGCGCGGTGCGTTCGGCCAGCTCGAAATCGCCGGCGTCGATCAGCTGCTCCATCAGCCAACGCCGGGCCAATGTGCGGGTGGCCGGATGCCCGACGGCGAGGGCGGCCTCCTCGGCGTCATCGACCACTGCCCCGGCCCCGGCCCGGTCTCCCGCGGCGGCCAGAGCGGCGGCCAGCTCACCCAGCGCATCGGCGCGCGCGGACGGCGACTCGATCACCGCAGCGATCGCCTTCGCCCGCTCGAACTCACCGGCCAGCGCCAGCGAACGCACTAGCTGCTCCTGCGTCGTGCCGCGCGTTCTGACGTCGGTGATGGTGGCGGCGAGCCGCAGTCCCCGGTCGAAGTCACCGGCATTCCCTAGGGCGGACGCCAGTTTCAGCACCGACGACTCACGAACGGAGCGATCGGTGATCTCCGCGATGAGCCGCTCGGCCCGATCGAACTGACCGGTCAGAGCCAAGGCAATCACCGCGCTCGAATGCGCCGAGTCGCGGCTCTGCGGGTCACTGACGCCGGCTGCGAATTCCTCGGCCCGGCGGGCGACCCGCTGGGCCTCGGCCGGATAGTCCTCGAGCAGCACCTGCGCCAGATAGTTCAGCTTGCGCGCCTGATCCTCGGGGTAAGGCTCGTCGGCAATGCTCTCCTGGGCCCGCTGCGCTGCCCGCAAGGCCGCCACCCGATCGTCGGCCTCGGTCAGCGGGCGCACCAACTCGATCAGGGCGTCGCTTCGCGGGCCCACGTCAGCGATGGCGTCGACGATCCGTTCCGCCCGGGGGATGTCACCGGCCCCGACCAGCAGCATCGCGAGCCCGCCCTGTGCCTCACCCCAGTTCTGGCCCTGAGCGATGGCCGCGATGAGCTGCTCCGCCTGGTCGAAAAGACCCACCCCGGCCAGCCTCTGCGCAATCGCGGAAGGATCCCAGTTCCCCGACCCCGAGGGCTCGTCGACCGCCGCCTGCGCCAGCCGAGCGGCGACCCGCGCCAGCGCCTCCCGGTCCCCGACCGTTTCCAGCGCCCACAACAGCTCGCAGAGCGCCTCCATCTCGTCCGCCACAACGGACGCGACAGCGCACCTCTGCCGAGCCAGCCGCAACGCGGCGGTTACATCAAGATTCTCTACCACGCCGCGAACCTACCGACCCCCCGCAACGCCGCTATCCGCAACGAACTTCAGAGGCCTGCCGCGTCGTCGTAGCGGCGGCGGGTATCGGCCACTTCCTGGCTGGTCAGCGTCTCCTTGAGGGCGAGCTCGACGTTCTCCTGCGCGCCAGAAGCATCACCGGCGGACCTGGCTGGCTGATCGACATGCTCGCCCTGACCCGCCGGCGCCTGGAAGCACCCGCTGAGACCGGCGGGCAAAGCGCGCGCCAAGACGTCTGAATAGCACCAGGTGGCTCTCAAACTCACCGATATTGATCATGCCGAACGGCCCCAGCTGGCTCTAAAACTCGCCTACAAACGGCTCCCGTTCTCGCCGACGTAATCACCCGTCCGGTAGCTTCCAGCAAAAACCAACGACTAGGCATTGATCTTGGTTTGGGCGGTCCGCCGCGGACCGGCCCGCGGCGGACTCCGGCGGTCAACCGGCGGTCAGCCGGCGGTCAGGCAGAACGGGTGACCGGCCGGGTCCAGCAGCACCCGCCACCGGTCGCCGCCCGGCTGGTGGTCCGGCCTGACCGCGCCGAGTCCCAGCGCCTGCTTCTCCGCGGCGTCAAGGTCCTCCACCCGGAGATCGAGGTGGAACTGCTGCGGCACGTCCTGACCGGGCCACTGCGGGGGCCGGTATCCGTGGACTCGCTGGAAGCCGAGGTCGCAGCCCGAGCCAGCGGTCAGTGCGACGAACTCGTCGGCGTCATAGCCGAGCTTCATGCCTGTCAGCTCTTGGTAGAACCGGGCGAGGGCCCGGGGATCGGCGCAGTCCATAGTCACGCCTCGCACCGTGGCAATCGGCATTGTCCACTCCTTCTCATCCAGGTCCGCGGGCCGCGCGGTCGCGCTGTGGCCGCAGGTAGTGATCCAACCGCACTGTCGTGGCCCGGCTCCGCTCGTTTCGGGCGTCGGACAACGCTTGTCCCCGGGCTTCGGCCGTGTGCGTCGTTGCAGCACCACCCCGGGTGGGGACGGCACCGGCCGGTTCGCGGGCGACGGCGAGCGGGACGCGCGTGGTGGCGCGGAGCACGACGGTCACACCTCCGGAGTCCGGCGCGGGCTGACCAATGCCAGCACGACGGTTGTGGCGGTCAACGCGCTGGCGACCCAGAACGCCCGCGACATCCCGTCGATCGGCGCGGCCGCGGACGTTGCAACGGTGACCAGCACGGCTAGCCCGAGTGCGCCGCCCACCTGCTGCATCGCGTTGAGCAGGCTGGCCGCCGCGCCGGACTCGGCCGGCTCGACCCGGGAAAGAATCGATGTGGTCAGCGGCGCAAAGACGAGTCCCGCGCCGGCGCCGAAGAGCAGCAGCGGGCCGAGGATGCCGTCGGCGTATCCGGAGTCCCGGGAGATCTGCGCGAGCCAGACCATGCCGGCGGTGACCACCACACCGCCCACGGCGGCCAGCCTCGGCACACCGACGCGAGGCAGGAGCCGGACCGCGAGCGCGGATGAGGCGAGAATCCAGATTGTCATCGGCAGGAACGCGAACCCGGTCCGCAGCGCGCCGTAGCTGTGCGTCTGTTGCAGGAACTGGGTCAGGAAGAAGAACATGCCGAACATGGCCGCCGGGAAGAGCAGCATCGTCACCAACGCGGTGACGCGGGCCCGGTCGGCGAACAGTCGCAGCGGGACGATCGGCTCCCGGACGCGGGTTTCCACCACGAGGAACGCCCCGAGTAGCGCCACCGCGCTCGCCAGGGCGGTCAAGGCGATCGGATCACCCCAGCCGTCGGTGGAGGCCTGGGTGAGTCCGTAGACCAAGGCGATCATCCCGGCGGTCGAGGTGAGCGCGCCCGCGATGTCGACCTGGCCGGCCCGGCGCGGCGTTTCCCGGACGACCACTGGAGCGATGGCAACCACCGCGACCGCGATCGGCACGTTGATGAGCAGAACCCACCGCCACGATGCCCAGTCGCTCAGCACGCCGCCGAGGATCAGGCCCAGCGCCGTCCCTGAGGCCGTGACTGCCGTGTAGACCCCGACCGCCCGGGTGCGGGCGGGACCGTCGGCGAAGTTCGCCGGGATGAGGGCGAGCGCGCTGGGTGCCGCGAGCGCGGCACCGACGCCCTGAACCGTACGGGCGGCCAGCAGGGACCACTCCGCAGTGGCGAGGCCACCAACGAGTGAGGCCAGGCCGAACACGGCGATGCCGGTGACGAAGACCCATCGCTGGCCGAGGATGTCACCGGCTCGCCCGCCCAGTAGCAGCAGGCCGCCGAAGGCCAGCGCGTACGAGTTGACCACCCAGGACAGGCCGCTTGCGGTGAAGCCGAGGTCGGCCTGGATCTTGGGGAGCGCCATGTACACGACGGTGCTGTCCAGTACCACCATCAACTGGCAGGCGGCGATGATCGCCAGGACGGCACCACGCCGGGATGTAGATGCGCCCGGCGCGGGTGCCGTGCTGATAGGCGCGGTGGCCCTGGTCGACATGGGAAGTCCCCTCGTGATCGACTAAGCTGAGGCTGCCTCGACAACATATTGAGGCAGCCTCAACTTAGCAAGGGGTTACCGTGACCGCTGCGAACACGCCCCACCGCCCGATGCGTGCCGACGCCCGCCGCAACTACGAACGGCTGCTCGCAGAGGCGGAGGTCGCCTTCCGGGAACAGGGCACGGAGACGTCGCTGGAGGAGATCGCGCGCCGTGCCGGGGTGTCGATCGGCACCCTGTACGGGCACTTTCCGACCCGACAGGCGCTGCTCGAAGCGATGCTCCACGAGAGCATCGACCGGCTCGTCGCCATCGCCGAGGAGTTGCTCGCCCACCCGTCGCCCGGCGAGGCCCTCGCCCGGTGGGCCCGCGCGACCGCGGCGCACATGTCCGCCTATCGAGGCCTGGCCACCTCGCTACTGAGCAGCCTGAAGGACGAGAATAATCCGCTGTATCGGGCGTGCCAGCAGATGACCGCCGCTGGACAGCGGCTGCTCGACCGTGCGCGCACGGCGGGTCTCGTGCGGGCCGAGGCCGGCGCCGACGACATGTTCGCGCTTATCAACGCGGCGGCCTGGGCCCGCGAGCAGGTCTCCGCCGAGCAGGGCGACCGCCTGCTGGCATTCATGCTTGACGGACTGCGTCCGGTGCCCGCCGAGACTCGCCGTCCCGTCGACCCCGGCCCGTGAGGTAACTGGCCCGCCCGTAGCTTCCAACGAAATCAACGGCTTAGCGCTGATTTTTCGCTGGAAGCTACGGGCGGGCCGAGTAGCCAGACCGGCCGCCTCACTGCGCCTGGCCTGTGGGCGTGGTGGCTGCCGACGTGGTGAGCCGGGTGGCGGGGTCGGTGCGGATGTTGCGGTAGATGGTCATGGCCGTGACGCCGCACGAGGAGGCGATCTCGGCCATCGTGAACTGCTTCGAGTCGTACATGCGCTGCGCCTTGTTGACCAGGGCCGGAGTCATCTTGGGTTTGCGGCCACCAGTGCGGCCGCGGGCGCGGGCAGCTGCCAGGCCGGCAAGGGTGCGTTCCTTGATGAGGGCGGCCTCGTATTCGGCCATGAGGGCGAACATCCCGAAGACGAGCTTGCCGTGGGCGGTGGTGGTGTCGACGATGCCGTTGGTCAGCGACTTGACCCCGACTCCGCGGGCTTCGAGGACGGCGACGATGTCGACCAGGTCGCGCAGGCTCCGGCCGAGCCGGTCGATCTTCCAGATGATCAGGGTGTCGCCGGGGCGAAGGTCGTCCAGGCATGCCTGCCACTGCGGGCGGTCGGCCTTGGTTCCGGTGGCGACGTCCTTGTAGACCTTGAGGCACTCCTCGATAGCGAGGGCATCGAGCTGGAGTTGCGGATCTTGATCGGCGGTGCTGACTCGGGCGTATCCGATCTTGTGTCCCACCGGGCCACTCTATCGAAACTCATGCGCTGAACGAAGTCTTGGTTCCTTGTTTTAGTTATGGGTTTTGATGGTCCGCCGTGCTGGGGCGATGGTCGGCGGCGGCTGACTCGGCGAAGGTCTATCGAAAACGAAACGTCTGCGATAGGCCCCACCTCAAGATCATTCTCAGCGCTAACCCCTGTACCGCTCTTCCTCAACCCCGTCATCGGGATCCTGCTCGGCCTGCTCGGCGGCGGCTCGATCCTCGCCGTTCCCGCCCTGGTCTACGGCGCCGGGCTCACCCTGGCGGCGGCCGTGCCCACCTCGCTGCTGGTGGTCGGCGTCTCGTCGGCCACCGCCCCGCTCCCGCGACTAAGGTCGGGGCTGGTGCAGTGGCGCATCCCCGTAGCCGCACTGCTCACCAAGCTGTTCCGCAAGCCATACCGGTCCGTGGGCCCGCAGCAGGCGGCCGCGCTGATCGCCGACGGTGCGGTGCTGCTCGACGTGCGTGAACCGGCAGAGTGGCGTGCCGGGCACGCGCCGCGGGCCCGTCCGGGCCTGCGTCTCCACTCGCCCCGAGCTGCTGTCGCAGCTGACCGCCGTGGGCAAGCCACCGGCCAGTGCGCTGGTCCTGGGGATCGAGGTGACTGCCGCGGACCCGCCGCCGTGCGCTGAGGCCGAGGTCGGCGCGGGGGCGGCGGGTCCGTCGTCGCGTCCTATTCCTCCGGCTCCCAGGCGATCAGCTGGTCGAAGACGCGTCGGTCGCCGTCCACCTCCAGGGAGTCCATCAGAATGCGGCCGTAGCAGAACATGACCAGCTCATTGGCCGTGCCCCGGGCGGAGACATAGGCCGTCTCCGGGCCCTCGCCGGCGACCGGCGTGGGGAGGCGGGCGGTCCGGGCGCCGTCGGCGGAGAACCAGAGCCGCCAGGAACGGCCCTCGGTGGCGTGGTAGTCGATGACCGCGGGCTTGTGCGGCCACGCGGCCGTCGTCGCGACGCAGGTGGTCAGGAACTCGTCGACACCGTCGAGGGCCACCTCGTCCGGCAGCGGCTGCGGGGCGCCCACGGCGACCTGGGCGTCGTAGGTGTGCACGGCGACCTGCTGGAGCTGGTGCCGGGCGACGGCACCAGTCGTCTGCGGCGACTGCGACGGACCCCACCACGTCCAGCAACCACGATCCGGGCCGGCCTCCCGCAGCGCGTCCAGCAGCTCCCCCGTCGCCGCGGCGAACCAGGCCAACAGGGCCTCGCGCTCCCGGGGCGCCACCGGGGCAGACATCGCCGGCGGAGCGTCGGCGGGCCCCGCGGCCACGATGGCGGCCCACTTGCGGCGCCCGTCGCCCAGGTGCCGCACCAGGTCGAACAACGTCCACTCGGGGCAGGTCGGCACCCGCACGTCGAGGCTGGGTGCCGCGGCGATCGCCGCCCGGAAAGCGGTCGATCGTTCGTCCATCAGCCGCAACAGGTCAGCGAACTCCAGAGTCTTTTCCACCGCGGCTTTGTACCACCCCCCTCCGACAACCGACAGCGGATTTCCCCACCCCCGGCGGCGGGGCCACGCGGAAAGTCCGTTGCCCGGCGGCCCACGGTTGACCATGCTGGCGAGAATCCGGCAAGGCATATAACGGACGCTCACGGTTCCGCGAGGCGAGTGGCAGGAAGCCCTGCACGTCACCATTCACGAACGGCGACCAACAACATTTGATGGCTTGCCATCTGGGGTCCGCGACGGCAGGATCTCCCCATGATCAAAAGAATCGAGCCCGCCGGTATCCGGTGAGCGTGTTCGAAGCCCGGGTGGACCGGGTGCTGGGTGCCGGCCCGTTCTGCGAGATCGGCCAGCCGCGCGTCACCGCGACCCCGCCCGACGGAGCGCTCATCGCGGTCGGCGGGGCGTTTTTCCGGCCACAATGGCACGGTCGTGACGTCTCTCGCCGTTCGCAGCCGGATCCGGGTTGGCATCGGTCGGCGGTTTACCGCTCCGACGATCTCACCTGCCTGTTCCAGGTGACTACGCGTTGGCCCGCCAACGCGCTCGCCTTCCATCCCACCCTGCCGTTGTTGGCGATCGGCACCGGCGCGTACGACGGCGGATGGGCCTACGAAGGCGAACTGCTCCTGTTGGACCTTTCCACTGGCGCTACCGTGTCGCTGCTGGAATATCCCCGGGAGGTTCGTCAACTCACCTGGCAGGATCCGGAAACTCTCGCTCTGGTGCTGGCCATCCCTTGCGACGAGGACAAGAAGACGTTCGGCACCACGGCTCTGGCCTGCACCATCCGGCGCGACGACTGGGACCGGGCCACCGCGGGCATGCTGCAAATGCCCTACGGCGAGGAACCACACGCGGACGAATCTCGAACTGATCTCGTTGTCGCTGCCGCTGTTATCGCACAGCTGTGTACGGAACGAGGACGCGCGTGGACGCCCCGTCGCGAGGTCTGGGCGGTGCAGGCTCTCGACGATGGCCGTGTTCTCGCCGCACTTGAAGGCATCGCTCTGGAGTGCTGGGCACCGACGTCCGAAGACTGTGCCTGGCAGGTGCCCGCGCGGTCATGGCCTCCCGGGCGGACGGCCGGTGGGCGCTGCGCGACACCGAACACGACACCACGACGACCGGTGAGGTCAATGGGATTCATCGCGCGGCGGGCATCTGTTCGGCGGCTGTGGCGCCTACCTCAACGATCGTGCCGGGCCAGCGCTCGTCCACGTCGGCACCGTTCACGACGGCGCCGGGCTGTTGCCCGGGAACGCTTTCGTGGCGCGGCGCGCGTATCCGACGGGCGAGCCGCAATGGGTCTTCACCGCCGACCACCAGGCCACCGCCCTCGACGTGGACGCCGACTTCGTCTACGTCGCCTTCAACTCGGGGGAACTGGTCATCCTGCGCGCCGCGGACGGCGTGGTGCAGGTACGGCAGCAGTTACGGGTGAACGGCCACCAAGTCGTTCCGCTCTCACTGGCGTACGGGGGAGCGAACCGGCTTGCGATCGGCACCCTGGACGGTCGGGTGCTCGACTGTTCGGTCGCAGCCTTGCCGCGGCCGGAATGCAAAAACAGACGAGATGGCGTCGCGGATCCGCGGCGAGGTCAACAGGGAGATCTTCGCCGCGGTCACCGGTCGCGTCGTGGCTGAGTGCCACGTTCATTTCTGCGAGAGCTGGCAGGCGCCCCGCGCGGGACTGGCCAACACCAAGATCATCCTTGTCGCGGCTCTTCCGAACGTTGGTCCTTCTGAGGCCTGGTAACCGCGCGGATGCCACCCGGCGACCGGCGTCCTGGCTGAGGCCGAACCGCTACGGTGGACGCCGTGAGTGTGGCCAAGCACGGTCGTCAAGGCTCCACGGACGTCGGCGCGTGTCCCAGAGAACTGGGCCACGCAATCCTGGCCAACGCGCTCGCCCTCGCGAGCCGGGTGCTGACCTACGACGCGGACCCGGTGCGACGATGGGCCGACGACAGGGCCGACTGCAGCAGTTTCGTGCAGCGGGTGCTGCTCGGGGCCGGCGTCGCGGCTTTCGACCCCGGCCCCGAGCTCCGCAACGCCTGGACCGCACGGGCGTTCGCGACCAGGGACGATGTTTTCGTTACCGTCAGTGCCGCCGAGGCCCGTCCGGGCGACATCCTCGTCCAGGGCGGCTTCGCGACCGCTCCCGACGGCGTCACCGCATGGAAGGGACACTGTGGAATATTCCGGCAGCGCTCGGCGGCTCACCCGGAGCTACTCCAAGGGGTTTCGGTGGGCCGCCGCGGACCTGCCGTGAATGGTTTGTGGGGGGCCGACCGGCCCTGCGGGCACTACCCCTTCGGCGCCGGCCTTCTGGTCCGCCGGCCCCGTCAACCGGCGACCGTCGCGAAGCGGTGAGCCGATTCGCCGACCCACAGGTCGATGTCGACGTCGACGCCGGTTTGCCGCATGGCTGCGACGGTGGAGGCGGCATCCGCGCCGCCGTTGAGCACGCTGCCGTCGGCGCTGCAACTGCACTCGGCCGCGCCCGCAGCCACATCTTCGACGTCACCGGGAAAGTGATGCAGGTACCGCCCGGCGATCGCATCGCAGAACGCGGAGTACTCCGGGGAGTAGGTCATGAAGGTGTGCCAGCCGAGGTCCGGCATCGGTGCCGGGCCGTGGCCGGGATGACCGGCGGCGAAGGCGAGGAACCCGAGGGCATCGTTCAGGATGCGACGGGCCAGCGCATCGCCGATCGACAGGTGGGCGTAGTCCTTCACGATGCGCCGGGTAAGCCGCACCTCCAGCTGATCGATCATTGCCGCGGCCCGGCCTGGCTCGACGCCGATCCGCTGTACAAGATAGTTGATCATCGCGTCTCGATGGGTGGTCAGCAGTTTCAGATGCGGAAGGTCGTGTAGATGCATGATGTCCGCCTTTCGGCAACTCGTGCCCTCGGGAGGGGATGCTCCACTTTACCGACCGCGAGCAGGCAGAGCCTCATCGACTAGTGTGGTGACCACCAACGTTGGCCGGGTTGACCGGCGTCGTTGAGCACCGGGATACGCCGTTCCCAACCCCGGCCAAGGTTGGTGGTCACCCAACTAGCGACATCTTGGCCAGCCGCGATTTATCCGAATCGTGGAGGACGCCGCGACTACCCGTTCAAGGCTGCTTGGCGAGGCACTAGGTGGCATTCCGCTGGTCGAGCCACTTTAGAATCGCCTGGTTTGTTTCTTCCGGCTTTTCTTGCTGGATCCAATGACCGCAATCCAGGGTGACCACTTCCACATTGGGTACGAACTCTGTCAGTTTTTCAGACCTCTGGATCGTATCCCGGTCGCCATATATCATGAGTGCGGGCTGTTGGATGATCGGGTTCACGTCCGCCAACAAGCGCCAGTTGCGGTCAAGGTTCCTGTACCAATTGATGCTGCCCGTGAACCCTGATGTTTCAAAGGCGGAGACGAAGACGGCCAGTTCGCTGTCGCTCATCAGGGGCTCGCCCAGTGGCGTTTCTGCGTTGGCGAGATTGATCATCACCATTCCCGGCTCCGGCTCTCCAAGTGGCTCGTTCTTTCGGTACATGTTGCGAAGGAACCGGAACGTATTCTCTTCCAATACCGCGTCCGCGACGCCTGGCTGTCGATTGAAGTGGACGAAATAGAAGTCGCCGCCGAGTATTTCTTCCATGAACTCAATCCAGGGTTTTTCTCCGCGCTCTTGGTAAGGCAAGCTCAGGTTGATCACTGTATTCACGCGGTGTGGATGCAACAAGGTCAGCCCCCAGACGACCATTGCACCCCAATCGTGACCGACGAAGGTGGCATCTTCGTATCCGTAGTGATCGAGAAGTGCGACGAGGTCACCCGACAAGTGTTCGATGTCATACTCTGTCACTTCGGCCGGCCGGGACGAGTTGCCATAACCCCGCTGGTTCGGGACGATGACATGATAGCCCGCTGCGGCAAGGGCGGGCATCTGATGGCGCCAAGAAAAGGCATGCTCCGGCCAGCCGTGACAGAGCACAATGGGTTTTCCTGCATTTTGTCGGCCTGCTTCGAAGACTTCGAGTTCCACGCCGTTGACGGAGATAAGGGTGGGCTCGGGAAAATCGGCTGGACTCGTCGGTGAGGTCATGTCGCCATCTTGCCGACCGAAACCGGTCACCCCATGACCGGTTTATCTGAAAATGTTGTCGGCATGCGAACCGACCGGCTGGTGGCCACCCTCCTCCTGCTGCAACAGCGCGAGCACGTGACAGCAGCAGAGGTCGCCCGAGAGCTGGAGGTCTCCGAGCGCACCGCCCGCCGCGACCTCGATGCCCTGGCCATGGCCGGTGTGCCCGTGTACTCCATGCAGGGCCGAGGCGGCGGCTGGCGCCTCGTGGGCGGCGCCCGCACCGACCTCTCCGGGTTGACCGCAAGTGAGGCCCGCGCCCTGTTTCTGGTCGCCGGCCCGGCCTCGGCTTCGACTCCGGCCGTGAAAGCAGCCCTGCGCAAACTCGTCCATGCCCTGCCGGAGCCCTTCCGGGTACAGGCCCAGGCAGCAGCGTCGTCGTTCGTCATGGACCCGCAACGATGGGGGTCGAGTCGGATCGAGCACCGACCACCTCGCTTCCTCGACGAACTCCAGGACGCGGTGATCCGCGGTGTCCAGGTGCGGCTCGGCTACGCCGACGGCAAAGGTGCCGAAACCGAGAGAACGGTCCACCCGCTCGGCATCGTCGCCAAAGGTCCGTCGTGGTACCTCGTCTCCAACACCGAGGCGGGCCAGCGGACCTTCCGGATCGACCGTGTGTCGTACGCCGACCCGACCGACGATCCCGTGCACCGACCCGAGGACTTCGACCTTGCCAAAAGCTGGCGCGAGATCGCCGACGAGGTCGACCGCAGGCGAACGCCCCAGGAGATCCAGGCGGTATGCACGCCCGACGGGATAGGCAAGCTCCGGATGGTGCTCGGCGATCGGCTCGAGGTGGGAGGTTCCACGACCGACGGCCGCATCGAGGTCGTGATCCGCGGTTACAACGAGTACGCGCTCGCCGGCGAGCTTGCCGGGCTGATCGAATGGCTCGAGGTGACCGGCCCTCCGGGCGTGCGAGACCACCTGGCTTCGATCGGCAACGCGCTCGTCGAGCGATACGGCTGAGACCAGCACGAGCGCTCTTGCAGGTTCTTGTTGACCTCAACCAGGGTTCAGGTGCTTCGCTGTCGGCCATGGATCTTGATGGTTTGCGCGTTGCTATCACGGGCGCGGCACGTGGCACGGGTCGACTTCTGGCCGAGGCGTTCGCCGAACGTGGCGCCCAGATCTTCCTCTCGGCCCGCGATGTGGTGGCGGCCCGGCGGGTTGCGGATGCGATCAGCCAGCGGGGGGCTGGTCGGGCTGATGCGTTTCACTGCGACCTGGCCGCATCGGATTCGGTGCGTGGGTTCGCTGCGGCCGTGGCTGACCGGACGGGCTACCTCGATGTGCTGATCAACAATGGTGCCGCATACATCGACGGTGACGACCTGGCAGACGTCCCGGACGACACGATCGAGAGCGTGATGGCTGCGGGCGGGACCGGCACTGTGCTGCTGACCAAGCATTTGTTGCCGCTGCTGCGTGCATCGTCGCGGCCTGACATCGTCAACATGATCTCCGCATGCGGCGAGGTGGGGCACCGCCGTTCGGGCGCGCATCCGGCGTTCTACGCGGCCAAGCATGCCCACGCCGGGCTCGCGGAGATCCTGTCGCACCGGCTCCGGCCGGCAGGAATCCGGGTGATTTCCCTTTTTCCACCGGATTTCGTTCAGGACGGGCCGCGGCAGGCCGAGAGCGACCTCACGGCGCAGTCGGTCATCGACTGCGTGGTCTTCGCGGTTGGTCAACCACGAGACTGCTTCATCCGCGAATTCCACTTCGAGCAGGTACGGACTCCACACTCCTGAACGCCCGCCACGCCAACTCGACGACAAGATCCTCGATTCCGGCGCCGAGCAGCACGCCGCCCACAGCCACCCGGACGGGCACCGGCGACGCATCCCCGCATCCCGCCAGCAGCAGGACTCGCCATCGACACCAACCCACCACACGTGTGGCACCAGGAGATCGTCTCCATAAACGTGCCGGGCTACGACGGCGTGGCCAACGACTACTTCCTCGTCCGCACCCCGGCGTTCACCCCGCGAGGTGTCCCGTCCAATTGCACTTGGTTCGAGGCCGGGGCTGTGAGCTGCGGAGAGAGCAGCTTGACCAAGACTGCGGTGGTGATCATGTCTTGGTGAAGGTGCTTCGTGTGGGAGGTTGTGGAACACGGTGTACCTCGACCACGCGCTGACGGCGCTGGGCGAGCAGGGCTACCCGATGCTGGAGGCCGGCGTGCTCACCGCCGAGACCATCCGCGGACCCTGACATCAGCCGAGTAGTTCGCGGGTGGCGGCGTTTTCGAGCCAGGCGGTGTACCGCTCGACCGGCCAGCTTCGGTGGCGGCAGAGCAGTTGGTGCATGTGGGGTGAGGCGAGCGCGTAGAGGGTGTCCGCCGCCGTGGTGGGGTCGAGCCCGTCGCGGAGTGCGCCCCGTTCGTGCAGCGCGGTGGTGAGGGCGAGGTGCACGCGGTGGGTGGCGGCGGCACCCGCGTCGGCGGCGGCGCGCATGTCGGGGTCCGCGCCGGCCGCTTCGACGCTGACCATGATCAGGTCACCGGCGCGTTCGAGAAGGTCGGCGGTGTAGGCGATCAGCTGCGCGATGGCGGCCCGTGGGTCGGCCTGCCCTCGGGCGGTGGTCATCTCGGGGCGGTCGAAGACCCGGACGGTCTCCTCGTCGCCGACGATGGCCACGCCAAGTGTGTGCGTGAACAGCACCGCCTTGGTCGGGAACGCATCGTAGAGGGTCCGCTCGCCGACGGCGGCGGCGGCGGCGACGTGCCTCATGGTGGTGGCGACGTAGCCGCGCTCGACGAACAGGCGTGCGGCCGCCTCGCGGATCCGGGCACGGGTAGCTGCCGCGGCAGCGGCACGCGCCTCGGATCGGTATGCCCTCTTGACGTCGTCGGCCATGAGACGCATCCCACACATATTGGCCGTAGTGATACTGCGTCGAAATTCGGAGGCAGTGATGATCAGCCCAGTCCTGGCCGGCATCCACCATGTGAAGATCCCGGTCACCGACCTCCACCGCGCCATCGACTGGTACGGGCGGGTCTTCGGTTTCACCGTGACCATGGAGTTCCCGGAGGGCGACGGCGTCGTGCGCGGGGTCGCCGGCACCGTGCCCGGCCTCGGCGACACCCTGCTCACGCTGCGGGTCAACCCCGAAGCCGCGAACGGGTGCGTCGGGTTCGACCCGGTCAGCTTCGCCGTCGACGGCCACGCCGACCTCGCAGCCTGGGCCGCCCACCTCGACGCCGTCGGTGTCGACCACTCGCCGGTCATCGAGGCCTCCGTCGGCTGGCTCCTGGTCTTCGACGACCCCGACAAGATCAGCCTGCACCTGTACAGCTGGACCGGGCACGGCATCGACCACTCCGACCGACCCGGCCACGGTCGCCCCGTCACCGGCTGACCACACAGCGCCTGGGCGGTCGCTGACCGCGACGCCGGCCTGTGTCCACAACACTCCATGAGGAAGGCGAAAGACATGGATCCGAACAGCACCGCAGTCGCCGTCACCCTGGAGGACTTCCACTGCTTCGCCCAGAAGGACGGTGAGCCGCCGATCATCGACGCCGAGGACGACGAGCCGTACGCGATCGTGTTGTCCGTGGATGGCAACGGACACGCCGTCTCCCCCGGGCCACTCGGCACTGCCACCGGCGATCGGACTTTTCCGGGTCGGCCCGTGGGAATCTATCGACCGGGCCGAGACCAAGCCCTTCGTCGCCCTGCTCGAGCACGACAGCTCCGACCCCGAGCAGGTCCACACGCGGGCCAGGACGATCCTCGGGGCATTGGTGGCCACGGCATGGGTCAATGCGCTGGCCCGGACCGATCTGGATGAGCCGGAACGGTTTGAGGTCTTCCTCGCCCGACGATCCGGATCAGGTCCTCCTGGGACCTGCCGAGTCTGGGAACCGATCGTTTCCAGACACTTAACCGGCGAGTCAACCGATCGGCTTAACGTGACTTTCCCCGAACGTTGGTCCTCAAGCCCGACCCAAGCAGGCGCTGGCGGAATGAGGACGTAAGGCATCGGTCGATATGTGGCAACTATAGCCAAGGAAGGGATACGGATGTACCGGCGAATTCTTCAGGTTACGTGCGAGACGCCCCTCGTGGGAGAGCCGCGGCGCCAGCGGTCGTCGCGGTCACCGTCAGGCTCGTGTGGTCGCCAACTCTTCATGAGTTCGTTGCTGGCTCGGGTCGGTCTTCATGGCGTGATGTGCTGCGTTGCGGAACTGTTTGGGCGAGGAGCCGACCACGCGGCGGAACGCGGTGCTGAACGCGCTCTCGGATTCGTAGCCGGTTGCGAACGCGAGTTCGGAGATTGATCGTGTGCCGCGGCGCAGGGCGTCGCGGGCGAGGCTCATTCGCCACTCGATCAGGTACTCCAGCGGCGGGGTTCCGACCTGGTTCTTGAAGGATGCGGCGAACGCCGATCGTGACATGCGGCTGATGGCGGCGAGTTCTTTGAGTGTCCAACGGTGGGCCACGTCTGCGTGCATGGCGCGCAGTGCGGCTCCGATACCGTCGTTGTTGAGCACTGCCAGCCAGCCGGTCGGCTGGTCGGCGTGGTCTGCGTGAGCGCGGAGCATGTGGACGAACAAAATCTGGGCGAGATGGTCTAGGACCAGGGAGCCGCCGACAGCGGTGGTCTCGACTTCGGTGACCAGCAGTTGGCTCAGGTGTGCCAGCAGCTTGCCGCGAGGATCCGCGGCATGGACGTGCACCAATGGCGGCAGCACATCGATCAACATGGAGGCGTTTGTGTCGTCGAACGAGAAGTGCCCGCCACAGAGGTAGGTATCCCCCTCGACCTCGGGCCCGATGTGCACAGCGCCGTTCGTGGCGTTGTCCCACAACGACGTCGCGGCGCGCGGCTCTTCGCCGAGTGCGCTGGCCAGCACGTAGGGCGGCGGGTTGCCCAGCAGATAGAAGTCGCCTTCTCGCAGCAGCACAGGCTCGTGCCCTTTCAGGGCCAGCCAGCATTCGCCCCGCACGACGATGCCGAGTTTCACATGCGGGAACGGATCGAACCGCAGCGCCCACGCTCCCGCAGCGTGCAAACCGGGCTCCACCACGGCGCGGGGGCGTAGCAGTCCGATGGCGTCAGCGATCGGATCGCTGGATGCCAGCGGCGAGGACTCCCTGGACGATCTGTACAGAACTTCGGACGTCACGTTATGGAGCGTACAGCGCTTGGCCTGCAGCATTAGTTCATGACCGCTACGAAGCAGACGGCGCTCGTCACAGGCGCCAACAAGGGCATCGGGTTCGAGACTGCACGCCAGCTCGCCCGGCAGGGTTTCACCGTCTGGTTGGCAAGTCGCGACCAGGAGCGCGGCGAAGCCGCCGTCAAGGAACTCGCCGTTGACGGCGACGTGCGGCTAGTCAGCCTCGACGTGACTGACACGGAAAGCGTCCGGACCGCTGCCGCCCGCATCGGCGACGAGACCGGCGCCCTGGACGTGCTGGTCAACAACGCCGGAGCGGGATTCCCGGAGGGAGAAGGCCGTCCCAGTACGGTGCGCCTGGAGACGCTCCAGCGCTCACTGGACGTGAACTTCTACGGAGCGATGCGCGTCACCCAAGCGTTCCTGCCGCTGGTACGGCAAGCACAGGCCGGCCGCATCGTGAACGTGAGCACCACCCTGGCGTCGATCACAACGGTCGTGGCTCCAGACAGTCCTTTCGAGCAGCTCCCGTTCTTCGCCTACCCCGCGTCGAAGACCCTCCTCAACGCGCTCACCGGATGGCTGGCCGTCGAACTCAAAAACACATCGATCAAGGTCAACTCGGTGTGCCCAGGGGCCAACGCCACCGACATGAACCCCGACCCTGCAGCGCAGCCCCCAGCAGAAGGCGCCAAGGTCGTCGTGCGCGCAGCCACGCTCGCGGCGGACGGGCCCACTGGCAGCTTCTTCGACGTGAACGGCCCTGTGGGCTGGTGACCGTCAGGCCGCAACCCGTTGGCGTTAGCGTCTGCACGTACGCCGGCGGGCGGCCGAGCCGGTAGGCGATGAGCAGCACGTCAACCTCAGCCACGCCTAGCATGACTGCGGTCCCGCGCCACCAAGTCGCCCTGCCGGAACACCAGTGCGCTGGCGGTATAGCGGACTAATGGGCAAGCCGGCCGCCTGGGTGCTTCCCGACGGAAGCCAAATCATCCGGCCCGCCGCCAGCGCCCGAGGACCGGCGCGGGTCAGTCGCCCAGCTCGACACCGACGGCGGCCGGCCGCAAAGGCCGGTAGCCGTCGGTGTCGAGCTGGGCGAGTTCGCCGTCGATGTCGACGGAGTGGGTGCCGTAGAAGTGCACGTTCTCGTGGTGGGTCGGCCAGATGTGCGCCAGGACCTCGTCGTCGACGTCGCGGCCGATCCGGCGCAGGGCGGCGACGCCGAGGCCGTGGTACTCGGTCGACCAGCAGACGATCGCGTTGGTGGCCAGGGTCAGGCACCACATCTGCTCGGTCTGCTGCTCGTGGTGCCGGCGCCGCACCGCTCCCGAAGTACCGGGACAGGTGCCGGGCGGTGATGGACTTGCCTTTGACCGGGAACCGCTGCCCGTCCGAGCTCGACAGGGTGCCGGAGCCGAACGCCCTCGTGAGCGGGAGCCGGTGGTGGTAGTTGACCACCGCGGCGTTCGCCGACTCTAGGGTCTCCGGCCGGAGGTACCACTCGGCGGTCCAGGCGAGCACGTCGTACGGCACGCCGCAGGAATCGGCCATCGCGGACAGGCCCATGTTCGTGGCCTCCGCGATGATCACGTACATCAGGTTGCGCTTGAGCTCGGCCGGCCGGGCGACCTTCCCGCCGGCATGCACCAAGTGGTCGGTGAACCCGGTCCGCGCGTCGACCTCCACCAGCACCGACGCGATCGGCACCCGCGGCAGCATCCCCGCCAACTCCGTGCGCAGCGCGTCGGCCTCGGCCGGTACGTCCTCTGCGGTCAGCGGCGGGATGATCAGCTCGCCGTCGTCGGTGAGCCGAACCTCGCCCGGGTTACCCTTCGCGAGCTGGGTCTCCAGGTCGACCAGCGCGGTGTGCAGCTCGTCGGCGGCGGCCGCGAGCGCGTCGGCGGCCTCGACCGGTTTGCCGACCAGGTGGCAGAACTCCACCTTCTGCGGCGCCCACGCCTCCGGGGCTAGCAGGAACGACGCGGGATCGGCGTACCGGCGCGAGCCGGGCACGAACACGTCGCCGGAGCGCAGGCCGTCGCGCAGACCGACCAACACGGCCAGCTCCCAGTACCGGCGGTACGCGGTGACGTCGCCGGCCTGCTCCGCGGCGACCAGGTAGCCGGCCCACTTCGTCGGCACGAACCCGACCGGCGCGTCCGCCGGGACCTTCCGGGCACCAGTCGCGTACAGACCCGTCAGGATCCCGACGGCCTGCATCAGCTGCTCGGTGCCGGGCCCGCCGTCGAACCCGACGGCGGCCAGCACGGCTGGGGCGAACTGGCGCAGGTACGACATCGACGCGTCCAACATGCTGAGCTGACCGTGATCGCGGGGCAGCCGCTCACGACGCTCAGCCCACGCCGCCCGCATCCGGTCCAGGCCGATACTGGTGCGCAGCATGCCGCCGATCTGCTCGTCGCCGATCGCGGTGTCGAGCACGATGGTCAGGATCTCGTCCAGCAACGCCTGCCGGTTCTCGCCGCCCTTTGCCCGCTCGGCCAAGGCCTCGGCGACCTTCTGCTTCGCCGCCGCCTCCCGGCCGCTGATCGCCTGGTCGAACAGCAGCAGCGTCTCGTCGAGCACGTCGACCACCGACTGCGACAGCAACGTCAGCAGAATCGGGTACCGGCGTTCCGGCTCGCGCCGCTGCAACGCCTGCACCGTCAACCGGCGGCCCACCCCGGCCAGGAACCGGCGCCGCTCCGCCGGCAGCATCGACAAGTCCACGGTGTGCGCGTCGAGGCGCCGCAGGTAGGCCAGCTTCTCCAACTCCGCCTTCACCGCGGCCGGGCTCGACGACGTCGGCCCCACACCCAGCCAGGCCAGCGGCGTGCGGCCGAGATAGGCATCCGGGACCAGCAGCAGATCCAGCTCGGCGCACCGCCGGTCGGAGAGCAGGTGCCGCACCCGCGACCAGGTCTCCGTCCTCGCGTGAGCCCGAGCCGCGGCCACCCGTCGTAGCAGCAGGATCACCCCGGGCCGGAGCACCCGCGACGACAGCAGGTACTCGCAGGCCAGCCGGAACAGCAGCTTCGGCGAGTCGTGCTCCATCGCCCGGGCGAACAGGAACTCGTCGAGGTCCTTCCACTCGGCAGTTTCCATCGACCGCCAGCCGGCGTAGCCGGCCACCTCCCGCAGATGATCCGTCCGGGTCTGCTCCCGCTCGCCGTACCCGCGCAGCTCACCCATTGCGATCCCGAGCCGCTGCGACAACCGGCCCACCACGGCGTCCGGCGCCAACGACACCTCATCGGGCACGAACCCGAGCCACGGCAGCGAGCACAGCTGGACCGCCACACCCAGCACGTTACGACCGGTCCGGAACTGGCGCACGAACGCCTCGTCCGCACCGGTCAATGTGAAGTACCGGATCAGCTCGGCCCGGTTGATCTCCGGGAACCCCCGAAGCCGCGCCAGTTCCTCCGCCGAGAACACATCCTGAGTTGCCACGAACCCACCACCTGAGCATCGACCGTCACCAAACGGACGGCAGGCTAGGGCTCGGGACAGAGCTTGATCAACCCTCAGTTCTTACCGTTGTTTTTGGTCTGGAACTACGGGCGGGCCAACGAGGCCGCCGCCCTGAAGTGTGTCTACCTCGCGGTGATGAGCCTGGACCCGACCGGGCAGCGCCGTCGACGCTGGACAATGCGCTGGAAACCCGCCCTCAACGCCTTCGAGATGACCTTCGAAGCACGACTTTCCGCAGGCCGCAATAGTTCTCAACGAGTTGAGTTACACCGTTTTCTTGACGGGCCCCTGCCTGAAAGTTGCGGATGATCAAGTCACTGAGCTGCCATCCGCAGAGTAAGTCCGGACGGCGGAGAAACGAAGCGTCCGGACGCCGTTCGTGATGCTGGACCAACCGTCGACGTGCGCTTCCAGTCGATGAGAAAGCATCGCCTACACCTCCACTGCACCCCGAACTCATCGCAGCGCCGCTGCGAGGTCGGCAGCGATCTCGAAGGTCGGTGCCGCCCGTCCGGTATCGTCTGCGTTCAGCGCGATGTGCTCGACGCGGGCCAGCATTTCCGTTGCGGTCTCCCGGTCATGGAGCGCCATCGCCAGTTCCGCGCGGTACACAAGAACCTCTACGTGTGTGACAGGGTCATCGTCGGCCTGCGGGCGAGCCAACGCGCTGTCGAGGATGCGGACTGCCTGGCCGATGTCACCCTTGGAGTCGGCTAGCACGACGGCGTTCGCCAGCGCTTTGGCGAGTCGTCCGGCGGGTGCGGGTGCCGGCGTGGGCATCGTGGCAGTGTTCTGGAAGACGCGGATCCAGTTGCCGCCCGGGTCGATGACGCTGAACCCGCCCAGCCCGTCGGCGTTCTTTCTAGCCCTGGGCCGGGTCATCCGTGGCATTCCGGACACCAGGACTTTGCCGTATGCGGCCCGCATGCCGGTAGCGAAAGCCCGGTGCAGTTCCGCGATGTCCGAGGTGATCACGAGACAGGAGCCGTACGACTGCTCTGGGTCGAACCCGGCAATCTCGAAGAACTGCAGGTGCAGGTCTTCACGTTGCAGTCCCACGCAGGGGTTGGGTTTGCGCTGCTTATACGTGGTGCTGAAGCCGAGAACCCCGTAAAAGGTTTCGATGTCGTCAATCGACGGGCAGGGCAGCAGGGGAACGGTCACCTCGTTGGTCATGGCTCTTTCCTAGGCGTCACGGACGGTCCGTCGCACATGGAAATAGCCGATCATCGCCTGGCCCCATCCGATCGGCCGATGTGACCGCAGTCGGCGTCTACCTCAGCCAGGGGCGCGTAGGCTTCCGCGGCGTCACCCTCATATGTCGCCGACAACGCACCAGCGCTTCCGCAGCTCGTCACCTTGCGTAAGCGGGTTTTTCTTCGGTGACAGGCGTGGCCAGCAGACCCGGACGGTGGCGCCGAAACGACACCAACATCGCCCGCGCAACCCGACGCGCCAACCGCCGCCCCCACGACCTCATCACCGCCGTGATCACCGGAAACCCGAGAACGCAATGACCCTGCCCCCGGGGTGCCGGTAAGAAACGTGTCACCAGCCGCAAACGAGGGTGATCGCGCTGGTCAGGGGGTGCTGTTCACCGGCACGACGGCGATGACGTGGCGCATCATCGCCGGCGCGAGTCGACGCTGCGATTTTTTGCGCGCGCTATTCGGCTCAATGAAGCTTTCCGATCACATCTGCTCCGTGATGCGGTCAAGGATGTGGCCCTGGCCAGGGTACGCGGCAACGGCGCCCCGGCCGGAACGTGGAGCGCCGCCCCGGCCGGCGTCATCGTCAATCGTCATCCTGGCCGTGCTGCTCGGCAGCGCTTGCGCCGGCCGGTGCCGCTGCCCTGGGGATGGCGTTGTCGACGAGGACGGCTGCGATGGCGGCGGCGGTGGTGAACGCGTGCTGGGTGGCCCGGGTCGGGGATTTCGACGGCCGCCGCGATGAACGGGCACAGGGGCGCGTGCACGTCGAACGTGGCGAGGAGTCGTTCGCGAGGTGTGAGGTCGGTGCGGTCGAACACTTCGGGCAGGATGTCGGGATCGAATCGGCGTAGGCATTCGGCGATCAGCTCGTCCTTGCCGGTGAAGTGCTGGTAAAGCGTGCGCTTGGACACCTCGGCCACCGCGCAGAGCTGGTCCATGCCGGTGCAGTTGATGCCTTGATCGCGGAACAGTTGTTGTGACGCGCTTTCATCTCGGGCCGGCGGAAGGACGCGCTGGACGAAGCCGTCAAGCTGATCGGCCGGAACGTGACCGGCGTGCAAGCCGATTCTGCCGACCTCGACGATCTGGACCGACTGTTCGAGACCGTCAAGCAGGAAAAGGGCGCGGTCGACGTGCTGTGGGCAGTGCCGGCACGGGCGAACAGGGCGGGCTCGGCGAGATCACCGAGGAGCAGTTCGATGCCGCCTTCTCGCTGAACGCGCGCGGCACGCTGTTCACGGTCCAGAAGGCGCTGCCGCTGTTCAACGACGGAGGCTCGATCTTCATGACCGGGTCGAACGCTTCGCTCAGGGGTTACCCCCTTTGGAGTGTGTACGCAGCGAGCAAGGCCGTGCTGCCCGCCTACGCACGGGTGTGGGTGTCCGAGTTGCGGGACCGGAGGATCCGGGTGAACGTGCTGACCCCCGGCCAGGTCGCCACGCCGATTCTGGAGGAGGTGATGGACGAGCAGATGAAGGCGCAGTTCGAGTCCGTGATCCCGCGGCGAGAGATGGGCCGCCATGAAGAGATCGCGTCGGTCGCGTTGTTCCTCGCCTCGGACGACTCGAGCTACGTCAACGGCATGGAGCTGGTTGTCGACGGCGGCACCACAGCGATCTGAACTGATCCATACACAACAAGGGAACACATGTCATGACCATGGGCCCGGGCGGGACCTTGATTCACGGGTGGTCCCGCCCGGTGCCGGGTCAGCTGGCGAGGTGGCTGAGCAGCCAGTGGGTGAGCGCGCGGCTGACGCCGGCGACTAGGCCGGTGAGGGCTGCCAGGGCGATGCGGGTCCGGCCCTGTTTCGGGTCGTCGGGGCGCTGCTGGTCTTGGGTCATCAGATTGCTCCGCCAGGTGTCTGCGTTGGGATGCGGGAGCCGGCGCCGGCTGTGCATCCCAGGGTCAGGCACCCCCGAAGGGGGTTTATCTGATGCCGATGAGTGTCGATCGGTGTGCCAACTGGGTCGGTTCGGGCATTCTATTCGGCGATGAGTGCCGACGAGTCCCGACCGTCGCCAGGCCGCCGTGCGCGGCCGGTGGAGAAGAAGGCGCTGCCTCCCGGGCCGGCCCGGGATCTGCGGGATGCGGTCTACCGGCTGTATGCGGAGGCGGATCTCCCGCAGCTGGCCCAACTCGCCCAGCAGATCGCGGGCGACGATGATCTGATCGGGTCGCCGGGCAAGGATCTGATAGGCAAGATCATCAGTGGTGACGCTCTGGCGGGCCAGCAGGACACGGTGACCGTCGCGGTCGCCGTGGCCCGGGCCGCCGGGCGCGGGGATGTCGCGTCGATCGCGGAGCAGGTCCGCCAGCAGTGGATAGCTGCCGCGACGGCCGGCCCTGCCGCTGCGGCTGACGATCGGCTGGGTCGGCCGGTGGGTGCGTGTGATCCTCTGGTGCTGGAGGTGCACCCGACGATCCAGGTGCCCGGGGAGGCCACAGCCGATCGGCTGCCCGGCTACGTGCCGCGGGCCCACGACACACGGTTGCGGGAGCTCGTCGACGGGATGCTCGTCGACGGCCGGTCGCGGCTGGTGACGTTGGTGGGTGGGTCGTCGACGGGTAAGACCCGGGCGGGGTGGGAATTGGCTCGCTATCTGGAGGGACAGCGCCCGGGGCGGTGGCGGTTGTGGCATCCGTTCGATCCGACCCGCCCGCAGGCGGCCCTGGCGGATCTGGCGAAGGCAGGCCCGGACACGATCGTCTGGCTGAACGAGGCTCAGCACTATCTGATGCCCGCCGATCCGGGCCTGGGTGAGCGGATCGTCGCCGGGCTGCGGACCCTGCTGACCGAGCCGGACCGGGGGCCGGTGCTGGTACTGGCGACCCTGTGGCCGAACTACTGGATCACCCTGACCACCCGGCCCACCGACGGAGGCCCGGATGTGTACGGGCAGGCCCGGGACCTGCTGGCCCTCGGCACCAAGGTCACCCTCGGCGACACGTTCACCCCTGCCGAACTCGCGGGCCTGGCCGACGCGGGCATCGACGCGCGACTGCGGTACGCCGACAAGCACGCCGAAGGCGGCCGGATCACCCAGTATCTGGCCGGGGCTCCGGTCCTCGAAGACCGCTACCGCACCGCGGTGCACACCATGCCGGCGGCACGCGCGATCCTGCAGGTCGCCATCGACGCCCGCAGGCTCGGCCACCCGCTCGCCCTGCCGCACGCCCTGCTGGAACAGGCCGCGCCCGGCTACCTCGACGATCATGACTGGGACACCGTCAGCGACGACTGGCTCGAAGCCGCACTGGCCTACACCGCCCAGTCGTGCCATGGCGCCCGCGGCCCGCTGACCCGGATCCGGCCCCGCCCCGGCGAACCTGGTTCGCCGGGCGGGCAGCCCTGCTACCGGCTGGCCGACTACCTCGAACAACTCGGCCGCCACGAACGAGCCAGCGTGTTCCCGCCCACCAGCTTCTGGCTGGCCACTGCGCGCCACGTCCACCGCGTCGAGGATCGGCGCGCGCTCGCCACGGCAGCCGAGGACCGTGGCCGGTTCCGGCATGCTGCGACGCTGCTGGCCGACGGTGCGCGTGGAGGCGATCGGGAATCGGCGGTCCACCTGGCACGCCTGCTGCACCAGCGCGGCCGTGTTGACGAGGCATACCCCTGGTGGCGGCTCGCCGCCGAGGCCGGTGACGCCGGGGCGATGGTCAAAGTCGGCGCACACCTGGAGCGCCACGGCGACACGGAGCAAGCCATTCGCTGGTGGACGGCGGCCGCGGATGCCGGTGACCAGGAGGCGCCGTGCCGGATCGCGTACCACCTGCAGGCCGCCGGCCGCACGGATGAGGCCCGCGGCTGGTGGCGGCGGGCGGCTTCTGTCAACGGCGGCAAGGATTACTACGCCAACCGGACCGTGATGGACTTCCTGCTCCGCGAGGGCCGCAGCGACGAGGCGATGGCCTGGGCGCCGCGGCGGATGAGCTGTTCGGGAGGAATGATCCGGTGGGACGCGTTGGCCCGGTTGCTGTGCCGCCAGGGGCGGACCGACGAGTCGATCGCCCGGTGGAAGGAGTACATCGAGAACAAGGATCCTGACCACGGCGACTTCGGCGAGATACTCCGTGAGGCGACCACGACGATGCTTGAGGCAGGACAAGCCGAGGAAATGATCGCCTGGCTCCGCGTCGCAGCGGAGCGTGGCCATGAGCATCAGAAACATGAGCTTGTCGGACGCCTGACCGAACTCGGCCGGGTCGATGAGGCCGTTGAGTGGCTGTCCGGCTACGCCGCCACCCGGGCGAATGTGGTCAACGACAGGACCGCCGGGTGGATCGCGGATCTGCTGCTGGCGGACGGGCGCGCGGAGGAGGCGCTGGCGTCACTGCAGCGGGCCGCCGCCGGCGGCGACTGCGCCGCACTCGCCCAGGCGGTCGCGATGCTGCAGGCCGCCGGCCGCCCGCGGGAAGCGCTGGACTGGCTTGCCAGTGACGGTCCGCAGTCGCCGGCGAACGCGAAGCGTACCCGGGTGCTTTGCCTGATGGTGCGGGCGCTCCGCGTCGCGGGGCACCGCTCGCTCGCGTTGATCCTGCTTCAGCAGGCTGCGAACCCTGACTCCGGCTTTGGTCCGCTCTTCATGCACTTCATGTCGGACGCTGACGTCACGCCCGCGCGGGCGCTTCAGGAATGGGACGATGCCTACTCACGTCTCGACGCGCTCGCCCTGACCTACGCGACGTTCCTCGTCGATGACACTGGCGTCTACCTGAGTCTGCTCCAGCGGAAGTCCGGTGCCGGCGAGGCTGGTCTGAGCGAGGAGGACGACGTACGGCAGGTGGCGGACTGGCTGCGTACGAGGAACGATCCTGACGACTGGCGGTCGTGTGGATCGGCGAGCATAGCCGCGGGCTCCGGCTTCGAGGAGGAAGCGCTGGCCGCCTACCGTCGGCTGGGTGAACCGCACCGACAGGTGTGGCTGCTGGAAAGGATGGGCCGTGTCGACGAAGCCGTCCAGCTCCTGATCGAGACCAGCGGCGTCGGCGCCGACGACATCTTCGTCCGCAGGACGATCGCCGGGCTGCTGTCCCGCACCCGTGGACCTGATGAGGCGGTCGCCTTCCTCCGCGATGATCACGACGGTATCGCACGCCTTTACGCCGAGGCCGGACACCACCAGGAGGCAATCCACGCGTGGCGCAGGTCCGCTGACAGCGGCGACCCGTCTGCCCTGGACCAGATCGCTGCCTTGCTCCGGCGGGAAGGTGATCCGAACCGTGCGCGGCAGCTACAGCGATATGGCTGGGCAGCAGACGGGACCGATGCCCAGCCCTGGACAGTCTCGTAACGCCCGGCAGGCTCAGTTGGATCTAGGAGACCGGGACCCGGGCGGAACGGATCGGTGCCTTGAGCGGCCGGCCGGTGCGGAACACCGCCAGCGGCGACTCGTCCGGGGCCAGACCGAGGTGCGAAGCGAGCGGAGCAGCCGTGGTCGCGCAGTCCAACAACTGGCTCAACGGATGGACGTTCAAGCCACGCTCTGACAACGCCAGCCAGACCCGGACGAGCGCGCGGCCGTGCTCGATCACCGCTTCCGGGGTGACGGCGCTGCCGACGAGGACCAGGACGCTGCCGTCGTACCGCAGCAGGCCCTTCGACGCGGCCGCGAGCAGCGCCGGGCCGCCGAGCCGCCGGGTGACCGGGTAGGCGCGCGGCGCGATCATCGCGGCCAGGCCGGTGGCCTCGACCCGGGATAGTGCCATGGCCCGGTCGGTGAGGCCGTCGAGGTGGTACCTGGGATGCCTCGGCGACAGCCGCGTCCACGAGCGGAGCTCGCTGACCACGGGCGGAGTGCCGAACATCCATCGGTCCGCCTCGGCGAGCGGCGCGATGAGAGCCCGGGTCGGCACCTGACGCAGGTCGGCACCGAGCACGGTCAGCGCGGCCAGGGTTGCCGGATCGAGCATGCCGGGGACGTAGCCGCCGCGGGCGCAGCGCCGCTGCTGTACGGACGCGACGGTGAACGGTGTGTCGTACAACGAGGATGCCGGCACGAGGCGGGCAACCCGCAGCGCGGCGTGGTCGACGGCGATGTCCGCGCGCACCGGTAGACCGGCGGAGGCGGCGACGATGAGGCACGTTTCGATGAACGCGCCCAGCGACAGGAACAGGTCCCGCCGGGTCGGGTCTGAGCGCGGCAGCGCGCGCTCGGGATCCCAGTGCACGTCGACGGCGTCGTCGGCGTACCGCAATATCCACGGCTGCGTGTTGTGGGCGCTCGGGGCGCGGCGGCAGGCGTCCTCGTGCGTCCGGAAGGACGCGACCCAGGTCATGCGACGCCCCGCTCGTAGAAGGTGTGGCCGTGCAGCGGGCGGCCGCCCATCCGCCGGTACTGCGACGCCGACGCCGGGTTGTCGCGTTCCACGAACGTGCTGCGCAGGGTCCGGTATCCGCCGGCGCGCAGGTTGCGGTACAGCTCCCGGGACAGCAGCGTCAGGTAGCCGCGGCCCTGCTCACCGGGGACGGTGCCCTTGATGATGAGTACGGCGTCGCGACGGTAGCGGCCGCGGGTGGCGAGCAGCCGCAGCTGGTTGAGCACGCCGAGCCGGCCGCGGACCCGCATGAGGAACTCCGACACGTCGGGCACGGTCACGACGAACGCGACCGGCCGGCCGTCCTTCTCCAGCCACAGCAGCAGGGCCTCGTCGAGGAGGTACGCCAGGCCGTCGGTTTGCGCGGCGAGTTCGTCGGCGTCGATCTCGGTGTAGTACCCCAGCTGCGCGAAGGAGGCGTTGAGCATCTCCCGCAGGATCGGCAGCTGCGCGGCGAACCGGCGGCGGGAGCCGCGGCGCAGGACCAGGCGTTCGGCTGCCAGGCGCGCGTCGTCGAACGGGAACAGCGTGTCGGGATCGGCGTCGGGCAGGTCGCAGCGCCACGTGTCGGCCTCGAAGCGGCGGGTGAAGCCGTGCCGCTCGTACGTGCCGGGATAGTGGTCGGGGTTCCAGGCCGAGTCGATGAAGCCGCGTTCGTCGAAGCCGGAGGTGATGACACCGCCGGTCTGGTTGGGCAGCAGGCCGACAGGGCCGAACAGCGCCTCGGTGCCGCGGCCTCGGTCCGCGGCGAGATCGAACAGGGCGGCACCGGTCTCGTCGTCGCGGAACTCGGTGAGACCGAACAACTGGTGGCGGCGGCCGAGTTTGGCGTCGAACGTGGCGTTGCGGTGCAGAATCGTGCGCCCGACGGCGGTGCCCGCCGCGTCGCGGGCCAGGAAAAGCTCGACCGAGTCGCCGCGCCACCACTGGGCGATGACCTGCTCGGCGAGGGGCACGTACCGGTCCGCGGGGTGCAGACGCAGCGGCAGGTCGCAGAAGTCGCGCAGCCCTGCCCGGTCGGTCACGGCGGAGATGTGGACGGTCACGGCGCGGCCGGCCGGTGCACGCTCGGGCCGTCGGCCTCGCCCGACAGGGGCGTGTAGGTCTCGATGTGGGCCATGGTGTCGCCCTCGGCCCGCCAGACGCCGTTGGTGTAGCCGCTCTCCTCGGCGTTGTAGAGCCGGATGTAGCCGCCGGTGGCGTTGCGGGTGCCGTTGTCGGTGATCCAGCACATGAGGTCGCGGTGGTGTTTGGTGCGGGCGAACTTCAGCAGCGCGTCCCGGTCGCGGAAGAACGCAATCGTGCCGAGCGTGAACGGCCGCTGCCAGTAGACGGTATGCCAGCAGTACCCGGGCAGCCGCTGCATCTGGCGCACCATGCGATACCACGTGAAGGTGAGAATGACGATGGAGTGCAGGCCCCGGTACCGGGTGGCGCCGACGAACATCGCGGTCGCCTGGCCGATCGGTGGCGCCTTCGAGAAGTTGGTGGTCCTCATGCCGTGGCGCTCCTTGCCAGGTATACGTTCTTGATCTTGCCGGCGCCGGCGGCGAACAGGTCCGCACCGTGCTCGTGGATGCGGACGCGCAGGTCCGCGGCGCTCGGATCCTCGGCGAGGGACTCCGCGAAGTCACGGCTCACCTCGGCGAGGTAGCGCACCACGCCGCGCCGGCAGGTGTCGGCGATCTCCCGCAGCCCGGCCTCGGTCGGCTGGACGCCGGCGCGCAGCTGGACGTGCACGGCCGGCCGGCTCTCCAGGTCGGTGTGCTCCTCGATGCTCAGGCAGAAACTCTCGATCTGGTGCGCGAGTGGGTTGTCCCGATACAGGCCGTTCTCGACGTCCTGCGGGTAGATGTTGGCACCCATGTACGAGATCGTGCTGTCCTTGCGGCCGTACAGGAAAAGCAGGGGTAGTCGCATCCGGTCGCCGCGGCCCTCCGGCAGCGCGCCGGCCCCGACGATCGCGGTCAATTCGTCGTACGACATCAGCCGGCCCTCGTCGCCGATGTTGTAGCGCACCTTGGGGTTGAGCACCGCGGTGGTGTTGATGGTGCACAGGATCTCGTTGTCGGCGGTGGTCTCCAGGTACGTCTCCAGCGGGTTGTACTGGAAGATCATCGGCAGTCGCTGCTCGTCGGGGCCGAGCAGCGCGGCCCGCAGCCGGCGGTCGGTGCGCAGGCGACGGCGCAGCCACACGGTGAGGTCGGTTTCGCCGCCCATGCCGATGGTCAGGTCGCTGGCGCCGTAGCCGGAACGGACCTTCGTGAACCGCCGCTCCAGGTAGTCCCGTAGCGCCTCGGTCATCCCCTCGCCGCCGACCAGCGCCGACAGCCGGAACGGCGCCCAGTCGAACCCGACCGCGTCCATCTTGTCCAGCAGGTGCTTCAGGAATGGCGGGTACGCGGTGATGACGTAGTCGAAGCTGGGCCCGAAGTGACGCAGAGTGTCGATGATCTTGTCGAGGTCGGGGCCGGTGTTCTTCACCATCGCGACGCGGGCCATGGCGATGCCGGTGTTGGTGCCGGTCGCCCAGGCGCCCATCGAGTAGGCGTTGATAACGAACCGCCGCTTCGACGGGAACACCAGCGTCGTATAGCCGGCGAGGTTCTTGTGCACGGTGCGCAGCTCCCGGCGGCTGCGGACCCAGCTGTACGGCCGGCCCGACGACCCCGACGACTCGTCCACGACACTGCCGGCGATCTCGAACCGGCCGTGCCAGCAGCGCTGCTCCTGCGAGTACGCCTGCACGTAGGACAGCTTGTCGGTGGGCGGGTAGCAGGTCAGGTCGAACCAGCGGAACCGCCAGCCGTTGCGGCGCAGGAAGTCACCGTAGGCGGGCACGTCGATCGCTGCGAACTGGCACGTCATCCACGCGTGCAGGCGGGCGAACCGGGCCATCCACGGCCGGTAGTTGCGGGCCATCAGCCGCCACACCGCCGGGTGGACGCGGTAGATCGCAAACAACCAGGTCAGCCCGAAGCTGCTGACCCGGAGCACCCACTGCCGCACGAACGTCATGACAGGTTCCCTTCTTCCTCGGCTGGCGTCATCCTCCGTTCGCAGGCGGCCCGGGCGCCTGAGTCGCCCTACTCGCATCCGGGTGAGTACGGCGACGCCGGGGCACGTCAGGTGGTGGGCTTGCCGAACCAACGGGCGAGGTGGTCGTCCAGGTCCTGCTGATCGTCGCCGATCCAGGCGACGTGCCCGTCGGGGCGCAGCAGAACGCCCGGAACGTCCAGCGCCGCGGTGGGATCCGCGAGGTAGTCGACCCGGTCTGACCAGCCGCCGACGGTCAGGCGTGCGGTGCGGTCCAGCAGCAGGCCGCGGCCGCGATGCAGCAGACCGTAGAGGCGGCCCTGCCGCACGTCGATGTCGCGCAGGCGGCGGCCGAGCAGGTCGGGGCCGGCGCCGAAGTCGTATCGGATGCCGATCGCGGTGATCTTCTCGATCAGAAAGCGGTTCACCTCGTCGAAGTCCATCAGTTCGGTGAGCAGCCTGCGCACGGCCCGCGGGCCCGGTTCGGTGGACGACAGTTCCATCTGGGCGCGGGTGTTGTCCAGCACGTCCGCGGCGACCGGATGACGTTCGGCCTGGTAGGTGTCCAGCAGGGTGTCCGGCGCCCAGCCGCGGATCTGTGCGGCCAGTTTCCAGCCGAGGTTGAAGGCGTCCTGAACGCCCAGGTTGAGGCCCTGTCCGCCGGCAGGCGGATGGATGTGTGCCGCGTCGCCGGCCAACAGCACCCGCCCGACCCGGTACCGTTCGGCCAGCCGGGTGGCATCGCCGAAGCGGGACAACCAGCGCGGGGAGTGCACGCCGAAATCGGTTCCGGCAATGGCACGCAACTGGCGTTGGAAATCCTCAAGGGTGGGCGGTTCCGCGCGGTCGCTGATTCCCGCTGCGGGGACGACGACACTGTAGAGCCCGACGCCTACCGGCCGGAGCCAGAATCGCTGATGGGTCTCGCGGATGTCGGTCACCTTGGCGGCGATCTCCTCCGGCGGCGCACCCACTGCCATCTCGCCCATCAGTGTCTCGGTCCGCGAGGGCTCGCCGGGGAAGCCGACGCCGAGCAGTTTGCGCACCGTACTGCGCCCGCCGTCACAGCCGACGAGATAACGCGACCGCAGCTGTTGCCCGTCGGCCAGCTCGACGGTCACGCCGTCGTCGTCCTGCTCGAAACCGGCCACCGCGCAACCGTGCCGGACCTGCGCACCCAGGTCGATCGCATGGTCTTCGAGCAGGTGCACGATGACCGGCTGCGGGATGCCCAGCAGGTAGGCGTGCGCGGTATCCAGGCCTGCGGGCGCGGGTTTGTCGATGGCGGCGAAGAAGCCGCCGGCCGGACGCTGTCTTCCGTGGTCGAGAATGCGCTCCAGCAGCCCGCGCATTGCCATCAGCTCGATACTGCGAATATGCAGGCCGACAATGCGGACGAACGACGCGGGCTCGGTTTCCTTCTCCAGGACGAGCACCCGTACATGGTGAAGCCGGAGCTCGGCGGCCAGCATCGCACCGGTCGGCCCGCATCCGGCAATGATCACGTCGAAGGTGAACTGCAAAGACTGCATAGGTGTTGCCTTTCGGGAGGGCCTTGTTGGCGAGGCGCTCCCGGCGACAGCTACGTCAATCGCCCGACCGTGACGGCAAGGGGGAGCACCCACATCGCTACAGCGTTCATGGGTCTCACCTCCTCGGGCGGTGTCGCGGTCACCCGCAAGCTACAAGCCCGAGCATCGTCGCGTCCAATTCTTTAACCGCAGTATGAGCGCGACCGTCGATTGACTTGCTGCCACCGTGCCCTTACGCTCTGCACTTCCCGGCTGTCTTTTTGGTTACCTCACAGTGAACGCCACCTGTCGTCCAGGTGTACGGGGGTTCGACGCGTGTACGCCGTCCTGGCTTGGTTCTCCGAACGCCGCGACCCGGCCGGCGTCGATGCCGCCCTGCGCCGCTGGCGGACCGCGGTGGATCCACTGATCCCGGCCGAGTACGCGCAGCGGCACCGCGGCGGCGACGACTGGGGCCTGGAGGTGCTGCACACGCCGACCACCGGGGCGTACCGCTGGCCGATCTTCGCCGAGAACGGCCCGGTGACCGCCGTGTCGATGGGCCTGCCGGTCGGCATGGACACCACCGGCGGACCGATCGGCCTGGCCCGGCGGCTGCTCGCCGGCGAGCAGGTGCACGGCACCGTGGTGCCGCCGTTCACCATGCTGGCGGCCGAGGGTGGCGAGCGCTTCGCGATCCAGCAGGACTGGCTCGGCATGGGCCGGTTGTTCACCGGCACCGCCGACGGGATCACCGTGTACTGCACCCGGCCCAGCCTGGTCGCCGAGTTCCTGCACGGCCGCCGGGAGCCCGACGTCGACGGCTGGCTGGCGTACACGGCCAGCGGCCAGTTCGGCGGCGACCTGTCGCCGATCCGCGGGGTCCGGCTGATGTCGCCGGGCGAGCACGTCACCGGGTACCGGCACCCGGACGGCGGCTGGCGGCTGACCTCACGGATCCGCCGGTCCGCCGACGACGTCGTGGCCGACGGGGTGGCCGCCCAGGAGCGTGGCGCCGGGGCCGCCATCGAGCTCGCCGCGGACAGCATGCTGGCCGTCGCCGACGGCATCTTCGACCTGTTCGACGACGAGATCTCGATCGGGTTGTCCGGTGGCAAGGACTCCCGGGTCATCGCGGCGGCGTTCCTGGCCGCGGGCAAGCCGGTCACCTTCAACACCAATGCGGACTTCGCCGCCGAGGGCGAGATCGCGCGACGGCTGCTGGAGATCGTCCGGGAGAGCCGGGGCTGGCGGCCCGAGCACCGGGTGTTCCGGGCCGGCACGCCGGCCGACGTGCTGTCCGAGGGCCTCTTCGAGCGGACCGCCCGGCTGCAGAGCCTGTACGACTTCCAGTTCCCGTCGAGCTACATCGAACGGCCGGTGGCCCCCCGGCAGCTGCCCATGTACCGGCCCGCCTCGATCAGCGGCGTCGGCGGCGAGCTCATCGTGGGGTACTGGTATCCGCCCGACGAGAGCACCGACCTGGACATGGCCCTCGGCCGGCAGACCGCGATCGACCACTTGGCAATCAGCACCCCGCCGACCGCGATGGCCCCCGAGGCGCTCGCCCGCGAACAGGCCCGGATCGGCGCGATCGCCGATCACGGCGCAAGCCTGGGCGTACGCGGCCAGGCGCTGGGCGACTACGTCTATCTGGTCGAACGCGACCGCCGCTGGTTCTCCCCCGCCTACCTGCACGGCATCGTCTCGCCCTTCCTCTCCCCCGCGGTCGTGGCCGCGTCGTTCGCGCTGACCGGGGCCGAGAAACGCCGGTGGGCGCTGCACCACGGACTGCGCGACCGGCTGGTGCCGGAGTGGTCCGGCGTGCCGTTCGTCAAGGGCGCCGCCCCCGGCCAGAGCACGGCCGCCGTCGTGTGGGACGGCGACGGTGTCAAAACAATGTGCGACCTGCTCGACACCGCCGGCGGCCCGCTCACCGGTCTGATCCGCCCGGAGGCCGTACGCACGGCCCTCAAGCACTGTGTGAACGGCTCCCGCACGGGCAAACGCAACGCGCCCGCGCTCCGCCAGTTCACCTACCTGGCGGTGGCCACCCACACCCTGCTGCCGGACGAGGTGCGCGGCACACCACCCACCACGTACGCCCGGCTGACCGCACCGCCGCCGTCGCTGGTCCGCAGGGCCGGCCGGCGACTGCGCTTCGTCCGCCGGACCGCGCTGGGCCGCCGGGTCTGGTCGGCGGTCCGCAAACGCGTCCGCTGATGCCGCCAGGGAGATTAGCGCTGCTACGCGTCCGGGTCCCAGGCGATAACGGATAGCGACTCTCACAGCCGGCGCGACTGGCCCGCCTCGGGACGGCGCAGTGTCAGCAGCAGCGCGGCAAGGTTGATCGCTGTCGGCAACGCCAGCGAAATGGGGTTGTTCGATGCGGGCGCCCGGGTGACCATGGTCGCCATGGTGGGGAACCGGGGGTGAGATCGCCGCTGCAGGGCGGGCTGCCGCCGGCGGACGCGGTGGTCGGCGCCGTGGTGGAGATCGCCTGCGACGAGTCCGGGTTCTCGGGCACCAATCTGCTCCATTCGTCGGAGCCAGTGATCACGCACGCGAGTGTCGACCTCAGCGCCGGCGAGGCGGTCTGGCTAACCACGGCCTTGCGGTCCGGGTTTCGGTTCTCCCCGCACGAGTTCAAGTCGGGGCGGTTCCTGCGCGGCCCGGGCGCGGGTGAGGCGCTGGAGTGGTTCCTGACGGCGCTGACCGGCCGCGCGCACGTGCACCTGGTCGACAAGGAGTTCTTCCTCGTCACCCGGATCGTCGACCTGCTGCTGACCGAGCCGTCGTATGCGGCCGGCACCCGCCTGACGCAGGACCACCGTCCGGCCGCGCTGGCCCTGTACCGGGCCAGGCGCGCGGCCGGCAGCGACTGGGGTGTCTTCCTGGCCGCCTTCGTCGACCTGGTCCGGATCAAACGGCGACGCCCGGGTCACCGGAACGTGGAGCAGTTCTTCCAGGCCCGGGACGCGCTGCTCCGCACCGGGCTCGGCGCCCCGGCCGATGCCGTCCTGCACGAGCTCGGCCCGGCCCCGGTACGGGCCGTGCTGAGCCGGCTCGACAACGACGACCGGTCGATCCCGCCGCCGCTGGAGCCGATGCTGCCGGCGCTGGCGGAAACGGTGCTGTTCTGGAGCGGCGGACGGCGGCAGGTGCTGGTGACCCACGACGAGCAGAGCGCCCTCACGGCCGACCGGCTGACCCGCCTGCGCCGGGTGCTGGCCGGCGCCGGCGGGGTGTCGCCGCTGGCCGGGCTGGTGATGGTCGACTCCCGCGACGATCCGCGGGTCCAGGTCGCCGACCTGCTCGCCGGGGTGGCCCGGCGGATGCCCGGCATCATCGGCGCCGCCCTGCTCTCCCCGACCTCCCTGCTCGACCCCCAGCGGTGACGAGCCGTCATCGCAGGGTCAGCGGCGTCTCGGACTCGACGCGGGTCAGCTTCTCCGGATTGCGCACGTAGTAAAGGCCGGTGATGCGGGCGTCCTCGACCCGGATGGCCATGATGCCGTCGAGCTCGCCGTCCAGGCGTACCAGCAGCGCCGGGGTCCCGTTGATCACCGTGGGTTCGCTGGTGAGGGTGCCTGCGGTCTTGCCGAGACCGCCGGCGAAGAAGCGGACGAGCTTCTCGGCGCCGGTGACCGGCCGCAGCGCGGCATGCTTGACGCCGCCGCCGTCGCTGACCAGCACCACGTGCGGGGCGAGCACGTCGAGCAGGCACTGCGGGTCCCCGGTTTCGATCGCGCGCCGCAGCGACTCCACGGCCGCCCGGCTCTCGCCGGCCGGGACCACGTGGCGGGGGTGGCGGGCGTTGACGTGCTCGCGGGCCCGGTGGGCGATCTGGCGTACGGCCGCGGGGCTCTTGCCGACGGCGGCCGCGATCTCGTCGTAGCTGACGTCGAACGCCTCGCGCAGCACGAAGACGGCGCGCTCGGTCGGCGACAGCGTTTCGAGCACGAGCATGAGCGCCATCGACACACTCTCGGCGAGCTCGACGTCCTCGGCCACGTCCGGGGTGGTGAGCAGCGGTTCGGGCAGCCAGGGACCGACGTAGGCCTCCTTGCGGCGCTTCATCGTGCGCAGCCGGTTGAGGGACTGGCGGGTCGTGATCCGTACCAGATAGGCGCGCTGGTCGCGCACCTGCGCGAGATCGACCTTGACCCACCGCAGCCAGGTTTCCTGCAGGACGTCCTCGGCGTCGGCGGCCGAGCCGAGCATCTCGTAGGCGACGGTGAAGAGCAGGTTGCGGTGGGCGACGAAGGCCTCGGTCGCCGTATCGATGCCGTGGTCGCTCATACCTCCACCAGCTGCCGGCGCTTGGGGTCCTTGGCCCACCCGTTGAGCGCACCGGGGTGGCGTGCCTCGTACCTCAGCTGCCAGACGATGCTCTTGCAGATGAACTCCTTGAGCTTCGCGCCGGGGCGGCCGCCGAGGTAGGACCGCCCGGCGGTGTCGTCCCGGCCGGCGAACTGGAAGATCCCGGCGCGCCGCCCCAGGCTGATGCACTGGCCGAAGAACCCCACGCTGACCGGCGCGGGCGGCTTGCCCGCCAGCCGGCTGAGCACGGTCTCGGCGGCCTGCGGGCCCAGCTGCATCGCGGCCTGGCAGCTCATCCGGTACGGCACGCCGGACGGTGCCGCCGAGTCCCCGGCCGCGACGATGTGCACGTCGTCCACGCTCGTCAGCGTCTCATCCGTGCGCAGGCGGCCCAGGACGTCGGTGCTCAGCCCGCTGCGGGCGGCCAGATCCGGTACGCCGAACCCGGCGGTCCAGATGGTCACGTCGCTCGGCAGCTCGCGGCCGTCACCGAGCCGCACGGCGTCGCGGCTCACCGCGGTCACGGTCGCACCGGGCCCGGCGAGCACGGTCACCCCGAGCTGGGCCAGCCGCCCGGCGACCACGCGCCGGCCACGGGGATGCAGGTACGGGCCGAGCACGCCGCCGCAGACCAGGGTCACGGTGCGGCCGAGCTCCGCCAGCTCGGTGGCGGTCTCGATGCCGGTCGGACCGGCACCGACCACGGTCACCGCGGCGGTGGCGGGAGCGGCGTCGAGGACCGGCCGCAGCCGCTGCGCCTCCTCCAGGCCGGCGATCGGGTAGGCGAACTCGGCCGCCCCGGGCACGCTCGGGTCGGCGCTGCCGCTGCCGACCGCGTAGATCAGGTAGTCGTAGCCGAGCGTGCCGCCGGCCGCCACCGTCACGCTGCGGTCCGCGGCGTCGATCCGGGTCACGGTGTCGACCACCAGCCGGGCGCCCTCGGCCAGCACGTCCCGGTAGTCGACGACCGCGCCGTGCGACCCGCCGACCAGCTGGTGCAGGCGGATCCGCTCGACGAAGGCCGGGCGCGGATTGATCAGCGTCACGGTCACATCGTCGCGCTTGGTCAGGCGGTTGGCCGCCATGACGCCGGCGTATCCGCCGCCGATCACGACGACCTCGGTGGTCCCGCTCATGGTGTCTCCCTCGCTTGGTGGATTCAGCCTCAAGACACCACCTGATCGGTCGTTGTGACACCGGTGAGCCAGATCACCTCCCGGCCTGCCGGGGTACGGGTTCAGCCAGCGGCGGGCGGGTGTGCCAGGTGGCCGTCGCGACGGTGGCGAACCCGAGTGATTCGTACAGGGGGCGGCCGGCCTCGGTCGCCACGAGCGTGAACTGCTGGTCCGGCCGCGCGGCGATCGCCGCCGTCAGCACCGCCCGGCCGAGCCCCCGTGAGCGGTGCTCGGGCAGCGTGGCGAGCCAGTAGACACCGCTGGCGTGTCCGTCGTCGTAGGTGTACGCCGCCGCGGCCGGGGCGGCGTCCACGTAGGCCAGCCACACCCGCCAGCCGGGCAGCGCGAGCACCCGGGGCGGCAGGGCCTGCGCCCGGACCCACGGCTGGTAGCGCGGGAAGGGAAAACCGTCGACCATGACGCGTTCCGCGTCGGCCAGGGTGCCCGGGTCGTGCACCTCGATCACCCGTACGGCGGGCGGCGCGGCGTCGAAGGCGCCGGCCGGCCGGTTCATGACCGGCATCCGCAGCGTCGTCGACGCCGGGGTCAGCGCCGGGGATTCCGGATCGGCGAAGACGTCCTCCAGCAGCACGGGCGTGGTCGGTGCCAGGCGCCCGATCGCGGCGAGGGTGTCCGCGTCGGGCGGCTCGCGCAGCAGCACCCGGGTCGACCCGGGCAGGTCCACCCGCAGCAGTCCCCTGCCGGGCTGGGCATCGGGGATCAGCGCGGTCCACATCGCCGCGGCGTTCCGTAGGTAGACCTCGGCCTGGTTGATCATCGTGCTGATGGTAGGGCGCTGAGGTCAGGCCCGGATCCGGTCCGGGACCGGCGGCAAGCCGATGTCGCTGCTCGCGGTCCGGATCTCGGTGATGAACGCGGCCACCGCCGGGTGTGTCGCCGCGCCCCGGCGGTAGGCGATCCGGGTGCGCCGCCGGGTCGGCAGCGGGACCAGCCAGACCCCGGTGGGCGGCTTCGCGGCGGCCAGCTCCGGGACCAGCGACACGCCCTGGCCGGCGGCGACCAGGGCCAGCACCGTGGTGAAGTCGTCGGCCTGGTGCCGGACCCGGGGCGTGAAGCCCGCGGCCCGGCACACGTGCACCGTCACGTCGTGGCACAGGGTGCCGGGGCTGGCCACGATCCAGTCGGCGTCGCGTTGTTCGCGCAGCCCGCCGGAGCCGGTCGCGGGCAGCGCCAGGTAGACCGTCTCGTCCAGCAGCGGCACGGCCTCCAGCATCGGGTCGGGCCGTACCGGGGCGACGTCGTAGTCGTGCAGCAGGCCCACGTCGAGGCGGTGCTCGCGCAGCGCGGCCGGGACCGCCGCCGGGTCCAGCTCGGTGACCATCAGGTCGAGCCCGGGGTGGCGGGCGGCCAGGGCGACCAGGGTGGCCGGCAGCAGGGTGCGGATCGCGGTGGGGAACGCGCCGATGCGCAGCGGGCCGGACAGGCCGGTGGCCAGGGCCGCGAGCGCGGTGCTCGCCTGTTCCAGGGCGGCCAGCACGGTTTCGGCGTGCTGGACCAGGACCCGGCCCGCGGGGGTGAGCGTGACGCGCCGGCCGGTGCGTTCGAGCAGGGGCAGGCCGACCTCGCGTTCCAGCGCGGACAGTTGCTGGGACACCGCGGACGGGGTGTACATGTGCGCCTGCGCGACCGCGGCGATCGTGTCGAGGCGGGCGAGGTCGCAGAGCAGGCGCAGGCGCCGGACGTCGAGCATCAGCTGAGCTTACGGTTCTGTGCAGGAATGCGAACTGGACCTTATGTGGCAGGCTGCCGGAGGCTGGGCGCATGACCTTCACCGGTGTGTACGTTCCGCTGATCACCCCGTTCGACGCGACCGGCGCGGTCGACCTGGAGGCCCTGGACGCCCTGGCCCGGCAGGTGCTGGCGGGCGGCGCGGCCGGCCTGGTGGCGCTGGGCACCACCGGGGAGCCGGCGGCGCTGAGCGGGGCCGAGCAGCGGGCCGTCGTGGACGTCGTCGCCCGGGTGTGCCGGGACCAGGACGCCGCCCTGATCGTCGGCGCGAACTCGGTCGAGGCGGTGCGGGCGCTGCGGGACCGCCCGGGGGTGCGGGCCGCGCTGAGCCTGGTGCCGCCGTTCCTGCGCCCGGGCGAGGCCGGCGTCGTCGCGTACTTCGAGGCGCTGGCCGCCGCGAGCCCGGTGCCGGTCATCGTCTACCACGTGCCGTACCGGACCGGGCAGCCGTTGTCGGCCGCCACCGTGCGGCGGCTCGCCGCGATCCCCGGCGTGGCCGGGATGAAGCTGGCCGCCGGGGGCATCGATGCGGCGACGGTGGAGCTGCTGGCGGACCCGCCGGCCGGCTTCGCGGTGCTGGGCGGCGACGACGCGTTCGTGTCGCCGCTGCTGGCGCTGGGTGCGCACGGCGGCATCCTGGCCTCGGCGCACCTGGCCACCGACCGGTTCGTCGAGCTGGTGCACGCTTGGCAGGCCGGGGACGCCGTACGGGCGCGGGCGGTCGGCCATCAGCTCACCGGGCTGGCACTGGCGCTGCTCGCCGAACCCAACCCCACGGTGATCAAGGGCGTGCTGCACGCGCGGGGCCGCATCCCGACCGCCGCCGTACGGCTGCCGCTGCTGCCGGCCGGCAGCGACAGCATCCGGGCGGCGCTGGACTGTCCCCCTGCGTTCGGCATCAGCTCTTCGTCGGGGCTGGTGTCGAGGTGGCGGACTCCGCGGTGATCACCACTTTCGAGATGTCGACGTGTACTTCTTTGGCGGCTCGCTGGCGGATGAGGTCGAAGTGGGCGCGGGTGATGGGTGGTCCGATGTACGTGGCGCTGATCCAGTTGATCCACTGGCCCGTGGCGTCCCGTTTGCCGCCGCCGGCACCGCCGGTGAGGTTCAGCTCGGTCGGGTTGAGGCCTGCCGGGTCGGGTTTGTCGTTGGGAGCGCTGGCGGGTCCGCTGGCCGAGACGGTGAACCACAGGCCGGTGACCTCGACGACCGTGGCGTCCCGGACGCCGTCGAGCTTGCGCACGTTCGCCGCGGCGCGTTCCAGCGCGGCCTTCGTGGTCGACTGGTTGATGATGATCGCCGGCCCGCCCACCGGCGCGTCGGTGAAGACCTGCTTCAGATCCTTGATGTGGCCGTAGTCGTGGTCGCCGGCACCCAGGGCCGAGAACACCGCGGTGAGGAATTCCTCCCTGCCGCTCACGGCTTCCTGGCTCCCGTCGACGTCCGGCGTCCAGGCCAGGACCGGGATCGTCGTCTGGTACTGACGCAGCGACGGGTCGAGGGCGACAGCCGAGGCGGCCGGCGCGGGACGGTCCGGATTCCGGTCGTCGCCGCCACGCCCCACCCCGGCGATGACCGCCCCACCGATCGACAGGCCGAGCACGACCGCGAACAGGCTGCTCGCCGCGACTCTCGCGGTGCGGCGGCCCCGGGCCACCCCTTCGACCGTCTCGTACGACGGCACGAACGCCCGGCGCCGCGCCCCGGCGGCCGCGTCCCGCAGCATGGCCTCCAGTTCCGGCAGCGGATTGTCGAGCACGGGGTTCTCGATCGCGTGACCGGGCAGCGCCGTGGCGGGCCGGTCGGGGTGTTCGCGGTCAGACATGACGGCCCTCCAGGCTCACGGTGTCGGCCGGTCGGATGGACGGGGCCGGTGCGGGCGGGGCGTCCGCCTCGGCGAGAATCCAGCGCAGGGCGTCGCGTCCCCGCGACAGCCTGGCCTTGACCGTGCCGGGCGGCGCCCCGGTCTCGACGGCGACCTGATCGACCGACCGGTCACACAGGTGATGCAGCACGATCGCGCGCCGCTGCTCCTCCGGCAGCCGCTGCAACGCCGCCACGATCAACGGTGTCTCCACCCCGGGCGCGGGCACATCCGGGGCCGGTCCGTGCCGTCGCCACGCGGCCAGCACGGACCGGCCGGTACGCCATCTGCTGACCGCGATCCGGCGCGCGACTGTCCTGATCCACGCCTCCGGCTCGTCCCCGTCGGCGAAGCGCCGGCGTCTGCTCCAGACCCGGATGAACGCCTCCTGCACGGCGTCCTGCGCCTCCGCGAAATCGCCGGTCAACAGGTACACCTGCCCGACCAGCCGGGCGAACGCCGACGCATAGAACGCCCTGTAGTCCTCATCCGTCACGCCGAACCCGCTTCCCCATCGGTGCGTGCCTGTGCCCGTGCCACGCAGCCGGACGGTCCCCCGGTTGCACCGGAGCGGAAATTTTTCTCGCTGCTCGCGGCGCACCGCCGTGCTGCGGCGGCCGGTGCGATCCGGCCACGCAGGCTGTCAGCCCAGGACGCGGCGGGCTTCCGCAAGCGCGGCCGGTGACGCCAGCGGCGCCCAGGAGTCGAACAGGTCGCGGAAGTAGTCGCCGTAGCGGGGCACGAAGGTGGCGTCCTGCTCGGCCACGTCGAGCTCGTTGACGATGCTCAGGTCGGTGAACGGGCGGACCTGCTCCGGCGCCAGGCTGCGCCACTCGCCGGTGAAGCGGTCCCACACCTGGCGGGACGCCGGCAGCGCCTGCCAGGTGCGGGAGCGGTCGCAGGCGCCGTACAGGTAGATCAGGGCCTCGGCCCGGTCACCGACCAGCTCGCGCAGCGGGGCCCGGTCGGCCACCGCCAGCAGGGTCAGGTCGAAGCCGTCGGTGCCGTAGGCGGCGTGTGCCAGCCCGGCCAGTTGCAGTGCGGGTCGTGGCCCAGCGCGCCGAGCCGGTCGTGGACCCGGACCAGGTGGGCGTAGAGGGTGCCGCCGGGATGGTCGATGCGCTCGGCGCCGCGCTCGCGCAGCCACGCCTGCACGGTCTGCTCGGTGTTCACCCCTCGACCCTAAGTGAACTACTCCAAGGGTCGGTGATCGCGTGATCGGCCGGCCGGTGCGTGACGGCCGTTCACCTCCTGGGGCCGCGTCTGGATCTTGTCGCGGCGCCCGCACCCCTTGGATCACGAGCCACCCGAGGCGGCTCAGGGTGCGTGGTTCGGCACAGCGACGCCGCCGGTCTCCAGCGCCACCCACAGATTGCCGTCCGGGCCGACGGTCAGGCCGTGCGGTTCGGACTTCGGGGTCGGCAGGTCGTGCTCGGTGATCGTGCCGGTGGGGCTGATGTGCGCGACCCGGTTGGTGCCCCACTCGGTGAGCCAGCAGCCGGCGTCCTCATCCGCGACCGTGATCTCCCGGATGTCCACCGCGGTCTCCTTGTCGTCGTCAGGGCAGTTCGGGGCCGGGCGGGCGCCAGCCGCGGCGCCGGCCCCGGCGCAGGGCGGCGGCGACCACCACGACCAGCAGGACCACGCCGGCGCCGATCGCGGCGACCAGCAGCGACATGTCCTGCGCGTGCGTGCGGCGGGCCGCCAGGGCGACCGCCGCCGGGTCCTCGGTGTGCATGATCACCGGCGCGGGCGCGGGCCTGGTCTCCGGACCGAGGGTCTCGGTCAGCGCCCGGTACGGGTTCAGCACGCCGAAGCCGTACAGCTCGCTGCGCCGCCCGCCGGGGGCCGGGTCGGTGGTGGCGAGGATCCGCCGGGCCACCTGGGCCGGGGTCAGCGTCGGGAACCGCTGCTTGACCAGCGCGGCGGTGGCCGCGACGAACGGGGTCGCGTAGCTGGTGCCGTCGCCCTGGGTGTGCCCGGCGCCGGGCACGGCGAAGGTGACTTTGTCTCCGGGCGCCATCACGTCCACGTAGTCGCCGTGCTGGGAGAACGGGGCGGCCACGCCGTTGGAGTCGATCGCGCCGACGCCGATCACGTCCGGATAGGACGCCGGGTACGGCCGCGGGTTGGCCTCGCCGGGCCTGCCGTGGTTGCCAGCGGCGGCCACCACGATGACCCCGGCGTCGACCGCCCGCGCCACGGCGTCGCGGACCCGGCTGTCGTTGGCGGTCATCACCAGCGACATGTTGATGACGTCGGCGTTGCCCTCGTCGACCGCCCAGTCGATCGCGGCGGCGAACCTCGCCGGGCTGACCGGCTCCGCGCCGCCCTGCTGCTCGGTGTCGGTCTGCTCGCTGACCCGGACCGGCACGATCGTCGCGCCGGGCGCCAGCCCGCGCAGGCCCGCGCCGTCGGCCGGGGTGGCGGCGATGAGGCTGGCCACGGCGGTGCCGTGCCCGACGCAGTCCTGCCGGCCGGACGCGTCGCCGTGCAGGAAGTCCTGGCCGGTGGCGACCTGGCCGCGCAGCTGCGGATGCTCGTCGTCGACGCCGGAGTCGATGACCGCGACGCGCACCCCGGCGCCGGTGGCGAACGGGGCGAGCCGTTCCGGGGCGAACAGTTGCGTCTCGTAGGGCTTGGCGTCGCTGACCTTGCCCCGGGCCGGCGGATTTTGGCAGACGAACGCGGCCTGGGCGGGCGCGGCGGGCACGAGCACGACGAACGCGGCGCCCATGCCGGTCAGCGCCGCCGTTACCTTACGTAACCTCATCGCCACTCCCCCGCACCACGACCGGCTTGGATGTTACCGAGCAGACGCCCGTGACGGTGACCCCGGGCCTGTGACCACGGGCTCGATTGACCCGCTCCGGCGGCCGCGGCTAGGTTGTGGGGACCATCTGCGACGTTGTGAGGGAAACCGGTGAGAATCCGGTGCGGTCGCGCCACTGTGAACGGTTCCCCGGCGGGGTTCCGTGAGTCAGAGCGCTCACACGTACGCAGGCCTGTTGAACGGGACGCGTCATCCCGGTAGGAGGTCTTGCCCAGCTATGTCAGACATCTCTAACGCCCAGTCGGCACACCCGCTCAGCCCGCCCGTGGTCTCCCCGCGGGTCCTCTGGACGGCCGCCGGCGCCGTCACCACGCTCCTGCTGCTGGCCTACCTGGTCGCCTTCGACCAGGGCGCGGTCTCGCAGGGCGGCATGTATCTGCACGAGCTCATGCACGACGGCCGTCACCTGCTCGGCGTCCCGTGTCACTGAGCGCGGAGCGCACCCCCGCGACCTACGGTGCCATTCTGCTGCGGGGCCTGCTCGCCGGCCTGATCGCCGGACTGCTGGCCGGCGTCTTCGCGTATTCCACCGGTGAGAGCCGGATCGACGCCGCGATCGCGATCGAGGAGGCCGCGGCCCAGGCCGCTCCGGCCGATCCCGCCGGCGACGACCACCACGAGGAAGAGCTCGTTTCCCGTACGGGCCAGAAGGGCGGTCTGTTCCTGGCCACGGCCCTGTACGGGGTGGCGATGGGTGGGCTGCTCGCCACGGCGTACACCTTGCTGCGCCGTCGGCTGCGCACCCCGAGCGACACCCGGGCGGCGTTCGGGCTGGCCGGGGCCGCCCTGCTGGGCATCGTGCTGGTGCCGTTCGTGAAATATCCGGCGAACCCACCGGCGGTCGGCGATCCGGCGACGATCAACCAGCGCACCATCAGCTGGCTGGCGATCGTGGTGATCGGCCTGGTCGCGGTCTGGGCCGGCGTGGTCGCCTCGCGGGCGCTGCGCTCGAGCGCGCCGGAGTGGCTGCGCGCCGCCGCGGCGCTGGCGGGGTTCCTGGTCGTGGTGGCGATCGGCTACCTGCTGCTGCCCTCGATCGACGAGGTGCCCGACACGTTCCCGCCGAGCCTGCTGTGGACGTTCCGCCTCGCCTCGCTCGGCACCCAGGTCACGTTGTGGACCGCGCTGGGGCTGGCGTTCGCCGCGCTGCTGCACCGTCAGGAGCGCACGACCGTGCCCGCCGCCGAGCGGAGCGAGGCCGTGTCCGTGTGAGCGGAGTGCGGCTGCTCGCCGCCGCCCCGACCCCGGCCCTGCGCCGGGCGGTCTTCGGTGGCGACGACGACGATCTCGACGAGGGCGGCCTGCGGGCCGCCCTCGCCCTTTCCGACACCGACCTCGGCGGCCGCACCGACCTGTGGATCTGCGCGCCGTCGCAGGCTGCCCTGCAGACCGCCCGGGCGCTGGGACACGACGACCCGGTCATCGACAAGGCCCTGGCGGACCCGGGCTACGGCACGTGGAGCGGGCTGGGCCTGGGCGACGTGGCCGGCCGCGACCCCGAGGGCCTGCAGGCGTGGCTGACCGACCCCGGCGCGGCGCCACACGGCGGCGAGTCGCTGGCCGACGTCCGGCGGCGCGCGGGTGCCTGGCTGGACACCCAGGTGGAGCAGCGCACGGTCGCGGTCGCCCACCCGGTGGTGGTCCGCGCGGCGCTCACGCACGCCCTGGGGCTGCCGGACGCGGCGGTGTGGCAGCTGGACGTCGCCCCGCTGTCGCTGACCCGGCTGACCCACCGTACGGGTCGCTGGCACGTGTCGTTCCCCCCGGCCGGCTGAGCACACCGGGGTTATGTGAGCACCGGCCTGCCGGGGCCGCCGACACGTCGGCGGCCCCGGTCCTTGCCCCTGCTAGGCCGTGACGGCCCGTTCGAGCAGGGTGCGATGGCGGATCATCCACCCGGCGGCACGGGCCCGCCAGGCCAGCGACCACAACGGTGCCGGGTCGGCCGAGTCCGGGGTGATGCCGGCCCGGACCGCCTCGGCGGCACAGTCCCGGATCGCGAACTCGATCATCCGGCCGACCAGCCCCTGCCGATCGGCGCGGGGCAGCCCGTAGCCGTCGAGGAACAGCCGCAGCTGCCCGGCACGAGCGGCAGCACCGGGCAGGCCGTGCCGATCGGCGACGTCGTCGTCGTGCAGCTGGGCGTGCCACCACGCGGCGGCGACGACCTCGTCGAAACGGTCGACCGGGCCGGCCAGGGTCCAGTCGATGAAGGCCACCGGTGCGCCGTCGCGGGCAACGGTGTGCCACGGTCCGGCGTCGCAGTGGCCGATCACCGAATCCGGCCCCTGGTGATGCATCCACCAGGGTTGCCACACCGCTTCCGGCCCGGGCTGGAAGCCGGCGGTCGCGGTGTGCAGATCGCGGAGCAACGTGCCGGCCCGGGCGACACCGTCGTCCGACCACGCACGGGGGTGGACGATGCTGCCGTCGATGTAGGTCAGCACCTCGTTGCCGGCGGCGTCGATGCCGTCGCCGACCACCCGCGGGGAGCCGGCGAACCCGACCTCCTCAAGGTGGCGCAGCAGGGCATGGACGGTGCCGGTCCAGGGCCGGGCGGGACGCTTGACCATCCCGCCGGAACGGATGACATGACTGGGTCCACCTTCGGCCGCGGTCAGCGGCTCGAAGGGCGATGCGGAAACCACGAATTCTCCTCGGGTCAGCGCGGTAAACGGTGATACAGCGCCGGATGCCGGCGCCGGGAATCAACGGGACCGCTACGAGCCAGGAGTGGGCCGCATCTCGCAGGTCAGATCGCGGCGCGCTCGCAGGTCGTAGCGGTGACAGCCACCTCGCTGGGCACCATGCACATCATCGGGGACCTCCTCGCCGAGCCGGGAACCGGAGATTATCGGGGCGGGCCCCGGCGCTGCCACCGAGTTTCAGCTCAGGACTTCGCGGGCCCAGCGGGTCACCAGGGCCAGCACCGGGGCGCGCCCGGCGAACATCGCCGCGGTGTCGCGGGAGTCGTAGCCGCCCGGGCGGGGACCCTGCGCGGCGACGGCCAGCATGCGCGGCGCCAGCCAGTAATACTTCGCGGCGCCGGTCAGCTTGATCGCCCGGCTGGCCGTGGCATCATCGACCGCGCCGCCCAGCCCACGCCGGTAGCCGTCAGCGACCGCGGCGACCACGTCGTCGATCAGGGCGATGTCGATCAGCCCGTCGAAGAAGGTGTCGAGGGTCAGGTTGGCGACGTCCTCCCCGATGGCGCCGGGCCCGGTGAACGCCCAGTCCAGCAGGACCGGCCCGGCGGCGCCGACGATCAGGTTCATCGGCCACAGGTCGTGGTGGCACAGCGTCCGGGGCAGCAGGTCCGCGGCGGCGAGCAACTCGGCCCGCCGCTGCCACAGCGTGCGCAGGTCGGCCCGCAGCCGCGGGGACCAGCCGGCCACCGCGGCCGGGTGCGCCCAGTCCGGTTCGGCCCCCGACGACTGGGCCTCGGTGTAGTCCCGCAGGAAATCACGGGCCAGCCAGCCGTCGGTGGGCGGCCGGCCGAGCCAGCGGGCCTGCCCCGCCCCGATCCGGTACGCGACATCGCCCAGCTCGGCGCTGCCGCAGGCGGTGCCCGGCACCCCGTCGACGTGCTCGAACCACATGGCCACGGAACCGTCGGCGCGGTCCTCGGTGTCGAGCAGGGCGGGCGCGGACAGCCCGGCGTCGGCGAAGGCGGTGTGCGCCAGCCCGCCACGGTAGGCCAGCAGCTCCCGCCGCCAATAGTTCCAATGCCCGGGCTCGTCGGATGCCTGGAAGTGCGGCGCGGCATCGGGCCGGCCGGGGGTGGAGATCTTCAGCACGGTGTCGCGGCCGTCGCGCCGAACCCGCCAGATGCCGCCGGTGGCGCCGCTGAACGGGTTGTGCGGCAGCTCCTGTGCGGCGCTGGCGTCGGCGACCAGGTCGCTGGGCGGGATCCTCACGCAAAGATCCTATTCGCCGGCGACGAGAGCACCGCGTTGATCTTGGTTGGGCAGCAGCCGCGGACGTTGGGCCTTTGATGCGCAGCGGTCTGCTCCACACCCGTGCGCATCAAGGTCGCGGAGCCTGGCGGCGATATGAGGCGTCATGCGGGGTTGTGGTCCGGGGTGTGGGACGGGATGCCCGGGATGCGGTGGGCAGGATCGGGGTCCATCAGCCGGACTGCCGGCGGAGCGGGATCAGGGCAGGGCGGTCACCAGGTCGGCGGCGGTCTCGAACGCGGCGGCCGCCCGGGTAGCCGCCTCCGGGCTCAGCTCCACGCGGTTGATGCTCACCTTCATGTTGTCGACGCGGGCGAGTATCTCGGCCGCGGTGGCCGGGTCGTCCAGCACCATCGCCACCTCGGCCCGGTAGACCTTGCGCTGCCGGTATGTCGTGTGGAAGCCGAGCACCTCGTAGAAGGCGACGATGTCGTCCAGGCAGGCGCAGGGCAGCAGCGGAATGGTCACCTCGTGGCTCATGCGCCCTTCCTGGCGGTCGGCGCCGACCTGGCGCACATGGAAATAGTCGATCGTCGCCGCCGTCCCGCCGAACAGTCGATGCCGCCCGGGAACCTGACGTCGTTGCGGCGCGGTGTTCCCCAGTTGTCGGTGGGCGGGTCTAGGGTCGGTGCGCGATGGTGGATGACGACAATTCCGTGACGACCGGCCCGGCGATCGGCCTGATAGCTGCCGTGGCCGGTGGGGGTTACTCCGGCGATCCCGAGCCGGAGACGCGGCCCTGTGCGCACTGCGGGCGCCCGGTGCCGCAGCGGGCCGCCGCCGGCCGCCCGTTCCGGTATTGCCGCGACAACGACGGCGAGTGCCAGCGCGCCTCCCGCAACGTGCGGATGCGCCACCGCTCGTCGCCCGGGCTCGCCGGCCAGGTTGCCCGCACCTGGGAGGCCGTCGACCGCCTCGACCAGCTCGTCGGCACGCTCAGCGAGGCCCTGCACGCCGAGATGTCACCGGCCGGGGTGGAGCGGCAGGTGGCCGAGGTGCGGGCGGAGACGTCCCGGCAGGTCGCCGCCGCGCACACCGAGCGCGACGACGCCCGCCACGACGCCGACCGGGCGGCCGAGGCGGCCGGGATCGCCGCGCAGGAGGCCGCGGTCGCGCGGGCCGAGCGCGACGACGCCCAGCAGCGCGCCCTGGACGCCCACCGGCTGGCCGAGGCGGCCGCGCAGGAGGCCCGGCTGGCCGTGGCCGGGCGTGCCGAGGCCCAGGCCGCCGCCAGCGCCGCCGCGGCGCTGCGGGTGCAGGCCGAGACAGACCGCGACCGGGCCCGCGAGGAGGCCGCCGCCACCCGGCACGAGCTGGACAGTGCCCGCCGCACGGCCGAGGCCGAGGCCCGAGACGCCGAGACCGCCCGCCGCGTCGCGGAGACCCGATCCCTGGAGCTGGCGACCGCCCGCCAGGAGATCGAGGCGAAAAACCGCGAGCTGGAGACCGCCCGCCAGGAGGCCGAGACCAGCCGCCGAGAGAGCGCGACACAGGCACGAGAGTTCGACGACGTCCGTCAGGAAGTCACGGCGAAGGGCCGCGAGGTCGAGGCCCTGGCCCAGCAGTCGGCGACCGCCCGCGAGGGCATGCAGGCGCTGTCCCGCGACCTTGTGACGGCCCAGGAGCAGGCCGAGTCACAGAGCCGGCAGCTCGAGTCGCTGAGCCAGGAGCTCAACGCCGCCCGCGACGCCGCCACCACCGCGCTCCACGAGCGTGACGTCGCCCGGGCCGATACCCACCGCGAACGCGAGGCCGCCACGCGCGACGTGGAGGCGCTGCGGCGTACCGTGAGCGAGGTCCGGACGGACGCCGAGCGCGACCGGGCGGCGTTGAGTGCGGCCCGCGGCGACGCGGACGCCGCATACCACCGGGTGGCTCAGCTCTCGGCACAGGTCAGTGACCTGGCATCGGCGCTGGCCGCACTGGGCCCGGCACGAGCGATCCCGGCCCAAGCCCCGGCCAACGGCGGGTCGGCCAACGGCCCGGCCAACGATTCAGCCGGCAGATCGGCTGGCGGATCGGTGCAGGGATCGGTCAGCGGGCCAGCCACCGCCGAGGCCGGCGCGGCTGGCTCGGCCGGCGATTCGGCCGGCGGATTGGTCGATTCGGCCGTCCCGGTGGCGGGGTGACCGACATCGCACTATCCGTAGATCTCGCAAAGCCTAGTAAAGTGGACCAAGGTCCACTTCAGGACGGGGCTGAGTCGGCCGATAGGGGACCCGGGCGGTTACGCTCGAAGCGTTAACACCGTCGACATACGGCGGTCGCGTCAGGAATCCCGCGGCCGCCCCTTTCGTTACACCAACGGAAGCAGCACCACGAGCGAGGGGAAAGCCGATCATGGGCGAACGCATGCTGCGCGGCAGCCGTCTAGGCGCAGTCAGCTACGAGTCCGACCGCAACACGGAGCTGGCGCCCCGGCAGACCCGCGAGTACCTGTGCGTGAAGGGTCACCAGTTCGAGGTGCCGTTCGCCGTCGACGCCGAGGTGCCGATCACCTGGGAATGCAAGTTCGACGGCAGCGTCGCACGACTGGTCGACGGCAACGAGCCGGAGCAGAAGAAGGCGAAGCCGCCGCGTACGCACTGGGACATGCTGCTCGAGCGCCGGTCGATCTCGGAGCTGGAGGACATCCTCAACGAGCGGCTCCAGGAGGTCCGCACCCGACGGGGTCGCTGACCAGCAGTAACACCAGTAGCAACAACGTCGATCGCCGTCCCGCTCTTGCCAGCGGGACGGCGATTTGCTGTGCCGAAGAAAAGAGGGGCGCTAGCGGACGATCTCGCCCTCGACGACCTCGCCCTGCACGACCTGGCCGGGCGGGCCGAACGCGGCGGGCTCGGTCTCCGGCTCGTCGACCGGGGCGGACTGGCGCACCCGCACGTGGCGGGGGCCGAACAGGTCACCGGCGACCGCCGACGACACCCGCCGTTCGGTGGCGCGTTCGACGCCGCGGCGGGCCAGGAACCGGCCCGGCGGCGCGACCAGCAGCAGACCTGCCACGGCCGAGATGAACCCCGGCACGGCGAGCAGCAGCGCGCCGAGCAGCCCGACCAGCGAGTCGCTGACCTGCGGGCCCGGCGGGCGGCCGGTCTCGGCGGCGGCCCGGAACGACCGCCAGCCTCGGATGCCCTCGCGGCGCAGCAGCGCCAGCCCGGCCAGGCTCGACCCGGCGATGATCAGCAGCGCCCAGAGCGCGCCGATCGCGTGCACCACGGCCACGAAAACGGATATCTCGGCCACCGCGAGCAGTAGCAGCCCCAGCGGGAGCAGAGCCAGACCTCGGCGCATCATCCACAACCTTCCGGCGTCACCTCAGCGCATTCCGCCAAGCATGACACGCCCGGGCGCGGTCACGGCCAGGTCGAACCCTGCCTCGGCTTGCGGCCGAGCTTGTCCAGCACCGCGTCGCGGCGGGCCGCGGCACCCCACAGGGTGACCCTGAGCAGCTGTTCCTTGAAGATGTTGCCGCTCATCTTGCTGACGCCGTGTTCGCGCTCGGTGAACGTGATCGGCACCTCAGCCATCCGGAAACCGTGCCGGTAGGTGCGCCAGGCCAGCTCCACCTGGAACGAATACCCGGTGGAGGCGACCGTCGCGACGTCGATCGCGTCCAGCACCGCCATCCGGTATGCCCGGTAGCCGCCGGTGGCGTCCTTGAACGGCATGCCCAGCGCCATCCGGATGTAGATGTTGCCGCCGCGGGAGAGCAGCAGCCGGTGCACCGGCCAGTTGTGCACGCTGCCGCCGGGGATGTAGCGGGTGCCGAGCACCGCGTCGGTCTCGCGCAGCGCGTCGAGCAGCGTGTGCAGCTCTTCCGGGGCGTGCGAGCCGTCCGCGTCCATCTCGACGACCGCGTCGTAGCCCTTGTCCTTGGCCCAGGCGAACCCGGCGACGTACGCGGCGCCGAGGCCTTCCTTGCCGGCGCGGTGCAGCACGAAGACGTGGTCGTCGGCGGCGGAGATCTCATCGGCGATCGGGCCGGTGCCGTCGGGCGAGTTGTCGTCGGCGACCAGGATGTCCACGCAGGGCACTGCCCGGCGGACCCGTTCGGTGATCAGCCGGACGTTGTCCGCCTCGTTGTAGGTCGGTATGACCACGAGGACGCGTCCGATCCCCGGGTATCCTTCCGCGCCCGAAACCGTCGGGTTCGCGTCGCTCACCGTTCCTCCGTCGTCGATTCCACGGCCGCGCCGGCAACACGCCGGCGCCGCCTCATCGGCGCCGCCGTCACGAGGACGAGCACAGCCAGGGCCACAGCCGCCAGTTCCGGCCAATGCCCCAAACGAGTCGCCAGCGTACGCGGTCCGTCGACCCGCATGTCATGCAGGACCACGCCGGGCTCGTTGAATCCGGTCGAGGAGTACACCTGACCTGCGGTGCCGACAAATGCGGACACTCCCACCGTGGAGACCATCAGCGCCTCCCGGCCGTGCTCGACCGCCCGCAGCTGCACCATGGCCAACTGCTGGCGGGCCTCGGCCTCGTTGAAGGTCGCGTTGTTGGTCTGCACCGCGAGGATCTGCGCGCCGCCGATGACCGTGTCGCGCACCACCGAGTCGTAGGCGACCTCGAAGCAGATCACGTCACCGATCGTCGCCGCCTCGGTCCGCACCACGCCCGGCGTGGTCCCGGCGACCATGTTCTTCACCAGGTCGACCTTGTCGCTGACCAGCCGCGCGATCGGACGCAGCGGCATGTACTCGGCGAACGGCACCGGGTGCCGCTTGATGTACACCTGGTCCAGGTCGGGCCCGGTGACCGGCAGCCACAGGATGCCGGCGTTGCGGACCTCACCCGCGACGTCGCCGCGCAGCACCGCCCCGAGCAGGATCGGCACCCCGATCGCGGTCGCCGCCCCGGCGATCTGCTGCGCCGCGTCCGGGTTGCGCAGCGGGTCGATGTCGCTGGCGTTCTCCGGCCAGATCACCAACTCGGGCTTGCGGGCCCGGCCCGCCCGCACGTCCTCGGCCAGCTTCTCGGTCGCCCGCACGTGGTTGAGCAGCACCTGCGCGCGCTGGGCGTTGAAGTCCAGCCCGAGGCGCGGCACGTTGCCCTGCACGATCGCCACCGTGCGGGTCTCCGCGGCCGGCTCCGCGACCGGCACCAGCGCCGGCCCGGCGATCAGCGCGGCGGCGGCCACGGCGAACCCGGCCGCCGGCAGCCACGTCCGCGGCCGGCCCCAGCGCCGCCACAGCAGAGCGACCAGGGCGCCACCGGCGACACCGACCGCGAAGGTCACCAGCGGCGCACCGCCGAGAACGGCCAGGCGCACCGCGGGCGCCTCGGCCTGGCTGAACGCCAGCCGCCCCCACGGGAACCCGCCGAACGGCGCCCGGTCACGCAGCGCCTCCTGCGCGACCCAGAGCAGCCCGGCGGTCAGCGGCCACAGCGCCCGCCACCGGTCGTGCAGCGGCGACAGCCACGCCCCGGCCAGACCGAGCAGCGCGAGGTAACCGGCCTGGGCCGACGACAGCAGGATCCACGGCAGCCAACCGGCGGCCAGGCTGGTCCAGTCCAGCAGCGGCACGAAGAACACCAGCCCGGCGATCATGCCGACCCCGGCGCCGCCGCGCAGCCGCCGGCGGTGGGTGGCCGCGGCCAGCACCGCCACGGCGACCGGCGCCAGCCACCACAACCCGTACGGCGGGAACGACACCAGCAGCCCCGCCCCCGCGGCCAGCGCGAGCAGCACCGACACCCAGAGGCGCATCGGCTGCGGCGCGGCGGGCACGGCCGGGCCCGGTGCCGGCGCGGGCGTTGCCTGAAGCGTCAATAAATCCACCCGCGGAAGGTTACCTGCCGGTGGTCACGAAACCATAGCGCCCACCACCTGCGCGGATGGCGGCCGGACAGACGTCGGGGCGTGGCCCGAAGACCACGCCCCGACTGCACCTTGAGATCCGTCCGGGTCCGGTGGGTCATAGCGGCGCGTGACCTTCGGACCGACGCGGCGCGGGCTGGCTGCCCCCGACGTGCCGTTGTCTACTGGCCACGAGTCCCCCTGACCGACACCGGAACAGCGCGGCAGGTCCGCGCCGCCCCGCCGACCCCCACCCCCTGGACCTGGCGTACGCGGGCACTCTGCAAAGAGCACGGGCGTGGCCATTGGGCGAAGGAACGAAGCGAACAACAACCGCTTCCCGGAATAGGACTTGAAGACGGTACGTCGCACCCCCGGCCGTCTGTCAACCGGTGTCCCCGTGTCCGGGCGTGTCGCATTCTCGGGCGTGTCTTCGCCGGTGCCCCGCCGGGGTTACAGAGCGTTCACCAGCCCCGCCGCCGCCACCGGATGCTCGGCGGCCAGCAACCCCGCCGCCGCCAGCACGTACCGCTCGTCGACCACCCGCCGCGCCGAGCCCGGCGCCGCCCAGCCACCCGCGGTGTCGCCCAGGACCGCCTCCAGCACCGCCGCGCCGCCGCCGTGCCGCAACACCCCGCCGGAACCCACGACCAGCCGCACGTCACGCAGGTCCCGGCCCCCGGTCCGCGGCTGCCCCGGCCCGGTCGCATGGCCGCGGGCATGCCGCCGCAACGCGATCATCGCCGCCGTCGCCGCCAACTGCCGGTCCGTGGCCACGTCGTACGGCCGCCCACCGCTGATATCGGGCACCGGCAGCTTCTCGGCCGCCGCGGCGGCGACCACCCCCGGCGCGCCGACCCCGACCCCCAGGTCCCCCTCGACCGTCCGGGACCGCCACAGCGTCCCGGCCACGTCACGGCGCGGACCGGTCTCGGCCTCCGCGTCCGGCACCAGCGCCGAGTACACGTCCGTGGTGGCCCCGCCGACGTCCACCACCAGCACCCCGGCGCCGCTGCCGTCGGCCAGCAGCTCCACCCCGGCCAGCACCGCATCCGGGGTCGCCGCCCGCACCAGCGACGCGAACCGCCCGCCGCGCGACAGCCCCTTGCCGCCGATCACGTGCCGCAGGAACACCTGCCGGATCGCCGCCCGCGCCGGCCCCGGATCCAGCACCCCGATCCGGGGCAGCACGTTGCCGGTCACCGTCACCGGGATCCGCCGCCCGGCCAGCAGCGCGGCGGCCTCGTCGCGCACGTCGGCGTTGCCGGCGAGCACCACCGGCACCCGCAGCCGCGACGTGCCCAGCCGGCCCGCGTTGTGCAGCAGCACCGCACCGTCGCCGCCGTCGGTGCCACCGACCAGCAGGATCACATCCGGTCGCGCCGCACGCAGCGCCGCCACCGCCGGCCCGTCGAGCCGGCCCGCGGCCACGTGCACAACCTGCGCACCCGCGGACAACCCCACCCGGTGCCCGGCCTCGGCGGTGACCAGCGACTCGTACCCGACAACCGCCAGCCGCAGCCCGCCGCCGGCCGACGAGCACACGAACACCTCGCTGTCGCGGCCGCCGACGGCCGCGACAGCGGCATCCAGACCGATCAGGACGTCCGAACCGGCCGTGGTGGGCACCTCGACCCGGCGCACCAGCCCACCACCGTCAAGATCAACCACACAGGCCTTCGTGTACGTCGACCCGACGTCGACACAGACAGCGGCGTTCACGCCTTGGCGGGCACGACCACCGTGCCCGTGGCGGTCACCGCGACGATCGGCTCGGCCAGCACCGCCGCCGCCGACCCGCCCGTGCCCCGGCACACCACCACCGCCCGGAAGTCGATCGTCCGCGACCGGGTGCCCATCCTGGTCACCGTCGCGGTCACCTCCAGCACGTCGCCGGCCTGCACCGGCGCCGTGAACTGCACATCGGAGTACGACGCGAACAGCCCCTCGTCACCGTCGAGCCGGATGCACACCTCGGTGGCGACGTCGCCGAACAACCCCAGCGAGTACGCCCCGTCGACCAGATTCCCCGCGTAGTGCGCGTGCGCATACGGCACGTACCGGCGATGCGTGACAGTGATCATGAGTAGGCCTTTAGTCCGGTCAAGGGTGGCGGTGGGGTGGTTGGACGGGCTACCAGTGCGTGCACCAGATAAGACGCGACCTCGCGCGGCGTCGTACCCCGGCCGAAGATCCGGTCCACGCCCAGCTCGGCCGCCATCAGCTCGTCGAACCGCGGCCCGCCGACGATCAGCAACGGCCGCTTGCCGGCCGGCAACGCCTCCCGGAACGCCGCCGTCATCGCCCGGGTGTTCTGCAGGTGCGCGTCGCGCTGCGTCACCACCTGCGACACCAGCACCGCGTCGGCCTTCTGCGCCCGGGCCGTCTCCACCAGCTCCGGCACCGACACCTGCGCGCCCATGTTGGTCACCGACAACTCCCGGTAGTACTCCAGGCCCTTCTCCCCCGCGATGCCCTTGAGATTGAGGATCGCGTCGATGCCGACCGTATGCGCGTCCGTGCCGATACACGCGCCCACCACGTTCAGCCGCCGCCGCAGCTTGCCCTTGATGACCGCGTTGACCTCCTTCGCGCTCAGCAACGGGAAGTCACGCTCGACCACCTGCACCTTCTCCGTGTCGACCAGATGACCGACCCGGCCGTAGACGACGAAGAAGGTGAACCCGTCACCCATCTGCCGGGAATGCACCAGCATCGCCGGGTCCATGCCCATCTTGTTCGCCAGCTGCACCGCGGCACCCTCGGCCCGCTTGTCATGCGGAATCGGCAGCGTGAACGACAACTGCACCATCCCGTCGCCGGTGGTGTCCCCGTAGGGCCGCACGATCGTCACTGCGCCGCCTCCAGCGACTCGGTCACGGGGTTGTAGTAGCCGTCCTCATGGCGGGCGACCCCGTCGAGACCCTTACCCCGGTCCGCGGGCCGCTTCATGATCCCGAAAGTGCCGTCGGCGATCGCGGTCAGCATGGTGTCGACGACGATCTTCTCCAACAACGACATGGCCTCGCCGAGCACCGCGTGCGCCCGCGACTGGATGAACCCGCCCGGCGCCGGCACGAAATCCTCGTGCAGGTTCCCCGCACCGTTGAGCACATACCGCACGTTCTGCAGCGCGATGTCCCGGTCCGACAGCCACGGCGTCACCACCGCCTCGGTCATCATCCCGACCAACAGGATCCCCTGCCCGGTCAGCGCCCCGGCCAGGTTGAAAAACCCGTCCAGCAGGTTGCCGCGGAACACATCCCCGGTCATGTGCTTGGTCGGCGGCATCCACTTCAGCGGCGCGTCCGGGAACAACTCCCGCGCCAGCAACGCATGCGCCAGCTCCAGGCGGAACGACTCCGGCAACTCCGGGTTGATCTCGAACGCGTGGCCCAGGCCGATCTGCCAGTCCGCCAGCCCCGCCTCGTGCGCGAAGAACTCGTTCAGCAGCTGCGACACCGTCACCGTGTGCGCCGCCTCGACCGCGTCCGCCGTGGTCAGATAGTTGTCCTCACCGGTGTTGATGATGATCCCGGCCCGGGCATGCACCTGCCGCGAGAACCGCTGATCCACGAACGTGCGGATCGGGTTGATGTCCCGGAACAAGATCCCGTACATCGAGTCGTTGAGCATCATGTCCAGGCGCTCCATGCCGGCCAGCGCCGCGATCTCCGGCATGCACAACCCCGACGCGTAGTTCGTCAGCCGCACATACCGGCCCAGCTCCCTCGACGTCTCATCCAACGCCGCCCGCATCAGCCGGAAATTCTCCTGCGTGGCGTAGGTGCCGGCGAAACCCTCCCGGGTCGCGCCCTCGGGCACGTAGTCCAGCAGCGACTGCCCCGTCGACCGGATCACCGCGATCACGTCCGCGCCGGCCCGCGCCGCCGCCTGCGCCTGCGGGATGTCCTCATAGATGTCCCCGGTCGCCACGATCAGATAGATCCACGGCCGCTGCTTCGGATCCCCGTACCGCTTGATCAGCCTGTCCCGCTCGGCCCGGCGCCGGTCGACGATCTTCAGGCCGGCGTTGGTCGCCCGCCGCGCGGCCCGCCGGGCCGCGGCCACCTCGGCCTTCCTCTCCGGTACGGCGAAAGTCACCGCCCCCGCCGCGGCCTTCTGCGCCAGCACCGTCACATCCTCCACGCCCTGGGTGGCCAGGGCGTGGAACACCGGAACCGCCACCCCCCGGCCCAGAGGAACATCGGCGCGCACCGCGTCGACCAGGCGGTTCACCCACGGGATGCCGTCGGAATCCGCCCCCGACACCCCCGCCAGGCGCAACACCGCCCGCTCCACCGACACCGTCGTGTGCGAGCGCGCCAGATCCACCACCGGCTGCCCCGCCCGCGCGGCCAGCGCCCGCGCCCGTCTCACCACGGCGGGGTCCAGACCAAGCTTGTCCACCACTACTCCTCGAAGATCGTCTCGCCGTGCAGCACCGTGCGCCGGCACACCGGCCGCGCCGGCACCGCACCGTCGACGCCCGCCAACAACACCGGAAGGCCCCCGTCGACCCCGGCCGGGGTCTCCCATACCGCGAAGGTCGCCGACCGCCCCGGCGTCAGCACCCCCGCGTCGTCCACACCCGCGGCCCGCCAGCCACCCCGGGTGCTCGCCCCGAACGCCGCCCGCACACTCATCCGGTACACCGGGTTCCGCGGCGCCGCCGCGGCGACCACCGCCGCCCACGGATCCAGCGCCGTCACCGGCGCATCCGAACCGAACGCCAAAGACACCCCCACGGCGTACATCGCCCCGATCGGATTCGTCAGCATCGCCCGCTGCACACCCAGGCGCTGGGCGTACATCCGGTCCGGGCCACCCCACAACGCGTCGAACACCGGCTGCACGCTGGCCACCACCCCGAACTCCACCATCCGGGCGATCATCGCCTTGTCCGCCAGCTCCACATGCTCGATGCGGTGCCGGCCCTCCCGCAGCCGATCCACCCCCACCTGCTTGGCCGCGATCGCGAACCCGTCCAGCACCGCCTCGATCGCCGCGTCACCGATCGCGTGGAAACCGCCCTGCACCCCCACCTCGATGCACTCCAACAGATGCGCACCGGCCTGCTCCGCCGACACGAACGCCTCACCACAACCGTCACCGTCGTGATACGCCGACCGCACCGACGCCGTCCGCGACCCCAACGCCCCATCGGCATACAGGTCACCGGCCGCACCGACCGCGCCCAGCTCCTTCGCCCGCACCGCACCACCGAGCTCACCCCAGTAGCCGAACACCTGCGGCAACCCTCGACCCGACAACGCCAGCACCGAGGAGAAATCGGCCTCACTGGACGTGCCCGGACCCCCGCACTCGTGCACCGCCGCCACCCCGCGCGACGCCGCCAGCCGCAACGCCGACGTCTGCGCCGCCGTCCGCTGCGCCGCCGTCAGCGAACCCAGCGCCACCGCCCGCACCGCGTGATGCGCCTGCTCCCGCACCCAACCCGACGCCGCGTGCCCCGACACCCCCTCGATGCCGGGGCACGCGGCCAGCATCGACCGCGACGCCAGCGCCGAATGCACCGACGCCTGCGACAGATACACCCGACGACCGTCGGCCACCCGCTCCAGCTCATCCGCCGACGGCGGCACCTGCGCCGCCCACGTCGACTCGTCCCAGCCGTGCCCGTGCACCACCGCGTCCACCGGCCGCGTCCGCGCGAACGCCGCCACCGCCGCCAGCAGCTCACCGGCCGACCGCACCCCGGACAGATCCAGCCCGTCCGCCGCCAGCCCGGTGTCCGTCGCGTGCAGATGCGCGTCCACGAAAGCTGGCATCACCAGCGCGCCGCCCAGATCCACCGACCCATCAGCCGCGGGGGCGTCCGCCGCCGCACCCAGCCAGGCGATCCGCCCGTCGCGCACCAGCATCGCCGTCGCCCGCGGATCCGCCGCCGAATAGAACCGACCGTTCGTATACACCAATGATGGGGAACTCATGACGGTCAGTGTGCCGCGATCCGGGCCTCGAACAACGCCCGCACCGCAGGAGTGCGCCGCACCACATCCAGCGCGAACGCCGCATGCCCCGGCACATACCCGTTACCGATCAGCATCGTCACGTCCGCCGCCAGGCCCTCCGCGCCCAGCGCCGCCGCCGGGAAACTCGTCGCCATCGAGAAGAAGATCACCGTGCCGCCGGACGCCGTCGCCAGGATCGCACCGTGCTCACACCCCGGCACGTCCACACACACCACCGTCACCGTCGCCGGGGCACCCAGCGCCGCCACCACCGCCGACGACACCGCAACCGGATCCCGGGCGTCGGCGACCGCGACGTGATCGGCCAGGCCGGCCGCCTGCAGCGCCGCCCGCTCGGCGTCCGACACGACCACCCCGACCGTACGGGCACCCGCGAGGCGCGCCGCCGTCAAGGCCAGAGACCCGCTCTTACCGGCACCGCCCAGCACCGCCACCGACACTCCGCCCGCCGAACTCGCGCCCGCCGCCGCATGCCCCCGCACGACCCGGTCGGTCAGCGCCGGCGCCCCGCACACGTCGAACACCGCCAGCGCCAACTCCGGCGCCAGGTCCTCGGGCAGCACCGCCACCACGGAACGACCGAACAGGATCGCGTGACCCGCGGCCGGCACCTGCTCGCTCATGCCGTCCCAACCGGCCAGGCCGTCGGTGACCACGAGCGGCGTCAGCGTCAGCGACACCAGCGTGGCGACCCGGTCACCCACCTTCACCGGCAGCGGCGACTCCGGGCCCACCTCGTCGACGACCCCGATCAGCATCCCACCCGAACCCGTCACCGGGTTGTGCATCTTGCCGCGCGTACCGATGATCTCCAGCACCTCGGCCCGCACCGCCGCGCCGTAACCGCCGTGCTTGCCCGCCAGCTGCCGGAAGCTGGCCGCGTCCAGATTCAGCCGCTCCAGGCGGATCCGCACCTCGTCCGCGCCGATCTCCGCCCGCGCGTCCAGCCGCCACGCCGCCTGCGGCAGCACACCCTGCGGCTCCAGCACCCGCGACAGGCCCACCGGAAACGTCATGCCCACCATCCTCACGAGAAACAGACTGTCGTATGGCTGTCCTACCGTAAATCCTCCGGAGCTACGGTTACTAGACCGCAGATTCTCCAGTATCGTCGATCCCGATCACTCCCCGACCCCGGAGGCCACGTTGACCGAGCTGAAGAACGACGCGGCCACCGCGGCCGGACAGCCCTACAACTACCAGCGCCGCCCCCTGGAAGAACCCGACTGGACCCGCTTCCCCGGCTGGCGCGACGTCACCGCCAAGCAGTGGGAATCCGCCCAATGGCAGCGCGTCAACTGCGTCAAGAACGTCAGGCAGCTGCGCGCCCTCATGGGCGACCTGCTCGACGAGCGCTTCTACGACGACCTCGAAACCGACATGCAGCGCCTCGCCACCATGTCCATGCTGGTGCCGCCGCAGATGCTCAACACCATGGTGCCCGACAAAACGCCCGATACCGAGTCCTTCTACGCGGACCCCATCCGGCGCTACATGATCCCCGTCGCCACCGACCGCCACCTCGACTGGCCGTCACACCCGCACGCCACCCGCGACTCCCTGCACGAACACGACATGTGGGTCGCCGAGGGCCTCACCCACCGCTACCCCACCAAGGTCCTCGCCGAGCTGCTCAGCACCTGCCCGCAATACTGCGGCCACTGCACCCGCATGGACCTCGTCGGCAACAGCACCCCCACCGTCGACAAGCTGAAACTCACCCTGAAACCCGTCGACCGCTACGACGCCCACCTGGCCTACCTCAAATCCCACCCCGGCGTCCGCGACGTGGTCGTCTCCGGCGGCGACGCCGCCAACGTGCCCTGGAAGCAGCTCGAGGCGTACCTCATGGGTCTGCTCTCGGTCCCGACCGTCCGCGACATCCGGCTGGCCACCAAGGCCCTCGCCGGCCTGCCCCAGCACTGGCTGCAGGGCGACGTCGTCGAAGGCCTCAACCGGGTCGCCATCACCGCCGAACGCCGCGGCGTCAACCTCGCCGTGCACACCCACGTCAACCACGTCAACTCGCTGACCCCGCTGGTCGCCCGCGCCGCCCGGATGCTGCTCGAAGTCGGCGTCCGCGACGTCCGCAACCAGGGCGTGCTCATGCGCGGCGTCAACGCCACCACCGCCGACCTGCTCGACCTCTGCTTCGGCCTGCAGGGCGAGGCCGGCATCCTGCCGTACTACTTCTACATGTGCGACATGATCCCCAACGCCGAGCACTGGCGCGTCCCGGTCTGGTACGCCCAGCAACTGCAGCACGACATGATGGGCTACCTGCCCGGCTACGCCACCCCGCGAATCGTCTGCGACGTCCCGTTCGTCGGCAAGCGCTGGGTCCACATGCTCGCCGAGTACGACCGCGAGCACGGCATCTCCTACTGGACGAAGAACTACCGCACGTCCATCGAGGCCACCGACGACGAGGCCCTCAGCAAGCTCTACGCCTACTACGACCCGATCGACACCCTGCCCGAGTCCGGCCAGGAGTGGTGGCGCAAGCAGCAGGTCGCCGAGTAACCCCCATACGAAAAGGCCCCCGGGACCGTCGTCCCGGGGGCCTCGCTGCGTGGCGGCTCAGCTGAACGTGTCGCGCACGTCCTTGCCGGCGTCCTTGACGTGCTCGGCGGCCTGCTTCGCGTGCGCGGAAGTCTCCTGCGCCTGGCCCTCGGCAACGAGCCGCTCGTTGTCCGTGGCGTTGCCGATGCCCTGCTTCGCCTTACCGGTCAACTCTTCGGCCTTGTTCTTGACCTTGTCAGTGAAGCTCATCGCCAACCTCTCCAAAGACTCGAACTGGATTGTTCTTGTCGGTGAAAAGGTGCCCGAAGGGCTCCGCTTTAAAACACTTCGTACTGGCGTGAGGTGGCGCACGCCCCGTAAAGCATCCTAGGATCCTTGGATTATGAGTGATCACGCGACCTCCTTCGGCACCGTCGCCACCGTCTACGAACGCGGCCGCCCGCCGTACCCCGCCGAAGCCGTCGACTGGCTGCTGCCCGCCGGCGCCACCCGGATCGTCGACCTGGGCCGCCCAGGCCTGGCACTGGGTCGACCCCGCACGGGCCGTCCCCGCGGTCGCTCGCGTCCTGGCCCCCGGCGGCCGGCTCGGCCTGATCTGGAACCTGCGCGACGAACGCGAGGACTGGGTCCGCCGCCTCGGCGAGATCATCAACTCCCCCGAGCTGTACCGGCCGAGCGAACTCGGCACCCCGTTCGGCCCCGTCGAGACCCGCGACTTCGGCTGGACCCACGAGATCGGCCTCGACCGGCTGCTCGACCTGGTCGCCTCCCGCAGCTACGTCATCATGCTCGACGCCGCCGACCGCGCCGCCGTGCTCGACCGGGTCCGCCACCTCACCGCGACCCACCCCGACCTCGCCGGCCGCGACACCTTCGCGCTGCCCTACGTCACCCAGTGCGCCCGGGCCGACCTATCGCAACGCTGAACGCCACACCGGCAGGTGCGCGGCAACGTAGTCGGCCGCGCCACCCCAGTGCACGCCGTGGCCCTGCTCCCACAGCCGGGCCCACGGCAGTGCACCACTGCGCGACCCGTGCTCCAACAGGTCAAACATCGCCCGGGTACGCCGCACGAGCAGCTCCGGCAGCCCGGCCCGCCCCGCGGCACCCAGGTCGTAACCGTCGACCACCGCACGCAGCCGCGGCCCGTCCACCCCCGGATCGCCCCCGGCCACCAGCGGCGCGAACGTCTGCGCCACATACGCCAGATCCCACAACCGGGTCCCCGGCGCCGCGGCGTCCCAGTCGATGAAGGTCCACGTCTCGTCGTCACGGATCAGATTCCACGGCGCCAGATCCTGGTGACACACCAGCTCCGCGCCGTCCGGCGGAATCGCCACGTCCCACCGCGCACCGGCCGGAGGCACGAAATCCACCGAGGCGTCGTGCAGCGCCCGCACCATCGCCCCGAGCCGGCGCAACTCGGTCACGGTCATCGGCGGAGCCGACTCACCCTGCTCCCCCGGCACATACGCCAGCACCTGCCGGCCCTGCTCGTCACGGCCGAGCACCGCCGGCACCCCGGGCACACCCTTGCCGTGCAGGTGGCGCAGGAACGCGTGCACCGCCGGCGTGGCGGCCGTCCACGGCTTGCGCACGGTGTCACCCGAGCGGACCACCGCCGCGGCGACGTTCCCGCCGGCCAGCGGCTCCTCCGTCAGGCGGTCCAGCCCAGCCGGAGGCGCCACTCATCCTCGGTGCCCTCCCGCGGATCCTGCAGCATGTGCAGCACGGGCTGCAACGGAATCATCTGCTCCGGCGTGACCCGCGGCGGCAACCGCCGGAAGTCCTCCCGGCTGAGCACGGCCCGTTCCCTGATCTCCACGGCTCCAGGCTAGACGCTCCGGGCCGGATCCGGCCCGGCATGCTGCACAATCAGCGCCGTGAGCCGCATCCTCGTCGTGGACGACGACGACCAGCTGCGCCGGGCCCTGCGGATCAACCTCGCCGCCCGCGGCTACGAGGTGCTGACCGCCGCCGACGGCACCAGCGCCCTGCGCACGGCCGGCAACACCCCGCCCGACCTGGCCATCGTCGACCTCGGCCTGCCCGACATCGACGGCGTCGAGGTGGTCCGCGGGCTGCGCGGCTGGACCAGCGTCCCGATCATCGTGCTGTCGGCCCGCGACGACCAGGCCGGCAAGGTCCAGGCCCTGGACGCCGGCGCCGACGACTACGTGACCAAACCGTTCGGCATGGACGAGCTCCTGGCCCGCATCCGGGCGGCCCTGCGCCGCGCGGCACCCCAACCGGACAGCGTCACCATCACCACGGCGGCCTTCACCATCGACCTGGCCGCCAAGCGCCTCACCACAACAGCGGGCGACGACGTACGCCTCACCCCGACCGAGTGGCACATGCTCGAAACGCTGGCCCGGCACCCCGACAAACTGGTGTCGCAGAAGCAGCTGCTGCGCGAGGTGTGGGGCCCGGCGTACGAGAACGAGACGGGCTACCTCCGGGTGCACCTGGCCAACCTGCGCCGCAAGGTCGAACCGGACCCCGCCCGGCCCCGCTACCTGATCACCGAGCCGGGCATCGGCTACCGCTTCACCCCGTAGGCCCGCCGCCGGCGCCCGTCCGCGCGCGCCACGAGACCACCACCTGCATCAACCAGGCACGGCCGCCGGTCCACTCACCGGCGTCGCGCTGCTGGAAGCCCCGGTTTTCGGTGAACAGTCGCCGAAGGCGGCAAATGAGCCTGTGCCGCCTTCGGACGGAGACGGGGCGCACGCCGCGTAAGGCATCCTAGGATGATACTCCTCGGGGAATGCCCGCTCAGAACCGGGCCTCGAGTTCGCGAAGGTGTTCGGCGGAGGCACGATGTCGTCCTCGGACGGGCAGCGGTTCCCGACCCGGGCAAGTCGCTGACCGCGCGGGCGAGCGGGTTGAGGCAGACGCTGACCAGGACCATCGCTGGTGGCAGCGAGTCCGACGGCGTCCCCAATGATGGCGCAGCAGCCGCCCTGCACCTGACCATCACCGGGGCCGGGCTTCAGGACCAACGGTCTGAAATCCGGCGCCAAGCCCGGAATCGCAGGTCAGGCCGACGCTGTCGAAGTGCGAGGTCGACTGCACAATTGACTGCATTCGTCGGCACGCCAGCCGCGCAACGCCAACTCGGACCCTCTCTAAGTCGGGTGCGGATCGCCGCCGGTGATCCGTAGCGTGGCGCCGTGCTGCCACCTTTTGTGCCCGGCCTGCAACTGTGCAGGCTCTTCTACTTCGAAGCTGTTCGCCCGCTCCTGGACGAGGCGTATCCGGGAATGCCACACGCCGCCGCGCGGGTCGGCCCGGGCTCGGAGGTTCTCGGCTTCGACACCGAACGCTCCGTCGATCATGACTGGGGACCGCGGCTGGAGCTGTTCCTGTCTGCTCAGGACGCTGCTCGGCGCGGCGAGGACCTCTCGGCGCTGCTGACGGCGCGGCTTCCGAACCAGGTCGGCGGCTGGCCGACCAACTTCGAACCGGCAGGGGCACGGGTGCAGGTCATGACCGCGACGACCGGCTCGGTCGCCCACCGGGTGCGCATCACCGACGTGGCGGGCTGGTCGGTCGACCAGGTCGGCTTCGACGCACGCCGCGGACCCGCCGTTGCGGACTGGCTGGCGACGCCCGCGCAGCGGTTGGCCGAAGCCGTCGGTGGGGCGATCTTCCACGACGACATCGGCGAGCTGACCGACCTGCGCCACCGATTGCGGTGGTATCCCGACGACGTGTGGCGATACCTGCTGGCAGCACAATGGACCCGCATCGGGCAGGAGGAGGCGTTCGTCGGACGTGCCGCCGAGGCCGGCGATGAGCTCGGCAGCCGACTGATCACCGCCCGACTGGCGCGGGAGGTCATGCGGTTGTGCCTGCTGCTGGCACGCCGGTACCCGCCGTACAGCAAATGGTTGGGTACCGCGTTCGCCGCACTGCCCGATGCCGACGAGATCGCCGCCGCACTGCACGACGCCGTTGACACTCGCGACCCGGGGCGCCGGCAGGCGGCGCTGTGCACCGCCTACGAGGCCGCCGGCCGCTGGCAGAACCGGCTCGACCTCGCCGACCAGGTCGAGGCGACTCGCCGGCCGTTCCTCGACCGGCCTTACCCCGTCATCGACGCCGCCCGCTTCGCCGCGGCGTTGCTCAACCGCATCGGCGACGTCACCTTGACCGAGTTGCCTCTGATCGGCGGGATCGACCAGTACGTCGACAGCACGGACGTCTTGGTCCGGCCGGAGCTGACGCGAAAGATCATGGCGGCGGCGGACGGTCCCATACCGACTCACGGTGATGTGTCGAGTTGAGGCACACCCTCAAAACCACGGTCACCACCCAGGTCGACAGCTGGGCAGAAGCTACGGGTGGTCGACTGACACGGATCTTGGTGTGGCGGGCCGCCGCTAGGGTGCCGAGCCATGACTGACCGACTTATGGTTACCGGCGCGACGGGTCATCTCGGGCGGAAGACCGCTGCACGCGCGGCAGCCGCGGGTTGGTCGGTCGTCGGAACGTACTTCACCGCGCCGTCGGACGCCGCTGGTGAGCGGCTCGACGTCCGGGACCCGAGGGCGGTCCGCGAGGTGTTGCAGCGGATCCGACCCGACGTGGTGATCCACACTGCCGCTGGGCGCGACGACTGGGGTGTCATCGCCGACGGGGCCGCTCACGTCGCGGTGGCAGCGGCAGCCCTGGGTATTCGGCTCGTTCACATGTCGAGCGATGCGGTGTTCTCCGGTTGGGAGGTGCACTACGACGAGACGGCGCTGCCGGACCCGGTGTACCGCTACGGAGCGGCGAAGGCCGCGGCCGAGACCGCGGTCCGAGCGATCGACCCCACCGCAGCCGTGGTACGAACCTCCGCCATCCTGGGCGACGGCGCGGGAGCACACGAGATCCTCACCCACCAGTTGATCGCCGGTCAGGTCGACGGAGCGTTGTTCACCGACCAGATCCGCAAACCCGTGCACGTCGACGACTTCGCAGACGCCCTGCTGGAGCTGGCGACAAACGGCTACCAGGGCGTCATCAATGTCGCGGGCCCGGATGTCATCAGCCGTTACGACCTCGGAGTCCTGGTCGCCCAACGCGACGGACTCGATCCCACCCTGGTGCCCGCCGGAACGATCGCCGACCGGGGACTGCGACTGCCCGCCAACGTGCAGCTGCGTATCGACACGGCAACGTCTGTGCTCCGTACCCGGCTGCGCGGCGCGAGAGAGTTCATGACTGGTGCGGACATCCGATAACGGTGGAAAAGGTTCAATCTATCAAGGGACGACAGTGAACTTGGGCGACCAACTGGTTCCGCCACCTCCCAATCATGTTGGGAGGCGATATCCGTTGGTCTTTCGCCAGGACTACGGGAATTCCAAACCGGGACGTTGCTGACGGATGTGCGACCAGGGGTGACGCGTAGATCGAGCACTGGGCGATTGCCGGCTTGCGGATCCGGCACGGAGCTCGTCGCAAGGGCCGAAGCCGAGCACGCCTGATGCCGCCGACTGCTATCGATTCGTGCTGTTGCTGGTCGGGGAGCCGCACGCCGCGCAACGTTCGACAGGAGCGCGGGTGAAGGTGGCCCGTCGCCGGATCGTCAGCGTGAGCGCTACGAGGGCCGATGCGACCACCGCCACTGTGATCGCCGCGGCGGCCAGTGTCGTCCAGGTGGCGTTCGGTCCGCCGCCGTACAGGCTGGCGGCGAGTTCGCCGGCCAGTGGGTGCAGCGTCAGCATGCCGATCGGGCCCAGCAGCACCACCAGCGCCCAGGCGCCGCGGAAGTCGTTGCGCAAGGAAGGCTGCCGCCACGGGCGCCGCTGCGGCAGCACCCGCCAAGGGCAGCAGGCGTAGCCACGCGGGCGGCCGACCGGGGGTGCCGAGCGCGATGAGGCCGAGGCAGGCCTGAGGGAGCAACACGAACAGCGGCGGCCGGAGCAGGCCGGTGACGGCGGCGAGTGGCACGACGGCGACCGTGAGCAGGAGGCCGAGGCCGATCGCTAGGCGCGTCCACCGCCCGGGTGCCACCGCATGCACTACCGCGGCTAGTAGCCACGCCCCCCACACCCCGACGCCGAGGGAGACCAACGGGCCGTACTGCGAGAACCCGAACCATGGCGTCGTTGCCGGGTTCGTCTCCAGGACGGCCCAGCTACCTGCCAGCGCCGTGGTGGTCAACAATGCCAGCGTTCCGGCCAGCCGGGTGCCGGGGCCGATCCCGGTGGCGCCGACTGAGCGCAGGTGCTGGCGCAGTCCGCCGCCGGCCAGATCGAACACGTCAGCGGTCGAAGGCCACCGCCGGGCCGGGGTAGCCAGGGCCAGGTACGTGCCGACGATCTCGGTGCCGCGCTCGTTCTGGTAGCCGGCCGGGTAGAAAAGTCTCAGTAGTCGCAGATAGCGGCGCTCCAGGTCGCTCATGCGATCCCTCCAGTGAGCCGGGGTGCGCCCCGGTGGGTACGGGTGTTCAGCCGCGCGGTTGCGGCCTCCACGTTGCGGCGCATCCGCTCGGTCTCCTCGGCGAGGAGGTCAACGCCTTGCTCAGCGAGTCGGTAGTAACGGCGCAGTCGACCGTCCACCACCTCCTCCCGCTCGACGGCGACCAGGCCGGCGTCGACCAACCGGTCGAGGGCCCCGTAGAGCGTGCCCGGCCGCAGCGACACGCGGCCATCGGACAGCCGTGCCACCTCGGTGATCAGCCCATAGCCATGCAGCGGCCCGCCGGCCAGTGCCGTGAGGATCATGAAAGTGGGTTCGCGTAACGGGGTCTCCACGCGGTTAATATATCGGCTGCGAAGATATAGCGGCAGCCAATACCGGGTTGACCGTTCCGCACAGGTGTCCAGTCAGGGCACACCACCGCGGGGGTCCCGCCCTACGCCACCGACACCGGCCACGCCTGGTAACTCACCCGGCCGAACCCGATCGAAACGTCAGGTTTGCCGGACCTATTCACCTCCCGGGCGGCGCAGCGTCAGCGACTGGAACCGATAATCACGGCCGGTATCGACCGGATGGAAGTCCACAACCTCGAAGCGCGCGCCGGCGGCAAACCCGAGCAACCGCTCGTCGCTGCGCCACGAGAAGAAGCGTGGCGGCACGTGCTCGTCACCGGCAAGCGGGCCTTCCCCTTCCGCGCTCTCGCCTCCGCCGTACACGCCGACGAAGAACAGCCCACCGGGGCGCAGGACCGCCCGGATCCCGGTCAGCACCTCGGGCAGGTCACGGTTCGGCACGTGCAGCAGGCAGTTCATCGCGAACACCGCGTCGAACGAGCCGGCCGGGAAGTCCAGGTGCAGGAAGTCCATGACGTGGGCCTCGATGCCCTTGGCCCGGCAGTGCTCGACCATCACCGGCGACAGGTCGGCCGCGACGACGGCGCAGCCTTCCTGCCGGAAGAAGGCGCTGTCCTGCCCCGTACCCGCGCCGATCTCCAGCAGCCGCGCACCCGGCGCCAGCCGATCGCGGAACGCCTGCCGCTCGGCCAGCTTCCACGGCTCCTTGGTGTGCGCGTCGCGCCAGGCCGCGCGCGTGTCGTACGCCCGGCGCAGCGGGTCGAGGACGTCGTCGTATCGGGTGCTCATGCCGGTCATTATCGACGAGCCGGCTTGCCATTCGCATACCGGGTATGCATACTCCGTATCTATGTCCATTCGTCATGGCCTGCTCGCGCTGCTCGAACGCAGCCCGATGCACGGCTACCAGCTGCGCACCGCCTTTGAGCAGTCCACCGGGGCCACCTGGCCGCTCAACATCGGGCAGGTCTACACGACGCTGTCCCGGCTGGAACGCGACGGCCTGGTCAGTCCCCTGTCGGAGAACGAGGCCGGGCAGCGCCCGTACGAGATCACCGAGGCCGGCCGCACCGCGCTGAGTGCCTGGTTCGCGGCCCCGATCAGTTCCACCGACCGCCCGCGCGACGAGTTGGCCATCAAGATGGCGCTGGCCGTCACGACGCCGGGCGTCGCCGTGCCCGCGGTGTTGCAGACCCAGCGCACCGCGACGATGCGCGCGCTGCAGGAGTACACCCGGTTGAAGAACCGCGAGGCCGAGCCCGCCGACCTGGCGTGGCGGCTGGTGCTGGACGCCATGATCTTCCAAGCCGAGGCCGAGGTGCGCTGGCTCGACCACTGCGAGGCCAGCCTGGTCCGGCACAGCCGCACCAAGGTCCCGCAGCCGGACCCGGCGCCCGGGCACGTGGCGGCCACGTCATGAGCGTGCTGGAGATCCGCGACGCGCACCGGACGCACGGCGCCGGGCAGGCCCTCGTCCACGCGCTGCGCGGCGTCACGCTCACGGTCCGGCCCGGCGAGCTCGTGGCCGTGATGGGGCCGTCCGGCTCCGGCAAGTCCACCCTGCTGAACCTCGCCGGCGGGCTCGACCGGCCCACCCGGGGCTCGGTGCACGTCGAGGACCAGCAGCTGGACCGGCTGTCCAAGCGCCGGCTCGCCGCCCTGCGGCGACGCTCGATCGGCTACGTCTTCCAGGACTTCAACCTGCTGCCCAGCCTGACCGCCGCGGAGAACGTCGCGCTCCCCCTCGAGCTCGACGGCCTCGGGGTACGGCAGTCCCGCCGGCTCGCCGTGACCGCGCTCGACGAGGTGGGGCTGGCCGAACTCGGCCCGCGCTTCCCCGACGAGATGTCCGGCGGCCAGCAGCAACGGGTCGCGATCGCCCGGGCGCTCATCGGCGAACGCCGCCTCGTGCTGGCCGACGAGCCGACCGGGGCGCTCGACTCGCAGACCGGAGAGGCCGTCCTGCGGCTGCTGCGCGCCCGGGTCGACGCGGGCGCCGCCGGCGTCCTGGTGACTCACGAGGCCCGGCACGCCGCCTGGGCCGACCGGGTGGTGTTCCTGCGCGACGGGGTCATCGTCGACACCTCCGGCCCGCTCGCCACCGCCGACCAGTTGCTGGAGCCCGCGTGAGGACCTGGCTGACCGCGCTGCGCATCGCCCGCCGCGAGGCGCTCCGGGCAAAGGGGCGCTCGGCGCTGGTGATCGCGATGATCGCGGTGCCGGTGCTGGCCCTGAGCCTCGCCGCCGCCAGCTACGACATGTTCCGGCTGACCCCCGCCGAGCAGGCCACCCGCCTGCTCGGCGGCGCCGACGCGAAGATCGACTGGGTGGGCACCGAGCCGGTCGCGCAGCACCCGACCGGGGCCGGCCCGGCCTCGGACGCCTCGCCCTACAACGCCACGGTGGCGGCGCGGGACCTGCTCGCCGTGCTGCCGGCGGGCAGCGCGGTCACCCCGCTGCGGCGGGGACGCATCGCGCTGCGTACCGGAAGCGGTCTGGGAGATCTCGCCGCCTACGGCATCGACCTGGCCGCGCCGATGACGGCCGGCATCGTCACCCTGCGCGAGGGCCGCGCCCCGGCGACCGACGGCGAGATCGCCCTCACCGCGCCGGCGGCGGACCGGCTGGCCACCCGCATCGGCGGCACCGTGCGCGCCGCCGACCGGACGGCCTCCTGGACGGTGACCGCCATCGTCGAGTTCCCCGGCGAACTGGGCGAAAAGGTGGTTCTGAGGCCGGACGCCGGCTCCGGCCTCGACTCCACCCAGTGGCTGTGGGACGCGCCCGCACCCGTCGACTGGGCCGGGGTCAAGCGGCTCAACCAGCGCGGCATGGTCGTGATCTCGCGAGCGGTGCTGCTGGATCCGCCGGTGCTCGACCCCGCGGACCCGTCCTACCGCGACAGCGACGACGACGTCAGCGCGGGGGCCTTCGCCGCCGGCGGCCTGGTCGTCGGGCTGGGCGTGCTGGAGGTCATGCTGCTCGCCGGGCCCGCCTTCGCCGTCGGCGCCCGCCGCCGGCAGCGCGACCTCGCGCTGGTCGCCGCCAACGGGGGCACGCCCGCACACCTGCGCCGCATCGTGCTGGCCGACGGCCTCGTGCTCGGCGCGCTCGGCGCCGTACCCGGCCTGCTGCTCGGCGTGGCGGCCGCGTTCGCGTTGCGGCCGCTGATCGAGGTGCACCTGGCCCAGCAGCGGGCCGGCGGATACCGGGTGTTCCCGCTCGCGCTGGCCGCCATCGCCGGCCTCGCGGTCGGCACCGGCCTGCTCGCGGCGCTGGCGCCCGCCGTCGCCGCGGCCCGCGGCGACGTCGTGGCCGCCCTGACCGGGCGGCGCGGCCTCCGCCGCTCTCGCAAGAGATGGCTGGTGCTCGGCCTGGCGTTCGTGAGCACCGGTACGGTCACAGCCGGCTACGGCGCGTGGCAGATCTCCTCGACCGTCGTTCTCACCGGCCTGGTCGTCGCGGAACTGGGCCTGGTGCTGTGCACCCCGGCGCTGGTGGGACTGATCGCCCGGCTCGGACCGGCACTGCCCCTGGCCCCGCGCATCGCCCTGCGCGACACCGCCCGCAACCGGGCCGCCGCCGTGCCGGCCGTCGCGGCGGTGATGGCGGCGGTGGCCGGCAGCGTCGCGATCGGCGTCGTCCTCACCGCCCAGCAGGACCGCACGGCCGCCGGCTACCGGCCGGGCCTGCCCGTCGGCCATGCGATCGTCACCTACGACCCGGTGCCGTATCCACCCGGCCTCGGCCGGAAACCGCGCAAGCCGGTCACCATGGACCAGGTGGCGGCCGCGGTACGCGACAGCCTGCCGGCCACCGACATCATCACGGTCGGCCGCCTGACGTGTCCCGCCGGCGAGGAGGGGCGCGCCGCCTGCCACCTGCGGCCCCAGCTACCGCCGGACCGCCAGTGCCCCTACGCCCCCGACGCCGCCGAGAGGCTGAGCCGGGCCGAGCAGCGGGCGGCGAACGACGACCCACGCTGCGCGATCAGCAACGCCCGGGGCAACGCCGTCCTCGACCCGCTGATCGCCGGGCCGGCGGCGGTCCCGGCGCTGACCGACGCGACCGGCGCGGACCTGTCCCGGGCCCGCGCGACGCTGGCCGCGGGCGGGGTGCTCGTCGACGACGCCCGCTACGTGGTCAACGGCGAGGTGACGCTGCGGGTCTACAAATCGGACGCCGACGGCACGATGAGACCCGAGGGCCCCGCCCTGACCGTGCCCGGATACGCACCGTCCACCGGCACCCCGCTCACCACCCAGATCTACGCCGCGGAACTGGTCCAGGCCGCGAAACTCGGCACCCGGCCGGACACGGTCCTGGTGGCCACCGACCGGATGCCCACCCAGGACGAGCAGGACCGGCTCTCCGCCACCCTGCGCGATCTGGACCAGGAATCGCTGACCGCGACGATCGAACGGCGGCCGGCCGGCCCGCGCGACCCGACCCTGCTGATCCTGGCGGCCGTCGCGGGCCTCATCACGCTCGGCGCCGCCGGCATCGCCACCGGCCTGGCCGCCGCCGACGGCCGCGGCGACCTGGTCACCCTGGCCGCGGTCGGCGCCGGCCCGGGGGTACGCCGCAAGCTGTCGCTGAGCCAGTCCGGGGTGATCGCGGGCCTGGGCACGGCGCTGGGGGTGTTCGCCGGGCTCGGCGCCGCCACGGCGGTGCTGTTCGCCTACAACCGGACGCTCATGTACCACTGGCCACGGGAGGAGACCTACCCGATCAGCGTGCCCTGGGACACGGTGGCGGTGGTGCTCGTGGTGCCGCTGGTGGCGATGCTCGGCACCGGCCTGCTGACCCGCTCCCGCCTGCCCGTCGAACGCCGCGGCCGCACCTGAGTGCCCCGGCGGGTGCTAGGCGGCGTGCCCGGTCTGGGCGGCGTGCGCGATGGCCCGCCGCAGCACCGACAGCGGCACGGCCCGGTCCTCGTCGAGCTCGGTCAGCCCGACCTCGGCCCACTCGCGGATCAGCTGGGAATACGGCACCCCGGCCTGCTTCGCGGCCTCGCGGATGCGCGCGGCGAGGGTGGTGGGGACGCGGATGCCCATCGGCACCATCGGCTCGGTCTCGGGCGGCTCCGGCAACCGTGCCGGTGCGCTCTCGTCGTATGCGACGTCACCGGCGGCGAACGCCGCGGCGGCCGCGGCGACCTGCTCGTCGCTGTACTGCTGCGTCATGATGCGACCTCCCATGCCTCGAACCGCTTGAGTTCCTGCGGGGACATCTCGCGGGCACCGATGATCTGCTGGTCGTGGCCGCCGAGCAGGCGGACCGCGACGATCAGCGGCCGGCCGGCGCTCGTCCGCGCCGAGATCGTCAGGAACCGCACGCCGACGCTCTCCGCCGCGAGCGGCATCCGCCGCGGCGCGGCCAGCACCTGCGCGGCCTCGGACGGCTCGACACCGCGTAGCGCGGCGACAGCCTCGGCCAACCATTCGTACCCCACGCCGCTAGCGTATAACGTTCGTTTGACGGGATGGCCGCACTGCGGGCACGGATTCTCGCGGGCTCAGGGCCGGTCGGTGTTCGCAGGTCACAGCGACGGGTGGCATTGGCGCAGCTTGTCGCCGGACCCCGGCATGAAGGCGACCGAGAACGCCACCCGGTCGGTGTTGAACTCGACGTCGCCGCCGCTCGCGCCGGCGGGGTCCAATTCCACGGGCAGTTCGGTCTCGGCCAGCGGCTTACCGACGTACACCGCGGTGAGCGTGCCCCCGCAATCACGCGCCTCGAAGCCCTTCGGCGGCTTGACCGTGACCGTGTGCCGCCCGTCGACGGCGACCTGCTTACGCTGCGCCGAGTTCATCGTGTACGAGACGCGGCCGCCGACCGAGGTGAGCACGACGTGCCAGAACTCCACCTGGACCGGCACACCCTTGCAGACCGTCGCGACGGCCTTGTTCCGCCCCAGCACGACGTCGTAGGCCTCGCTCTCGGTCATCGCCCGCACCCAGTTGAGGGTCTGCGTCTGCGACCGTGCACACTCCGGCTAGGCCGTCCTAGGAAGCTAGGCTTCGGGTTTGGCGGCCGGGGCGATCCGGGGCGGCCGATTCTCGTACGGGGTGCTCAGCACCACCGTCGTCCGGGTGGTGACGTTCGCCGCCGTACGGATCTCCTGCAGGAGCCGTTCGAGGTCCGCCGGGCTCGCCACCCGTAACAGAAGCAGGTAGAAGTCCTCCCCCGCCACCGAGTAGCAGGAGTCGATCTCGGCCAGATGGGCCAGGCGCTCCGGCGCGTCGTCGGGCTGCGACGGGTCGAACGGGCGGATCGCCACGAACGCCGTCAGCGGCAACTCCAGGGCCTCGTACGAGACCTTGGCCGTGTATCCGCTGATCACCCCGCGCTGCTCCAGCCGGCGCACCCGCTGGTGCACCGCCGACACGCTCAGCCCGACCCGCTCGGCGAGATCGGTGTAGGACAGCCGGCCGTCCACGGTGAGGGCGCCCACGATCGCCCGGTCGATCTCTTCCACGGCGTCAAGATACCGGTCCCGGCGCCGGAGTAACGAACCCGTTTCAGCCGCGGGTCAGCGAGCGGCTGATGACCAGGCGCTGGATCTGGTTGGTGCCCTCGACGATCTGCAGCACCTTCGCCTCGCGGAACCAGCGCTCCACCGGGTGGTCGCTGACGTAGCCGGCCCCGCCGAGCACCTGGATCGCGTCGGTCGTCACCCGCATGGCCGCGTCGGTGGCGAAGAGCTTGGCCTTGGCCGCCTCCACCGAGAACGGGCGGCCTGCGTCCTTGAGCCGCGCGGCGCTCAGCAGCAGCGCACGGGCGGCCGAGACCTGGGTGGCCATGTCGGCCAGCATGAAGCCGACGCCCTGGAACTCGCCGATCGACCGGCCGAACTGGACCCGCTCGCGGGCGTACCCGGCGGCGTAGTCGACCGCGGCCTGGGCCAGGCCGACCGCGCAGGCCGCGATGCCCAGCCGCCCCGCGTCGAGCGCCTGCATGGCGATCCGGAAGCCCTGGCCCTCGTCGCCGACCAGCCGCTCGACCGGCACCCGCGCGCCGTCGAAGACGATCTGGGCCGGCGGCGACGAGCGCAGGCCCATCGTGCGCTCCGGCACCTGGGGCACCATCCCGGGCGTGTCGGCGTCGGCGACCAGGCAGGAGATCCCGGCCGGGCCGGGCCCGCCGGTGCGGCAGAAGATGTTGTAGAAGTCGGCGTGGCCGCCATGGGTGATCCAGGCCTTGGTGCCGGTGACCACCCAGTCCTCCCCGTCACGCACGGCACGGGTGGTCAGCGCGGCGGCGTCGGAACCGCCCTGGGGCTCGGAGAGGCAGTAGGCGCCGAGCAGGTCGCCGCCGAGCATGTCGGGCAGGGTCTTGCGCTGCCGCTCGCTGCCGTAGGCCCAGACCGGATAGCAGGACAGCGTGTGCACGCTGACGGCCTCGGCGATGGCCAGCCACGATCCGGCCAGGATCTCCAAGACCTGCAGATAGACCTCGTACGGCTGGCCGGCACCGCCGTCTGCCTCCGGGTACGGCAGCCCGAGCAGCCCGGCGCGGCCGACGGTGCGCAGCACGTCGCGTGGGAAGAGGCCCTTCTGCTCGTGCTCGGCGACCCGGGGAGCAAGCTCGCCGTCGGCGATCTCCCGGGTCAGGCCCAGCAACTCGTACGCCTCGTCCGTTGGCAGCATCCGCTCGACTGTCACACCAGTTAGCTTAACGGTCGTTCTGTTTCCCGGACGCCACCCGGTCTGCCATCCCCCGAAGTGTCGGTGGGCACCGTTAGGTTGGTGCCGTGACCGAGCGACCTCTGTTGGCAGTCGATGCCCCCAGCCTCTACTTCCGCGCGTTCCACGGCATCCCCGAGTCCGCGGCCCGCACCGGCGCGGGCGAGCCCGTCAACGCGATCCGCGGATTCCTGGACATGATCGCCCAGCTCATCCGCACCCGCGGGCCGGGCCGGCTGGTGTGCGCCCTCGACGCAGACTGGCGCCCGGCGTGGCGGGTCGCGCTGGTGCCGTCCTACAAGCAGCACCGCGTCGCCCACGGCGACGTCGAGGAGGTGCCCGCGTCCCTGGAAAAACAGGTCCCGGTCCTGCTCGAGGTGCTGCAGGCGATCGGCATCCCGGCCTTCGGCGTCGCGGGATACGAGGCCGACGACGTCCTCGGCACCCTCGCCGCCACCCAGCCCGCGCCGGTCGAGGTCGTCTCGGGCGACCGCGACCTCTACCAGTTGGTCGACGACGCGCGCGGCACCCGGCTGCTCTACTGCGGCCGCGGCGTGGCCAAGCTGGAGGACAGCGACAACGCCGCGGTCGAGGCCAAATACGGCGTCCCCGCCCGGTGGTATGCGGACTTTGCGGCGATGCGCGGCGACCCGAGCGACGGGCTGCCCGGCGTGCCCGGCGTCGGCGAGAAAACCGCCGCCCGGCTCATCGCCCGCTACGGCGGCATCGAGCAGATCCTGGCGGCGCTGGACGACAAGGACGCCGGCTTCGCGCCCGGCCTGCGCACCAAGCTCGACGGTGCCCGCGCCTACCTGGCGGCGGCGCTGCCGGTGTGCAAGGTCGCGCTGGACGTGGCGCTGCCCGCCTTCGACCCGGCCCTGCCGGCCTCGCCGAAAGACCCGGAGGCGCTGCTGGCGCTGGCCGAGCGGTGGAACCTGGCGGGTTCGGCGCGGCGGCTGGTCGACGCCCTCGCGGGCTGAGGCCGCACCCGCGCGCCGGTCACTCCGCCGGGGGCGGGGTGGCGCGGCGGCGGATCAGCAGCAGGCCCGCGCCGCCGGCCAGGGCCAGGGCGACCAGGAGCCAGATCCACCAGGTGGACGACCCCTCGTCGGTGTCCACGGCCGGCTCGGCCTGGATCGTGGCCGGGGTCGAGGCCACCGGCGCGGCGGACGATGCGGACGGCGCCGGGGCCGGGGCCGCGCTGGTCGTGGCGGGTGCGGTCGAGGGCCCGGGCTTCAGCACGATCAGCGGCGCCGGGTTCTCCGGCTCGTCCTTGCCCTCCTCCTGGATCTCGATCCAGCGCGAGACCTGGCCGTCGGCATACGTCTCCAACGTCTTGAACGACAGCCGCGTCTCGCCGTCCGGCAGCTTCGCGATCTTGACCTTCCACTCGGCGTCCTTGCCCGAGGCCAGCTTCTTGCCGCCGACGGTGAAGCCGTCGGCGGTCGCCTGGAACGTCCAGCCGGACGGCGCCTTGACCAGGGTGACGTCGGCCGGCGCGATGCCCTCGGGCAGCACCACCCGCTCGCTGACGATGCCGGACGCGTTCTCGGCCTCACCGTGGAACGTCAGGGTCACATCGGTGGCCCCGGCACGGGTCTTGTCGGCGCTCACCTCGACATGTGCCGCCGCCGGGCCGGCCACGGCCAGGACCCCCAGCGCTGTGACCACACCGACCGTCGTCAACCGGAACCTGTTACGCACGCCGAGAACCACCTTCGCCAAGAGAGGGACAACGGTCCCACAGTCGCTCCCCACCGCCGAAAAGTTCCCGCGACCCTCGCCCGATCGCCAGGTATGCCCGCCACGATCAGCTGGCAAGGATGCTGTTCGGCGGGCAACCGCAGCCCGCGGACCGGAACCGCCGGCAGCCGGCCTAGTGCCGGCGCCGCCGGCACAGCTCGACCGCATCCTGGTGCGGCGCGAGGATGTCGGAGCTGGTCAGCACGGTCCCCGGCGTCGGGTACGCCGGGGCAGGACCAGCCGGTGCACACCGGCGAACCGGGCTGACCCGGTATTGACTCCAACCCCAAATGGTGCTGATAATGCTAGCACTATGAGGTGGGTAATCGATCACACGTCGCGGGAGCTGCTCCCGCACCAGGTCGCCCGCTGCGTCCGCCAGGGCGTGGCCGCGGGCGATCTGACCGTCGGCGAGCAACTGCCCCCGGCGGCCGAGCTGGCCGAGGCGCTGGCAGTCGACCGCAACACCGTGCTGGCCGCCTACCGGCAGCTCCGCGACGAGGGCCTGCTCGAGTTCCGCCGAGGCCGCGGTGCGCGGGTGGCGTCCGCGGTGCCCGAGCCGTCGCCGGTGCTCGACGCCGCCCAGGCCCTGGTGGCCGAGGCACGCCGGCACGGCCTCGGCCAGAGCGACCTGATCCGCCTCATCGAGCGACTGACGTGACCCACAGGACGGCTCGCCGAGCGTCTTGGTGCGACCGAGGTGATTCAGGGAGAGGACAAGCCCGATGACGACATCCGCATTCGCCGGCCCCGGCCGGCACTCGGTCTACACCGGACGGGCCACGAACTGGCCCATGGTGGTGCTGAACGTCGCCCTGGTCGCGTCGCTGCTGGCCGCCGTAACCACCACGACGGCGGGCAACCGCGGCGAGCTCGTGCTCCTGCTGCTGCTCATCGGCGTCGGAGTGCTGCTCGAGGTGCTGACCACCACCAGCATCCGGACCGCTGCCGGGCCGCACGGCGTGACGGTCCGATTCGGTGTCCTCGGCCGGCCGCGCTGCACCTACCGGCTCGCGCAGATCGCCCACGCCGACGTCATCGACCTGCCGGCGTGGTCCGTCTCGTACGGCTTCTGGTGGACCCCGCGCCGGACGTCCTGCACGGTCCGCTCCGGGCCGACGCTGCGCTTGAGGCTGCACTCCGGCCGTACCGTGACCATCACCGTGCCGGACGCCCCCGCGGCCGTCGCCGTCATCCGCGAGGCCGCCCACGCTGAAGTGACCCCGGAGACCCGATCCCATGAGGACGCTCGTCGCAGTTTCTCGCCTCCGCCGCCACGCTGCTGGCCGGCTCGCCCGCCGCGGCCGAGCCGCCGCCCGTCCTGCCCTCCCGGGCGGCCGCCGGGGCAGACATCCGGCTGACGTTGCCGCGGCCGACCGGGCCGGCGCGGATCGGCACCGTCTCGCTGCATCTGGTCGACCGGTCCCGGCCCGATCCGTGGGTGCCGGCCGAGCAGGCCCGCGAGCTGATGGTGCAGATCTGGTATCCGGCGCGCAGCGTCCACGGCCGTCCGCGGGCGGGTTGGGTGTCGCCGGGCGTGGCGGCCCGCATCAACCCGCTGGGGAGCGGCTTCCTGCTGCCGGTCACCCACGGGCACACCGGCGCGCCGGCCGCCCCGGGCCGCCGGCTGGTCGTGGTGTTCTCGCCGGGCTTCGGCGGGGAGCGCACCGGGAGCACCGCGCTCGTCGAGGACCTGGCCAGCCACGGCTTCGTCGTCGTGACGATCGACCACACGCACGACGCGCAGTTCGTCGAGTTCCCGGACGGGCGGATCGCGACCCACGCGATCCCGCCGCCGGCCGACCCCGACGACGAGGCGGCGTCACTGGGCAGGGTGCTCGACGTCCGGGTGGCCGACACCCGCTTCGTGCTCGACAAGCTGACCGCGATCAGCCGCGGGCGCAACCCCGACGCTTCGGGCCGGGCGTTGCCGCGAGGACTCGCGCAGGCGCTCGACCTGTCCCGGGTCGGGATGTTCGGCTCGTCGCTCGGCGGTGCCGGCGCGGCCGAGACGATGCTGGCGGACCGGCGGATCCGGGCCGGGCTCAACCTGGACGGCAGCTTCTTCGGCCGGGTGCTCACCGCCGGCCTGGACCGGCCGTTCCTGATGATGAGCTCCGACACCGAGGACCCGGCGGACACCGACGAGACCTGGGACCAGATGTGGTCCCGGCTGCGCGGCCCGCGGTACTGGATCCAGGTGGAGAACGCCGGGCATCTGTCGTTCACCGACTTCCAGGTCCTGCTGCCGCAGATCGGAACTCCGGCGCAGGACAGCGAGCCGTTGATCGGCAGCATCGACGGCGAGCGGTCCATCGCCGTCCAGCGGACGTACGTGCGGGCGTTCTTCGACAAGCACCTGCGCCACGGCGACGGCCGCCTGCTGGCCGGTCCGTCGGCCCGCTACCCGGAGATGCGTTTCCTGCCGTGAACCCCGGGCAGCCGGGTGCGAGCTGCGGTCACGGCCACTGGTTGGTGGTGCACCACACCTGCTCGGCGTCCGTGGCGGTGGCGCCGACCGCGTCGACGGCGGTGAGCGTCACGGTCAGATAGCGGTTGGGCGTGCACCGTCCGCTGCCGGCCGGGCTCCACCGCACGGTAACCGGGGCCACGCCGCCCGAAGCCGAGCCGAGGCAGATGAACTGACGCAGGCCCGAGTCGCAGAAGCTGATCGTGGCGGTCAACGGATCCGCGGCCTGGGCCGGCGCGGCCAGGGCAAGCGGGGCGGCGACAGCGAGGATCGCCGCCCCGAGCATCGTCTGAACGGGGCGCATCGTTTTCTCCCTCCGAGAACGAACGCGGCCATCAAAACACGGCCTTGCGGGCGGACGCCGCCATGTTGGACAGCGTTGGACAGCTACCTGATCAACAGCTTCTTCCGGACGCGGGCCAGCTCCGCGCGCACGTCGCGGCGCAGGGCACGGTCCAGGCCGAGCGACATCGTGATCTGTGGGTCGTCGGTGGCCGCCCGGGCCTGGCGATAGAGGTCGAGCGCCTCCTGCGCCCGTCGTGCAGTTCCAGCCGCGACGGCAGCGGGCCGATCCGCCGGGACAGCCGGTCGAGCAGCTCCCGGGTGGTCTCGTCGGCCTCGGCCACGTTGTCGAATCTCAGCGTCGCCGGGCGGCGCAAGCGCCCGGCCCACGCGGCGATGAACTCCGTCGCGCCATGGGCGAGAGCCGTTGTGCGCCGGGCCGGATGGAACCGGATGGTCTCGGTGACCGGCAGCCGGGCGGAGCCCCGGCCGAGGTGGGGAACGATGGCGTGCAGTTCGACCCGGTGCCGGGCCGCCAAGCGCGGATGGGCGCCGGCGAGCCGGCCGATTATGGCCGTCCAGCGGGCGGCTACCCGCCAACGTTGGACAAGATTGGACGGCTGCGGCGACTCAAGCCTTGTCATGGTCTTGAAGGCGGCTGGAGGTTGCGTTGAGGTTCGCGGCCGACAGTGCTGGCATGACCAACGTGCAGCTCAGTTCGCCCGACGTGCAGGTGCTGCAGCAGGTGCTGCACGGTCGCGCTGTTCAGGTGGCTTTCCAACCGGTCGTGCAGCTGCAGGACGGTCTGGTCCGCGGCTACGAGGCGCTGGCGCGCTTCGACCGCGACCACTTCGCCAGCCCGGTCCAGGCGTTCGCCACCGCGAACGCGGCCGGTCTCGGCGTTCAGCTGGAACTGTTGGCGATCCAGCGTGCGTTCGAACGGCTCGACGACATGCCGGCCGGGGCCTGGCTCAGCGTGAACCTGTCGGTGGAAGCCGTGCTGACACCGGCCGTCATCGCCCTGCTGATGGCGCACGCGCACCGTGGCATCACCGTCGAACTCACCGAGCACACCCAGGTCGACGACTACGAGGTGCTCACCGAGACGACCGACCGGCTGCGTGCCGCGGGCATCCTGATCGCGGTCGACGACGCGGGCGCCGGCTTCGCCAGCCTGAGCCACATCCTGCAGCTGCGACCGGACATCATCAAGCTCGACATCGCGCTGGTCCGGGACATCGACACCGACCCGATCCGCACGGCGCTCGCTCGCGCGCTGGCCGGCTTCGCCCGGGACATGGGCACCCAGCTGATCGCCGAGGGCATCGAGACCCACGCCGAGCACGAGAAACTGCGCTCGCTCGGGGTGGAACTGGGCCAGGGGTACTACATGGCCCGACCGGGACCGCTGCCGAGCCGCCACATCGAGCCACTGCTCTGACCGGTCCCGCCCGATCTCACACCGGCGTCAGGCCGGAGCGTGCAACGGGCACGTCGCCGCCCGGCCTGCCGGCCGGGCGGCGACGAGTCGCGAGCGCGGTTCTAGTTCCAGAATGCGAGGGCCTGCCTGCCGAGTGCGGCCTGGCCGGTGGTGTTGGCGTGGCAGCCGTCGGCGACCTCGCCGGTGTGCAGGTGGAACTGGCCCGGGTAGCGCACGTTCTGGGTGGTGTCGGCCGCGGCCTGCTTGGCGAGGTTGTCGGTCAGTTGCGGGCCGTTGGCGCCGGCGAGGGAGCAGGTCTGGCCGGCGTCGTAGAGCGGTTGACCGGTGATGTAGATGGTGGCGGCGGGGGCCGCGTGCTGGCGGGCGTTGGCGATGAGTCGCTTGACCTCGTCGTAGGTCGCTCCGCTGGAGGCGAAGATGCAGATCTGCACCCAGACGGCCGACGGTTTGCCGAAGCTGCCGGCCTGCTGGTCGAACTTCTGCCAGGCGGCGGAGTTGGGGTCGGTCCAGGACTGCACGACCAGGCCGCCGGTGCCGTACGGGCCCCACATGCGTTTGCCGCCGTCGGCCACGTACCCCTGGGCGACGTTCTCGGCCATCGAGCAGCCGATGAATCCCATCGAGTTCGCCGGCTGCGGACCGCCGGTGGGGCTGGTCGTGGGTGCGGTGGTCGGCGGGGTGGTGGCCCCGGTGCAGGTGACACCGTTGAGAGCGAAAATCGTCGGCGCCGGATTGCTGCCGGTCCAGGAGCCGTTGAAGCCGAAGCTCGCGCCGGCGCCGGTGGCGAGGGTGCCGTTCCAGGAGGCGTTGCGGGCGGTGACTTGGGTGCCGTTCTGGGTGACGGTGGCGTTCCAGGCCTGGGTGACCTGCTGGCCGGCGCCGTAGGACCAGGTGAGCGTCCAACTGGTGAGCGGGTCGCCCAGGTTGGTCAGATTCACGGTGGCGCCGAAGCCTCCGGACCATTGGGAGCTGACCGTGTAGGTGACCTGGCAGCCGGCGGCCGCGGCGTGAGCGGTCACCGCGACCGTGCCGATCGTGGCGGCCAGCGTCGCGGGCACCACGGCGACGGCGAGCAGACGTATGCGGGACAGGCGCATTCGACCCTCCTCGAGGGTGTATCACAGGCGCGGTGGGTCGCCCAGCGGCAAACACATCGACAACCATCATTGCCTGGCCACTGTAGGACAGAAGAGTGACGGCGGTCAATCTCAGTGTCGACCGACCGTCAGCTCGTGCGGGCGTCAACCGCCTCGTCGAACGGTGCAGGGGTCATGATCGACCGACGGAGACGGCGGCCATACAATCCGGCACATGTCCGACGCCCGTTTCGTCCTGTCCCGCCGGTACGCCGCAGGCCTGGGTGGCGTCCGGGGAATGCTGATCACGGTGCTCGGCGACTACGTGCTCCCGTCCGGGCGGCCCGCACCGACGTCCGCCTTCATCGACGCGTTGGCCCGCCTCGGCGTCGAGGAGAGCGCCTGCCGCCAGGCCCTGATCCGGGCGGCCGCGGACGGCTGGCTGGTCACTGAGCGAACCGGTCGGTTCACGTGGTGGCGGCTCAGTCCCGCGTTCGAGGAGTTCCTCACCATGGGCGCCGAGCGCATCTTCGGGTTCACCGCGACCCAGCCGGACTGGGACCGCCGGTGGCTGGTCGTGGTGACCCGGGCGGCGGAGACGAACCGGGCGGGCCGGCATCTGCTGCGTACCCGATTGCGCTGGAGCGGCTTCGGCAGCCTCGCGCCCGGGGTCTGGATCTGCACTCACTGCGACCGTGCGGCGGACGCCGAACTGGTCCTGCGCGAGGCCGAGGTGTTCGACGACTGCCAGATCTTCCTCTCCGAGTACCTCACCGGCGGCGACCTGTCCGCCGTGGTCCGGCAGGCCTGGGACCTCGAGGAGGTCGAGCGGGAGTACGAGTCGTTCCTGAGCTCGTTCGCCGAGCCACCCGCCGACGATCCGCTGGTCCGGATCACCCAGCTCGTGCACGCGTGGCGGCGGGTGATCCTAATCGATCCCGCACTGCCCGAGCAGCTACTGCCCGAGGGGTGGATCGGCGGCCGAGCCGTGCGGTTGTTCCGCCGCCAGCATGCGAAGTGGCTGCCGGCCGCGACCCGCGAGTGGAGCCGCGTCAGCGAAGAAGCGCGCTGACCGCTCATCGGGTTCTGCCGGGGCCGCGGGTCTCGGCCGATGGGTGAGATGCGGGCACCGCCCACTGCCCGACGAGGTCGGCATAGGTGGCTGAGCCGGCGAGCAGGTCGTCGTGCGAGCCGCACACCGTGCGGGGTCCGTCCATGAGCAGGACCAGGTCGGCCCGGCGGGCGGAGCTGAACCGGTGCGCGATCACGATCAGTGTGCGGCCCTGCTCGGCGAGGGCGGTCTCCACCCGTGCCTCGGTTGCCGGGTCCAGGTGGCAGGTGGCTTCGTCGAGCACCAGCACGGGAGCCTCCGACAGGTACGCGCGGGCAAGCGCCACCAGCTGCCGTTCGCCGCTGGACAGCCCGTGCGGCACCGCGTGGTACCCGCCCAGCCGCTCGACGACGGCGCCCAGCCCGAGCGCGTGTACCGCGGCGTCCAGTTGCGCGTCGGTGGCGCCGGGGCGCAGGTAGGCGAGGTTCTCGCGCAGGGTGCCGGCGAAGACGTAGGCGGCCTGCGGGCTGAGCACGATGCGGCGGCGCAGCGCGGCCGGTTCGATCGCGGTGACCGGGACGCCGCCGAGGAGGACGGCACCGGACTGCGGCTGGTCGAGGCCGCACAGCAGCCGGGCGAGGGTGGTCTTGCCCATCCCGCTCGGGCCGACGATGGCGAGGTGCCGCTTCTCCGGCAGGTCCAGGTCGAGGTGGTCCACGACCGGGACGGCGTGCGGGCCGTACGCGAAGGTCAGGCCCCGCACTCGCAGGTCGTATCCGGCGGGCGGCGCGGCCCGGGGTGGCGGCGGGGCCGGCGGTGTCCGGCTGGCCTCGGCGAGCCGGTGCAGGGTGATGCCCAGCTGCACCAGCCAGTCCCCGACCACAGTGACCAGGGTGCGCAGCGCCGGCAGCAGGCTCGCGGTGACGTAGGTCAGTCCGCCCACCAGTTGCCCGGCGGTCAGCCGGTGCCCGGTCAGCCACGGTGCGAGGACGACGAGCGCGACGAGCACGCCCTGCCCGCCCACGGTGATCACCAGGGTGCGCGCGGCCGTCGCCCGGGCCAGCGCGCGGGTCGCGGCGGCGAACCGGTCCACGTCCGCGCCGACCTCGGCGGCCACCCGGTCGCGTGCGGCGCAGGCGACCACGTCCCGCAGGCCGGACAGCGCGGTGCCGGCCGATGCCGCGACCGCTTCCTCGGCCAGCAGGGCGGCGTACTCGCGGCGCGCCAGCGAGGACAGCAGCAGCCCGTACAGGACGAGCGCCAGCGCGAGCGGGGGAAGCACGACCGCGGCGACCGCGGGAGCGAGTGCGGTCAGCCCCACGGCCGCCGCGATCATCGCGACCGCCGCCCCGCGCATGGTGCGCAGCAGGCCGGACACCAGCCGGCGGACGGTCTCCACCTGGCTGCCCAGCCGGGCCGCGCCGGACGGGTCCGGCTGCTCGCCGCCGGCCGCGCGGATCAGGGCGGCGGTGACGACCGCGCGCACCAAACCGTCGCGCAGCGGCTCCACCACGGCCGCGAGCCACGGATAGAGCCGGCGCACCGCGACCATCCGCACCGACCAGGCCAGCCCGAGCAGGGCCAGCCAGCCCAGCCCGACCAGAGGGTCGTGCCGCGCGAAGCCGCGGTCCAGGGCGTTGGCCACGACCAGGCCGCCCGCCAGCGCCGGCGCCGACTCCAGCACCGACCACGCGGCGATCCGGACCAGCGCCCGCCGCCGCCCGCGCAACGGGTCGAGCAGCAGCCGCCACGCGGCCGCCCCGCCGAGCCGCCCGGTCACGGTGCTGCCCCGTCGGCGTCGGTGGCGGCGAAGACCGCGCGGTAGTCGGGCCGGGCCCACAGGTCCTGGTGCCGGCCGACCGCGCGCAGGCGCCCGGCGTCGAGCCACGCGACGAGGTCGGCGCGGGCTGCCGTGCCGGGGCGGTGGGTCACCACCATCCGGGTACGGCCGGCGAGCCGGTCGATGAGTACGGCGCTGATCTGCGCCTCGGTCACCGTGTCCAGGCTGGAGGTGGCGTCGTCGAGGACCAGCACCCGGGCGCCCTGGGCGAGCGCGCGGGCCAGTCCGATCCTCTGCACCTCCCCGCCCGACATCGGCGCCTCGGCCAGCGGGGTGTCGTAGCCGTCGGGCAGCCGCCGGATGAACGCGTCGGCCTGGGCTGCCGCGGCGGCGGCACGGACCGCGGACCGGTCCAGCCCGGGCCGCCCGTACGAGATGGCCTCGTGCACCGTGCGGCCGAGGAGCACCGGCCGCTCGAACGCGTACGCCACGGCGCCGGTGTCGAGCGCGGTGACCGGTACGCCGTCGAGCAGGACGGCGCCCTCGTCCGCCCGCACCAGCCCGCCGACCAGGCCGGCCAGGGTCGTCTTGCCCGCTCCGGACCGGCCCACCACCGCCACCGCGCGGCCCGCCGGCACGGTCAGGTACAGCCGGTCGAGCACGGCCCGCCCGTCCCGGCGCACGGTGACGCCGCGGAAGCTGACCGCGACCGGGGAGTCCACCAGCGCACCTCCCCCGGCGGCGGGCACCGGCTCGGCGAGCAGCTCCGCCAGCCGGCGTGCGCCGGCGCGGGCGTACCCGAGCCCGGTGAACGCCTCCACCTGCGCGATCAGGCCCAGGGCGAGCGCCACGTACCCGGCGGCGGCGAGGAACTGCCCGGCGCTGATCCGGCCGGCGGCCACCCCCCAGCCCGCGACCCCGAGCACAGCGAGGTCGACGGTCGCCGAGAGGATCGACCCCTGCCACGCCATCCGGCGTTGCGCGGCCCAGGTGTCGTGCCCGGCCGCGCTGACCCCGTCCAGCGGGGCGAGCACCCGGTCGATCTCGTGCCGCACCGTGCCCGCCGCCTGGACGGTGCGGATGCCGGCCAGCGCGTCCTGCAGCAGCGAGACGATCGCCGCCTGCGCGGTCCGGTACCGGGTGACCATCGCCGAGGTGTCCGCGATGAACCGGCCGAGCACCGCCCAGGAGACCGGCGCGGCGACCAGGAACGCGAGCGCGCAGCGCCAGTCGATGAGCCAGAGTGCCACGATGCCGCCGACCGACGTGGCGGCTCCGACGAAGACGTCCACGGTGGAGTCGAGCGCGTGCCCGGCGTCGGAGCTGGAGCTGACCAGCCGGCTGATCACGTCACCGGGATCGAACCGGCGCCGCGCCGCCGTACCTCGTGCCAGGACCACCCCCAGCACCTCGAGCCGCAGCCACCGGGTACCGGCTGACAGGCAGCCCGCTTCGGCGACGGTCGCGAGGACCGTGCACAGCGCGGACGCCGCGATGACCAGGCCCAGCCAGGCGGCGGCCGGGGCGGTGCCGCCCCGGCCCAGCACGGCGTCGGTGGCCGCCGCCAGCGCCGCCGGCAGGGCCAGGCTTGCCACCGCGTTCACCGCCCCGGCCGCGACGAGCAGCGCACCCCAGCCGGGGGTGCGGCGCGCCGTGCGGACGAGCAACCGGTTGGCCGTCGGCCCGGCGTTCACGGATCGGCCCTCCTCGGACAGGCATTGTGGTGACCCACCGCCATGGACGGGCGGTGGGTCACCGGACGGTGCTGCCGCACGATCAGAGGCAGTCGAACGTCGTGATGATGCTGACGCAGGGCCAGGCCGACGGGCCGCTGGTGTCGGCCACGGTCTCCTGCAGGTCCAGGATCTTGGACATGGGGTTCACCTCCTCTCAGGAAGTCGGGGTGGGTACCCGCGCGTCGAGGTACGGCAGCACGGCCGTGCCCTCGAAGGCGGTGCTGAGCGCCAGCAGGATGCCCGCGGAACCGGTGGCCAGGTCCATCGACAAGCGCATCAGCTTGTCGCCGGGGAAGGCGAGATGGCCCTGGTAGGTCTCCGCGTGCCAGCCGAGCCGGCGGACGTGGGTGGTGATGGCGGCCGGGTTCTCCGGGCCGGGGAGGTGGCTGAGCGCGGCGATGAGCCCGGCCCGGCCGCGGAACAGGCCCGGCTGGCGGACGAAGGTGCTGCGGCAGCCGTTGCCGATGGCGGCGACCGCATCCCGGAACGCGGGCTCGTCGCGATGCCGCAGGTACCGCTGCAGGACCAGGCCCAGCCCGCCGCTGCCGCCATCGAGGTAGAGCAGGTACCGCCGGCCCTCCTCGACCAACTGGAGGGTGCCGTTGGCGAGGCGTTCGCCGCGGGCCAGGTCGGCGCGCAGGGCCGCTTCGGCGAGGTCGAGGTGGCCGGGGTCGCCGGTCTCCTCGTACAGGTGCAGCAGGAACAGCGCCGGTCCGGCCATCCCGCGCAGCAGCCCGCCCCGCCCGGACGGTGCCGGTTGCCCGGCGGCGACCGCGCGGATCATCGGCGCCAGGGCGTCGGCCATCCGGGTGGCGGCGGTGCGCAGCCGCTCGTCGCCGGTGGCGCGGGCGAAGTGCAGCAGGCTCACCCCGGCGCCGGCCACCCCGCCGTACATGCCGGGGGTGGCCAGCGGCTGACCGGCGGCGCGGCGCACCAGGGCCAGGGCTTCGTCGGTGCGGCCCAGCTCGTCCAGCACGGTGGCGACGCCGAGCAGCCCGTCGTACAGGCCGGGGCGCGGGTGCCGCGCACGGTGGACGGATCGCAGCAGCCAGGTGACGTACTCGTCGGGTATCTCGGCGCCGGTGACGTGCAGCGCGTGCAGGACGCCGGCCGCGCCGTACGCGAGGGTGTACCCGCCGGTGGCGAACTGGTTCGGGTCGCCGGGGAACAGCCGGTCGGCACGGTCCGGGGTGGCGCCGGCGTGGATGCCGGCGATCAGCGAGGCGCGGATGGCCGGCCAGTCGGGCGGGTCGCCGCCGAGCAGCGCGGCCGCACCGGCATCCGGCGCCGGGAGGGACGTGCCCAGCCCGCGGGCCAGGTCGGTGGGGAAGCTCGCCGGCAAGCCGTAGAGCTGCTGCGCGGTGCCGGCCAGGCGGGTCAGGGCGGCGGGGCCGCGGGACAGGCCGCCGGTCACCGGCAGGAACAGCCACAGCCGGATGCAGTGGAACAGGTACCAGTCGGCCGCCGCGCCGGACACCCCTCGCGGGACGGTGAACCCGGGCGCGGCCAGGGCCGGCGGGCGCTCGTCGGCGAGGTCGGTGGCCAGCTCGAAGTCGACGAGCACCACGCGGCCGTCCGGGCACACCATCACGTTGGCCGGGTGCAGGTCGCCGAACCGGATGCCGCGCGCATGCACCTCGGTGAGGGCGCCTGCCAACGCGGACATCACCTCGTGCACCCACTCGACGTACTCGGCCACCGCAACCGAATCGGGCTCCGGATCCAGCAGTGGCTGGCGCTTGACCATGGCGTCGAGCAGGTTGTCGCCCTCGACGTACTCCTCGACGAGGAAGTGGTGTTCCCAGGCGCGGACGAAGCCCAGCACGCGGGGTACGCAGGACAGGCCGGCCAACCGCGCCAGCACCACGCGCTCCCGGGCCAGCCGGGCGGTCGCGTCGACCCCGTCGCGGTCCAGCCCCGCGTGGGGGCGCGCCTCCCGCAGTACCACCCGTTCGCCGGTGACCCGGTGCGTGGCGACGTACACCCCGCCGCCGTTGGAGAAGTGCAGCGCACGCTCCACCTCGTACGGGAAGTCGACGCCCTGGTCGGCGTCGCGCCGCTCGAGGTGCGGGCGCAGCACCTCCGGCACGGTCACCCACGGCGGTGTCCGGAACGCCGGGCCGCGCACGTCGGGCACCAGCTTTCCGTCCGGCCCGGCCAGCGCCGGCACCGGCTCCCCGTCGCCGTCCGGACAGGTACGGCCGGTGAACCCGCCGTACCGGACGTAGAGCGGCCCGTCCCCGTACCGCAGGTCGCTCAGGATGTACGGCCCCGGCACCCCGGAAAGCAGCGCGGACAGCTCGGACAGCACCCGGCCGAGGTGCGCCTCGTCCACCGGGTACAGGGTCAACGCCTTGCCGCTGCTGCCGCGGTGCGCGTACTTGCTGTTCGCGAACCGCACCGCGCCGGCGCTGCGCAGGAATTTGAAGGCGACGCCGTGCGCGAGGCAGTATTCCCAGACGGTGTCGCAGACCCGGCTCACCTCGTCGAGGGTCGCCGACACGTGGATCTTCCAGCCCTGCTCGGGCAGGCTCACGTCCGGCGGGCGCAGCGAGACCCACAGTCCGCGCTCGGTGCGCGTCCAGCCGGCCGGCGTCTCCCGGTCCGCGGCCGGCAGGCGCTCGGCCTGGTCGGCGATGCGCTCCGGGGTGTCGAAGAACAGTGGGTCGGCGAGGCAGAAGGGTTGCAGCCGTTCGGGGTTGAGTTTCACCGGGACACCTCCGCGATCGCGGCGCCGAACTCGGGCCGGCGGGCGATCCGGTCGCGGACCTCGTCGGAGCCGAACCGTTCGTCGATCCGCCGGGTCGCGGCCGCCCACTGCGTCATGGTGTCCGCGGTGGACAGCGCCGCGGTGACGAACGGGTCCTTCCAGCGCGCCACCGACCGTTCCCAGAGCACGTCGGGTGGGTCGGTACGGACGTTGCCGACGGTGCCCTCGTAGATGGGCATGGCGCGTACTTGTCCGTCCGGCTCGACCTGCATCATCGAGAAGTCGATGCGCGCCATCGTGTCCGGGTGCATCTGCAGCACCCGGTTGTCGGTGGTGGCGACGCGGACACCGGCCGGTACCAGCGTGCGGAGCCGGGCCAGGGTGTCCGGGCTGGTCAGCGCGCGCAGCTGGGCGTCCGTCAGCAGTTCCCGCTCGGCGAAGCCGGGCCGGCTGGCGAGCCCGGACGGTATCGCCGCGCCGAACCAGACGAACGACAGGCGCGGGAAGCGCCGCGCCAGGACGCACACGTCGTCGAGCTCGTGCAGGTTGCTCTGCAGCACGACGCAGTCCAGCCCGAACACGAACGGCCGGTCCGGGCCCGCCGCGCCGTCGAGGAGTTCCAGCGCCCGTACCGCCCGGTCGAACGAGCCGCGCCGGCCGCGGATCCGGTCGTGTACTTCGGCGGTGGCCCCGTCCACGCTGACGTTCACCCGGTCGAGCACCCGTACCAGGTCCCGTGCGGTGTCCGGGCCTAGCGGCCAGCCACCGGTGTACATGGAGACCTCGACACCGGCCCGCGAGATCCGCTCGGCGACCTCGAGGATCCCGGGTACCAGCAGCGGCTCGCCGCCCCCGAACGTCACCGCACGCGGCTTCATCGCGACGAGAGCGTCTGCCGTCTCCAGGAGTTCGGCGTGGCTCAGTTGCCGGGCCGGGCGCCGGCCGGACTCCGAGTAGCAGTGCACGCAGCGCAGCGGGCAGGCGTACGTGACATCCCAGTTGATCTCGATCTGCACCGGTACTCCTCACCGCGGGCCCACTCCGGTCGCCGGTGGTGGCGACGAGAACTAGCCAACCGGTGCGGACTCTCGGACGTGCATTGGCGCGGTATCGGCGGGCGGATGGCGGCGGGTGCCGCCGCTTGCCAGGGTCACCAGCGCGATCATCGTGATGCCGAAGCTGAACAGGCCGATCAGCACGATGATCAGGCCATGCAGGGCGATGGCCAGGGCGAGGCCGCAGCGGCGCAGCCGCGGCCCGGCGAAGAGGGAGGCCGCGATGGCCAGCTCGACGGCGAGGGTGCCCCAGGTGAGTGCGGCGACGACCGGCCGGTGCTCGAGCGCCGGTCCCAGCACGGAGCGAAGCGCCGCGGACGGGCCGTAATACGGATGGTGGACGATCTCGGCCAGATAGGTGCCGTCCCGCCAGGACGGCACCGCCAGCTTGGTGCCGACCGCGGCGAGGTAGATCAGCGCCACCTGCAGCCGCAGCACCAGGTGCGCGGCGTACGACGCGCCGCCCCAGCCGGGCGGGTATGGGTCGCGGCCGGCGCGCCAGTGCCAGCGCCGGCCGTCGCCGAGGCACATCAGGATGAGCAGCAGGGTGGCGACCCGGCCGGCGGCGTCGCCACCGTTGGGCACGGTCATCGACGCGCCCAGGCTGACGGTGACGTACCACTGCGGCACGCAGGTCCACCTCGGACGAAACCCGATGAGGACCGCGGCGAGGACCGCGACGGCCACGACGAGCCGGGCCGTCGACAGCCACGGGGCCGGACCGCCCACGCACCACAGCAGCACGTCGCGGACGCCGCCGCAGCGGGGCCCCGCCGGGTTGTCCGGCAGCGGTGCGAACAGCGCGCGCGTCGGCGTGCAGACCACGACGCTGAGCGTGGCGAGGGCGAGCAGCGAGCGCCCGACCGCGAGCTGCCGGTCCCGCGGGTCGAAGTCGGCCGCGCGGCCGAGCAGCCCGGCGCGGACGCGGGTCAGCGCGCGCATGCCAATTCGGCCGGCGCGGCGGACTGGACCTGCCACGCGCCGGCGACCAGCCGCTCCCGGGTGAAGACCACGGCACCGCACAGCGGCCGCCACGCCACCTGGCTTTCCACGGTGGTCACCGGTGCGCCGGCCAGCCGGTCGGCGCAGTCCGCCACCGCCGGCCGCCCGCAGTCGCGCCACCGCGCGGCCGGTACGGACCCGGCCAGGATGGCCGCCTCGAGGATGGTGGCGTACTCCTGCCGGCTCAGGCCGCCCAGGTTCCGCGCGGACGACAGCGCCGCTGTCACCGGGGTGTATCCGCCGGGCCGATACACCCCGACGGTGACCGACCCCGCGGCGGTGAAGAAGACCCACCGCTGCGGCCACAGCAGCTGGTACGTGTCCCGCTGGGCGCTGAGCCCGCCGGGCACCATCGACGCCGGCAACTGGGTGGCCGTGGCAACGACGAGCACCACCAGCAGCGCGGTGATGCTCGTCGTGAACCCTTGGGCGCTGCGCGCCGCGCGGGTCGGTTCATCCACAGGTGACCGGGCCGATGCAGTCCATCGGCGGGGCCGCCTGCCCGGAGCTCCCGGCGTCACCGCGGTGGTGGCCGCCGGCCGCGGCGCCGACGCTGATGAGCCCGAGCAGCCCCGCCGCGATCAGCAACCCGATCAGTACCGACTTCTTCATCTGGTGCTTCCCCCCATCGATTTTCCCTCAGGCCCGCTCCCCCGACAGGGCCTGCACAATCGTGTACCCGTGCGCTATCCGTTCGGTATCGATCATGAGTTCGTCCTGGTCGACCGCCGTCGGGGCCGGCTGGGTGGGCGCGATGACAGCGCGCAGCAGCCCGGCCTCGACCGCCTCGGCCGGATACAGCCGCAGCGCGGTTTCCCGGTGCCGCCCGGCCGCGGCCCGGTCGCCGGCCCGCGCCCGCAGCCGCGCCAGCGCGTCGCAGCCGCGCGCCTGCTGGATGGACAGGTCGTTCGCCGCGGCGATCTGCCGGGCCTGCTCGTACGCCGACTCGGCCTGCTCCCATCGCCCCGCGGCCGCCCGCGCGGCGCCGATGACGAGCAGCGACTCGCATTCGGCGTACGAGGCTCCGGCGTCGCGCGCGATGGCCAGCCCGGCCCGCCCGTCCGCCAGCCCGCCGGCCAGGTCACCGAGGTTGACCCGGGCGGCACCGCGGCCGGCCAGGCTCATCGCCTCGCCGTGCCGCAGCTCCACCCGCCGGCTCAGCTCCAGCGCCCGGTCGAACCGCTCCAGCGCCGCAGCGCCCTGGCCCAGCCGGTCCAGCGCCTGGCCCAGGTTTCCCAGCAGCATCGCCTCGTCGTGCACCGCGCCGAGCTCACGGGCGATGGGCAGCGCCTCCTCGAGGTACGCGCGGCCCTCCGCGTACCGGCCCATCGCGATGCACACCACGGCGAGGTTGTTGGTCAGCGCCGCGTACCCGGCCCGGTCGCCGGCCCGCTCGGCCAGTCCGCGCCCGGCCGTGAACGTCTCGTGGGCCAGGCGCAGCTGCCCGGCGCGCCGGTAGGTGAAGCCCAGGCCGGACAGCTGGCACGCCTCGGCCGCGAGGGCCCCGGTCCGCCGGCTGATCGCGATCGCCTGCTCGAACAGCCGGCGCGCCTCGTCGAACCGGCCCAGCTCCCGCATGATCAGCGCGACGCTGCTGAGCATCGCCGACTCGCCCGGCGCATCGCCGAGCTCCCGGGCCGCGGCCAGGCCGCGCTCGAACATGGCGAGGGAGTTGCCGTGGTGGTTCATCCGGTTCAGGAACGGCTGCAGGGCGGCGGGGAGTTGCCAGGTGTGGTGCAGCCAGCCGTGCTCGGCCGCGTACCGGGCCGCCTCCATGAGGTTGCCGTGCTCGGTCTTCAGGAGACCTATCGGGTTGGTGCCGGCGGGCAGCTCCGGTGCCGGGTCGAGGAAGCCGGGCTGGAAGCGGTGCGCGGCGCGCGCCAACGGCTCGCACGAGCGCCATGCCAGCCGGAGGTAGTAGTCGAGCAGCCGGTGCGCCGCCGCGTGCAGCTCCGCCGCGCTGTCGTGCTCGTTCGCCAGCTCGTGCGCGCAGTCGCGCACCAGGTCGTGGATCCGGTACCGGCCGCCGGTGCCCTGCAGCAGCAGGTTGTCGTCGACCAGCGCGTCCAGCCCGTCCTCGGCCTCCTCCGGGGTGCTGCCGGCCAGGGCGGCCACCGCGTACGGCTCGAAATCCACTCCCGGGTGCACCCCGAGCAGGCGGAACAGCCGCTGCTGTGCCGGGCTCAGGTACCGGTAGGAGAGCCCGAGCACGGCGGCGACGGTACGGTCACCGATGGCGAGGAACCGGGTACGGCGGCGCTGGTCGCGCAGGCGTGACACCAGGTCCGCCACCGTCCAGTTGGGACGGTGCCGCAGCCGGGAGCCGGCGATGCGTACGGCGAGCGGCAGCCGGCCGCACAGCTCGACCACCTCGGCAGCCACCGCCCGGTCCGGCTCCGCCAGCGGCCGGCCGGCCACCTGCTCGAACAGAGCGAGCGCGTCCGGCCCCGGCAGCACGTCGAGGAACAGCGGACTGGTGCCCTCCAGCCCGCCCAGGTATCGCCGGCTCGTCACGATGACCAGCGTCTTGGCCGCGCCGGGCAGCAGCGGGCGCACCTGGCCCTCGTCGACGGCGTTGTCCAGCACCACGAGCATGCGGCGGCCGGCCATCTGCGACCGCCAGAAGGCGATCCGCGAATCCTCGTCGGCGGGCACCTGCTCCACGGGCACGCCGATGCCGCGCAGCAGCACGTCGAGCGCCTGGGCGGAGGTCATCGGGTCCTGACCGGGGGTGAACCCGCGCAGGTCCAGGAAGTGCTGGCCGTCGGGGTAGTCGCCACGGACGAGGTAGGCGAGGCGTACGGCGAGCGCGGTCTTGCCGATGCCGCCCATGCCGTCGATGGTCGAGATGGCCAGGGCGGTGGCGGCGGGCCGCGCGATGCCGTCGCGGAGCTGGGCGAGCTCGGCGGCCCGCCCGGAGAAGTCCACGATGTCGTGCGGCAGCGTGCACGCCACCGCACCGGCCGGCTGCGCCTGCGCGGCCGGCTCCGACGGCGCGGCAGGGACCTCGGCAGGGACCGCAGTGGCGGGTGGGACGTCGTCGAGGAGGATCTGCTCGTGCAGGCGGCGCAGCGCCGCGCCCGGGTCCAGGCCCAGCTCCTCGGCGAGCAGCCGGCGGCCCTGCTCGTACGCGTTGAGCGCCTCGGCCTGCCGGCCGCACCGGTACAGCGCCAGCATCATGCTGCCGCGCAGCGACTCGCGCAGCGGGTGCTCGGCCACCCAGGTGGTGAGATCGCTCAGTGCGCCGCCCGCCTCGCCCAGCTCCAGCCGCAGCGCGCCGAGCCGCTCCAGGCAGGTGAGCCGCAGCTCTTCCAGCCCGGCCACGGCGCTGCGGATCAGGGGGCCGTCGAGGCCGGGCAGGGCCGGGCCGGACCACAGCGCGAGCGCTCGGGTCAGACTCGCGACCGCGTCGGCCACCCGACCGTCGGCCGCATGCCGCTCGGCCCCGTGCGCGTACCCGCGGAACACCGCCGCGTCCAGCTGCTCAGGCCCGATCGCCAGCCGGTATCCGACGTCCGCGGTGGTGATCCCCACGTCGCCGTAGCCGCCGAGGGAGCGGCGCAGCGCCGCCATCGCGTTGTGCACCTGCCGCCGCGCCGTGGCCGGTGGATCGGCCCACAGCTCGTCGACGAGGCGCTCCGTCGACACGACGAGGTTGGCATTGAGCAGGAGCACGGCGAGCAGCCGGCGCTGGCGCGGACCGTGGAGGGTCACCGGGCGGCCCTCGCACGTTGCCGCCAGCGGACCCAGCACGCGGAAATCCATCTGTAGCCCCCATTGCCCCGGTGGTTAGACCGTGTGCTGACGGCCGATGGTATCCAGCCGATGCCCGCATGCTGACCCCACTGTCGCGATTCGAGCACGTCGACGCCCGTCAATCTGAAGTGACGGCCGGATCTCGACGACGTCAGGTCACGTACGGGGATCCGAGCCGGCCGCCACGGCCCGGCCACGGCCGGCCGCTTTCGCCCGATAGAGGTTCGCGTCGGCCGCCTGAATCAGGGTGTCCACGTCGCAGGCGGCGCCCAGCGCCTGGCCGGCGCTCACGGTGACCCGCAGACCGTCGGCGACGTCGTCCCAGTGGTGCAGGGCGACGGCGCGGACGATGCCGCCGGTGGGCAGTTTGCTGGTGATCCCGGCGGGCAGGTCCATGAGCAGCATGAACTCGTCGCCGCCGAGCCGTACGGCCAGGTCCGAGGAGCGGATGGACGCCTGCAGGATGGTCCCGATGACGCGCAGGACCTCATCGCCGACGGCATGCCCGAAGGTGTCGTTGACGCTCTTGAAGTGGTCGGCGTCGATCAGGACGACGGCGAGCTGATCGAGCGGTCCCCGGCGCCGCAGCTGGGCCAGATGACGGGTCTCGGCGTGCCGGTTCGCCAGTCCGGTCAGGGCGTCGACGAAGGCCTGCCGGCTCAGTTGCTTGCCTTCCCGCAGCACCCGGGCCGCCGCCAGCCGCGAGCGAGCCGCCTCCAGCACCTGCATCCGGCTCTCCCAGCGCAGCACCGTGAGGTGCTGGGAATAGCGCAGCGCGGCGTCGCTGCGGGAGGTCTGCGCCGCGAGATGCAGCGCCAGGGTGGTGAGGCTGGGTTTGTAGTCGTCGAGCAGCCGCGCGGCCCGGGCCGCCGCCCGCGCGGCCGCGGCCACGTCGCCGCCGTCGTGCGCGCCGATGGCCGCCGCCAGCAGCAGACATGCCTGGTATCCCGGCCAGGTGCCGGCCCGCAGGGCGCGGAAGAGCTCCGCCGGTACGGCCGTCTCCCCGCCCTCGACGTCGTGGCCCGCGATGACGTCGAGCAGGCGCTCCAGGGCGAGAATCTCGACGATCCAGGCCGGCGGCAGCGCGTCCCGTTCCTCGGGGCTCGGCCGGACGACCGCGGCCGCCGCCTGCCGGGCCGCTTCCCGCTGCCCGGTCTCCAGCAGCGCGCTGGCCAGGGCCGCGGCGCTCTCCAGCCGGTTGATCACCAGCACCCGCCGGGTGAAGTCACCGACCGAGCGCACCTCGGCGGGCAGCGGCAGCCGCAGCGCGTCGGTCGCGCGCACGTACATCTCGTTCTCGAGCTCCCACAACCCGTGCCGGTGGTAGGCCTGCCCGCACTCGACGAACGCGGCCGGCAGCTCAAGGGCACGCAGCCCCAGCGCAGCCGGGTCGGCGCCGGCCGCGTCGTCCAGCATGGCGACCGCCTGCGCGAGCATCCCGCTGATGTCCTCCCCGGCCGCGGCGACCCGGTCGGCCTCGACCAGGAACAACGCGCGCGACGCCCACGCCAGCGCGATCAGGATCTCGTCGCCGGTGTCCTGCGCCGCCGCCAGCATCAGGTCGGAGGCCTGGCGGGTCTCCGCGTATCCCACGGCACTGATGCCGCAACGGATCAACCGGCAGTGCAGCAGCAGCACCCGCGTCTCGCCCCAGCCCAGCGTCCGAGCCTGCTCCGCCAGCCGATCGACGAGGTCGTCACAGGGAGCCACCTGCGTCTGCTCGATCAGGGAGTGAGCCAGCACCCGCGCCGCAACCGGACTCGCGGGCAGATCGGTGACGTTCTCGCCCACGCTCACTGCCGCGATCCCGACACGTGCCCTCCCACCCGCTCCCTCAAATTACCGGGCGGGAGGCGAACCCGCCGTCGCTTGAGCAGACAACTCCGCGGGCGGCGGGCTGCACTCCGAGGTGGTGGAGACCTGGGTGCGCCGCCTGGTCTGTCAGACGGTCAGGAAGCGGTGGTGACGGCGTCCAAGCGCCACTCGATCTGGTCGGCGGTGGCGTGACCGGCGGCCAGGGTCGACGGGCGATCGCCGTCGACGGCCAGCAGGGTGGGGAAGCTGTGGACACCCAGCCTGGCCGCCCGGGCGAAGTCGTCCTGCGCGGCGACGGCGGAAGCCGGCGCGGTGAACGCGGCCACGACGGTGTCCGGGTCCAGGCCCGTCGCGGCGGCGACCGTGCGGTAGGTCGCCGGGTCGGACAGGCTCAGGCCGTCGGCGTAGAACGCGTGCTGCATGGCGGCGGCCAGCTCCACGATCTGGGCCGGCGCGACCTGCCGCAACGCGGCCACGCCCCGCGCGGCGGCCGCGGAATCCATCACGAACGAGCCGTCCGCGATCAGCCGCGCGTATCCGGACCCGAACGTGACCCCGGTCAGCTCACTGATCTTGGCGTTGGCGCCCTCGACATACCCGAACTCCCGGATCGGCACCCGGCGCGAGCCGGTGAACAGGCCACCGGAAACCACGTCCACCTCGATGCCGGGGCGGCGGCGCACCAGTTCGTCCAGGGTCGGCACGAAACCGTACGACCAGCCGCAGTAGGCGTCGAAGACGTAGATGAGCTTCATGAGGGAGGTACCTCTCGCTGCGGAGCCCGCCTTCCGCGGATCATTCATCTGACGAAACAGTATCTGACACGTCAGGTATTCCGCCGAGCGGGAACTTTTATTCGCCCTTGGTCGGTGCGGGCGAGTAGCCGCGGTAGCCGATGGCACCCTCGCCCACCCGCTGGTAGGTGCCGAGGAAGACCTCGCCGGATCCGGTGAACGCGACCGTCCCGCTGTTGCCGCGCCTGTCGCGCCAGCTCGCCCGGACCAGTGGCAACGAGTCGGCGCCGATCGCGAGGGTGATCCCGTCGGACTCGTGCCAGCCGCCGCCCCACCCCTCCTCCGTCCGGTACCGGCGCCTCGCCACGCCGGCGTCGGGGTGATCGGCCCGCCAACGCCCGAGCAGCGAGCCGCGGAACTCGTACGGCGACTGCGTGCCCGCCGGCCGGCACCAGCCGTAGATCTCGTCCAGTTCGGCAGTGAAAGTGACCGCGTACTCCGCGCCGGAGGTGTCCGCCCAGGCGAGCTGTTCGAGCAGGCTCTGCTCGCCGCGGTCCACGTACGCGATGACCGCCGGGCCGGGCTGCCAATCGGCGTCATCGTCGTCGGCCGGCAGCAGGTCGGTCTCGTAGCGGAGCACCGGCTCCTCGGCCTCGCGCCGGTCGATGGCCCGCGCGGACCGGCCCCGGTCGAACACCGCGTCGATGGTGATCCGGTAGATCCAGAGCATGCTGTGGGCGTCGACGGCACTGGCCAGCCGGAGCTTGTTGGCGCCCGGCCGCAGCCGGCCGGCGGGGATGGCGAAGTCCATGTGCTGGGGCAGGTCGCCGCCGCCCGGGATGCGCCAGTCGTGCACCAGGCACCGGTCGTTGACGGTGATGTCGAGCGGCGCGAACCCGATCGCGCTGCCCAGCTTCGACACCAGCGCCACGATCTGCAGGGTGGCCTCGCCGCCGGCGTCCGCCGCCGGAACGTCGAAGGTCAGCTCCACGGAGCCGTCGGCGTCCAGCGTGAGATTTCCCCCGCTCGCGGTGCCGCGGTCGATGCGCAGGACGGCGTTCGAGGTCGACGCCGGATTCTCGGCGAAAGTGACGTAGGTCGGCTGCATCGCGCGATGCTATCGGCCGGACAAAAGGGCAGAGACCGTGCCTCGTCAGGGCAACGAGGCCCGGTGGGTGCGCCGGCCGTCCGACGACGGCCTGGCGGCAGGCGCGGAGGCCCGGCGGGCGGCGGTCACGTCCGCCAGGGCGGCGGCCAGCGCCACCAGCACCAGCCCGACGGTCACCAGCAGGGCGGTCCGCAGCGCCGAGGACCAGTTGTCGCCAGTCGCGGCGAGGCGGTTGAAGAAGACCGCGCCGACCACGGCGATGCCGATCGCCGTACCGATGCGCTGGCCGGTCTGCAGGACCGCGCCCGCGCTTCCCGCCCGCTCGACCGGCACCTCGGCCAGCGTCAGGGTCTGGTTCGGGCTGATCACCAGGCCGCTGCCGAGGCCCGCGATGAGCAGCGGCACCGCGGCCGCCCAGCCGCCGTCGCCGCCGGGGACCAGGTCGAGCGCCAGCACGGTGCCGGCCAGGCCGGCGGCGACCAGGGCGAGGCCCAGCGCCACCAGCGGACGGCCGTAGCGGTTGACGATGCGGCCGCCGGCCGCCGCCGCGGCCGCCGAGCCCAGCGCGAACGGGGTGATCGCGAGCCCGGCCAGCAGGGCGCTGTAGCCCAGGCCGCTCTGCAGATAGAGGGTGTAGATGAAGAAGATTGTGGTGAAGCCGGCGAAGTAGAGCAGGCCGATCAGCGCGCCGAGACCGTAGGAGCGCACCCGGAACAGGCTCAGCTCGATCAGCGGGGTGGCCCGGCGGGCGTGCCGGCGTTCCCAGGCCAGGAAGCCCGCCAGCACGGCCAGCCCGGCGGGCAGGAGCAGCCACTTGGCCGGGCCCTGCCAGGCGCGCTCCTGCACCAGCGGCAGCAGGATCAGCAGCACGCCGGCGCCGAGCAGGGCCACGCCGACCGGGTCCAGGCTTTCCCGTTCGCGCTGGTCCTCGCGCCGGGCGGGGATCCATCGGTGGCCGAGGACGATCGCCGCCGCGCCGATCGGGATGTTGATGAAGAAGATCCAACGCCACCCCGACTCGGCGCCGAAGGCCTGGATGAGCAGGCCGCCGAGCAGCGGGCCGACCGCCGTGGAGATGCCGATGGTGGCGCCGAGCAGGCCGAACGGGCGGCCGCGCTCGGCCGGGCGGAACAGCTGCTGGATCAGGCCGGACACCTGCGGGTTGACCACGCCGGCGGCGGCGCCCTGCACCAGCCGCGCCGCGATCAGCCAGCCGGCGCTGCCGGCCAGGCCCGCCGCGGCGCTGGCCAGGGTGAAGACCGCCAACCCCGCGATGAACACGGTACGGCGGCCACGGGCGTCGCCGAAGCGACCGGCGGGCACCAGCAGCAGGCCGAAGGTCAGGGCGTAGCCGGAGAGCACCCACTGCAGGCCGCCAGGGCTCAGGTCGAGGTCGGCGCGGATCGACGGCAGTGCCACGTTGACGATGCTGACGTCGAGCAGGGTCATGAAGCCGGCGACCAGCGCGACCGACATCGCCTTCCAGCGATTTGTCACGGAGCCGCAAGTGCCCCGCCGCCCCGCCTACAAACCCGGGTGTGCTCAGGCGTACGGGACTGCCACGTCACACACCAGGTCGTCGGGGGCGCCGTGGTCCGGATCGGCCGGGTAGCCGTACACCTCGCGCGGGGGCGCCGTGACCAGCAGGCCCTGGTCGCGGACCCAGCGGCGCGCCGCGTCGTAGATCGACAGGATTTGCGGCGCCTCGAAGTGGCCGCGGATCACCGGGATGTACGCCTCGGTGTGCGCGGGCTCGTGGCGGACCGCGCTGCCGGCCCGGGCGGCGGCGTCGGCCGGGATGGGCACGCAGACCTCGACCGGTCCGTCGCTGTCCTCGGTGACCTCGCCGTGGAACACCACGAACCGGGGCCCGGCCGGGCCGCCGTGCCGCGCCGCCACCTCGGTGAGCCGGGCGCCGGCCTCGCGGATCCACCGCAGCTCGCCCGAGGTGACGTACCGCTGCTCGGTGAGGACCGCCTGGGCCGGCACCTCGCGGGTGGCGACCGGCCAGTCGCCGGCCGGCGCGCGGGCCTCGCCGGCGAGGCTGCGGACGAGGCGGTCGGCCAGGTCGCGCTGGGCCGCCAGCCGCCGCTCCACGTCCTGCCAGTACCGGGCCAGCAGCCCGCCGGCGTCCGCACCGCCGGCACCGAGGATCTCGGCGATCTGCGACAGCGGCATGTCCAGGCGGCGCAGCAGCACGATCAGCCGGGCCGCGTAGAGCTGGCGCTCGGCGTACCTGCGGTAGCCGTTGCCCGGGTGCACCTCGGCGGGGCGGAGCAGGCCGCTGCGGTCGTACAGGCGCAGCGCCTTGACCGACAGCCGGGACCGGCGGGCGAACTCGCCGGTGGTCAGCAGGCCGGGCTCGTCCTCCATGCGGTCAGCATGCCGCCTGCCCCAGGGGCCGGGTCAAGAGGCCCCGCGGCCGGTTACAGTGCGCCGGGTGACCTCCTTCGCAGTGGTGGGCGCCGGCTGGCGCGCCGAGATGTTCTGGCGGCTCGCGGCCGGACTGGAGGGTGTGGAATGCGTCGGCGCGGTGGTTCGTTCCCCGCGCGAGGTGCCCGTGCCGACCTTCGCCTCGCTCGCCGAGTGCGTGGCGCAGGCCGCGCCGGACTTCGTGGTGACCGCGGTGCCCTGGCAGGTCAATCCGCCGGTGATCGTCGAGGCCGTCGAGCGGGGCCTGCCGGTGCTGGCCGAGACGCCGCCGGCGCCCGACGCCGCCGGGCTGCGCGAGCTGTGGGCGGCCGTGGGCGGCTCCGGCCTGGTCCAGGTCGCCGAGCAGTATCCGCTGATGCCCTCGCATGCCGCCCGGGCCGCGGCCGTGCGCGCCGGGCTGATCGGCACCCCGACCCAGGTGCAGGTCTCCTCGACCCACCAGTACCACGCCGTCGCGCTCATCCGGGGCCTGCTCGGCGCCGGGCGCGGCCCGGTCACCGTGCGCGCCAGCCGCACCACCGCCCCGCTGGTGAACCCGCTGACCCGGGCCGGCTGGACCGACGACCCCGAGCCGCGGCCGGCCACCACGACCATCGCCACCCTGGACTTCGGCGACGGCCGCTCCGGGCTCTACGACTTCACCACCAACCAGTGGCACAACCAGCTGCGCTTCCGCCGGCTGCTGGTGCGCGGCAGCCACGGCGAACTGCGCGACGACGAGGTGATCCGGCTGGGCGAGCCGCGCACCCTGATGCGTTCGCCCCTGGTACGCCGTCAGACCGGCTACGACCTGGACCTGGACGGCTTCGACACGGACACGATCACGGACGGCGGCCAGGTGCTGTACCGCAACCCGTACCCGGGCCGGCGCTGGAGCGACGAGGAGATCGCCATCGCGACGCTGCTGGAGGCCACCGCGGCGTGGGTGCGCGGCGCCGGGCCGGCGCCGTATCCGCTGGCCGACGGCGCCCAGGACCACCTGATCGCGCTGGCCGTCGAGGAGGCCGCCGACACCGACCGGACGGTCACCACCGGCACCGAGGCCTGGGCCGTCACGGGGCCGCCACCGGCAGCCGGGAGCTGAGGAAGCGCAGATACTCCTCGTAGTTGAGGGGATTGCCGTCCAGCCGGGGCCGCTGCGGTGCGGGACCGCGCAGGGGCCGGTCCGCTCCGGGGCGGCTCCACAGCGCGCCCTCGCCGTGGGTCAGCCCGGGCAGCGCGGCGGTCAGCTCGTGCGTCAGCCGGGCCGGCAGCACGCCCGTGACGACCCAGGAGTCTCCCCGCTCGGCCGAGCCCGTGATGTCGGCCCCGAGCGCGGCCAGCCGGCCGAGCACCGCGCTCAGCACGCCGGCCGGGACCTCGGCCTCGAACGCCTGGCATGGCTCGTACACCCGGGTGCCGGCCGCCTGCAGCGCCCGCAGCAGCACGACGGGTGTCAGGCCGCGGAAGTCCGCGGCCGTCGACAGCGGCGCCTTGTAGCCGGTCCGGATGACCGTCACCGTGCAGTCGACCAGCTCCCAGCCGCTCAGTCCCTGCTCGACGGTCCTGCGGACGGCCTCCTCGGTCGCCCGGTGGAACGCCTGCGGGACCGCGCCCGGCTGCACGTCGCGGCGGTACCGCAGCCCGGAGCCGGGCGGGCCCGGCTCGACCCGCAGCCCGACGGTCGCCCAGAAGTCGTTGGACCGGCGCGGGTCGAAGGCGATCACGCACTCGCCGGCGCCGGTCACCCGTTCGAAGTAGACCGGCCGGATCTCGCCGAACTCGGCGGCCAGGCCGAAGTCGCGGGCCAGCCGGTCGGCCAGCACCTCGCGCTGGACCGCGCCGTAGAGCAGCACCGAGGTGTCGCCGCCGGCCACCACCCGGGTGCGGATCAACGGGTCCTCGTCGGCCAGCGCCGACAGCGCGGCATGCAGCCGGATCCGCTGCGCCGGGTCCCGGGGGCGGACCAGGGACTCCAGGCTCGGCGGGGAGAACTGCGGCGCCGGGGTGCGCTCGTCGGCCGGGCCGAGCCGGTCGCCGACCCGGACCCCGCTGAGCCCGTGTAGGCGGCCGATGGCCCCGGCGGTGAGCTCGGTCCCCGCGCCGCCCAGCACGTCGAGGGTGGTGATCCGGGCCCGGAGCTGCCGGGCCGCGCCGCCCGGCTCCGCCCGGTGCAGCACGACGCGCTGCCGCTCGCGCACCGAGCCGGAGAAGAGCCGCAGGTAGGCGACCTTCTCGCCGCCGGGCCCGCGCTCGACGGCGAAGACCATCCCCCGGGTGCCGGTCGTCGCGGTGAGCGGGGCGGGGCGCAGCAGGGTGGCGATGCCCTCGGCCAGCGATGCCGTGCCCGCGCCGCTGGTGGCCGAGCCGAAGAACAGCGGGTGCACCTGGCCCGCGCCGGTCTGCGCGGCGAGCAGGTCGCGGACCTGGGCGGGGGCCGGCGGCCGGTCCTCGACGAGCCGGGCCAGCAGGTCGTCGTCGTGGTCGGCCAGGGTCTCCGCGGCGGCGTGTTCCCACTCCCGCGGCACGGTCCGGGCCGCGGGCGTGCCGGCGTCCCGGACGGCGTTCATCGCCACCGCGTCGACGCCGAGCTTCGCGCGTACCTCGGCGAGCAGGGCATCGCCGCGCGCGCCCATCCGGTCGATCTTGTTGACGAAGATCAGCGTGGGGATGCCCAGCCGGCGCAGCGAGCGCATCAGCACCCGGGTCTGCGCCTGCACGCCCTCGACGGCGGAGAGCACCAGCACTGCGCCGTCGAGGACGGCCAGGGCGCGTTCCACCTCGGCGATGAAGTCGGGGTGCCCGGGCGTGTCGATGAGATTGACCCGCAGGTCGCCGAGCGCGAACGAGGCCACCGCGGAGCGGATGGTGATGCCCCGCTCGCGTTCGAGCGCGCCGCTGTCGGTGGTGGTGCTGCCGGCGTCGACGCTGCCGAGCGACGCGACGGCGCCGTGCGCGAAGAGCAGGCGCTCGGTGAGGCTGGTCTTACCGGCGTCGACGTGCGCCAGGATGCCGAGATTGAGCGTGGGCAAGGAGATCCTCGGAGGTCAGGGAACGGATGGACGGCCTGAACACAGCGGTTCCTCGCATGTCCGTACCTTTCCCTGAGCCGAGTCGGTCACCGCCACCGTAGGGCGGCGGCGCGGCGGGCGCTACCGGTTTACCGGGCCAGTAGCTCCGCGAGTGACGTGGCACGATGCCCCGTGAGGCGCGGCACCGCGTCGCTGACGGCGGCGAGCTCACCGGCGGCGATGGCGGTGTAGGTGGAGACCCAGGCGTCGACCAGCCAGCTCTCCGCGCCGTAGGAGGCCCGGGACCGGTACGCCTGCTCCACGGTCTCCGGTTCGTAGGTGGCCGACAGCAGGGCGGCGATCTCGTGCAGGGAGAGCGCCTCCGGCCCGGTCAGGTCGTACGTGCGCCCGGCGTGCGCCGCGGCGTCGGTGAGCACCACTGTCGCGGCCTCGGCGATGTCGTCCTGGGCGACGGCGGCCACCCGCCCGTCGCCGGCCGGGCCCCGGATGACGCCGTCCGCGCCGGCCAGGCCCGGCAGGAAGTCGGCGTAGAGGTTGTCGCGCAGGAACGTGAAGGACAGCCCGCTGGCCCGGATGTGCTGCTCGGTGTGCCAGTGGTCGCGGGCGTGGGTGAAGGTCGCGTCCGGCGCGGCACCGGCGAAGGACACGTAGACCAGATGGCCGACCCCGGCCGCCGCGGCGGCGTCGACGAAGGCCCGGTGCTGCTCGACCCGGTCGCGGCTCTCCGTGGCGGAGACCATGAACACCACCGGTACGCCGTCGAGCGCGTACCGCAGGGCGTCGCTGTCGGTGAAACCGGCCCGGCCGACGGTGGCGCCGGGCAGGTCCGGGGCGCGGGCCGGGTCACGGACCAGCAGGTGCTGCGCCGTGCCGCGGGCGGCGAGGCGGCGGGCCACCCGGCCGCCGAGCTGGCCGGTGGCCCCGGTGACGGCGATCCCGGCCCTGGCGGTGGACGTCATGACGGTGCTCCTCGGGTGCGGGTGGACTGCCGGGACGCTACCGCGTGGCGGCTCGCCGCCGGGCGCAGCCGACCGGTTTCCACCGATTGCGCCCTCGTGTCGTCATACCGGCCTAGAGTCAACCTCTGGCAGGCGGCCCGGTGACCGGGCTGCCCGCGTCACGGCACGGCATGGTTCCGGCGTGACGGCTTGGTCTACGGGGGTGGACCGCATTTGCAGGACATGAATGATCAGGTTCGGCTCGTCGGCCTGCTCGACGTGGTCGCGGACGCGGTCGTCGGGGTAGGCGCGGACGGCACCGTCCTGCTCGCGAACCGAAGCTGCGAACTGCTGTTCGGATACGGCCCCGCGGAGCTGCTGGGCCGGCCCGCGCGGATGCTGTTCGCCACGAACCCGCATGAGCGTCCGGTAGACCTGTGGGAGGAGCTGGTCCGCGATCCCGGCCTGCGGCGGGCCACGCAGCGGATCACCGCCTGGCACCAACGCAAGGACGGCAGCCGGTTCACGGGCGAAACCGCGGTCAGCTGGGTCGGTCATGATTCCGGCGTCGCGATGATCGCGGCAACCCACGACCTCACGGATCTGCGGCAGGCCCAGTCACGCTACGAGGCCCTGCTGGAGGCGGCTCCGGACGCGATCATCGGCGTGCGGGGCGACGGCTGCATCGTGTTGATGAACGCGGCCGCGGAGCGGCTGCTCGGCTACCAGCGCGAGGCGCTGATCGGCAGCAGCTACGAGGTGATCCTGCCGCCGGACGACCGGGAACGGATAGGCGAGGAGATCCAGCGGGCATTCAGCACACCGGATCCGGACCGCGCGGTCCAGGTCGACGTCCTGCACGCGGACGGCACGATGTTCCCCACCGAGAGCGTCATCGCCCGGTTCGGCGAGGGCCCCGACGAGATCATCATCTCCTCGATCCGGGATCTCCGGGCCCGGCGGGCCGCCGAGGCCGAGCGCCGGCAGCTGCTGGAGGAGGTCGAGCGGCAGAAGGCCGAGCAGGTCACCGAGCGGGCCCAGCGGCTGGAAGCGATCGGCCAGCTGGCCGGCGGGGTCGCACACGACTTCAACAACCTGCTCTCTGTGATCATCAACTACGCCAGCCTCGCCGGCGAGGAGCTCGACGAACTGCTACCCACCAACGCCCACCGATTGGCGCCGCTGCGCGGCGACGTCGACCGGATCCAGCGGGCCGCCGAGGGCGGGGTGGCGCTGACCCGCCAGCTCCTGGCCGTCGGCCGCCGCGACGTGTCCCGGCCCCAGGTGCTGTCGATCAACGCCGTGGTCCGCGAACTCGAGCATCTGCTGCAGACCTCGGTGGGCCAGCACATCGGTCTGCGGCTCCGGCTCTACGAGGACCTGTGGGCGACCCGGATGGATCGGGGTCACATCGAGCAGATCCTGGTCAACCTGGCGGTGAACGCGCGGGACGCGATGCCCTCCGGCGGCGACCTCGTCGTCGACACCGCCAACCTGGTCGTGACCGACGGTGGCAGCCAGTCGCCCGCACCCGCCGGGCGGTACGTCACGCTGAGGGTCAGCGACACCGGCACCGGCATGCCGCCCGAGGTGGTCGCGCGGCTGTTCGAGCCGTTCTTCACCACCAAGGGGGTGGGTCGCGGCACCGGGCTCGGCATGGCCATGGTGCACGGCATCGTGACGCAGAGCGGCGGGGTCATCAGCATCGACTCGCGGCCCGGAGTCGGCACCCGGGTGAGCGTGCTCCTGCCCGCCACGGACGAGGCGCCGGCGACGGCCGGCCCGGCCGCGTCACCACCACGGCGACGGCGGCACGAGACGGTGCTGCTGGCCGACGACGAGGCCGCGATCCGGGAGGTCGCCACCCGGGTGCTGACCCGGCAGGGCTACCGGGTGCTCGCCGCGGCCGACGGCCCGGCCGCGATCGACCTGGCGAAACACCATGTCGGACAGATCGACCTGTTGCTCACCGACGTGATCATGCCGGGCATGCTCGGCAAGGAGGTCGCGGAGCGGGTCAGCGAGCTCATCCCGGCCATCCGGGTCGTCTTCATGTCCGGGTACGCCCAGTCGCTGCTCGCCTCGGACGGCTCCATCGACGACGGGGTGACCCTCCTGGAGAAGCCGTTCACCCCCACCGTCCTGTTCGAAACGCTGCACGTCGCGCTGCGCGACAGCACGATTCCGTCCGAATAGCGCTCGCCGGTATCGACGCCGTCCGCTGCGGGGTGACGGGAATCTCGCTGGGCCGCGCGGGCCGGTGCGGGCAGAATCGGCGGTGTGCAGATTCTGGACAATCCGGCCTGGGCCGCGCTCACCGGCCCGCAGGCCGGCCTCGCCGAGCGGCACGGCCGCAGCGCCCGCTACCCCACCGACGTCAACCCGTTCGCGGCGCTGGCCGACCCGGCCGACCCGGCCGCCTGGCGCGACCTTGCCGAGCTGGTCGGCTCCGACGCCGAGCCGCTGCTCGCGGCGCCGGGGCTGACCGGCCAGCCGGGCTGGACCCACGTCGGCGGGGCGTCGGGCGTGCAGCTCGTCGGTGCCGGCGTGCGCGGCGCGGCGGACCCGGAGGCGCTGGTGCTGACCGCCGCCGACGTGCCGGAGATCCTCGACCTGGTCGCGCGGACCCGGCCGGGGCCGTTCGGCAAGCGCACCCCGGAGCTCGGCACCTACCTGGGCATCCGGCGCGCGGGTGCGCTGGTGGCGCTGGCCGGTGAGCGGATGCGGCTGGAGGGATACACCGAGATCAGCGCGGTCTGCACCGACCCGGCGCACCGCGGGGCCGGGCTGGCGGCACGGTTGATCCGGGCGGTGACCGCGGGCATCCACGAGCGCGGCGACATCCCGTTCCTGCACGCGGCGGGCGACAACACCGGCGCGATCCGCCTCTACGAGCACCTCGGCTTCACGGTCCGCACCCCGATCGAGTTCGCCGCATACCGGCTGGGCTAGCGCTGGGATCAGAGCTGGCCGTGGTTCGGTGGCTGCACGTCGGCCAGTTCCCAGGCCGCCAGGTGGTGGTACTTCCAGTCCAGCGGGTCGTGCACGCTGTGCGTCCGGGCGTTGCGCCAGTGCCGGTCGAGGTCGTACTTCGCCGCGGTCGAGCTGGTGCCGCACATCGCGAACAGCTCCGACGCCGTCTCGACGGCCACCTCGCTGGCGAAGGCCTTGGCGGCGGCCACCGCCAGCGAGCCCCGGGCGGCCGCCGCGGCGTCGGCCGGGGCCAGGCCGATCTCGGCGAGGACGGCTGCCGCCTCGCGCATCAGGGCGGCGGCCGCGCGGACGCGGGTCGCCGTGCGGCCGTACCGGTGCAGCACGTGTGGATCGCCCGCCGCGGTGGCGGCACCGGCGCGCACGGCCTCGGTGGACGGCCGGGCCTTGTCCCGCAGGTAGGCGGTGGCGTCGCGCAGCGCGCCCTCCGCGATGCCGACCTCGATCGCCGCGTGCACGAGCTGGGCCCGCGCGCCGAGCTGCTGCGGCACCTCGAAGGCGCCCGCGTAGTCCAGGATCAGCTCGGCCGGCACGTCGGCGAAGGTCGTGGTGCCGCTGATCGTGGCGCGCTGGCCCATGACGTCCCAGTCGGTGTCGACGGTGACGCCGCCGGAGTCGCGCGGCACGAAGGCCAGCACCAGCCGGCCGGCGTCGTCCAGCGCGCTGACCGCGATCCAGGCGGCGGTCAGCGCGCCGGTGCAGTAGTACTTGCGGCCGCTGAGCAGGCCCTCCTTCACCCGGGTCGACAGGTCCTGGGCGTGCTTGCCGCCGCGCTCGGCCAGCGCGTTGCCGAGCCGCCGGCCGGCCAGCACGTCGCCGAACAGCCGGGCCCGCAGCGGCGCGGCGCCGTGCACGGCGAGCACGTCGACCAGCAGGTAGTGCGACTGCGGGACCTGGGCGATCGCCGGGTCGACCGCGGCGATGATCCGGGTCACCTCGGCCAGCGTGGCCGGACCCAGCGCCGGGCCGCCGTCGGCGGCCGGCACGGTGACCGCGAGCAGGCCCGAGCCGTCGAGGGCGGCGAGCGCCGCGGCCGGTACGGCGTCAGCGCCGTCCCGGTCGCGCTGGATCACCCCAGGGGCGAGCGCCGCGGCGACCTGGGCGGCGGCGGCGAGGGCGGCGTCATGCGAGTCGATAGTCGGCACCGCCCGATCGTAGGCGCAGCCCGGAGCCGCCCGGGCGACTCCGGCCAAGTGGCCGCGTGCCGCGGCCGCCTGCGCATCACCACGTGTGCATATGCGCAGGTCAGCATGGGCGACTCACGCGGTCGCGGGATGTCCGTCCGGCGGGCGGGTCGGTATGGTGGGCGGCGGCCGACCGACCGACCCGCGATCCGGAGTGAGCACTGTGACCGCACCCGAGGACGTCACCGACCGTCGTGACACCGTGCCGGCGGACGACACCGGCCTCAGCCCGGCACCACCGGAGCCGCCCGACGCGCCGCCGGACGGACCCGCCCGCGGCCGCCGGATCGGCTCGGTCGAGGTGCTCGCCGTGCTGCTCGTGCTGCTCGTCGTCTTCCGCAACCCGCTGGCCGCGCTGATCTCCGCGCCCCGGTTGCAGACCTGGACCACGGTGTTCGTCTCGGTCCTGGTGCAGGCCGTGCCGTTCCTGGTGTTCGGCGTGGTGCTCTCCGCGATCATCGCCGTGTTCGTGCCGCGCTCGTTCTGGGCCAAGGCCCTGCCGCGGCATCCCGCCCTGGCGGTGCCCGCCGCCGGGCTGGCCGGGGTGGTGCTGCCCGGGTGCGAGTGCGGCAGCGTGCCGATCGCCGGGTCGCTGATCCGCCGCGGCGTCACACCCGCCGCCGCGCTGGCGTTCCTGCTGGCCGCCCCGGCGATCAACCCGATCGTGCTGACCGCCACCGCGGTGGCCTTCCCCGGCAACCCGGAGATGGTGGTCGCCCGGGGCGTCGCCAGCCTGGTCGTGGCCGTGGCGATGGGCTGGCTCTGGCTGCGGCTCGGCAAGGCCGAATGGATCAAGCTGCCGGAACGCCCGCACGAGGACGGCTCCAAGCTCAAGGCGTTCGTCGCCGCCTGCCGGCACGACGTCATGCACGCCGGCGGGTTCCTGGTGCTCGGCGCCGCGGCCGCCGCCACCATCAACGTGGTGGTGCCGGAGAGTTGGCTGCAGACCCTGGCCGACAACGAGGTGCTGTCGATCATCGCCCTGGCGGTGCTGGCCGTGCTGCTGTCGATCTGCAGCGAGGCCGACGCGTTCGTGGCGGCGTCGCTGTCGCAGTTCTCGCTGACCTCCCGGCTGGTGTTCCTGGTCGTCGGGCCGATGGTCGACCTCAAGCTGATCGCCATGCAGGCCGGGGTCTTCGGGCGGCGCTTCACCGTCCGGTTCGCCCCCACGACGTTCGTCGCGGCGATCCTGGTGGGCACGGCCTTCGGGGCGGTGCTGCTGTGAACAAGCAGGCCCAGGCCGTGATCATGCTGCTGTTCGGCGGCGCGATCCTCAAGGCAAGCCTTTCCGATCTCTACCTGCGGTATGTCAAGGAGGGCCTGCGGCCCTTCCTGATCGGCGCGGGGGTGCTGCTGGTCACGGCGGCCGTGCTGACCCTCTGGTACGACCTGCGCGGCAAGCCCGACGCACACGGGCACCACCACGAGCCGAAGGTGGGCTGGCTGCTGCTGCTCCCGGTGCTCGGGCTGCTGCTGGTGGCGCCGCCGGCGCTGGGCTCGTACGCGGCCGGCCAGGCCGGGACGGTGCTGACCGCCCCCGGCACGGACTCCGACTACCCGGCCCTGCCGGCCGGTGACCCGGTCGACGTGGGGTTGCTCGACTACGCCTCGCGGGCGGTCTTCGACGGCGGGCGCAGCCTGACCGGCCGCAGCGTGCGGCTGACCGGCTTCGTCACGCCCGGCCCGGACGGCCAGCCGATGCTCGCCCGGATGGTGATGTCCTGCTGCGCCGCCGACGGCCGGCCGATCAAGGTCGCGCTCAGCGGGGACGTCCCGACCGCCGTACCGGCCGACACCTGGATCCAGGTGGTCGGCGCGTGGACCGCCAAGACCGAACAGGACCCGGTCAACCAGGCCCAGGTGCCGTACCTGGAGGTGCGGACCTGGCAGGAGGTCGCCGCGCCGAAGCAGCAGTACGAGTGAGGAAGGTGGGAAAGCTGCCGGCCCTCGCCGGCCTGGCCGTCGCCCTCGCCGCGGGCACCGCCCTGCTGGTGTACGCCCCGGGCAAGCCGGCGCCCGCACCGGCCGCCCGGGTGGCCCTGGCCGCCGCCTGGCCCGGTGCGCAGCGCGCCGACCTGCCCGGCAACCTGCGCGACGGGCCGATCTACCACCCGGGCATCTTCCTCGACGCCCGCACCAGCGTCGGCACCGCGCCGAGCCCGGACGGCGCCGCCGAGCGGCTGCTCGTGCGCAACGCCGACGGGAGCGTCCGCGAGCTGCGCCGCCGGCCGCTGCCGTCGAGCCCGGAGTTCGGCACGTTCGCGGTCGACGGCGACGACCTGGTGTGGACGGAGTCCGTCGACGGCGCCGCGCCGGAGATCTGGACGGCGAAGACCACCGGCGGCCCGGCCCGCCGGCTGACCGGCGACACCGGCAACGCGGTGTTCTTCGGCTCCCAGTGGGACCTGGTGCTCGCCGACGGCCGGGTGCACTGGGCCGCCGCCGCGCCGGCAGGCGAGCAGGTCACCGAGATCCGCTCGATCGCCCTGACCGGCGGCGCGGTCGCGGTCCGCCAGGAGCCCGGCAGCTGGGCGCTGACGGCGTGGCCGTGGCTGACCGACGGCGGCGGCGACCAGGCCGGCACCACCCTGCTGCGCAACATGGCGACCAACCGGGACACCCCGGTCACCAGCGGCGGCACGGAGCTGGTCACCTGCGCCGCGGTCTGGTGCCGGGTGCTGGTGATGAACGGCGACGGGCTGGCCCGCATCGACCTCATGCACCCGGACGGCTCGGCGCGCCGGCGGGTCGCGGGCAGCGCGGCCGGGGCGGCGGTCCCCGACGTGGCCGTGCTGGACCGCTTCGAGATCCTGTCGGAGACCGGCCCGGATTCGGACCTGACCGGTACGGCGGGACTGCTGGTCTACGACATCCGGGCGGGCCGCACGGTGGACCTGAGCCCGGCGGTCGACGGCGCGTTCTGCCGCAACGGGGTGCTGTGGTGGGCGACCGGCGACCAGGACTCGCTCGTCTGGCACACGGTGGACCTGCGCACGGTGTGAGTGCCCGCTCCCGGCGCTGGGCCGGGAGCGGGCGCTGTGCTCAGCTGCCGACCGGGCCGCCGTCCAGGCGCCAGGTGACCACCACGGAGGGCTTGGCGAAGTCGCCGTCCGGCCAGGTGGAGGCGGGCTTCTCGACGCTGGCGCCGGTGATCTCGCCGGGGTGCTGGACCGCGACGAACACCGAGCGGTCGTCGCCGGTGATGAACGGCCCGCAGGTCTCCGCGCCCAGCGGCACGGTCAGGAACTGCTTGAGGTGCCCGCGCTCGGAGCCCTCGATCGCGGTGGCGAACAGCCCGTCGTTGCTGCCCAGGGCGTTGCCGTCGGTGGAGATCCACAGGTTGCCGGCACTGTCGAAGGCGACGTTGTCCGGGCAGGAGA